>FTHI01001210.1_pt1 | contig 18188 bp, 12 predicted proteins | sample 1640891 | NCBI WGS metagenome assembly FTHI01 (sample SAMEA3914788, study PRJEB12502) | metagenome | biome: forest; material: soil | place: Canada | collected 2011-07-03 | depth 0.1 m
AATCAGACCTCAGCTGATTTGGGAATCCGCCGATTCACGGAAACCTCAACCCGCTCTAGGGCATAAATGCCTATCCGGCCGCTGCTCTATGCGGCTCCAACGCCATCAAGGCGTCTGCGACGCTGCGCTCCAGGAAGGCTTCCAGCGCGCGTACGGGCTCCAAGTCTCCGAACAGCCTGCCTTTGCGCGCGTGCACTTGCTCAGAGAGCCGCCGTCGTTCCGACGGTTCGGCCAGGGCCGCCGCCATGGCGACGAATGACTCGACGTCAGGCGCGATCCAATCCCCAAGGCCCATGCGGGTGAGCATGGCGGCGGTGTGTCGTCCGCGCATGAGGCTGCCGGGCAGGGTGATCACCGGCAGGTCGCACGTCAGCGCCTCCAGCGTCGTGTTGCCGCCCGACCAGCCGATGCTGTCGAGATAGACGTCGCCCGTCCGCAGCAGCGACGGGAACAGGGTCTGGTCAACCGGGCTGACGAACGCCAGATGGGCTTTCGCATCAAGGCCCGCCGCCAAGAACGCAGCGCTCATGCGCGCATGCACCGCTGCCGCGTTGTGGTCCTTGAGGTCGCCGATGAACAGGAACTGCGCTCCGGGGACCCGGGCGGCGATGGCCGGCGCCACGCCGTCATACCGGGGATGGTATTTGAACAGGGCCTGGCAGCAGACATAGACCACCGCATCGTCCCTGAGCCCGAGCTCGGCCCGGCTCAGCCTGCCGCCTTCAGCGGGCAGGGGTTCATAGTGGACTGAAAGCCCGGGCAGGCGGACCAGGTGTTCGGTGTAGTGGCGATCGCCGTCGTCCGGCTCCATCAGAGCGCTCGACAGGAAATAGTCGATCTCGGGCATGCCGCTGCTCTCGGGATGGCCCCAAGCCGCGCACTGGACCGGCGCAAGCCGGCGGGTGGCCAGCTGCACCGGCAGGTGGTGCATGCCGATCTCGGGATAGATCAGCGCGTCCAGGCCGTCGTCGGCGATCCTTTGCGCCCAGGCTTCATGCCCTCCGATCGCCTTGGCGAAGCCGTCGCAGGCCGCCGCCAGACCGCGGCTGCAATCATCCTCGGCCTCACTGAGGTCGTAGCCCATCACCTCGAACCGGCGCCGGTCCAGCCGCCTGATCCATCCTCCGAACAGCTTCGAGACCGAGTGGTTGTGGAAGTAGGCCGTGGCGAAGCCCACCCTCAGGCGGTCGCCGGTCCGGCTGCGGCCCGCCCCCCGGGGCCCCGGCCCGGCGGCAGACATCATGCGCGTGACGACGGCGCCATAGGCCGACTGGAGCTCGCGATCGTTGTCGCCGTGATAGGCGAGGAAGAACGGCTTGGCTTCGCCCACGACGTAGGCGGCCCTGGCGAGGCCGTCCGGGGCCGCCTGGACGGTCATGGACTCGAGGATGGCCAAGTCGCCCGCGTAGGCGGCGCGGCGCTGGGCGACCTCCGCCTCCGTCCCGTGGATCATCGCCAGGCGCGACATGGCCAGGGCGAGCCGGGCGCCGAGATCGTCCGGGTGTCTGTCCAGCCGGGATTGCAGCAGCCTCGCCGCATCGTCCTGGAGACCGGAGATCCGCAACCGATTGGCCAGGCCGACCAGCTTCGGCGTTTCTCCGCCCAGGGCGATCAGGCGATCGACCGCTCCGCTCACATAGTCGCGCCTGCCAGCCAGCAGGGCGCGTTCAGCCAGCGCAACCATGGGCTCCATGGCGCCTGGGAGGTCCCCGTCAGCCTGCAGCAGCTGGGTCAGGGCGCCGTATGAGGCGATGTACTCCGGATACTGCGCGATGGTCTCGCGCTCGAGAGCCGCGGCCTCACTCCGGCGACCGAGCTGGGCGAGCACGATGGCGCAGTTGTGGTTCAACGCCGCGTCAGGCTTCAGGGCGCGCGCGGCCTGGAGGAGCGGCAGCGCGCCGGCGGCGTCGCCGCGCTGGAAACGGACCAGACCAAGCCCCTGAAGCGCCGCTGAGGTGTCCTCGCCCTCGAGCAGGGCGCGGAATTCAACTTCCGCCGCCTCAAGCCGTCCCGCGAGCTGATGCTCCTGCGCGCGCTCCCGGCTTGGCTTGACCGATTTCTGCGCGCCTGAAGGGTTGTAGGCGCAACCCAGACAGATCTCCGGTTCGTCGCCGAGGTAGTCCTTCAGCCAGGTCTGTGCCCCGTCACCCATCCAGGCCGTGGCGAAGTCCTGGGTCTCCAGACTGGTCAGCCCGAACAAGGTCTCGTCGTTGGTGGTGCAGCAGGGCGTCAGTTGACCGTTCACGGTGACGTATGCGGCATGGAACGGACGCTGACAGCGACCGCCGTCCGGCATGAGCGAAGGAGCCTGCAGGGCCGTGAACCCGGGCAGGCTGGCGGCGATGGCGTCGATCCTTGAACGGACCCCAGCCAGTTCGCTCGGCGTGAGCGCCATGTCGTCGGTCTCAGGCGCGTAGCTGATCAGGGGCTGGAATTCGACGATGCGCCCTCCGAGGGCGTACAGCCGCGCCACCAGGCTCTCCAGCTCGGGCGCGTTGCGCCGGCTCAGCACCACAGACAGGGTGACGTTGCCACCGAAGAGGTCGGCGAGTTCAGCGATGGCGCCGGAGAGGGCGTCGCAGTCCGTGCCCTCGCGCAGGGCCTCGGCGGTTTCGGGCTCCAGACTGTCGACGGAGATGCTGACGTGGCCGAGGCCACGGGCCTTAAGCCGGGCATAGTAGTCCAATTTGCGGACAAGCCCGTTGGTGTTGAAGCTGATCACGCCGAACTTCCCCGACGCATGGGCCTCGTCGATCATCGCCGGCAGCCGGGGATGCAGCGTCGGCTCCCCGATGCCCTGCAGGATCAGCACGTTCGCCGGCGGCGCGTTGCGCAGGATCGCCTGGAACCGCGCCACGGGCATGTGGGCGTTCCGCCAAGAGCGGTCTTTCATGCCGATGGTGCGCTGGCACCCCACGCAACTGAGATTGCACCCCGTGGTGATCTCGATCTGCAGGCGCCGCAGCTGGTCCGGCGGCGGGATCGGAGAGGTGTCCATGGGCGGCGACTCACGCGGGGCCGGGCCACCCTGTCGCCAGAGGATGAAGCAATGGTTGCCCGCCGCGCGGGACGCGAGCCCAAGAAAACACCCCCGGCCTCGAAAGACCGGGGGTGAGCCGTCATGCTGCTCCCGTCATACGGGCATTGGCCTTACACATGGTAAACGCCGGACGGCCGACGCCGTGACACTTGCGTCAATTTGGCATGTCGAACGACTCAGCTCACTGATTGACGATTGGAATCCCCGCCGTAGACGGGGACAAGGAAACGCGTTGAAGCTCATAGACTAGAGCTCTTAGAGTCCATCGCCCGCCTGAGCATGGCGGAGCGATTGCGTTTGGCCAGGATTCAGTCTGCCGGGGGGTAGCGCATGAATGTGGTGATACAGGCCAAGCTCGGCCTGCCAGGAGCGAAGACAAGGACCGATCCAAACCGGACGAGTCCTCGGATGAACTGGAGCCTCGTCGCCGCCCTGTCGATGAATACAGCGTTCTGGATCGTCTTGTTCCTGGCGTTTCCAAGGGCTTAGGCTCCTTCGACCGCTGGCGGATCAGCCGGCCGTTCCCACTTCGGGGCCGGAGCCGGTGTCGTAGGCGATGGCACGCCCTGTGCAGCTTGGGTCCCAGAAGGGCCCCGGGGGCGACCTTCGAAGTACGGGGACCACCGGCTTGATGCATCGCACCGCGATGGAGCTGCAATCGAGGCCCGAACCGAGCGTCGCATTCGAACGCGCGCTCGAGATTCCTGTGTGCTTCCTGATGCTGCTGTTCCTGGCGCCCATGATGCTGATCATCGCGGGCGTCGTTATGCTCGATGGCGGCCCGGCCCTGTTCCGGCAGGAGCGTATCGGACGGGGCGGGCGCACCTTCATCTGCCTGAAATTCCGCACCATGGTGGTGGACGCTGAGCGCCGGCTGCAGCTGTTCCTCGATCGTGACTCGCGGGCCCGGGCGGAATGGGCGCGCGACCACAAGCTCCGCTACGACCCCCGCATCACCGCCTTCGGGCGCTTCCTGCGCCGCTCGAGCCTGGACGAGCTGCCCCAGTTGATCAACGTGCTGCGTGGCGACATGAGCCTGGTGGGCCCCCGCCCGATCGTCCAGGCGGAAGCCGAACGCTATGGCCGAAGATTCAAATCCTATTGCAGCGTGCGGCCCGGCATCACCGGCCTGTGGCAAGTGAGCGGGCGGACCAACATCAGCTATCGCCGGCGGGTGGCCATGGACGTGCTCTATGTCCGCCGGCGCAACATCTGCCTCTATATCTGGCTGATCGTGGCGACGGTCCCCGCCGTCCTGGCGCGCCGCGGGGCGCACTAAGCCATCAGCCAGCGGCCATCAGGTCGGCGGGCCAGTCCACATCGAAACAGACACCATCGTCGTCGGTGTCGATAAGCGCCAGGGAAGTCCCTAGGGCCTCGAGCACCGGGCCCGCGCCGCGGTCGCCCTGCAGCGTCAGCAGCTTCGGGAACAGGGAAGCGGCGACGGCCACCGGATGGCCCCTGCGTCCGTTGAAGCGTGGCGCCGCGGCGGTCGCTCCGGCGGCCACTGCCTCCAGCAGGGGCTCCAAGACGCCATGGGGTACGCGCGGCATGTCGCCAAGAAATAGCAGCGCCGCCTCCAATCCGTCGGGCAGGGCTCCGACGCCCGCCCGGATCGAGGCCGAGAGGCCCTGGGCGTGGTCGGGCGCGTGGACGATGCGCAGCCTTGCCGCGTCCGGGCGGTCCGCCGCGAAGGCGTCCGCGGCCGCGGTGACCTGTTCGGCGTGGGCGCCGGTCACGACGATGACGCTTGTGGCGGATGAAGCGAAAGCCGCCGCCAGGGCGCCGTCCAGCACCGCGCCGCCGGCCCAGCCGGCCGTGAGCTTGCCGCCGCCAAAACGGGCGCCCTGCCCGGCGGCGAACACCAGGGCGTGGAGTGTGCTGTCGAGCGGAGCGGACCACCGCTCGCTCTCTTCGCGGGCGCGCACGGTCTGGACCACCTCGCCAATCACAGCGACAGCGATCTCCCAGGGCGATTTGCCCGCCAGGGGAAGCCCGATCGGCGCCTTCAGATCGGCAATGCGGGCCTTCGCAACCCCCCTTGCCCTGAGACCGGCCAGCCGCTCCGGCAGGCGACGGCGGCTGCCCAGCACGCCGACGTATCCCGCCGATGAGGCGAGCGCCGCGGCCAGGGCCTCCTCGTCGAGGTCGGCGTCATGGGTCGCCACCGCCACGGCGGTCCAGGCGTCCAAGCCGATCTGGGCCAGGGCCTCGGCAGGCCCGGTCCTGAGATAGGCGATGCTGAGGGCCGGCGGCGGCGCGATGGGCCCCTTGGGACGAATGAGGGTGGTCTGCAGGCCGGCCTGGGCGCCCAGCGACGCCATGGCGAGCGCTGGCGGATCGGCGCCAATCACCACCAGGCGCTGGGTCGGATCAAAGCGACGGAATACCGCGGGGGATAGGTCTGCGCGGGAGCACACCCCGCCGCCTAGCGCCAGGCGCCAGGCGGCGTGGAGGGAGTCCGGCAGGTCTCGCGGCGTGTCGTCCGGGCGCAGGCAGGCCCGCTGCTCGCCGTCGGTAAGCCAGAGGACGGGAACCCGCTCCCGCCAGGATTCGATCAGGCGGTTCGCAGCGGGATCGTCAGCATCCAGCCGTTCCAGCAGAACCTCGATGCGGCCGCCGCAAGGCAGGCGGACGTCTGCCGGCCCGCCGACGCCATAGATAAGGACCCGGGGCACGCCGTCGGCCATCACCGTCTCGGCGTGCAGGGCGACATCGGCCTCGACGCAGCCGCCGGAGAGGTAGCCCGTCACCGCTTCTGATCCGAACAACATCTGGGCGCCCAGGCCGCGCGGCGATCCGCCCTCCGCGGCGACCAGGGTCGCCAGCACGGCAGGCTGGCCGGCCTCGCGAAGGCTCGAGAGCAGGGGCCTCACATCGTCCTGCAGTCCGAAGACCGGCCAGTCGATGTCGGAAAGGTCCACGACCGGACGCTCCGTCAGTGCGCCGCGGGAACGGATTTCAGATAGGCGATCACGTCGGCCCGGTCCTGCGCACCATCCAGGCCGATGGGCATGCTGGTTCCGGGCACGGCCTTGGTCGGCGCGGCGATGAAGGCGTCCAGGGCCTGGTCATCCCAGACCTTGCCGTAGGCGACGAGGGCCTTGGAGTACTGGAAACCCGGGGCGCTGCCAGCCTTGCGGCCCACCACCCCGGCCAGGGCCGGCGCAGCGAAGCTCGGACCACTGATGGCATGGCACCCCGCGCAGCGCGCGAACACGGTCTTGCCGTGCAAAGGGTCGCCCTCGGCGAAGGCGCTTGGCGCCAGCACGAGGCCGGCCAGGGACGCCAGGGCCAGCACCTTCAGTCCACGGAGCATGACGCCTGACATGCCCTCAGGCCTTCAGCAGGGTCGAGTCGATGGGAAGGCTACGGACGCGCTTGCCGGTGGCGGCGAAGATCGCATTGCAGAGGGCCGGCGGCGCCGGCGGCAGGGCCGGCTCGCCGAGTCCGGTGGGTGGATTGTCGGTGATCACCCAGTGCACCTCGACCACCGGGGCCTGGTTCATCCGGAGCAGCGGATAGTCGTGGAAATTGGTTTGTACGACCTTGCCGGCCTCGATGGTGATGGCCTGGCCGAGCGCACTGCTGATCCCGTCGATGGCCGCGCCCTGGACCTGGTTGTCGGCGCCGGACGTATTGATGATCTGCCGGCCGACGTCGGCCGCGATCCAGACCTTCTCCGGCTTGACCGTCCCGTCCGCCGCGACGCTGACGCGGATCACCTCGGCGAAGTAGCCCAGGTGGCTGTAGTAGCAGGCGAAGCCCATGCCCGTGCGCGCCGGCAGGGAGGTCTTTCCCCAGCCCGACACCGCCGCGACCTTCTCGATCACGCCGCGCATGCGCCCGGTGTGGAACTGCGGCTGCGGACCGAAGGGGCCTTGCGGGCCTGCAGGCGCCGGCAGGGAGCGCGGATCCCCCAGCAGCTCCAGCTGGAACGCGATGGCGTCCTTGCCCGCGGCGTGCGCCAGTTCATCGAAGAACGACTGATAGACGAACGCCAGGGCGTTGGACCCCGGCGCGCGCAGTGGCCCGGTTGGCACATTGAGCGGGATCATCGAGCTTTCGAACAGCACGTTCGGCGTCACCCGCGCCGGGAACTCCGTGGACGACATGTCGGCGCTGCTGGCGACCTTGCCGCCGTCGCCGAAGGTGATGAAACGGTCGTGGAACGCCACGAGCTTCCCGGAAGCATCAAGGCCGCCCCGGAAATTGTGGAAGCCCGCCGGACGATAGAAGTCGTGCTGCAGGTCGTCCTGCCGGTTCCACAGCAGTTTGACCGGGGTCCCGGAAACCTTCGAGAGCCAGGCGGCCTCGACCATGTAGTCATTCGACAGCCGGCGGCCGAAGCCGCCGCCGCAGCGGGTCATGTGCACCAGCACATTGGCCGGGGGCACGCCGAGCGTTTTGGCCACCAGCTGGCGGCCCTGTTCCGGGTTCTGGGTGGGCGCCCAGATCTCCACCTTGTCGCCCTGGACGTGGGCCGTGCAGTTCTGCGGCTCCAGCGGCGCGTGGGCGAGGAACGGATAAGAGTAGGACGCCTCCACCACCTTGGCCGCGCCGGCAAGAGCTGCATCGACGTCGCCGTCCTTGCGGATGACGTGGGTTCCGGGCTGCTTGGCGAGCACGGCCGCCTGGGCCGCGAAGCCGGCACTGGACTGCTGGGCCACCGGCCCTTCATTCCAGGTCACCTGCAGCTGGCCGCGGGCCTTGTTGGCGTGGTGCCAGGTGTCGGCCAGGATGGCGACGCCGCCAAGCAGGCCGGACAGGTCCTCGCCGCCGTCCACCACGAAGGCCTGACGCACGCCGGGGCTCGCCTTGATTACATCCAGGTTGGCGCTGGCGACCTTGCCGCCGAAGGCAGGGCTCTTCTGGTAGACGCCGTAGAGCATGCCGGGCACGACCACATCGATGCCGAACAGCGGCTGGCCGGTGACGATCCTCGGATTGTCCACGCCCGACATGAACTTGCCGATGATCTTGTAATCCTTGGGGTCCTTCAGCTTGACCGTCTTCAGGTCCGGGGGCGGCAGGGTGCAAGCCTTGGCGGCGAGGGCGCCGTAGTCCAGCGTCTTGCCGCTGGCCATGTGCTTGACCGAGCCGCCGGCCGTCGAGCAGTCGGCGGTGGTGCAGCCCCAGGTCTGGGCGGCGGCGGCCATCAGCATCTCGCGCCCGGCGGCGCCGGCCTGGCGCAGGGGCTCCCAGTTCATCGGCGTGGCGAAGCTGCCGCCGGCGAACTGCGCGCCATATTTGGCGGGATCGTTGTCGGCCTGCTCGATCCGCACCTTCTCCCACGGCACGTCGAGCTCTTCGGCGATGATCATGGGCAGCATGGTCTTGATGCCCTGACCGATCTCCGGGTTCTTGGAGACGATGGTCACGATCCCGTCGGGCGCGATCTTGATGTAGGCGTTCAGCGCCGGCGCCGTGGAGTTCGGCTGGCCCACCGTGGTCATGGCCGCTTCAGCGGCCAGAGGGATGGTGACGCTGAGAAGCATGCCGCCGCCGGCGGCGGCGCTGGCCTTCAGGAACGCCCGGCGCGCGGCGATCAAGAAGGCCGCCGGCCTGCCCACCGCCGATACGAGGGCCTGATCATGCTGCTCGACCGCGACACCCCGAACGCCACCGCCCCTGACAGTCTGGAGCCCCAGGGCGCCGCGCGGATGCGTCCGTAGGTGGCGCAGCGGCAGATGTTGCCCTGCATGGCGGCGTCGATGTCTGCGTCAGTGGGCTTGGGCGTCTTGGTCAGCAGGGCCGTGGCCGACATGATCTGGCCGGCCTGGCAATAGCCGCACTGGGGAACGTCGATCTCGGTCCAGGCCGCCTGCACCTTCTTGCCCACCGGCGTGGCGCCCACGCCTTCGATGGTGGTCACCGAAGCCGCGCCAACCGCCGAAATCGGCGTGACGCACGACCGCGTGGCCTGCCCATCGATGTGCACCGTGCAGGCCCCACACAGAGCCATGCCACAGCCGAACTTGGAGCCCTTCATGTCGAGCACGTCGCGCAGCACCCACAGCAGTGGGGTGTCGCCTTCGACGTCCACCGTACGGGGCTTGCCGTTGACCTTGATCGTATAAGCCATGGTTTCCGCTTTCCTGCGTAGGGCCTTCGTCGGGATCGGACCCAGCGACGCCCGGCCCGGCGGCTGCCTTGTCCCTCGCGATCCCTCGAGTGGAGAGATACCGCGACGCGCCCGATCCCGCCACCGATTTGATATCGTCAGTATTGTCGGCTGGGCGTCCTGCAGGCAGTCAATGCAGAAGGGGCGCCCGAGCGGGGCGCCCCTTCCTTTCGTCGGTAGTCGAGCCGTCGCGTAAGCGAAGGTCAGAAGTCGCGGCGGACCGTGACTAGCCACTGCCGCGGCGGGGCGACGTTGCCCTGTTCGCGGCCGAGCAGGCCGTAAAGGGCCAGCTTGCCGTAGAAGTACTCCTTGTTGGTGAGGTTGCTCACCGAGAACGCGGTGGACCACTTGCCGTCCGGAGCCGTCCAGGTGATCCGGCCATTCACCAGCATGTAGCCGGGCTGATAGCCGAAACCGCCGGACGGGTGGGTGAGGCCGCCCGTCGGGACCGGCGGGGGAACACCTGCAGTGTCGCTGTAGGTCGCGAAGTAGATCCGCGAGGTCGCTGTCACGTCGAGCCGCGGGGTGATCGATCCCGCCATGCCCATGTCCATCCTGTATTGGACGCCGGCCGAGAAGTTCCACTTCGGCGAGCGCGTCTGCGGACAATTGCTGCCGTCAGCGAACACCGTGCAGAGGCCGACCACCTGGCGGTCCGCGTCGTCCTGCAGCTTGTAGTGCAGGTAGCCCAGGCTGCTGTCGATCTGCAGGCCCTCGATTGGGCGAGCCTGGAGTTCAACCTCGAAGCCTTCATTGACCGAATTCCCGGCGTTGACCGCGTGGAACCAGGGGGTGTTCGGACCTGGCCGCGCGGGCGTTCCGCAGGGGTTGCAGTCGCTCTGGTAGTTCTGCTGGCCGTGATCCTTCATGTAGAAGATGTCGGCGTTCAGGCGGACGCGATGGTCTAGCCACTCGCTCTTGAAGCCCAACTCGTAGTTCTTCACGTCTTCAGGATTGAAGGCCGTCACCTGCAAGCCGTTCGACGGACGGGGGCTGAAGCCGCCGCCGCGGAAGCCGGTGGAGTACTCGGCGTAGACCATGAAGTCGGGCGTCACCTGATAGGCTAACTCGGCCGTTGGATTCCAGCGGGTAGCCGCCACGTTCACCGGCTGGGAGAAGTCCCCGGCGTTTGCGGGAAGGTTCAAGACGCTGACGATCGCGTTCTTCTTGTCGTTGGTATAACGGACCCCAGCGGTCAGGCTCAGCTGGTCGGTGATGTGATAGACGCCGTGCGCGAAGACCGCCCAGTCCTTGGTGACCTGGGTGTCCAGCAGGTCGTGATCGTAGAGGGCTCCCGGCTCCAGTGAGTCGTAGCCCGAGTTGGAATCGTCGGCGTGGTAGTAGAAGAACCCGCCGGCCCAATCCAATCGATCAAAGGTGCCGGTCAACTGCAGCTCTTCGGTCCACTGGCTATGGCGAGAGTCGTCATAGGTGGCGCTGTTGCCGATCGGTGAGGCGTCGCCGCGGCCGAACTGGTTGGTCCAGTGGCGATAGGCAGTAACCGACTTCAGATGAACCATCGGAAGCAATTCAGCATCGAGGGCGCCTGACACTCCCCAGTGGTCCACATTGTTCTCGTTGGGGACGTAGCGTCCGTCGATCGGGTTGATCCCGAACGTCCCGTAGGTCGTGTATGGGCTGCCGGTGACAAAGCGCTGGTCATATGCCACGCCAGGGCCAAATTTGGCGACGGGCACACCGACGATGTTGTTCCAGAGGCCGATGAGGAAGTTGTTGGGGTCGATGCCCGTGTATTTGTCGGTCGGCGATTCCTGGCGCTGGTGAGTATAATCCGCCACGACACTCACTTCGACCTTGTCGCTTGCGATCCAGCGCACGGCCGCGCGGCCTGAGTCGACGCCCTCGCTGCCGAGATGGTCCACCACGCAGCTGCCGTTGGTCGATCCGACCGAGGAGACGAGGTTGCCGAGGCTCCCCGGCCCGTGCACGCAAACGTAGTCCAGGATTTTCATGTACCCGTCGGCGTGTTTGCTGGACACCGAGAACCGGGCGAACAACTTCTCCGGCACGACGGCGACGTCATAGGCGCCGCGGATGTTGAAGCGGTTGTAGCTGCCGTAGGAACCTTCGAGGAATCCGGTATCGGAGCCCGTGGGCTTCTTGGAGATCAGGCGGACAGTGCCGCCCACGGCGTTCTTGCCGAACAGTGCGCCCTGAGGCCCCCGCAAGATCTCGACGCGGTCCAGATCGAGCAGGTCGAAGATCGAGCCCTGGGGGCGGCCGTTGTAGACGTCGTCGACATAGATGGGCACGCCCGGCTCGAAGGAGAGAATGTTGTCGCCAAGGCCGATGCCTCGGACGAACGCGGCCATCGTGGAGCCCCAGCCCGCGCCCAGAGGGGAGATCACGGTGTTCGGCACAGTTGCGGCGAGGTCAATGACGCTGGTTTCGCCCCGCGCCTGGATGGTCTGGCTGGTGACCGCGCTGATCGCCAGAGGGGTCTGCTGCAGCTTGGTGGCGCGGAACTGAGCGGTGACCACCACTTCGTCCGGCGCCGGAGCTGGCGAAGCGGCCGCCGCATCGGCGCCTGTGACGACCAGAGGCGACATCGCAAGCACGCCTCCGACGAGCGCCGCAGACAGACAGCTGGTCCTAAGGAACGGTAAGCGCATGATGTCCTCCCCTTATGCCCATGTCCCTCGGACAGGGCTCTTTTCTGACTCTAGGCTTGGGCGCCGGGTCTTGATCTTGAACTGAGCCCGTACGCGATTGGAGCGACGCCGCTCCGGAACAGACTTGAGAATAGCTGACCGGGCTCGGCTGGACTCACGCGGTCAGGCGCTGGAACGCGATCGCAACGTTTGCGGCCTTGGCGCCGACGTCGCCTCGCGATCGTTGACTGAACGTCTCTGAGCCGCCTCGCTTCTGCCTGCCATCCCTATCTCGATAGCAAGCTAGTTATGCTGCGACATCTTGTCAACGCATGCGTAGCAGCACGAACGATCTCTCAAATACTCATAAAATCAGATGGTTAGTCCCGCTCCAGGCGCGCCATCACCCGGTCGAACACTGACAGGCAGGCCCGGAGCTCCTCCGAATCGACGTCCTGCAGGATGTCTTCGCGGACCGGCGCGCTGATGGCGGCGATCTTGGCCAGCACATCCTCGGCGGCGCCGCGCAATCGGATGGTCTTGGCCCGGCGGTCCCCAGGCGTGGATCGACGCTCGACCAGGCCTTCCTGCTCGAGCTTGTTCAGCATGCGGACCAGCGTGGGCCCCTCGATCCCCATTCGTTCGGCCAATTCGCTCTGGGTGACCCCCTCTTCCGAAACCGCGATCCAGAACAGGGCGTCCCACCGCGCCTGGGTCTGGGAAATCTCGCGCAATTCCTCGTTCAGGCGGGTGCGGTAGCGGCGGGCGATCAGGTTCATCCGGCCGGTGAACTGGAACTGCAGGTCCGCCCGGGAGCCCGTCTCATGATAGTGATGGCTCTCGCGGAAGCGGTCGCCCGCCTCCCGGATGTTGGGCAGGTGGGACTCGGTCTTGGCCCGGCGCCGAGCGCTTCTGGCGGACTTCGAATCCGCGGGTGTGTCGTCTCTGGCCATCCGGCTCCAACCAGCTCCTGCGGCCCCGAGTGTCCGGCGCCGGCGCATGCTTTGTACTTGGCTTTGACGGTTTGCACAGGTCGTGCCGCTGACGCACCGGCCTGGCGGCCCTCAGCGCTCGCCGGTTAGGCGACCCGGTCAGGCGGCTCGCGTCCCTCGAAGAAGGCGTCCAGGTTGGCCGCCACCCGCATGCCCATCGCGATCCGGGTGCGCCCGGTGGCGCTGCCGAGATGGGGCAGCAGCACGACGTTCTCGAGCGCAAGCAGGGCCGGATCGACCCTGGGTTCGGCTTCGTAGACGTCCAGGCCCGCGCCGGCGATTCGCCGCGCCGCCAGAACCTTGGCCAGGGCGGCCTCATCCACCACCGGTCCCCGCGCCGTGTTGATCAGGAAGGCGCCCGGCCGCATCAGTCCCAACCGACGCTCATCGATCAGGTGGAAGGTCTCGGGCCCGCCGGGGCAGTGCAGCGACAGGAAGTCGACCTCCGCCGCGAGCGCATCCAGGTCATCGCGATACTCGGCGCCCGTCTCCGCCTCGATCTCGGGCGCCGCGCGCCGGCGCGAATGGTAGAGGATGCGCATGCCGAGACCGTGATGGGCCTTGCGCGCCGTCGCCTGGGCGATCCGCCCGAACCCGACGAGGCCCAGGGTCGAGCCGGTGACCTCGGTCCCGACCATATGGGTGGGCCGCCAGCCGATCCATTCGCCGGACCTTACGTGGCGCTCTCCCTCGCCGCCCCGCCGCGCGGCCATCAGCATCAGGAGGATGGCGAGCTCGGCCGTGGCGTCTGTCAGCACGTCCGGGGTGTTGACCACCACCAGGCCCAGCCGACGGCACGCCTCGCGGTCGATGTGGTTCACCCCCACGCCGAAGTTGCCGAGGATGCGGGCCGCGCCAGCGCCCTGCTCCAGCACGGAAGCCCCGATCGCGTCGGACACAGTCGGGCAGACTGCGTCGTGGCTGCGCAGGGCTGCGGAGATGGCCGCTGCGTCCATCGGCTCGTCATTGGAGTTCAGGGAAACGTCATAGCGTTCGGCGAGATGGGTCTCGACCTCTCCGGGCCAGCGACGGGTCAGAAGGACTGTGGGGCGGGCCATCGGCAATTCCTCGCTTCGACGGCGCCCCTGCTACTAAGCCGCGGCCCAAAGGACAAATCCCTGCGACGGGGCCGTCGATCAAGACTTGCAAGGGAACCTGATCGTCCGGGATAGTGGGACGGCATCAGGGAGCGCGCATGAAGGGTCTAAACGCAGCAGTCTTGGGGGCGCTGGCCGTCGGCGGCGTGGTCGCCCTGGCCGGGCTCGGCGGCGCCATCAGCGCGGCGCAGCCTGCCCCGGCGGGGCCGCCGGCGTCTCCGGCCGGACCGGCGGGCTTCACCGAAAACGGGCTGATCCAGTTCCAAGCCCGCTGCCTGGGCTGCCACGGCAACCCCAATGTGGAGCGGGCGCCTTCGCCCCAGCTGCTGCGCGCCATGCCGCCCGAGCGGATCTATGAGGCGCTGACCACCGGGCCGATGAAGTCCATCGGCGACACCATGCCCGATCTGCTGAAACGCCAGATCGCCGAGTCGACCGCCGGCCGGCTGATGGGAGCCGAGGCTGCCGGCGACGCCAGGGCCATGCCCAACCGCTGCCCCACGAACCCGGCGTTCGGCGACCCGGCGGAGGGTCCCAACTGGAACGGCTGGGGCGTCGACGCCGCCAATACGCGATTTCAGCCAAGGCCCGGCCTGAAGGCTTCCGATGCGCCTCGACTGAAGCTGAAGTGGGCCTTCGGCCTGCCCGGTTCGACCTCCTCCTATAGCCAGCCGACCGTCGCCTCCGGGCGCGTGTTCGTGGGCGCCGACACCGGCTACGTCTACGCTCTCGATGCGGAGACAGGCTGCGTCCACTGGTCGTTCATGGCCAAGGCGAGCGTGCGCAACGCCATCGTCATCGGCAAGCTGACCACGGGCGGCAAAGCCCGCTGGGCGGCCTTCTTCGGCGACCTCCGGGCCAACGCCTATGCGCTGGACGCGCGCACCGGCAAGCTGATCTGGACCAGCAAGGTCGACGAGCACGTCACCAGCCGGGTCACCGCCTCGCCGGCGCTCTATCAGGGCCGGCTGTTCGTGCCGATCTCGTCCTGGGAATCCTCGTCGGCCAAGACGCCGGACTATCCCTGCTGCACCTTCCAGGGGAACGTCACGGCGCTGGACGCCAACACTGGCCGGCGGATCTGGAAGCGCTACGTCTTCGATGAGCGCCCCAAACCCGGCAAGAAGAATTCCAAAGGGGTGCAGCTCTATGCCCCGGCGGGCTCGGCGATCTGGAACACCCCGACCGTCGATCCAAAGCGGCGCGCGGTCTATTTCGGCACCGGCGACGCCTCGACCTATCCCGCGCCGGCCACCGGCGATGCGGTGATGGCGGTCAGCATGGACACCGGCAAGGTCCTCTGGAGCTACCAGGTGCACAAGGGCGACGCCTCCCTGGTGGGCTGCTGGGGCGAGGGCGTCACCGACAACTGCCCTCAGAGCGAGGGCCCTGACTGGGACGTGCCGGGCTCGCCGATCCTGCGCAACGTCAAGGGCGGCGGCCGCACCCTGATCATCGCCACCAAGCCCGGCGACATCCTGGCGCTAGACCCCGACCACGCTGGCAAACCACTCTGGCGGATCAACCTGAATGGCCCGCTGGCCGTTGTCGGCCCGCCCGACTTCAAGAAGGCCCCCGGCAAGGGCGTGTTGTTCGGCGGCGCGGCCGATGCGGAGACCGCCTATTTCGGCCTGCAGAACGGCGGCATGGCGGCGGTTCGGTTGGCGGACGGCAAGATCCTCTGGGACGCCCCGCTGAATCACACACCAGGCAGCCGCGTGACCTATCCGGCGGCGACCAGCGCCATGCCCGGCGCCGCCTTCGTTGGCGGAAGCGACGGCAAGCTGATGGCGGTCTCCACCGCCGACGGCTCCAAGCTCTGGGAGTTCGACACCGCCCGTCCCTTCGACACCGTCAACAAGGTCAAGGCCAGCGGCGGCTCCTTCGGCTCAGCCGGCCCCACCGTCGCCGGCGGCATGGTCTTCGCCGGCTCCGGCTATGCGGTGCTGTTCGGGACCCCGGGGAATGTGCTTCTGGCGTTTGCGCCGGGGTAAGTTCGCCTGGGATTTGCCAACGGCCCCCCCCGCCGCTATGCCCGGCGCGTCGTCCACATCAAGCGAGCTGAGCGCCGATGATCATCGATTGTCACGGGCACTACACCACCGCGCCGGGCCCGCTGCAGGACTTCCGGGACGCCCAGATCAAGGCGCTGGACGACGCGTCGCTGCTGGCCTCGCTCACCGGGCCCAACATCTCGGACGACCAGATCCGCGACAGCCTGGAGGGCGCCCAGCTGAAGCTGCAGCGCGAGCGCGGGTCGGACCTGACGATCTTCTCGCCGCGTGCCTCGGCCATGGCCCACCACATCGGCGACGAGGCGGTGAGCCTGAAGTGGTCGCAGATCTGCAACGACCTGATCGCCCGCGTCGTGGACCTCTACCCGGACAACTTCGTCGGCGTCTGCCAGCTGCCGCAATCCCCCGGCGTGCCGCCCGCCCACAGCGCCCGCGAGCTGGAGCGCTGTGTGAACGAGCTGGGTTTCATCGGGTCCAACCTGAACCCCGACCCGTCCGGCGGCTGGTGGACCAGCCCGCCGCTCACCGACAAGGCCTGGTATCCGCTCTATGAGAAGATGGTGGAGCTGAACACGCCCGCGATGGTGCACGTGAGTTCGTCCTGCAATCCGTGCTTCCACGCCACCGGCGCCCACTACATCAACGCCGACACCACCGCCTTCATGCAGTTCATACAGGGGGACCTGTTCCGGGACTTCCCGGACCTGAAGCTGATCATCCCCCACGGCGGCGGCGCGGGGCCGTTCCACTGGGGCCGCTACCGGGGCCTGGCGCAGGACATGAAGCGGCCGCCGCTGGAGGAGCACGTCCTGAAGAATGTGTTCTTCGACACCTGCGTCTACCACCAGCCGGGGATCGACCTGCTGCTGAAGGTGATCCCCACCGAGAATATCCTGTTCGGCTCGGAGATGGTGGGCGCGGTGCGCGGCATCGATCCCACCACCGGCCAGTTCTACGACGACACCAAGCGCTACATCGACTCCAGCGCCCTCAGCCAGGCAGACAAGACCCGGATCTTCGAGGGCAACGCCCGGCGGGTCTATCCGCGCCTCGCCGCCCGGCTTGACGCCCGCGCCGGCTGACCCCCCACTGGCGGCGGCGCCCCTTCAGAGGACGCAGCCACCGGAGGAGACGATGCCGCTCGACCTGCACACCGACCATATTGGAAGCCTGCTCAGGCCTGCCGAGCTGCTGGACGCCCGCGACGCCCATACGGCCGGCCGCCTCGGCGCGGAGGCGCTGAAGGCAGCAGAGGACAAGGCGATCCTGGACGTGCTGGAGCTGCAGCGTCAGTCGGGCATCGGCATCTACACCGACGGCGAGTTCCGCCGCATGTCCTGGATGAGCGGTATGGCCCAGGTGATGGACGGCGTGGTCGACATGAACTCGCACCGCTTCCAGGCGGGCGCCTGGAAGGGCGTGGGCGCCGAGGTTGCCAACGAAGAGGTGCCGATGCCGAGGATGGCGGCGACGGGCCCGATCCGCCTGAAGGGACGCTTCACCGGGAACGAGACGGCGTTCTTGAAGGCGCATTCCCCAGGCGCATGGAAGATCACCATGCCGAGCCCCACGATCCAGATCGGCATGTTCGATCTGGAGGCGTCCCGGGGCGCCTATCCAACGTCGCAGGCGCTGCTGGCCGCGATCGTGAAGGTGTATCAGGACGAGGTGGACGACCAGATCGAGGACGGCGCGTCCTATGTCCAGCTGGACTCCCTCCGCTACGCCCAGGTGATCGGCGGCTTCACCCCCATGGGCGAGGACCTGAGCGACGCCGACGCCGTGGTGGGCGAAACCATCGCCTCCGACAACGCCGTGCTGTCCCGCGCCAAGGCCAAGGGCGTCACCACCGGCGTGCACATCTGCCGCGGCAACCATCGCAGCGCCTGGGTGATGTCGGGCGGCTATGACGCGGTGGCCGAGCGGCTGCTGAACGAGGTGGAGACCGACCGCTTCCTGCTCGAATACGACGACGACCGCTCGGGGAGCTTCGAGCCCCTGCGTTTCACGCCCAAGGGCAAGACCGTCGTGCTGGGTCTGGTCTCCTCCAAGCTCGGTGCGCTGGAGGACCCTGACGAACTGCGTCGGCGGGTCGACGAGGCGGCGAAGTACGTGCCCCTGGAGCAGCTGGCCCTGAGCCCGCAATGCGGCTTCGCCTCCACCTTCCGCGGCAACCTGCTCAGCGAAGACGACGAAAAGCGCAAGCTCGCGCTGGTGGCTGACACGGCCAGGAAGATCTGGGGGTGAGCGGAGCGCGGCCTTTCCCATCCTCCCCCGCGTCGCGGGGGAGGATGGGAAAGGCCGCGCT
>FTHI01001423.1_pt1 | contig 17733 bp, 14 predicted proteins | sample 1640891 | NCBI WGS metagenome assembly FTHI01 (sample SAMEA3914788, study PRJEB12502) | metagenome | biome: forest; material: soil | place: Canada | collected 2011-07-03 | depth 0.1 m
GCCGCGGCCGAGGGACTTCTGGGCCGAGATCATGCGGATGGTGCGGCGGTTGGCGGCGGTGATCTCGGTGCAGATCTGCTGGCACCAGGGATCGTCGACTCCGATGACGGCCGTGTCGCCCTTGCCCTGGTTGAGCAGGACCCGGCGCTTTGCCGCGACGTATCCCTCCATGCCGCCGTGGCGCTCCAGATGGTCGGGCGAGATGTTGAGCAGGACCGCCGCGTCGGGCTTCAGGCTGGAGGTCAGGTCGAGCTGGTAAGAGGACAGTTCGAGCACATAGACGGCGCCGCCGTGCATGTCCTCCAGGCCCAGCACGCCGACGCCGATGTTGCCGCCGACGCGGGCGTCCTTGCCGGCGCGGGCGCAGAGGTGGCCCAGCAAGGCCGTGGTGGTGGACTTGCCGTTGGAGCCGGTGATGGCGGCGATCTTCGGGCGCTTGTGCGCGGGAGCGGAATTGACGGTGCGGGCGAAGAGTTCGATGTCGCCGAGGATCTCGACGCCGGACGCCTTGGCCTTGTCGACCGTCCAGTGGGGCCTGGGATGGGTCAGGGGCACGCCCGGCGAGAGCAGCAGGGCGTCGAACCCGGACCAGTCGGCGGCGTGGAGGTCGGTGACCGCAAAGTCCTCGGCGCCCGCCGTGGCCCGAGCCTGGGCGTTGTCGTCCCAGAGCGCGACATCGGCCCCGCCGGCCTTCAGGGCGCGCGCCGCGGTCAGGCCAGTGCGGCCGAGACCGAACACCGCCACCCTCCTGCCCTGGAATCCGCCAACGGGGATCACGCGCGCCTGCCCTCCCCTACCTGAGCTTCAGGGTCGCCAGGCCGATCACGGCCAGGACGATGCTGACGATCCAGAACCGGATCACGATGGTAGGTTCGGCCCAACCGAGCTTCTCGAAATGGTGGTGGATGGGGGCCATCAGGAAGATGCGCTTGCCCCCGCTCATCTTGAAGTAGGCGACCTGGATCATCACCGAGACCATCTCCATGACGAACAGGCCGCCGACGATGGCCAGGACGATCTCGTGCTTGGTGGCGACGGCGACGGCGCCGAGGGCGCCGCCCAGGGCCAGGGAGCCGGTGTCGCCCATGAAGATCCGGGCGGGGGGCGCGTTGTACCAGAGGAAGCCCAGCCCGGAGCCCACCAGGGCGCCGCAGAACACCAGCAGCTCGCCGGTGCCGGCGACGTAGTGGACCTGCAAGTAGTCGGCGAACTTCACGTTGCCGACCAGATAGGCGATCAGCCCGAACGCCGCGGCCGAGATCATGACCGGGGCGATGGCGAGGCCGTCCAGGCCGTCGGTGATGTTGACGGCGTTGGAGGCGCCCACGATCACCACCGCCCCGAAGGCCAGGTAGAACCAGCCGAGGTCGAGCAGCAGGTTCTTGAACAGGGGGAAGGCCAGGGAGGTGTTGAACTGGCCGAGCGCGCCGGCGGGCCGGCCGTACCAGACCAGCAGGAACACCGCGATCAGGGCGATGGCGAACTGGACCACCAGCTTCATCGAGGCGCTGACGCCGGCGGAGGTCTGGCGGGTGACCTTCTTGTAGTCGTCCATGAAACCCAGGAGGCCGTAGCCGGCGGTGACCAGGATCACCACCCAGACGTAGACGTTTTCCAGGTCGCCCCAGAGCAGGGTCCCGACCAACAGGCCGGCCAGGATCATGAAGCCGCCCATGGTGGGCGTACCTGCCTTCTGGATGATGTGGCCCTCGGGGCCGTCCTTGCGGATCGGCTGGCCGCGGCCCTGCTTGGTCCGCATCCAGGCGATGAAGCGCGAGCCCATGGAGGCGACCACGATCTGGGCCGTGAACAGCGCGAGACCCGTGCGGAAGGTCAGGTATTTCAGCAGGTTCAGGACCGGCACATAGTGATCGTGCGCCGCCAGGGACTGGTAGATCAGGTAGAACATCAGGCCGCCCCCCTGGACCTGGAAGGATCGCCGAGGGCGCCCAGGGCGGCGGCGATCAGGCCTGCCCGAGAGCCGTTGGAGCCCTTGACCATGACTACGTCGCCCGGCCCCACTGCGCCCAGCACCGCCGGGGCGAGTTCGGCCGCGGAGGCAGCGTATCCAGCGCGCCGGTCGGCCGGCAGGGCGTCCCAGAGGGTCTGCATCATCGGCCCGGCGCAGAAGACGAGGTCGACCTTGGCCTCGGCGAGCGGCCCGGCGAGATCGGCGTGCAGGCGCGCGGCGTCCGGGCCCAGCTCCAGCATGTCGGTCAGCACGGCGATCCGGCGGCCTGCAGCGGCGCGCGCGCCGAGCGTGGCGATGGCGGCGCGCATGGAGATGGGGTTGGCGTTGTAGCTCTCGTCGATCAGCACCAGCTCGCCGCCGTCGGCCGGCAGCCGGCGTTCGGAGCCACGGCCTTCCAGGGGCGCGAAGGCGGCCAGGGCCTGCAGCGCCATGGCGAGGTCGACGCCCAGGGCCTGGAGCATCAGCAGGACGCAGAGGCTGTTGGGGCCCCAGTGGGCGCCGGACTGGGCGATGGGAATATCGATCGCCCTGCCGTCCAGCTCGGCCCGGACCAGGGCGCCGCCCGCGCGGGCTTCGAAGCCGAGCAGCCGGGCGTCAGCGCCCTTGACGCCGAAGCTGCGGATCGTGGCGCCGACCCGGGCAGCCTCGCCGCTCAGGAAGTCGAACCAGCGGTCGTCGGCGTTGAGGATGGCGACGCCGCCCGGCTCCAGGCCGGCGAAGATCTCGGCCTTGGCGCGCGCGACGCCGGCCTCGCCGTCCTCGAAGGCCTCGATATGGACGGGACCCACGGTGGTGATCGCCACAGCGTGGGGGCGGACCATGCGCGACAGGGGCTCGATCTCGCCGGCGTGGTTCATGCCGATCTCGAAGATCGCCCGCCGGGTGGCGCGCGGCATGCGCGCCAGGGTCAGCGGCACGCCGATCTGGTTGTTGAACGACTTGACCGAGCCGTGGGCGTCCCCTGCCAGCTCAAGGCCGGCCTTCACCGCCTGGGTGACGCTGGTCTTGCCCACCGAGCCGGTGACCGCGCCGCGGCGAGCGCGGGTCCGGTCGCGGGCGGCGACGGCGAGCTGCCCCAGCCCGACGAGGGTGTCCGCCACCTCGATATGCGGCCCGTCGACTGGCTGGGCGGTCAGGGCTCCGGCGGCGCCCTTGCGGAAGGCGTCGATGGCGAAGGCATGGCCGTCGCGGTCGCCCTTCAGAGCCACGAACAGGTCGCCGTCCTGGAGCGTGCGGGTGTCGAAGGATACGCCGCCGACCTCGAAGTCGCGGCCCTGAAGCAGCCCGCCCGTGGCGCGGACGATATCGGTAGAGGTCCACAGCGGCTCAGCCACGGGATGGCTCCAGCCCCAGCGCCGCCGCAGTCTCGGCCGCATCGTCGAAGGGAAGAACGTCGGTCCCGACGATCTGGCCCTGCTCATGCCCCTTGCCGGCGACCACTAGCACGTCGCCGTCCTGCAGCAGGGCGCAGCCGGCGCGGATGGCGGCGCGCCGGTCGCCGATCTCCCGGGCGCCAGGCGCGGCGGCGAGGATGGCGCCACGGATTTCGGCGGGGACCTCGCTGCGGGGATTGTCGTCGGTGACAATGGCGACGTCGGCCAGGCGGCTCGCCGCCTCGCCCATCAGCGGACGCTTGCCGCGGTCGCGGTCGCCGCCGGCGCCGAACACCACGATCAGGCGGCCGCGGGCGTGGGGGCGCAGCGCTGAAAGGACCGTCTCGAGCCCGTCGGGCGTGTGGGCGTAGTCGATGTAGGCCTCGCCGCCCTTGGGACCGCGACCGATGCGCTGGAGCCGGCCCGGCGCGCCTTCGAGATGCTCCAGGGCCTCCATGACCGCGGGCGCCGCATCTCCCGCCGCCATGCAGAGGCCGGCCGCCACCATGGCGTTGGAGGCCTGGAAGGCGCCGGCGAGAGGCAGGGTGATGTCGAACAGATCGGCGCCGACGCGCAGGGACAGCCGCTGGCCCTCGGGCAGCAGGGTCCGGTCCATCAGGCGCAGGCCCTGGCCGCGCTGGCCGACGGAAAGGACGGATTGCCCGGCCAGCACCGCGGTGGCGGCGAAGTCGGGGAAGGCGTCGGAGTCGGCGTTGACCACGGCCGTACGGCCGCGTGGCAGCAGGGTCTCGAACAGCCGCAGCTTGGCCGCCCGATAGGTCTCCATGTCGCCGTGGTAGTCCAGGTGATCCTGGCTGAGGTTGGTGAAGCCGGCCGCGACCAGCTCCACGCCGTCCAGCCGCCGCTGGTCGATGCCGTGGGATGAGGCTTCCAGCGCCAGGTGGGTGACCCCGCGGCCGGCGAGATCGGCCAGCAGGGCGGCGACGTCCGCGGCGTCGGGCGTGGTCAGCCCCGGCGGGGTGATCTGGTCGGCGCCGGCGCGGACGCCGAGCGTGCCCATGCTGGCGGCGCTGCGGCCCAGGCGCTCGAAGATCTGGCGGCAGAACACGGCGACGGAGGTCTTGCCGTTGGTGCCGGTGACGGCCACGCAGACCCGCGGCTGGGCCGCGTTCAGGGTGTGAGCGGCCAGGGCGTAGGCGCGGCGCAGGTCGCCGGCGTGGGCGACCGGGACCGGCAGGTCGGTGATGTCGTCGGGCGCCAGCACGGCCGCCGCGCCGGCCTTCAGGGCGGCGGGGATGAAGCTGCGGCCATCGGCCCGCGATCCGGGCAAGGCGACGAAGAGGAAGCCCGGCGCCACCCGGCGGCTGTCGGCGGTGATCCCGGTGATCACCGGGTCGGCGCCCAGGTCGCGCTGCACGAGGTCGGAGAGACGGGGCATGATCACTCCTCCTCGCCGGCGATCTGCTGGGGCGTGACGTTGGCCCGTTCGGCCTGGGCCAGGGCGGGCGGCGCGCGCTCGACGCCCAGGAAGGGGGCGATCCGGTCGATCACCCGCCCGGCGGTGGGCGCAGCCGTCCAGCCACCCGTTGCGAAACCGTAGGTCTCCTTGGTGGCGTGCGGCTCGTCCATCATGATCAGGACGAAGTAGCGGGGAGCATCCATAGGGCCGTCGGTGGGGAAGACCGCGGCGAAGGAGGACACCAGCTTCTTGCGCTCATAATGGCCGCCCAGCGCCTTTTCGGCCGAGCCGGTCTTGCCGCCCACGCGCAGGCCCGGCGCATCCGCCTTGGTGCCGGTGCCCTGGACCACATTCAACCGCATCAGGTCGAGCATGGTTCGCGAGGTGGCCTCGGAGATCACCCGCCTGCCCTTGGGCTTCTGACCCGCGTCGAGCTTCCTAATGGTCAGGGGAATGTAGGTCCCGCCGTTGAAGATCGAGGTCATGCCGGTGGCGATGGCCAGGGGGCTCACCGAAATGGCGTGGCCAAACGACATGGACGCGACAGTGTTGTCGCTGAGCCGGCGCGGGGCGATGGGGTGTGCGGACTCCAGGAGTTCGCTGGGCGCTGCGGCGAAGAGGCCGAAGCCGCGGAAATAGCGATTCATGCGGTCGGCGCCGGCCAGCAGGCCGAGCCGCGCGGCGCCGATGTTGGAAGAGTGCGTGAACACCTCCCACAGCGGCAGCATCGCATTGTCCTTGTCGTAGTCGTGAATGGTCTGGCCGCTGAGCGCCAGGGGCGTCCTGGCGTCGAACATGGTGTCGACCTTGGCCACGCCGGAATCCAGGCCCATGGCCAGGGTGAAGACCTTGAACACCGAACCGGGCTCATAGACCGTCGCGGCCACGTGATTGACCAGGCTGGGCGCCGAGGCCTTGCCGGGGGCATTGGGGTCGAAGTCCGGATAGCTGACCATGCCCAGGATCTCGCCGGAGTGGACGTCGACCACCATGCCGATCGCGCCCAGGGCCTGGAAGTCGGTCGCGGCCTTCTTCACTTCCTCGTCCAGGGCGGCCTGGACCCTGAGGTCGATGGACAGGGCGACGGGCGCGCCCTTGGCGCCCGACTGATGGACCAGCTTGTCCAGGGCCCGCTCGGCGCCGGCGATGCCCTTGCCGCCTGAGTCAGCGAAACCGATCAGATGGGCCGCGGTGGGGCCCAGAGGGTAGATTCGGCGGTCTTCGGGCTCGAAGGAGATGCCCGGCAGACCCAGGTCGTGCAGCTGATCCTTCTGCTCCGGGGTCAGGCCGCTGATCAGGAAGCCGCGCCGGTTCGACGCAAGCGCCTTGTCGAGCCGCTCTCTGGACAGGTTCGGCAGCACAGCGGCGAGGCCACGACGCGTCTCGTCCTTGTCCCAGACCTCGCGGGGATCGAGGTAGACGCCGTAGTGCACCAGATCCACGGCCAGAAGCTTGCCGTTGCGGTCGACCAGGTCCGCCCTGGCCACGGCGGCGATGGGCGCGCCGCCTGCGCCGGAGCCCGAGTCCGAGAACAGCGCCTTGGTGATGGCGCCAGCGGACAGCATGGCGAAGGCGGTGGCGAACATCACCAGGATGAAGAAGATCCGGTAGGTGGTGTCCTGTTCGCGGCGGTGGGCCTTGGCGTGCTCGAAGGCGTGCTCGACCCGCCAGATGCGGTCGGTGAGCCAGGCCTTCACAGAAGGCGGACGATGGCGGGCGGCGTCGACCGGGGTCACTTCGCCGCTCCGCCGGCGCTGGCCAGCCGGCCGAGTTCGCCCGGAGCGGTTTCGCGCTTGCCCGAGGTAGGCTGCAAGCCGAGGTACTGCTCCGACAGGCGGGAGATGCGCTCGGGCTGCTCGAGGTAGGAGACCTCGGCCTGGAGCAGGCGGATGCGGTGGCGCTCGTCGACGATGCTGGATTCCGTCTGGGCAATGTCGGCTCGCTCGCCGCCGGCGAAGGTCTTGACCAGGTAGAGGCCCACCACCAGCACCAGCAGCACGGCGCCGCCCCAGAGGTTGATGACCCGGACGCCTCGGACGCGCCGTGTGAAGATCGCCCCGATCATGCGGCCTTCCTCCATGCCGGCGCCGAGGTGCGGACCGCAGCCCTCAGCTTGGCGGAACGGGCCCGTGGATTGGCCGCGACTTCGGCCGCGGACGGCGGGCGGGCGCTGTTGGACAGCAGGCTGAACGTAGGCTCGGGGCCCGCGGCCGTAGGCGGACGATGGCGCGAGCCGCCCGGACGGCGCCCCCCGCGCTCGGCGAAGAAGCTCTTGACGATCCTGTCTTCGAGGGAATGGAACGTCACAACCGCCAGCCTGCCGCCCGACTTCAGCGCGCGCTCGGCTGCGTCGAGACCCTCTTCCAGTTCCGAGAGCTCGCTGTTGACCGCGATTCTGAGGGCCTGGAACACCCGTGTCGCCGGATGCGTCGGTGCGCCGCGGCGTCCGCCAAGGGCGCGCTCCACTACTTCAGCCAGGTCCAGGGTGCGGGCAAAGAGCTGTTGCTCGCGACGACGGACCAGCGCCGCGGCGATGCGCCGCGACTGGCGCTCCTCGCCGTAGACGAAGAACAGCCGCGCAAGCTCGACCTGGTCCTCGCTGTTCACCAAATCGGCTGCAGTGGGCCCCTCGGCGCCCATGCGCATGTCGAGCGGCCCGTCGCGCATGAACGAGAAGCCCCGCTCAGACTGGTCCAGCTGCATGGAGGAGACGCCAAGATCGAGGGCGACGCCGTCACAATCGGCCCGGCCGATCAGGCGAAGCTGTTCCTCCATGTCGGAAAAGCGGCTTTCAGCCCAGTGCAGGCGCGCGCCGAAGGCCTGCTTCAGCGGCGTGGCGAAGACGGCGGCGGCGGGGTCGCGATCCAGCGCCAGCACCTCGGCGCCGGTCTCCAGGAAGGCGCGGGAATAGCCGCCCGCGCCAAACGTCCCATCGACGATCAGCCGCTCAGGCCCGGGCTCGAGCGCCTCGAGCACCTCGGGCAGCATGACCGGCTGATGCGGGGCGGCCGTCACGATGCCGCCCCCACGCTGGCGAGCCGCTGCCGGTTGCGATGGTTGGCGAGGCCCTCGCGGGCGGCCAGGCGCTGGGCGGCGCGGTGGGTTCGGAAGGCCTCCAGCGACCAGATCTGGAAGCGGTCGCCCATGCCGACTAGGGCGACCATGTCGGTCAGGCCGAACTCCTCGCAGAGGGCTTCCGGCAGGGTGATGCGACCGGCGGTGTCGAAGGAGAGGCGGTGCACGCCGCCGAGGATCGAGGTTTCCAGCGACGAACGCAGGGGATCGCCGAAGGGCAGTTCGTCGATCAGGCCCTGATAGCGGTCGAACAATGGCTGGGCGCCGCCCTCGATGCAGTCGGCCTCGATGGAGGGAAAGCAGAAGACACCGTCGAAGGCGCCGCTCGCCAGGGCGCGGAACTCTTGCGGCACCACGATGCGCCGCTTGCTGTCCAGCTGTTTCTCGAAGGTCGAGAGAAACACCTTAGCCCCCATGTTCCCGGCGGAAGCCCCACCCGCCTGGCCGCGGCGCTCCGCGACCCAGTTGGGTTAACATGGGATGAATTGGGAGGCAATGACACTTGCTGCCGATTCTTGGGTTCCAAGTTGTCGCACCCTCCATTTCTGACCAGCGTCAGTTATCCACAGAACATACAGAGAACCTTGTGCAAAACGCCCTGGCAATGCCTGGGGAGTGTGGACCAGACGGCCTGTAAGCCGGGTTCTGTGCCGTCCGGCATGAGCCGGACGCGGCGGCCATTCCTCTGGACCGTCCATTGCTGGACGGTTCTCGCGACCTACCCGAACGGCTCGGGCGGCGAGCCCTGCCCCGGACTTCTCCGGGGCGCGTCGTTCCTATTCGGTCTTGCTCCAGGCGGGGCTTGCCATGCCGCCTCCATTACTGGAGGCGCGGTGCGCTCTTACCGCACCCTTTCACCCTTGCCCCCGATTCCGACCAGAGGCCGAAGTCCGAGGCGGTTTGCTTTCTGTGGCGCTATCCCTGGGGTCGCCCCCGGCGGGCGTTACCCGCCGCCTTTTCGCCGTGGAGCCCGGACTTTCCTCCCTCCGCCGTGAAGCGGAGAGCGACCGCCCGGCCGTCTGGTCCGTCTTGAAGGTGAGGACTTGGCGGGGTCGGGTCAAGGCGCATGCAAAAACAGATGAACCACCAAGGACACCAAGAACACCAAGGCGGCTGTGATCACCGTGATCACGCGATCCGGACCCTCACGCTCAAGGCCTCTTGGTGTTCTTGGTCCTTGGTGGTGAGTCTTCCTGCTTTCACGCCGCTGCGCGGAGGATCGCCATCAGGCGAGCACGGGTCTCGCCGTCGGCTACGCCGCTGACATTGTCTGGGCGCCAGTGGCGCTGGAAGGCGGTGACGACGGTGGAGGTGTTCTGGTCGTAGCGGCCGGAGGGCGCGCTGTCGTAGCCGAGCCGGGTCAGGCCGGCCTGCAGGGCGAAGACGCCAGGGCCCTCGTCGCCGATGCTGAGGGGCGCGCCGGGCGGGATCGCCGGCTCGGCCCAGAGCCCGTGGCCGGCTTCGGCCAGACGCTTCCAGGGGAACAGCTCGCCGGGATCCTGCTTGCGGTCGGGGGCGATGTCGGAATGGCCGACGATCCTCAGGTCCGGCACATCCCAGCGCTGACGGATGTCGTCCAGCAGGTCGATCACCGCCTGGACCTGGGCCCTGGGAAACGGGCGGTAGCCAAACTCGTGGCCGGGATTGACGATCTCGACGCCAATGGACGCGGCGTTGCAGTCGCGCTCGCCCTTCCAGTAGGAGACGCCCGCGTGCCAGGCCCGGCGCTCTTCGGGCACGAGCCGGAAGATGCGGCCATCTTCCTCCACCAGATAATGGGCCGAGACCTTGGCTTCGGGATCACAGAGGCGGTCGAGCGCCGCCTGGCCGGTCTGCATGCCGGTGTAATGCAGGGCGATCATGTCCGGCGGGGAGCGGCGGGCGTCGAAATTGGGCGAGGGAGCGTCGATGAAGTCCATGGAGCCGGTCTAAAGGCCCCGCGCGCAAAAGCTAGCGGCCGCGCTCGTCCCAGCCATAGGCCACCCAGGAATGGCCGCCGATGTGCCGGGCTTCCAGCAGGGTGGGATCGCGCGGCCGCATGGCGCTGCGGGCGCGGTAGGCCATGGCGCCCAGGGAGATCATCACCGCGGACAACAGGCCGATGACCACGACGGTGGCGGCGAAGAAGATGGCGAGCACGGCGGCCAGAACGGCCGCGGCGATGGTCGCCATCACGCCGACGATCCACATCAGGCTTTTGAGACCCGAACGGCGTCCCGCTGCCTTGGCGCCAGATTCCATGCGCGTCTCCAGGGTCCGGCCCCCGACCTCCACAACTATGTCGTCTTGCGGACCCTCGCCGTCAACGGTGAGGGTCCGTAAAAGTTCAAACTGGCTCCACAGCGAGCACGCCACGGCGCTCACGCATCACCTGGTCGAAGGCCGCGTTCAGGCTGGCGGAGCGGGCCTCGGAAAGCCGGGCCTGCTCGGAGGAGAGGCCGCGCGATGCGGCGCGATCGGGGTGGAACTCGGACAGGCCCTTGCGCCATGCCGTGCGGACAGCCTCATCTGTCGCGTCGTGCGCCACATCGAGCACCACGTAGGGATCGTCAGCCGGCGCGCCCAGGTGACCGGCCCGGATCCGACGGAAGGTCAAGGACGACAGGCCGAACAACTCAGCGACCCGCTCAAGGTAGGTGATCTCGTCACCGGTGACCACGCCATCCGCCTTGGCTACGTGGAACAGGCCGTCCAGCACGTCTTCCAGGACGCCCGGACAATTGCGGTAGCGCCGGGCGATCTGCCTGGCGTAGCTTTCGAAGCCGCGGGTGGTCTGACGGGCCAGGTCATAGAGGCGGTGCACGTCGCGGCGAGCGGCCGTGTCGGTCTGGAACACCTGGGAGAACGCCTGGAACTCGTCGTTGTCGGCGCGGCCGTCGGCCATGGCGAGCTTGGCCCCGAGCGCCGTCACGGCGGCCGAGAACGCCGGGTCCTCGCCGGGCAGGCCGTCGGGGCACTCGTCGCAGGACGCCTTCGCAGCCCGCGGGACGGCGAGGCTTGATATGGTGCGCCAGAGGTTCATCGGAAGTTGTGAGTGTATGGTCCCGGCGCCACCATGACAACGGAAAACAGCAACAGCGACTGCGACCATTGGCGGTTCTGGATCGATCGCGGCGGCACCTTCACCGACGTGATCGGCGTGACCGAGGGGGGCGAGACCCGCACGCTGAAGCTCCCGTCAGCGTCGGACGCCTACGAGGACGCGGCCGTGGAAGGCATGCGCCGGTTGCTGAACGCCGCGCCCGGCGGTCCGTTTCCGGCTGACCGGGTGGCCGAGATCAAGATGGGCACGACGGTGGCCACCAACGCCCTTTTGGAGCGGAAGGGCGCCCCAACGCTGTTCGTCACGACGGAAGGGTTCGCCGACGCCCTGCTGATCGGCGACCAGGCCCGGCCCGACCTGTTCGCGCTCGATATCCGAAGGCCCGCGCCTCTCTACGCCGCTGTCGTCGAGGCCTTCGAGCGGCTCGACGCGTCGGGATCGGTGGTCTCGCGGCTGGACGAGGACCGGCTGAAGGCGGACCTGGCGGACGCCCGGGCCCAGGGTCTGACCTCGGCGGCGATCGCCTTCCTGCACAGCGATCTCAACCCGGACCACGAGATCCTGGCGGGACGGCTGGCCGAAGCGGCCGGCTTCGACTTCGTCGCCCTGTCGCACGAGGTCTCGCCGCTGCCGCGGTTCCTGCCGCGCGCCGAGACGACGGTGGCGGACGCCTATCTCACGCCGATCCTCAGAGCCTATGTGCGGAAGGTCGCAACGGCTGTGGAAGGGGCGCCGCTCACCTTCATGACCTCGGCCGGGGCCCTGGCGCGGGCCGAGGCGTTCCGGGGCCGGGACGCCGTCCTGTCGGGTCCGGCCGGCGGCGTGGTCGGGGTGGCGGGCGCGGCGCGTCAGGCGGGCCGTGGAGCGGTGCTGGGCTTCGACATGGGCGGCACCTCCACCGACGTCTGCCGCTTCGCCGGCGGGCTGGAGCGGCGGGATACGGCCACGGTGGCCGGCGTGAAGCTGCGGGCGCCGATGCTGGACGTGGAGACGGTGGCGGCCGGCGGTGGCTCTATCCTGACCTTCGACGGCCTGCGCGCCCGGGCCGGCCCCGCCAGCGCCGGGGCCGTTCCCGGTCCCGCCGCCTATGGGCGGGGCGGCCCCGCCACGGTGACCGACGCCAATCTGGTGCTTGGACGGATCGATCTGCGTTACTTCCCGGCTGTATTCGGCGAGGGGGGCGACCGTCCGCTGGACGCCGGCGCGGCGCGCCAGGCCCTGGCGGGGCTTGCCGTGTCCATGGGCGCCGAGGGGGCCGAGGCGGCGGCGGAGGGTTTCATCGCCGTGGCGGTGGAGCAGACCGCCCAGGCGATCCGGAAGATCTCCACCGAGCGTGGTTTCGATCCCCGCGGGCATAGCCTGGTGGCGTTCGGCGGGGCCGCGGGTCAGGTCGCCTGCTGGGTCGCCGAGGCGCTGGACTGCACGGAGGTGCTCTGCCCCCGTCACGGCTCCTTGCTGTCGGCCTGGGGCATCGGCCAGGCGAAGCTCGCCAGCCTGAGGCAGGCAGGGCTGGATCGTCCGCTCGACGACGACGGGCTGCGAGCGGCGCGGCGGTCGGCGCGGGGCCTGGCGGTCGAGGCCGAGGCGGCGCTGCGAGCCCAGGGCGCCGAGCCCGGGCGCCGTCGCGTCCGGCTGCAGCTTCGCTATGACGGGGCCGAGGCCGTGATCGCCGCCGCTCCCGGACCGCTTTCGAAGATCAGGGCGGCCTTCGAGCGCGGGCACCAGAGACTGTTCGGCTTCATCGAGCCGGAGCGCGCGATCCTGATCGCCAGCGTCGAGGTCGAAGCGTCCGAGGAGGCTGACGCCGCCCTCCCGTCCACCGGGTCATCGCCAGCATCGACACCTGCCGAACCCGCCGGCCGGATCGCCCTCTACGCCGACGGCCAAGCGCATGACGCCCGGGTGGCATTTGCAAATGCGCTCTCAGCGGCGTTGGACGGCCCGGCTCTGATCGTGCGCGAGGACACCCAGATCGCCGTGGCGCCGGGCTGGCGGGCTCATCCGGAGCCGGAAGGCCTCATCCGACTTAAGCGGATCGGCCGGCGGACGGGAGGCGCTGCTGACCGGGACGCTTCCCCGGACCCCGTGACCTTGGAGCTGTTCAACCGCCGCTTCATGGGCGTCGCGGAAGCCATGGGCGCGGCGCTCGAACGCACGGCGCACTCGGTGAACATCAAGGAGCGCCTCGACTTCTCGTGCGCCCTGTTCGACGTCGACGGCGGGCTGGTGGCCAACGCCCCGCACATGCCCGTGCACCTGGGCTCCATGGGGGCGAGCGTGCAGGCGGTGCGCGATCGCCACCCGCAGCTCCAGGCCGGCGAGGCCTTCGCCCTGAACAATCCCTATGCCGGGGGCACCCACCTGCCGGATATCACGGTGGTCATGCCGGTGTTCGTGAGCGCCGCCGCCGAGGCCGACTTCTACGTCGCGGCGCGGGGACACCACGCGGACATCGGCGGGGTGCAGCCGGGCTCCATGCCGCCGTTCTCCCGCACCATCGAGGAAGAAGGCGTGATGCTGGACGCCCTGCCGATCATGCGCGGCGGGCGGTTCCTGGAGGCCGAGACCCGCGCAGCCCTGACCGCAGGGCCCTGGCCGTCGCGTGCGCCGGAGCGGAACCTGGCCGACCTCAAGGCCCAGATCGCCGCCTGCGAGGCGGGCGCCGCCACGGTGGCGGCGATGATCCGGTCCCACGGCGCGGCCGTGGTGGCGCGCTACATGGGCTTCGTCCAGGACAACGCCGAGGCCTGCGTGCGCCGGGCGATCTCGAAACTGAGGGATGGCGAGGCCCGTGTCCCGATGGACGGCGGCGGGGAGATCGCGGTCCGGATCACGGTGGACGCGGCGGCCGGAGAGGCGGTGCTCGACTTCGCCGGGACCAGCGCGGTGCTGCCTTCCAACTTCAACGCTCCCACTTCGGTGGTGCACGCCGCCGCGCTCTATTTGTTCCGCACCCTGGTTAACGACGACATCCCGCTGAACGCCGGCTGCCTGAAGCCGCTGAAGATCCTGGTGCCGGAAGTATCGATGCTGGCGCCGGTCTGGCCCGCCGCGGTGGTGGCCGGCAATGTGGAGACCAGCCAGCACGTGGTCGACGCGCTCTACCAGGCCCTGGGTGTGGCGGCGAACGCCCAGGGGACCATGAACAACCTGACCTTCGGCGACGAGGAGCGGCAGTACTACGAGACCATCTGCGGCGGGGCGGGCGCCACGGCCTCGGCGCCGGGCGCCTCCGCTGTACACACCCACATGACCAACTCGCGGCTCACCGATCCGGAGATCCTGGAGCGGCGGTTCCCGGTGCGGCTCGAGGCATTCGACGTGCGCCAGGGATCGGGCGGCGCTGGCCGGCATGCGGGCGGCGATGGCTCAAGGCGGCGGATCCGCTTCCTGGCGGCCATGGAGGCGGCGCTGCTGTCGACCCGGCGGGATTTCGCCCCACAGGGGATCGCGGGCGGCCATGCAGCCAGTCCCGGGCGTGAGCGTTTGCTCGCCGCCGACGGCGCGGCTAAGGACTTGCCGGGCTGTTTTTCCATCACCGTCCAGCCGGGCGAGGCCATCGAGATCGAAACCCCCGGGGGCGGAGGGTTCGGCGATCCTGACGGGCCGGCGGACTAGAAAGGTTCAAATATGGCGTTCGCCGCTCTCGTCTCCGCCCTCGCGCTGCTCGCGTCGGGCCCCTCCGGCTTCCTCCTGGCCCAGGCCGATGCGCCGCCCGCCGCCGCACAAGGACCGGTGTCGACCACCGACATCACGCCGGACGCCCAGGCAAACGCCGACGCCGTGGCCAATGGCGAGGATCCGTTTCCGGCCGGCGCGCCCACCAACGACTATGGCTTCATGGGCTGGTGCTACGGGGCCCTGGCCGGACACATGGGGCTCTACGACACGGTCCTGCCCAACGTGCGCAGCATCGAGGCGTCGTTCCCCGACAGCAGCCGCTCGCTGGACGACGTGATGAAGGACTATTCGGCCCAGCATGACGAAGGCGTTCGCCTGCTGGCCAACTGGGACAAGGCGCTGAGCGTGCTGGAGGCCATGGGCAAGACCGGCGGCGTCGAGCGCGCCGCGGCGGTGGCCAAGGGCCGCGAGGTCTGGAAGGGATCCAGCACGTCAGAGCCGCGCCAACTGGCGCAGCTGTGGATGTCATGGGGCCTGCCGGGCCGGTGCATGAGCACGGCCGACCGTCTCGCGCCCAGGGCCGCGCCCTAAGCCCCTTCTCCTCCCCCGTGCAACGGGGGAGGGGGACCACCCGCAGGGTGGTGGAGGGGGCGAGCCTCAAGCACCGTGTGCGCCGCTCGCCCCCTCCACCACTTCGTGGCCCCCTCCCCCGCTTCGCAGGGGAGGAGACGTGCGCACGAGCCCAACGAGCAATGGGAGGTCAGGCCGTCCGGCGATCGGCGGCCCAGATCTTCACCGTGAGCCCGTCCCTGGTCTTGGCGGGCAGGGTCATGACCTTGGGGCGCTTTAGACCGGACGCGGAAAGCCAGCGCGCCATCTCGTCCTCGGAGAAGCCCAGCCGGCGGTGCTGATGCGCCTCGCGCAGGAACTCCAGGCCGTGGGGGGCGAAGTCCACGATCAGCAGGCGGCCGCCCGGCGCGACCAGCCGCCCGGCCTCGGCCACGGCCGCCGCGGGGTCGCCCAGGTAGTGCAGCACCTGGTGGATGACGACGAGGTCGCCGGCGCCGTCGGGAAGGCCGGTGGCGAACACGTCGCCGTGCCTGAGCTCGCAGTTGTGCAACCCCGCCTCGGCCGCCCGCACGCGGGCGATGTTGAGCATCTGGTGCGAGGAATCCAGGCCCAGCGCCGCCTCGGCCCTGGGGGCCAGCAGGATCAGCATGCGCCCCGAACCGGTGCCGAGGTCGATCACCCGTCCGATCCGGCCCTGGGGCGCCGAGGCCAGCACCGCGGCCTCGACATCGGCGTCCGACACGTAGAGCGAGCGCAGCTGGTCCCATCGAGGGGCGTTCCGCTCGAAATAGGCCTCGGCCTTGGCCGCCCGTTCCGCCTTGACCGCCTCGAGATGGTCGCGATCGCGCGCCAGGGCTGGATCGCGGGGGTCGACTCCGTTCAGAACCTGATCGAGCACGGCGCGGCGGGAAGGATCGGCGGCGAGCCTGTAAAACACCCAGCCGCCGTCCGGGAATCGTTCAACCAGCCCGCTCGCCGTGAGCAGGCGCAGATGCCGGGAGACGCGAGGCTGACTTTGCTCCATGATCTGGCAAAGCTCCATCACCGCAAGCTCTTCGTGGGCGAGCAGGGATACAATGCGAAGCCGCGAGGGCTCGCCCGCCGCGCGCAGCACATCGACCGCTTCGTGGAGTCCAATAGACATAAAGATATACACATATCTTTATGTAGTAGTGTCAAGATGAGGCTATGAGCGCGCCCACGAACCGGTCGTCGCCCTCCAAGGAATCCCACCGCCGGCTCAGGCATAGAGCCCGCATTGCTGCAGCCGCCTGCGCGGTAGCACTTCCCTGCATGATCGCGTCGCGCGCGTTCGCCGATCAGGCGTCCATGCCACCGCCTGCGCCGCCCTCCAACACGCCGATCGAGGATCCGCTGGAGCCAGCGAACCGCACGATGTTCAAGGTCGATTCCGCGCTCAACCGGCTGATCGCCGGGCGGTTCAGGATCATCGGCACGGCGAAATGGATTCCGGCGCCGCTCCGGGCCGGACTGTTCAACGCCTTCGAGAACCTGGAGGAGCCGGCGACCTTCGCCAACGACATGTTCCAGCGCAAGCCGGCCAAGGCGGTCAAGGCGGCGGGGCGGTTCGGGATCAATTCGACCATCGGCGTGGCGGGGGTCTTCGATTTCGCCAGCGCCTTCGGCGTGAAGCGGGCTCGGGAGGACTTCGGCCAGACCCTGGCGGTGTATGGCGTCGCGCCCGGCCCCTACATCTACATCCCGCTGTCAGGTCCGGTGACCCTCCGGGACGGCCTCGCCGGTATCGTCGACGGCTATTTCAGCCCGCGCCACTGGCTGCCGATGACCAACCTGGAGAATCGGGCGGTGAGCGTCGTGCGCTATGGCGTCGAACCCTCCACCATCGGCATCCGCCAGGTGGCCAGGGGCGCGGCGGTCGCCGGCGAGACGGAAGATGAGTACGCCACCCTGCGCCAGCTATACTACGACCAGCGCGCCGCCCAGATCGCCGACGTGCCGAACCTCGCAGACGATCCGGTGGCGGCGTTCCCGGAGACCAGGGCGTCGCGCCGCCCGTGAGCGCGGGCCCAGGGACGAAGCGGCAGATGCGGGGTCTCAGCTGATGAACCAGGTCGCTCCGACGACGCCGAGGTCCTGATAGGAGATGCCTCCGCCGGGGGTGGAGTCCCACAGCGCCGTGCGGCCGGTGTCGTCGCGCCAGAGCACGTCCGCCTTGCCGTCGTTGTTGAAGTCGCCGATCGCCTGCATGTGCCAGCTGAGGGGGACATTGGCGAGGCCGACATAGGGGAGTTCCGACGAGCCTGGGATGGATTGCCACAGACCCACCAGGCCGCTGTCGTTGCGCCAGAGGATGTCGGCCTTGCCGTCGCCATTGAAGTCCCCGGCCCCAAGGATATGCCAGTCCAGGGGGACGGTGTTCAGTCCGACGTAGCTGACCTGGGATGTCCCCGGCACCGACAACCACTCCGCCACCAAGCCGTTGTCGTCGCGCCAGAGGATGTCGGCCAAGCCATCACCGTTGAAGTCGGCCGTGGCCTGGACGTGCCAGTTCAGGTTCACCTGGTCGACGCCAACGTAGGTGAGGTCCGCGTTGCTGGGGTTGGACTGCCACTCCGCAGTCAGGCCGTTGTCGTCGCGCCAGAGCACGTCGGCCTTGCCGTCGCCGTTGAAGTCGGCC
>FTHI01000521.1_pt1 | contig 17645 bp, 16 predicted proteins | sample 1640891 | NCBI WGS metagenome assembly FTHI01 (sample SAMEA3914788, study PRJEB12502) | metagenome | biome: forest; material: soil | place: Canada | collected 2011-07-03 | depth 0.1 m
ACCAGCTTGCCCGAGGCGTCGGCGACGCAGAAGGCCACGTCCCGGGTGGCCAGGCCCCCGGCCTCGTAGCCGAAGAAGAACAGCTCGCCCGTCTGCGGGTCGACCCGGCAGTGAGCGGACATGGTCTGGCTCCTCAGCAGGCCGTCGAAGTCCCACGGGCCGATCGTCTCCAGGGTGACCGGGTCGATCTGATAGGGCCTGTCGTCCTCCTTGGCGGCCAGGATCCTGCCGGCGTGGAAGATCGGCGTGGTGTTGGAGGCAGTGCGGCTCTCGCCGAAGAACCCCGGCTCGTCGGTATAGGGGTTGCGATAGAGGCCGTGCAGCGAGCGGCGGGCCTTGCGGTCGCGCTTCAGCCGCTCGGTCATCACATAGCGCATCTTGAAGTCGGCGTGGCCGTCCTCGATGCGGAACAGGCTGACCATGCCGTCGCCGGAGAGGAAGGTGTCCCAGCCGGGCTTGGGCGGGAACTGCGGGTCGGGGATCGAGCGGTACCAGGCGCCGTTGATCTCCTGCGGGATCTCGCCCTCGACCACCAGATCGAAGACGTCGCACTCGATCCGCGAGGGGGCATTGAACCCTGCGAAGTCCATGGTCTGGGGAAACGGCTTGGTCACGGTCTGCTCCCTTGAGGCCCGGGCTTGCCCGAGCTTGTTTGTCGCGGTCTGTCCGGGCTAGTTGTGGAGCCAACGGGCCAGGAAACAAGAGGAACCACCGATGAAGATTGCTGTGATCGGCGCTACCGGCAACATGGGGACCCGGCTTCTGAAGGAAGCCACCACCCGCGGGCATCAGGTGATCGCCATTTCCCGCAGCCCCGAGAAGCTGGCCGGCCCAGGCGTGACGCCTGTCGCCGCCTCCACGGCAGACGAGGCCAAGATGGCGGACGCGGTCAAGGGCGCCGACGCGGTGATCCTGGCGGTCAAGTTCCAGGAAAACGACGTCAAGCCGGTGTTCTCGGCGGTCCGCAAGGCCGGGGTGAACCGCATCGCCATCGTCGGCGGCGCCGCCAGCCTGAAGAACGCCGATGGCGTGCGCCTGATCGACACCCCCGGGTTCCCCGACTTCATTAAGGTCGAGGCGGGCCCGGCGGCCGCCGCCCTGGACTGGATCAAGGCCGAGGTGAAGGACCTGGACTGGGTGTTCTTCTCCCCCTCAATGATGCTTGGCCCGGGCGAGCGCACCGGCAAGTTCCGGCTCGGCAAGGACGATCTGCTGGTCGACGCGGAAGGCAAGAGCGCCATCTCTTATGAGGATCTCTCCGTCGCCATCCTCGATGAGCTGGAAAAGCCCGCCCATCACCGCGAACGGATGACCGTGGGCTACTGACTTTCCTAGATCCCGGCTTTGCCTGCTTCGTCGGCGTCTCCTCTCCCATAGGGAGAGGAAGAGGCCCGTTGCGCAGCAATGGGAAGGTGAGGGGTTCCGCGGCGAGGGCTGATCCCCTCATCCTCCCGTCGCGCTGCGCGGGCCCCTCCTTCTCCCTCAGGGAGAAAGTATCAGTTTGGCGCCCATCCCTTCGGGGCGTGCATCTGAAGGCCCAGCAGATGCCCGTCCGGGTCCTTGATGAAGGCCATCCAGAGATCGTGCGTGGGCTGTTCGGCGACGCGGTGGGGACGACTGAGCACTTCGACGCCGCGAGCTTCCAGTTCGCGGACCGTCAGGGGCAGGTCCAGGCAATCGAAATAGAGGATCGAGGCCTTGGGGATGTCTTCCGGGACGTGCGCCTTCTGCAGGTAGAGGCTGATCCCGCCGCAGTCGAAGAACGCCATGGTCTCGTGGGGGCGCAGCGTCTGCCGCAGGCCCAGCCTGGCGCCGTAGAAGTCGATCGCCGCGTCCACGTCGCCGACGCTGATCGCGATCTGGCCGATCCTGCCCAGGCCCAGGTCCATCGCTTCCTCCCCCGTGTGATCCGACGATGCGGCTGCGCTCCTCGATGGAGAGCAGCTCGAAGATGGCGACATCCTGCCCGACTTCGATGACGCCTCAAGGGCGTTTCCGCTATAGAGCGTGCGGGCCGCGGGATCAGGAGACACCCCATGGACAAGATCGAGCTCGGCAAATCAGGCCTGAAAGTCGCCCCCTGGGCATTCGGCGGCAATGTGTTCGGATGGACGGTAGACGAGGCGACCGGCTTCAAGCTGCTCGACGCATTCGTCGACGCCGGGTTCAACCTGATCGATTCCGCCGACGTCTATTCTCGTTGGGTCCCTGGCCACACCGGCGGGGAATCCGAGACCGCGATCGGCTCCTGGCTCGCCCAGGGCGGCGGCCGGCGCGAGAAGGTGATCATCGCCACCAAGCTCGGCATGGACATGCCTGAGGGCAAGGGCCTGTCGCGCAAATACATGATGACCGCGGTGGACCGCTCGCTGCAGCGGCTGAAGACCGACTACATCGACCTCTACCAGTCCCACCGCGACGATGAGGAGACGCCACTGGAGGAGACGCTTTCGGCCTATGGGGAGTTGATCAAGGCCGGCAAGGTGCGCGCCATCGGCGCTTCCAATTACCAGGCGCCGCGCCTGGCCGAGGCGCTGAAGCTCTCCGCCGACAAGGGCCTGCCGCGCTATGAGACGCTGCAGCCCTGGTACAATCTCTACGATCGCGACACGTTCGAAGGGCCGCTCCAGGATCTGTGCAAGCGTGAAGGCCTGGGCGTGATCCCCTATTTCGGCCTCGCCTCGGGTTTCCTCACGGGCAAGTACCGCACCAAGGAAGACCTGCACGGCCCGCGCGCCTATCGGGCCGGCGACATGCTGAACCCGCGTGGCCTGCGCATCCTGGCGGCCCTGGACGAGGTGGGAGGACGTATTGACGCCACGCCGGCCCAGGTCTCCCTGGCCTGGCTGCGCGCCAAAGGCGCGGTTCCCATCGCCAGCGCGACCTCCCTGACCCAGCTGCAGGAGCTTGCCAAATCGGCGGGTGTGAGCCTCGACACGGCGGCTGTGGCCGCGCTGGACAAGGCGAGCGAGTTCGGTCCGGGGGAAGAGCCCGTCCGCACGCCGCCGCCCCAGCAACGCGCGCGGACCGCCGCTGCGGAATAGGGGCACTGGCGCGTCTGGCGCCATCAGCTGTTCGTGGGGTCACGGGGACACATGCAGGATCCCGCCGACCTGCCCCCGGCCGGGGCGGGCCAGGTTCAGATCGGCGGGATGGACTCCCAGGCCCTCAACGGGCGGCCAGGAGCTGGGTGATGGCGCGATCGCGAAAGGCCGCGGTCACCATCGGTGCGTTCAGGGCGCTGACGGCCTGGAACTCGGCCGCGGAGACGCACTCCGCATAGGTCTGGACCCGCGTCAGCTCCACCGGCCCGGAAGGCGCGGCGGCGCGGCAGACGCGATCGGCGGCGTCGTGCACGCGGATGACCAGTTCGGCGGCGCCGTGAGCGCTTTTCAAGTCCAGGTCGTCGTACTTCACGGACAGGCTCATGGCCCCCGTGGCGCTTTCCTGTACGGTTCCGGCCAGGCATGGGCCGGCAAGGGACAGGGCGGCCGCAGCCGCCATAAGTGCTTGAAGTCTCATCGGTTTATCTCCTATCAGCGGGGCTGTTCAACTGACGCGAACATGCCGTCGAGGAGATCAAAAAGCGAACGAAGTTGTCTCGCTTGGGATGTGAGCTCGGCTCACAGCTAGTCGCCGGCCAGGAAGTCCATGATCGCGGGCATGGCGGCCGGATCCTGCATCGTGAACAGGTGGCCGCCGTCGAAGAACTGAAGCTCGGCCCCCGGAATGCGCCCGGCCAGGCGATGCTGGGTCTCCGGCAGGGCGATGCCGTCGTAGCGGCCGGCGGCGATCAGGACCGGGCATGAGATGGCCCCCAGCCGGTCCCAGGTGTCGTGCTTTGCGCGCGCCGCCAGCTGCCGGCGCGCGCCTTCCGCGTGGCCCGGCTCGTCGGCAAAGGGATCGGCCGATCCCATGAAGACCAGTTCCTGCATCGCGTCGCGGTTGGCCCTCGCCCAGGCCTCGTCCCGTCGTGTGTCGGTGATCGGGATCATGTGACGCGCCCGCGCCTCGCCGGTCAGATGGGCGATCTCGTGGAAGGCGAATGAGGCGCCGCCCGCGCCGCCCGGTGAGGTGCAGGCCAGCACCAGACGGCGCACCCGTGGCGGATGGCGCAGCACCAGCTCCTGGGCCACCATCCCGCCGAACGAGACGCCGATCACCAGGGCGTCTTCCCAGCCGAGGTGCGCCATCAGCGCCGCCGCGTCGTCTCCGTAGTTGGCCATGGTGTAGGGGATGTCGGGCTTGGCGGAACGGCCCATCCCCCGCTGGTCATAGGCGACGACGTCGAAACGTTCGGGCAGCGGCCCGTCGAGCGCGCCTGGCCGGTTGCGCAGGTCCCCACCCGTTCCTGAAATGAACAGCAGCGGCGGGCCTTGGCCCTGGCGTTCCCAATAGAGGTCGATGACGCCGAGGTTCGCGTGTGGCATGCCGGCGTCATAGCCCGGCGCCGCGCGCTAGGGGAGTAGGCAGGGCATATCGCTCACCTCCCGGAATATTGGATTGGTCAAGCCGACTTAGGGCTCGCTCTAGGCGGCGGCGCGGTCGGCGGCGGCGCGGTCGATCCGTTCCAGTGCGGCTAGCAGGGCGGCTGAGGTGATCGGCTTGGCGATGTGCAGGTCGGCCCCGGCCTCGCGGCAAATCTCCACGTGTTCGCCCAGGGCGTTGGCGGTGAGCATGAAGATCGGCGTCGGGTCCAGCCCGGCCATCCGCTCGCGGCCGCGGATGGCGCGCGTGGCGCTCACCCCGTCCATCACCGGCATCTGCATGTCCATCAGGATGACGTCGAACCGGCTCTCCTCGAAGGCTTTCAAGGCCTGGGCGCCGTCCTCCACCGAGGTCAGCTCCGCACCGATCTGGCTGAGCATCAGGGCGACCACCTTGCGGTTGATGGGGTGGTCCTCGGCCAGCAGCACCTTCAGGGGGCGTCGGGGAACGTCGGGGGCTGTTGGTTCGGCCAGGGTCTGCTCAGGCGAGACGCTGCGCTCGAACCGCATCTCCAGGGTGAAGACCGAGCCCTCTCCGGGCGTCGAGTCGCAGTCGAGCACCCCGTCCATCATCTCGGCCAGCTCCTTGGAGATCGCCATGCCGAGCCCAGTGCCGCCGAAGCGCCGGGTGATCGATCCGTCCGCCTGCTGGAAGCGTCCGAAGATGGCGTCCTTGTTGGCCAGCTCGAAACCGACGCCTGTGTCATGCACGTCGAACCGCACCGTGACCGCGTTGTGGCCGGAGGGCCGGCACGCCACGATCACCGAGACTTCGCCATCCTCGGTGAACTTCACCGCGTTGCTGACGAAATTGGTCAGGATCTGCTTGATCCGCACCACGTCGCCCAGCACCCACCCCTCGGCCTCCTCGGGCAGGTCGAGCCGCAGCTCCAGGCCCTTCCCGAGCGCCAGGGGCTCGGCGAGCGTGACGACGGTCCGCACCGCGTGGGCCAGCTGGAAAGGCTCGCGCTGGATTTCCAGCCGGCCCGATTCAATGCGCGACAGGTCCAGCACATCCGACAACAGCCGGTCCAGCGTCTGGCCGGAGGAACGGATGATCTCCACAAGTTCCCGGTCGGCGGGCGACAGGTCGGACCTGGCCAGCACGTCGGCGACGCCGACCACCCCGTTCAGCGGCGTGCGGATCTCGTGGCTCATGTTGGCGAGGAAGTCGCCCTTGGAGCGGTTTGCCGCCTCGGCCTTCTCTGCGGCCGAGGCCAGGGCCGCTTCGGCCGCCCGCTGCTCTGTGACATCTTCGATCACGCCGACGATGTGGCGGGGTCCTTCCTCACCGTAGGTGGCCTGGAGCTTGGCGCGGTGCAGCCGCGGCCCCGCGAGGCCCATGTGGCGGGTTTCCTCCCCCACCATGATTTCGCGCGAGGCGATGACCTTCTCGTCGAGGGCGCGGATGTGCTCGGCGCCCTCCACCCGCAGCTCCATGTCCGTCTTGCCCAGCATTTCCTCGCGAGGCATGCCGAATATGCCTTCGGCCTCACGGTTGAGCAGCATGTAGCGTCCCTCGGCGGCGTCCTTGGCGAACAGGACGGTCGGGACCGCATCGATGATGGTGTCGAGGAAGGTCTGGGTGTGGATCTGCGAGGTCACGTCCCGGCAGACAGCCAACAGCCGGATCACTTCGCCGGTTTTCCGATGGGTCACAGGCGAAATGGCGGTGTCCCACCACTTCGGCCGTCCCGACCGGGTTGGTCTCCAGGCGCGGAAGCGGCCGACCTGGCCTCCCACCGCTATTGAAATGGCCCTTGCGAGCGCCGGCTTGTATTCGTCGGGCCAGAACTGGCTCCAGTCCCAGCCGACGATGGCGGAGAATTCCTTGGCGTCGATCAGGGTCAGACCCCGGTCGTTGATGAACTGCACACGCCCCTCGACGTCGAGCAGGCCGACATAGTCCTGGCTCGCCTGCAGCATGCTGTGGAACAGCGATGCGTCGGCTTCGAGTCCGGCGAATGCGTCGGTTTGCGTAGACAGGGGATCGTGCGCCTTAGCGTCGTCCAAGCCTCGAACCTCCCAGGAGCCCCCCGGCGCTATGTATCGGGGCCCGAACCCCGGTCGCGAACTGTCATTCTGCCGCCTTGCGGTGAAGATTGCCTTACATCGGTGGGTTGTGTGGCCGACATAGCCTCAGGATTGAGGGCCATGAAGAAACCTGGACCTCGTACCGGGTTCGGCGGATAGCGCGATTGATCAGCGCCAAGGCCGATCTGTCCTTCACGCGCACGGCCAGATCGTTACAATTGTTCACGATCGCAGCGCCAGCAAAGAGGCCGGAATGTCGCCCAAGGTCATCGTACTCGAAGAGCACTTTTCCCATCCCGACCTCCTGAACGATGTGCCCAGGCCGCTGGGAGAACAGTTGCTGGATCTCGGCGACGGCCGACTGCGCGCCATGGACGAGGCGGGGATCGACCTGCAGGTGATCTCACACTTCCCCAATGGCCCCCAGAACCTGCCTCCGGATCGCGCGCCGGCCATGGCGCGTGCGGTGAACGAGCTGGTCGCCAGGACGGTCGCCGGCCATCCCGACCGCTTCGCCGGCTTTGCTTCCCTGCCCCTGACCGCACCGGACGAGGCCTGCAGGGAGCTGGAACGGGCAGTCCGCGAACTCGGCCTGAAAGGCGCCATCATGCACGGGCGCGCGGCCGGGGTCCCGCTGGACGACAAACGGTTCTGGGGCGTGTTCGAGCAGGCTCAGGCCCTGGACGTCCCCCTTTACCTGCATCCTGATGTCTCTCCTGCGCCTGTGGTGGACGCCTGGTTCAAGGACTATCCGGCCCTGATCGGACCGGGCTGGTCCTACACGCTGGAGACTGCCAACCAGGCCATGCGGCTGATGCTCTGCGGCGTACTGGACGCCTGTCCGCGCCTGAAGTTCATCGTCGGGCACATGGGCGAATCCCTGCCGTTCTCGATCGTTCGCTCCGACGCCCAGATCAACCGCCGCGCCCAGCTCAAGCGGCCTCTTGTCGACTATTTCACCGGCCACTTCTGGATCACCACGGCGGCGAACTGGTCGCAGCCGGCCCTGGTCTGTTCGCTGCTCCAGATGGGCGCCGACAAGATCATGTTCTCGGTGGACTGGCCCTTCGCGTCCAACACCGAGGGCCGCGCCTTCATGGAGGCCGCGCCGATCAGTGCGGTGGACCGCGCCAAGATCCTCGGCGGCAACGCCGCGGCGCTGCTGAAGCTATGACCCTGGGACCGCGCCGGGCCGGTTGCGCTTGACCGCTTCGGGATTGGTGGAATTGGGGCCCATGTAGACGCCGCGCTCCCAGCTGCGTTTCAGGGGATCGCTCACTCTCAGCGACATCCTGCCGATCTTCTCGATCTCGATTTCCACCGTCTCGCCGTCCTGGATGGCGCCCAGGCCCTCGTGATTGGTGCCGCACGAGATGACGTCGCCCGAGTTCATGGTCATCACCGTCGTGGCGAACTCCACCAGTTCCCCGACCCGGTGCTCCATGTCGTCGGTATTGTAGTTGTGGCGCAACTGGCCGTCGTTCCAGAAGCGCACGTGCAGGTCGTTGGGATCCTCGATCTCGTCGGCAGTGGTGATGCACGGGCCGATGGGCGCGAAGGTGTCGAAGGACTTGCCGAGCCAGCTCTGCACGCCGGTGGAGGGCCAGGTGAAGCGACCGTCGCCCCGGGCCGAGACGTCGATCATGCAGGTGTAGCCGAACACGTGCCGGCGCCAGTCGTCCCGCTTCACTTCCTTGGCGGGCCCCTTGATCACCACGGCCAGTTCGGCCTCGTGCATGAACATCCAGGGCTCGGTGAAATTGGGCAGCTGGATCACGTCGCCGGGCCCGACCACGGCGTCGGGGTTCTTCATGAACATGTTGAGCGCCCGGGGCTCTCGCTGAGCGTGCTCCCAGTAGTTGCCGATGCAGGCGAGGATCTTGCCGGGCCGGGGCAAGGGCGAGCGAAGCCTGACCTGCTCCACGGCTATGGCGGGACCGGAGGCCTCGAGCGCCTGCAGCGCCGGCCGCAGGCTATCGAACCGGTCGATGATTCCCGTCATCGTCAGCTGGGGTGCGTAGCCAACCCCGGTCGCACTGGAGATATCGACGATCCCACGCGAGGTCATCAGGCCCGGCAGCACCTTCGAATCTTCGGTCTCGAACAACACCAGTCGCATCCGCCTAGGCCTCCGCTTCCACGGCGCCCGCGGGTGGGGGAGGGGTCGCTCGCCGCGCCGCGAACACATAGGGACCCAGCAGCAGCACCAGGACGACGCCGACGCTCAGGCCCACCTCGGCGATGATCAGGCCCCGGCCATAGGATCCCGTGCGGTCGAAGGCCATGCCCAGCAGCATGGGACCGACGCCTGAGGAGATCGCCAGGAGCGAGACCAGGCAGCCATAGATCGTCCCGAACGAGCGCATCCCGAAATAGCGGGACATGAAGTAGGGGCCGATGCCGGACTCCGCTCCGATGCCGAAGCCCATGACCGCCGCTCCGACGAGGGCCGCAGGCGCGCCGGCGGCGTGATGCAGGATCAGCAGGCCTCCCAGGGCCGCAATGAAGAACGGGACGGCGATCTTGGGGCTCTGGATCCGGTCCAGCATCGCCCCAGCCGTGACGTTGCCCAGGAGGCCCGCCATCGCTGAAACCGAGACGGCCAAAGTGGCCACACCGATAGCCAGTCCCCGATCGGTGAGCAGGGCCACGGTGTGTGCGCGCACGCCGCCCAGCACCAGCGAATGGATCACCAGGGCCGCAAGGATGCCCCAGAAGGTGAGGGTGACGACGACCTGGACAAAGGTCTTGCCGGGTAGGGCCGCGATTGCAGCAGCCCGACCGGCTGCGGTCTGCGGGCCATCCCGCGGAGGCTCCTTCAGGAGGAACAGCACCGCCGGCGCTCCGACCACGAGGATGATGGCGCCGAGCACGACGTAGGCGGTGCGCCAGCCCTGGTTGGCGATCAGCAGGTGGGTCAGCGGGGCCATGACCATGATCGAGACGGCGGGCGCCGCGCCGATGACCAACGAGAGCGCCAGGCCTCTGCGGTTGGTGAACCATGACGAGATCAGGTGGGAGAACGCCACGGGTCCCGCCACCGCCTCGGAGAATCCGAGCAGGGCGTAGGTCGCATAGAACTGGAGTTTCGAATGGCTCAGCTGCGACTGCGCCATGGTGGCAAAGCCATAGACGATGATCGCCGGCACGAGCAGCCGGCGCACGCCGAACCGGTCCACCGCGCGTCCGACGAAGGGCGCGGCAAGGGCGGCGAGGATCGCCGAGATGTTCAGCGAGGTGGCGAACTCCGCCCGGCCCCAGCCGAACTCCTGGGAGACCGGCTGCAGGAACAGGGGAAAGGTGCCGATGTGGAATGGCACCACCGAAACCATCATCCCGATGACGCAGGCCGCCGCCGTCGACAGCGCGCCGCGGGACCGCTCTTTCTCGTCCATGGTCCTAGGCCTTCTGCGGGAAGGCGCGCCCGTCCGGCGGCGGGAAGTCCACGGCGTCGATCAGCACGAAGACGATGCGGCACGCCTTGGAGCCGCGGTTCACCCAGGCATGGTTGGTGCCGCGCTGGATCAGGATATCGCCGGCGTTGACGTGGACCTCGCCCTCGTCGAGCACCATGTCGATCTCGCCGTCCAGGACGATGGCGTAGTCGATGCTCTTGGTCCGGTGCATGAAGGCGTGGGCGCCCCCGTGGTCGGCCGCGAGCCCCATCTCCTTCAGGAAGACCTCGTTGTCGATCTCCTTGGCCTGGGGAAGGAAGTCCACCACCCGGATGATCGATCCGCCCTCAGGCGGGGCCACGCCGGTCTCGCGGTCGGTGGGATCGTCGTATTTCGACAGGTCCACGGGCGTTTCGTCCGTGACCCAGAGCATCGCGCCCTCGACGCCGATGGCAGGGCGGGAATTGGTCTTCGGCGCGAAGCCGTCCTGCACCACCACCGCCTTGCCCTCTGCGTTCACGCCGGTGACGATTCTGCGGATCCTGACTGCCATTGATGTCCTCCCGTCCCACGTTCTTGTTGGGTTTGTTCCTTGTTGGCCGCCGGAGGCGGCTATGGCCCCCCGGGCCGGATGGTCGCGTCAAGTTTCGGCAGGGGCCCGTCGAGCACGTCGGGGGCGCCTACGTTCGCCATGCGCGGATCGTTCGTCACCTGCGCCAGCCAGTGATGCTGGCCGAAGGCCTGGTCCCAGAGCCGCGGCTTCCAGTCGTCGTTCAGGTAGTCGGAATCGGCGCTGTACTCGGTCTGACCGCCGGCCGGGCTGTCCATGTAATAGAACACCAGCGAGCTGATCCGGTGGCGGCCGAGGCCGGCCTGGCTGACCCATCCGCGCCGCTGCATCTCCATGGCGCCGATCATCAGTTCGTCGATGGTCTCCACCCCGAACGACACGTGGCTGAAGAACAGCCGCCCGCCGCCGCGGAAGAAGAACAGGTTGTGGTGGTCGTGCCGGCCGTCGCAACGCATGAACATGCCGAAGCCGCGCATGATGTCCGTCACCCGGAACCCCAGCCGCTCCACGTAGAAGGCGACCGCCCGGTCGACGTCGGGGACGCCGAACACCACGTGGTTGATCAGCTTCGGCCGCGCCTGCTCGTACCATTTGCGATGCCGGTTCCAGCGCGCCGGGGCGGACAGGTTGTTCTCGGGCGGGGCGGGGACGACCCCCAGGTCCTGCCGGTCGAACATCCGGAAGCCGATGTTGATCCCGGCCTCGTCGCGGGTGTGGATCGTCCCGTCCGGGTCGGCCCGGACCTCGCGGTCGCGGGAGAGTTCGGCGGCCACCGCCTGCAGCGCCTCGGGCGTGTCGACGCCCCAGATCACCTCTCTCGGCCCTGAACCCTGAAGGAACGCCGGCGGCAGCTCCGGGTCGGCGTTCGAGCGGACGATGAACCGGGATCCCTCGGGAAGGCGGAAGGTGGTCCCCAGCGCGTCGCTCTGTTCAGCCTCGAGGCCGAAGTCGGTGTAGAAGCGCAGGCAGCGGTCCAGGTCGTCCACCCCATAGGTCAGGGTTTCGATCCCCAGGAGCGCCATCCTCTTCCTCCCCGCCGGCTTTGGCCGGTCGATCTACTGGGCCGCTGCGTGACTCACGCCGAGCAGCGGACCCACCGCATGGGCGAACAGCTCCACCGACCGGGTCACCTCTTCAAGGCTGAGGTCCCCGAACGAGAAGCGGCACACCAGATAGTTGGCCCCGCTGACGCCGAGCTGGTCCGACAGCACGTCCAGCACCTTGCCAGGAGACCCGGCCACCCCAAACCCGGCCTTCTCGGCCTCTTCGAAGGTGTCGGGGTAGTAGGCGTAGGGCCTTGGTCCGCGTGCGTCCCACAGCTGCCAGAAATTCCGGTTCCATCGCTCATAGGCCCGGCCGGCGGCCTGGGCGGCGGCCTGGTCGGTCTCGGCGATCACCACGAAGCGGTTCATCCCCATCAGCGGCAGGGACGTTGCGGACTTGCCGCTCGCATCCCAGGCGCTGCGATAGCTGTCATAGATGCCCGCGGCCCGATCGGCCGGGGCGTTGGCGACTATATTGAACCCCTGCTGGGCGGCAAAGGCCGCGCCCTCGGGCCGCGAGGCGCCGTACCACATGGGGGGCGAGGGCCGCTGCACCGGCCTCAGTTCGATGGGGACATTCCTGAACGTGAACGCCTCCCCTTCGAAGTTGACCACATCGTTGGTCAGCGCCTGCATGACCACCTGCAGGGCCTCGGCGTGCGCCTTCGGGGCCCAGCCGGCGGGGTCCACGCCATAGATCTCCAGCTCGTGGGGCGATGCGCCCTTGCCGACCCCGAATTCCACGCGTCCGCCGCTCAGATGGTCGAGCATGCAGATCTCTTCGACCAGACGCAGCGGGTGATAGAGCACCAGCGGATAGACCAGCGGGCAGAGCCTGATCCGGCTGGTGCGCGGCGCGGCGGCGGCCAGGAACAGGTTGGGTGACGGCGACATGCCCAGCGGCGTCGAATGATGCTCGGCAAGGTGGTAGGCATGGAAATCCGACCGGTCGTAAAGCTCGAGCAGCTTCAACCGTTCGGCGTACTGCCGGGTGAGCGGCATGCCCGCCCGGTCCATGTGATCGAAGACCCCGACCTTCATCACCAATTCTACCCTGGCTCAGGGCGTACGCGCCGGCGGCGGCCACGCCAGTCTATAACGCTGAAAATCATTGCAAAGTGCAACGAGTTAGTCAATCGACGAGGCGTGCACCTGCAGGAGGTCCACCACGACGTCCGGAGTCTTGCAGCGGCCCATTCCGCACTCGGTGGCGATTCCGAAATCGGCCGCGTACTTGCTGGCCGCCGCCATGCGCTTCTTGGTGCCGGCGACACCGTCGGCGCCGTGGACGCAGCCGAGATAGAGTTCGGTCTCCGGCTTCAGCTTCAGGTCTGCCAGGGGCCGGAAATAGTCCTCGTCTGATCGCTCGATCGGCACCGGCATGTGGATCCAGGCGATCGGGCGGTTGACCGCCGCCGACAGGGCGTTGGCCAGATCCACCAGCCTGCCTGCGTCCAGCGGCTCGATGAAATGCTTGCCGTCGACGTCGCCATAGCAGAGGTGGTATCCCAGCTCGACGTCGGCCGGAACCGCCTCGGAAATCCGCTTCAGCCGTTCCAGAATCCCGGGCTTGGGGTCGATGCCCGACCCGCCGCCGCGCACCATGCGCCCGTCCCAGGTCACCATCTCCGGACAGACGTCCCACTGGATGGCCAGCTCGTCGTGGGGAATTTTCGAACAGATCGTCGCCACTTCGCGCAGCATGGCCTTCTCATAGGCCGGCTCGATCTTGGGCTGGTCCTCGGCCACCACGAAGGCCTGGATCACGGCGAATGGCGTCGGCAACGACACCTGGAAACGGACGCTCTTCGGAAGCGTCGCCGCGTCCTTTGCGGCCTTGAATTCGGCATAGGAGGCCATGGCTTCACGCGCGTAGCCGAGCTCGCCGAATCTCAGGTCCGCGGCGTCCACGCCATCGGCCAGCTTCACATAGGGGAAGAAGATGATCGACTGGCCCGGCGCCGGAGGGACCGCCTGCAGATAGGGGCTGGAGCGCAGCAGCGGAAACTGCCAGGCGATCCACATCCGCCGGCCTCCCGGCTCGCCGTCGGGCACGCGACGCAGACGGTCCCCGAGGATCCGGCCCAGCGTCTCATAGGTCTCCGGCACCGTGTCGAGACCGACAGCGCCAACGAGGTGGACTGATCTTGCGGCGGAATGACTCACGGAAGGGTCTCCTTCGGCCGTCGGCCGGGCCCCAGGCCCGCTATCTGCCCGCGGCATGTGCCGGCATCATTGCTTACTGCAACGACTATGGTCAAGCGAGGCCAGCCGTCCAGGCCGTGGCCCGCCCTTGCTTGTCTCACGGGCTGCAAACCGCTAGTTGATCGCTCCCCGCGTCGCGCAAGGTCAGAGCCGAACATGCCCAAGACTCCAGGGGCCGGCCTCAAGGCGGCCGCGGCCCAGAGCGCCAGGCGCAAATACGATTTCAGCCGCTACCTGCCCTACCACCTGTCGTATCCGGTCGGCACGGTGAGCCGGGTGTTGGCGGGCGCCATGGACGCCCGCTTCGGGCTCAAGTCGGCGCACTGGCGGATCATGTCGCTGCTGGGTTCGCGCGGCCCGGTCTCCACGCGGGACCTCGCCCACTTCCTGTCCACCGAGAAGAGCGCGGTAAGCCGCGCCACCAGCGAACTCATCGCCCGGGGCTATGTGCTGCGCGTTCTGCATCCGGTCGACCGGCGTCTGTTGATGCTGCATTTCTCGCCTGCGGGAAAACGTCTGTTCGAGCAGATGAGCGAGGTCGCGCTCGACTTCGAAGACGCTCTCCTGGTCAACGTCTCGCCAGAGGAGGTGGCCGTGCTTGACCGGGTGCTCGCCCGACTGCGCGAAGCCGCACTCAAGTACGAGGCCGAGACCGCCAAGACGCGGCGGCCCGGCGCCCGGACCCGGTCGAAGACGTCCAAGGACGCCTGACCCGCTCTAGAAGTTGGCCCCCAGCCGGACCCCGAAGAGGCGGGGTTCTTCCGCGTGCACCCAGGGCACGCCGGCGCTCGAGGCGTTGGGCGGCGCCGCCGTGGCGATCACCGCGGTGTTTTCGACGTTGTTCACATAGACCTGTGCGTGCCAACGGCTGTTGGGCGTGGTGAAGGTGAGCACCATGTTGGTGCGTGTGAAGCTCGGTTGCTCAGTGCCGGGCGTATGATCGAACAGGGTCCAGTACTTCGCGGAGTACTGGGTCTGGACGCCGAATTTGATCGTCCCGCCCGCGTGCAGGCGGAAGGTGTGTTCGTAGCCCGCCTGGATTGCCACGCTCGGGGTCTTCATCAGGGACTGACCCGAGAGGTTCGTCAGGCCGGTGCTGACGAAGGTCTGGGTGAAGGTCCCATACTCCCCGTGCAGCAGGGCGACGTTGGCGTTCAGCTCGTCGTCCGGGGTCACATGGAACAGCGTCTCGACCTCGCCGCCCCAGATCTTGGCGGGGGTGTTGAACAGGGCGAACTGGCCCGCCGCCGCCCCTGACGTCAGGTAGACCGAGACGATGTAGTCTTTGTAATCGTAGTAGAATCCCTCGGCGTTGATCTGCACCCGCCCGTCCATGAACTTGTTCTTGGAGCCGATCGTGTAGGCGGTGAGCTCCTCCGGGTTGAAGTTCGGGAGCAGGCCCACCTTGGAGCCGAGGTTGAAGCCGCCCTCCAGGTTGCCCGTCGCCACGTTGGCGTAGACGAGGCTGGTCGGCGTCAGGTCGAAGTCCAGGCCCGCGCGCCAGTCGACGTTGGTCCAGGTGGTGCGGGGGAAGTCGTCGGGGGTGTTGCCCACGGGGAACGTGAACTGCGGGATGAACACCTGGTTCTGACCCGTCGCCTCCTTGGTGTCGCTGGAGTAGCGCAGGCCGCCGGTGAGCCTCAGCCGGTCGGTGATCGAATAGGTCGCCTGGCCGAAGACCGCCCAGGACTCCTCGTGGATGTCCGGGTTGATCGTCACCGAAGAGAAGAACGGGCTGTAATAGCGGGCGTAGGAGTAGTTGTGCTCGTTGAAGTAGTAGGCGCCGGCTACCCATTTCAGCCGGCCCATGGACGGCGAGGAGATCCGGAACTCGTTGCTGACCGCCTTGTCGGTGAGGTTCGACGCCGAATAGACGCCGACGACCGGGTCCTTGCTGTCGTTGCGGACGCGCTTGTAGGCCGGGATGTCGGTAAGCGTCACGCCGTTGTCGAGTTCGACGTCGAACTGGCCGTGGACCGACCAGGCCCGGAAGTGGGAGTGGTCGTCGGAAAGAGGTTTCAGCGGATCGAACCAGGGATCGGCCGGGTTCTTGTAGGGCAGTCCGACGATCGTGTGGGCGCCGATGGAGAAGTCGCGGAAGAAGTCCGCGCCCACCAGCATCGAGACCTTCTCGGTCGGCCGGAACAGGACCTGCGCCCTGCCCGCGACCGAATTCTGGTCATTGAACCCCGTCGAGAGATAGCCATCGTGCCGGGCCTGCTGCAGGGCCACGCGAACCGCCAGCTTGTCGTTGAGCGGCAGGTTCAGCATGCCGAAAGTGCGCACGGTGGAATAGTTGCCGAGGTCGGCCTCGAAGGCCGCGTGGAACTCGTTCACCGGCTTCTTGGTGATGACGTTGATGCTGCCGCCCGTGGCGTTCCGGCCGTAGAGGGTGCCCTGGGGTCCGCGCAGCACCTCGACCCGGTCGATGTCGAAGAACGACCCGTAGGTGCCGTAGTCGCGCGGCTGATAGACGCCGTCGATGTTGAACGCCACGGCGGGATCGAGCGCGGGGGCGTCGTTGTTGGCGCCGACGCCGCGGATGTCGATCTGGGTGTAGATGTAGTCCTGGCCGAGCACGATCCCTGGGACCAGCGAGCCAATCTGCCTGACATCGACCACGCCCTGGGTGACCAGCTTGGCGCCGCCGACGGGCGTCACCGCCAGGGGGATCTTCTGCACGTCTTCGGCGCGCTTCTGGGCCGTCACCAAAACTTCCTGGCTGGCAGGTTCGGCCGCGAAGGCCGCGCTGCCTGTCAGCACAGAGCCGGCGATGCAGCTCGAAAGCAGGAGCACAAATCTCGAATTCATTGTCCTTCCCCCCAGAATGTCTGATTGGCCGCCATGTCCCGGCGGGAGCCGCGGCTGGTTATGGGCGTTTGTCTTTTCCCCCTTGGGCGCGAGGCCGACAGGGGATGCGTGAGGTCAAGCTGAAGCTCTGTGGCCCTCCGCAAAATGTCGTTGAAGACGTCAACGCATGGCTAAGTCATTGCGCATCGCAACGACCTCGTCAAGCCGAGGCGCATGCCGCAGGCGATCAAGCGGGATCGTCCGGTCAGGAACCGTCGGGCATTGGTCCGGCGACTTGATCGTCAGCCGTCGTCACGCGCTGGCGCCTTGGCGCAGCGGTGATGAGCGCTTGGTCCGGCGACGGGGCTCAGCCCCGCGACGGCCTCAGGTGGGATCAGGGCAGGGGGACGTTGATCGGGCCGGTGGGCTTGGGATTGCCCAGGGTCGTCCCGTCGGCGAGGGTCACGGCGTTGAACAGCCCGCCCTTCTTGCCGTCCTTCAGCGGATTGATGATCACCGTCACCTTGTCGCCGGGTTTCATCGCGGTGCGTTTCCAGCCCTGGCGGATCAGGTTGTTGGGGCTGTTGAGCTCCACGCTCCAGACATCGCCGCCGCCCTTGCCGTCGGGCACGATCACCTCGATCCAGGCGTGCGGATTGGTCCACTGGAAGTCCTTGACGGTGCCGTTCAGCGACACCTGCCTGGACTGGTCGAACATGGCGAAGGAGTGGTGGGCCCACGCAGCGCCCGCGCCCGCGCTCGCCGCCAGCGCCACGCCGGCAGCGGCAAGGGCTCCCCGCCGCGCGAATGTCCTCCAGAAGCTTGTCATCATGGCTTTCTCTTCCGTCGATCCCGTAGCAGGATGCCTTACAATATTACGCAGGCATACCGTATATCCCGCAAGAGGTCGCGGGCTTGGCGGGCGCCGGACGCGATCCGCGTATTACGGCTTAGACCCTGAGGGAGTGACATCATGATCCAACGAGGCCCGATGCTGGCCGCCGCACTCGCCGCCCTGGCTCTGGGCCTGACCGCAGCCCCGGGGCAGGCCCAGGTCGGGCCGGTCACGGCCTCGCCGATTCCCACCGGCCTGGCGGCCGGCAAGGGGGCGCCCTTTCCC
>FTHI01001061.1_pt1 | contig 17579 bp, 14 predicted proteins | sample 1640891 | NCBI WGS metagenome assembly FTHI01 (sample SAMEA3914788, study PRJEB12502) | metagenome | biome: forest; material: soil | place: Canada | collected 2011-07-03 | depth 0.1 m
GCATGAAGCTGGCCTTCGACGCCGAGCTTGTTGTTCCCGACAAGGACAAGACCCTGCACAAGGGCGCCCTGGCGCCCTGGGCGCGCAGCCCGTCGCCGTTCTACACCCAGACCCTGCAGGCGCTGGCGCGGCACTACGGCTTCTCCATGGACAAGCCCTGGCGGCAGCTGCCGGATCAGGCCCACCAGGTGATCCTCCAGGGCACGGGCGAAGAGAAGATCCGCTTTGAGTACGACGACGGCGCCCGCAAGTACGGCGTCACCAAGCCCTTCGAGGGCGTGGTCCCCAATATGGAGCGGCGCTGGCGCGAGACGGACTCCGCCTGGGTGCGCGAAGAGCTGGGCCGTTACCAGTCCGAGACGCCCTGCGAGGCCTGCGGCGGCCTGCGGCTCAAGCCCGAAGCCCTGGCAGTGAAGATCGCCGGCATGAACATCGGCGTGGTCTCGGCCTACTCCATCCGCAACGCCCGCGCCTGGTTCGAGGCGCTGGAAGGCCTGCTCACCGACAAGCAGGCCGAGATCGCCCGGCGGATCCTGAAGGAGATCAAGGATCGACTGCGGTTCCTGGTGGACGTCGGGCTCGAATACCTGACCCTGTCGCGCGGCTCGGGCTCGCTGTCGGGCGGCGAGAGCCAGCGCATCCGCCTGGCCAGCCAGATCGGCTCGGGCCTGACCGGGGTGCTCTATGTCCTGGACGAGCCTTCGATCGGCCTGCACCAGCGCGACAACGCCCGCCTGCTCACCAGCCTTCGCGGGCTTCGCGATCTCGGCAACTCGGTGCTAGTGGTGGAGCACGACGAAGAAGCCATCCTCGCCGCCGACTATGTGATCGACCTCGGGCCCATGGCGGGGGTGCACGGCGGTGAGCTGATCGCCGAAGGTACACCGGCCGACATCATGGCCGAACCGCGCAGCCTGACGGGCCAGTACCTCAAGGGTGAGCGCGAGATCGCCGTGCCGGACCAACGCCGGCCGATCTCGACCAAGCGGATGATCAAGGTCATCGGCGCCCGCGGCAACAATCTGAAGGGCATCACCGGCGAGATCCCGACCGGGGTGTTCACCTGCATCACCGGCGTCTCGGGCGGGGGCAAGTCCACCTTCACCATCGAGACCCTCTACAAGGCCGCGGCCAGGCGGCTGAACAACGCCTCCGACGCCCCCGCCCATCACGACCACATCGAGGGGCTGGAGCAGTTCGACAAGGTCATCGACATCGACCAGTCGCCGATCGGACGCACGCCGCGCTCGAATCCGGCCACCTACATCGGCGCCTTCACGCCTATCCGCGACTGGTTCGCCGCCCTGCCTGAGTCCAAGGCCCGCGGCTATGGGCCGGGCCGGTTCTCGTTCAACGTCAAGGGCGGCCGCTGCGAGGCCTGCCAAGGCGACGGCCTGATCAAGATCGAGATGCACTTCCTGCCGGACGTCTATGTCACCTGCGATGTCTGCAAGGGCGAGCGTTACAACCGGGAGACCCTGGAGGTCCTGTTCAAGGGCAAGTCGATCGCCGAAGTGCTCGACATGACGGTCGACGAGGCCGCCGACTTCTTCAAGGTGGTGCCCTCGATCCGCGACAAGATGGAGACGCTGAAGCGGGTGGGCCTGGGCTACGTCAAGGTCGGACAGTCGGCCACCACGCTGTCGGGCGGCGAGGCGCAGCGGGTGAAGCTTTCAAAGGAGTTGTCGCGGCGGGCGACGGGCCGAACGCTCTACATCCTGGACGAACCCACCACCGGACTGCACTTCGAGGACGTCCGCAAGCTGCTGGAAGTGCTGCACGAGCTAGTGGAGCAGGGCAATACGATGGTGGTGATCGAGCACAATCTCGACGTCATCAAGACCGCCGACTGGATCCTGGACTTCGGGCCGGAAGGTGGCGACGGCGGTGGCGAGATCGTCGCCGTGGGCACGCCGGAGACGGTCGCCACTGAGACCGCCAGCTGGACCGGCCGTTACCTCGCAGACATCCTGGCCCGCCACGCCGAGCGACGCGGCGGCGGCCGAAAGCGAAAACGAGCCTGAATCTCAGTCGAACACCTCAGCCCGTCGATCCGGATTGGTTTCCGTAAGGGCGCGATAGGCCGCGGCGGCCGGGGCGATTCCAACGGAGTAGTAGATCGCCCCGAGCAGGGCGGCGAACACCAGATAGACCGAGCGGCTCGGCGTGAAATAGGCCTGCACGGAGGAGATATCGGGGCGGAAAATGCTCGTCGCCGCAGCGCTGATTGATCCCGTCGCCATGACGCTGACCGCGCCGTAGATCGTCAGTCCGACCAGCCCCAGCACGACAATGAAAACGAAGACCAGCAGGTAACAGCCGAACAGCACCCAGAAACGGCCCTTGGTCAGTTTCCAGGATTCGAACAGTCGCACGCGCCTCTGCACGAACGCCATGGGCGCGGCAAGCGACAGCCGAACGCCCAGCCACACCATGAGGGCCAGTAACGCCAGGTACAGGGAGGCGATGGTGAGGAAGGCGACAGCCAGGCCGACGCCCTTGCCCAGTGACGCCATCACGCCAACGACGCCGGCGAAGGCGACGAATACAGGTACGCAGCAGGCAAGCCAGAGCAGGCCCATCTGGATCCAGAGCCAGAGCATCCTCAGCTCGTCGCCGCCCAGACGGAGCCTGGCGAAACTCTTCTCCTCGGGCCGCAGCACGGCGCGATAGACCGCGCAGGTGAAGACCGCCGCGACAATCAGGCCGACTGGAAGGGCGATCGCATAGAGGCGTCCCATCGCCTGGAACATCTGCATCGAGTGCTCCAGGTCGGGACTCGCCCGCTGGGCCTGCGTCGCGGCCAGAAAGGGAGCCATCAAGGGCATGAACAGGACCACCGATCCGGCGTTGAAGACCAGATGAACCAGGCCCCAGGCCAGGATCGTCAGGGGCTCTCGCCGCACGATGCGGAACCCCTCGAACGCTGCTTCGTTCGCTGAAAACGCCATTGTCCGATCCGCCCCCGGCCCTCCCCTGGGGCGTGGCTCAGAATAGGCATGGGCGGGCCCACGCGCCAAGCCGGTTGAACCGCGGGGGGCCTGCAATCAGGTGAACGCTGACGCGTCAGCGTGGGGGTGTGCGATGGCCTGATAGGCCGATGACACCGGACCCACGAACACGGCCAGGAAGGCAGCCCAGATCGGGGCCTCGATCAGGGCGGACAGCACGGATGCGGCGCTGAAGCGCGTGCTGAGGGTGTTGGCGTCGGCGCTGAACATGCCGGCCAGGTCATCGATCGAGCCGCCTGTCGCAAGGGTGACGAATGCCGCCACGATGGCGATCGCAAAGACCGAAAGGACCATCAGCACCAGAAGCAGGACCGCAGTGATCACATAGGCGCCGAACAGCTGCCAGAAACGTCCGTGGGTCAGCTTCCACGACTCGAACAGCCGGATGTGGTGGTCCGACATGGTCATCGGCATGGTCATGGAAAGCCGCACGGTGGGCCAGACCAGCGCGCCGCCGCAGGCCACGGTGACGAGGATCAGATAGAGCGCCTTCACCAGGCCGGGCAGGGCCGCCCCCATCAGGCTCAGCAGCAGGAACATGAACAGGATCAGGAAGCCGTAACCCACCGCCAGGACCGACCACAGGGCGATCAGGCCGGCCATCCGGATCTCATCCTTGCCGAAACGGATGTAGCCGAGGCTGACCGCATCGGGGAACAGCATGGCCCGGTAGGCCGCCGAGAACATGATCGCCCAGAACGCAACACGACCGACCACACCGAACAGCAGCACCAGGGCGACCGCCGGCAGCATGGCCACGGCGGCAGGGATGTCGGTGTTTATCAGTTCACGGAAGTGCTCGAACCGGGCGATGTTGTCCCCGGCCAGTAGCGCCAGCAGCGTTCCCCACACCAGCTCAAAGGCGACGAACGCACCGATCCAGACCAGCATCACCCGCGGGTGGGTCCTGATGAACCGGAAGCCCGAAACGGCGGCGTCGGAAGTGGAGAACGATGGCGTCACTGTCCGCGCTCACCCTCAGGTCGGGCCGACCGCCTTGAGGCGCCGATAGAAGTAGACCTGGACCGCCGCGGTCAACGGCGTGATCGCAGCCCCCGCCCACGATCCGCACACCAGAGCGAAGACGAAGGCCTCGCTCGGCGAGAAGCGGCGCATCTCACCAGCCGGTCCGGCTGTCGCAGCGCCGATCAACGTCAGGATCACGATCAAAGGCAAGGCCACCACGATGCTGGCCGCGGCCAGGCGCCAGAAGGACCCCTTGGTGAGTTTCCAGGTGCTGAGCACGGCGACCCGTCCGCTCTCGGCGCTCGCCGGGAGCGACAGGGACAGGCGTATGCCGATCAGCGCAATGGCGGCCCACAGGACGAACTGCTCGACCTGCATGATGGTTTCGCCGTTTGGCCCGAGCTGTTGCATCAGCTGCTCAGGCGTTGTGATCCCGGCCGGCGGCGCGCCGTGGCTCATGATGATGCCGATCAGCGGGGCCGTCAGGGCGATGGCCAGCAGAATGCCGATCACCAGCTGGAAGACGCCCAGCAGCAGGTCGGCGCCGAACATGCGCAGCTCCATGCGCTTCCATTGCAGCCCCATGACCCCCGGTCTGAACTCCGGGTCGTCCTGATGCTCAGCGCCGAAACCAAGCCTGACCACCGCGCCGTAGACCGCGTACTTGGTGAGCAACATGGCCGGAAGGCCCGCCACCACCAGGGTGTTGTTCTGGGCGAAAAGCCCAGCGTAGACCACTGTCGAGGCCAGGGCGCTCAGGGCCAGAGCGCCCCAGATGTCGCGCCATTTGGTCCGCAGCAGGTCCCAGGCATAGGCGAGCGACGCCCTGAGCGAGACCTGACTGTCCGCCATTATCACCGCCGGCGTAGCCGGTCCTCTTACGCAATGGATTCCCTATGTAGCGGGCCTGCGGGGCCGGCGACAGGGGGATGGCTTCAGGCGGGTCCGGAAGTTTTCAGCTCATCAGCCCCGCTCAGGGCGCGATAGGCCGCGGCGAAGGGGGCCAGGAACACGACAAACTGGAGCGCGAAGGTGACGCCGGCCATCGCCACTATCAGCCCGAGCAAGGGAGCCAGAGCCCGGAGCATCGAGGGATCGAACCGGGGCAGGCCGTGCGGGGTCATCAACACGGGCGTGAGAGGGGCGAGGGCGATATTGAGGATCAGTTGGGCGATCATCGAGAACACGCTCGAAAGCGCCATGGCCAGCACCGCCATACCCAGTAGGGTCCAGAAATGCCCACGGCTCAGCGTCCAGGCCCCGCCGAGGTCGAGGCGGCCGACCGACACCAGCCTGGGGCCCGCCAGGGCCAGCCGCGCACCGAGGATGCAGAACGCCGACAGGCAGGTTGCGACCACCGCCGTTCCGATCAGGATTTTCACCCACAGCAGGAGCGGAGCGTAGGAGACGGAAATCACGACGGCGAACCCGCCGAATTCCAGGATCGCCATGACGACCAGGAACACCAGCTGCAGCACCAGCATTCCGCCTTCGACCGGCCCGAACCTGAGATAGGCGAACGCCCGGGCGCGAGGATCGAGGACTGAACGGTAGATCGCGCATTGCAAGACCGAGAACAGCACAAGCGTCACGCACATCGTTCCGAACCAGATCGCTAGGAAGACGCCAAATGGCCTGGCGAAGTCCCCTTCAGTCCAATCCGCCGCATCCCTGATGATGGTGATTCCGAAGAACAGGCCGGCCATGAACCCGCCGACCCAGAGCCCCATCAGCAGCGACCAGATCAGCGTCGACACTGGCCGCCGCCCGATCAGGCGCACGCCCTCCAGCGCCAGCGAGGTGGCCGACAATGGGGCAGTCAGTGGCGGTCCCCGTGCGGGGTCTCGTCATGGCCGGCGTCGCCATGTGACGCGTCGCTTTCGGGATGCTCGTCGTGTGAAGCCTCACCATGGGCGTCATGGCCAGCCGGGTGGTCATCGGCAGCGTGATCGTCGTGTGGCGCCTCGTCGTGCGCCTCTTCGGTCTGCGGGGCGTCCTCGACCGGACCGTGCGCCTCAGCGTGCGGCGGATCGTGGTCGTCCGCATGAGCGGCCGGCTCGGGCGCGCTATGGTGGTCGTCCTGGACCGGCGGCTCGGCCACGGGCTCAGCAACCGGCGCGGGTTCGGGCGCGGGCGACGACTGAAGGGCCGGCTCCGGATCCCAGGCGGGCGCCGGCGGAGCCGAGACCTCGGTCAGCTGCCTGAAGGCCACCGCCCACGGCGCGAGGACAATTGCGGACAGGGCGCCGATCAGGAACAGCACGACCAGACCCACGCCCACCGCCCAAGGCGCCAGATCCCGGGCCCAGACCTCGACGGGCTGGCGGAAGAAGGCTTCCACGTGCTCCGGCCGCCAGAAGTCCATGCCCAGAGTCGGCAGGATCACTGCGACCGAGACCGCGCCCACTACCAGTTCGAAGCCCATGACGATGAGGATCAGCAGGATCAGCATGCCGAACAGCTTCAAGGCATGGCCCTTGGTGGCCGACCAGGACTCGAACAGCCGGAACTCCCGCGCGGCGAACGTCATCGGCGCCGCCAGCGAGAAGCGCAGCAGGATCCAGAGGAACAGACAGACGTAGACCAGCACGCCCACGCAGATGATCGCCGCCAAGCCGAAATTGGACGCGCCGCCAGCCTTGGCTCCGAACGCTCCCGCGGCGGTTATCCCGCCCACGGGAATGGCCAGGACGAAGACCAGGGCCATGACCAGGAAGAACATGGCGAGGAACAGCACGACTAGCCAGAGTTCCTGCGCCCCGAGGCGCAGATAGGCGAAGGCGCGCTTGCGAGGCTCCAGCACAGCCCTGAACACGGCCCCTGCGACAACGGCGCGGCTCAACAGCGCGCTCAGCCAGATCACCGGCTGGAACAGCATCATCTTCTGCTGCAACGCCATGTACGGGGCCATGTCCAAGTCGCTCGGACCGCCGGCGGCCCGACGGCTGATCACGTCGCCCATGACATGGAGGTAGTCGGGTCCGGCCAGGAGAAAGAGGGCGAACACCGGCGCGACGCCAAGCACCGCATAGGCCACGCCCCAGAAGAACACCGTGAACGGCTTTCGGCCGATCAGGTGGAAGCCGGAGCCGACCGCGTCGCCAATCGAAAAGGTCGCCATGGTTCCCCCCTCAGCGCCTCACTGGGAGGACCATACGCCATTATTATCCTGGGCCAATGACGCTATCCCGCAAGGCGAGCAGGTCCTATCTGTCAGCCATGAACCCCATCCATGTGATCGGCGGCGGACTCGCGGGGTCCGAGGCCGCTTGGCAGGCCGCAGAGGCCGGGCTCCCGGTGGTGCTGCACGAAATGCGGCCGGTGCGAATGACGCCTGCGCACCAGACCGAGGGACTGGCCGAGCTGGTCTGTTCCAACTCGTTCCGGTCGGACGATTGGGAGCACAACGCCGTTGGCCTTCTGCACGCCGAGATGCGTCGCTGCGGCTCCTTGATCATGGCTGCCGCGGACACCTGCCAGGTGCCGGCGGGCGGCGCCCTGGCGGTGGATCGCGACGCCTTCTCCCGTCATGTCTCGCTTCGGATCGAGCAGCACTCGCTGATCACCGTGTCGCGCGAGGAAGTGGACGCCCTGCCGCCCGCCGACTGGGACAGGGTGATCCTGGCGACCGGCCCCCTCACCTCCCCTGCGCTCGGCGAGGCGATCGGCTCGCTCACGGGCGCTGAGACCTTGAGCTTCTTCGACGCCATCGCGCCGATCGTGCACGCTGACAGCATCGACATGTCGGCCGCCTGGCGCCAGTCGCGCTACGACAAGCCGGGCCCGGCCGGCGACGCCGAGGCCTACATCAACTGCGCCATGAATCGGGAGCAGTACGAGGCCTTCGTGGCGGCCCTGCTGGCCGGCCCCAAGGCTTCGTTCAAGGACTGGGAGCACGTGCCCTATTTCGAAGGCTGCCTGCCGATCGAGGTGATGGCCGAGCGGGGCGCCGAGACCCTCAGATTCGGTCCGATGAAGCCTGTGGGCCTGACCAATCCGCACCGACCGGACGAGAAGCCATGGGCAGTCGTGCAGCTGCGCCAGGACAATGCTCTGGGGACGCTGTTCAACCTTGTGGGCTTCCAGACCAAGCTGAAGCACGCGGCCCAGGTGGAGATCTTCCGCACCATCCCCGGACTGGAGCATGCCGAGTTCGCCCGGCTGGGCGGCCTGCACCGCAACACCTACATCAACTCGCCTCGTCTGCTCGATGCGGCGCTACGCCTGAAGGCGGACCCCCGGCTCCGCTTCGCCGGCCAGATCACCGGGGTGGAAGGCTACGTCGAGAGCGCCGCCATCGGCCTCATCGCCGGCCGGCTGGCTGCGGCCGAGCAGCGGGGTGAACCGCTCCGCACGCCTCCGGACAGCACCGCCCTTGGGGCGCTGATCGCCCATGTCACGGGCGGGCACCTGGACGCCGGCGAGGGCTCGTTCCAGCCGATGAACATCAACTACGGCCTGCTGCCGCCAATGGAAGCGCCCAAGACCGATCACGAGGGCCGTCGGTTGCCCACCAAGGACCGCGGGCGGGCGAAGAAGCGGTTGATGAGCCTGCGCGCGCTGCAGGACCTGGATGTCTGGTTGGCGGGCGCACTGATGGCGGCCGAGTAGCCCTCCGCTTCAGATCCGGCCCCGCGCCGCCGCCCAGGTGATCCGCAGCCGGCGGCCGAGGTCGGAGGGAGCCTTGCCTTGCGCATAGGGGCGGCTGAGCGCCGCGTAGGCGACCGCCGGGAAGGCCGCCACCGGCAGCCGGCGAAGGTCGGCGTTGGCTTGGTCCAGGGCCCCAAGGACCTCGCGCCGGAGCGCCTCGGCGGTCTGGGAGGGGGGAAGGCGCCCGCCCAGCCTTGACAGCCCCGCCAGACCCCAGGCGCGGGCGGCATGGCGCAGGCCGTAGGGATCAGCGTTCCGATCCAGCATCAGGGCGGCCGCGGCCATCAGCCCTCCGGCGGTTGCGTCGATGTAGCTCTCGACCTCGCCCGGCCTCAGCGGCCAGCCATCGATGTCGCGCATGCGCGCCGCGACGAGGCCTTCGAGCCGCTCCTGCGGGATGTCGCGACGCTGTACGGCCCGCGCCATGGCCTCGGCCGTGGGATGGCGACGGATGGGACGGCCGGCGAAGATCTCGTCGAGCGCCTCACGCCACCATGTCAGCCGGATCTCGGCGGCAAGCGGCTGGCTGGCCGCCTCGGCCGCTCGCGCCAGTTCGTGGTTGAAGGCGTAGAGGGCGACCAGGTCCGCGCGCGCCTCGGGATCGGCGACGAAGCGGCTGGCGAGCCAACGGTCCGGATCGACCCGGGCGACCAGGGCGTCGAGGTCATCAGTGTCGCTCATGGTCGGACCCGCCTATACGAAAGGGCCCGCCGTGCGAACGGCGGGCCCCTCGATCGATCGACCAGCGGTGCTAGTTGAACAGGGTCTGGTACATCGCCATCGACGTCAGCATCGGCAGCGAAAGCAGTGTGTTCGTCCGGCTGGCGAGGGTGGCGATTCGGCCGGCCTTCGCCTTGGCGTCAGCGTCGCCCTCGACCAGGCCGAGTGCGATCTTCTGGTTCGGCCAGATGATGCCCCAGACGTTCAGGAACATGATGATGGCCAGCCAGATGCCCACGCCGAGCAGGGTGAACTGGGTGTCCTGACCGGAGACATAGCCGCCCGCCAGGCCGAAGGTGAGCACCTCCGCCAGGTATCCCCGCAGATAGGCCAGGACCAGTCCGGCCAGGACCGTGAACAGGGCGGCCCAACGGAACCAGAACAAGGCTTCCGGTGCGATATATTTCGAGACGGCCGGCTTAAGCTCGGCCGGAATCTCGGGCATCTTCCGGATCTGCACGAAGTTGAAATAGTAGAGCAGCCCGATCCACAGGATGCCGAAGCTGACGTGGACCCAGCGGACCACCGCCTGCCAGAACACCCCGTCGAAGTGATTTGGATTATGCATCCCGAAACCGATGATCATGATCAGCGCCAGGAACAGGCTGAGGATGATCGTGTTGCGGAAGTTCAGCAGCAGTGACGCCATGGTTCGTGCCCCTTGTTTTCCCCAGGGATTGCGGCGGGCGCGAGCCCAGCCGGTACATCTGTCCGCAGGGTGCGACGCTGGCGCGGCGACTGCAAGGCCTATGTTAACCGAGAAGGCTCGCCCGAGAGGCGAATTTCCTTGAGCCTGCTCTCGCCCCGAAGCGATTGCCGCGAGCCTTGTTCGGGGTCAATCTCGATCCGGGTCGCCAGGGGGGAATTGCAGTGAAGACTTCGATGGTCCTGGGCGCGCTCGCAGCGCTCCTGCTCACATCCGGCGCTGAGGCCGCGACCGCTCCGTCTGCGCCGGCGGCGACCAAACCGGCAGCGTCAAAGCTCTACAAGATGGAGTGGGTGTACCGCATCCGATACGGCTTCAAAGAGGAGTGGTGGAAGCTGTTCCAGAAGTACCAGATCCCCATTCTCGATCGCGAGCAGCAGCTCGGCTACGTCCTGCACTACGAGGTCAACAAGCCCGACCTCCATGCTGGCGAGGACTCACGTTGGGACTACCGGATCGTCATCACCTATCCGGACCGGGACGGCCCCTATCACGAGGGTGACGTCACCAAGGAGCTGTTCCCGGACACGACCGTGATGGACCAGGACGAACACCGCCGGTGGGAGATCACCGTGAACCACTGGGACCTGCCCATCCACGACGTCGATCCCCACGGCGCAGGGTTCTGACGCCGGACGATCGTTCCGCTAGGGCCGGGCTCCCCGTGGCGTGATGATCTCGATGTCCTCGTCGTCGCCGCGACGCACGCCCCAGAGCAGGATCACCGGCAGGGCCACGTAGACCGAGGAATAGGTCCCGATCAGGATCCCGAATGCCATGGTGAAGACCAGGGGGAACAGCGCGGGGCCGCCCATCGCCAAGGTGCCGCTGAGGGCCAGCAGGGCGCTGGCGCCGGTGATCAGGGTCCTCGACAGCCGCTCGTTTTCGGAGAGGTTGATCACCTCACGCAGAGGCGTCCGTTTGAACTTGCGAAGGTTCTCCCGCAGCCGGTCGAAAGTGATGACCTTCTCGTTCATCGAGTAGCCGATCACCGTCAGCAAGGCGGCGATCGAGCTGGTGGAGAACTCGATCTGCAGCACCGACAGCAGGCCGATGGTCAGCAGCACGTCGTGCGCCAGGGCGATCACTGCCCCCAAGCCGAACTGCAGCTGGAAGCGGAACCAGATGTAGAACAGCATCAAAAGAACCGCGATCCCCAGGGCGACGAACCCAGAGCGGAACAGCTCGCCGGAAACCTTGGGGCCTACGACAACGACCTGCTTGAACTGGATGCCCTTGAACTGCGAGGCCAGACCCGCCTCGATCTTACCGACGCTTTCGTTGGCGTCCTGCCCCTCGGGCGGCTTGAAGCGCAGCATCGCCGCGTTCGGCGCGCCGAAGCCCTGGACCTGGGCGTCGGTCACGCCCAGCCGGCCAAGCGCCACTCGCAGCTGCGCCAACGGCGCCGGCCCGACCGTCACCACCTCGATCTGGGTGCCGCCGGCGAAGTCGATGCCGAGATTCAGGCCCTTAACGAAGAAGGAGCCGCAGGACACGATGATCGCCAGAGCCGAAAGCGCGGCGGCGAACGGCGCCAGCCGCACAAAATCGATGTGCGTTAGGCTGGGCAGGAAACGGATGAGCGGCCAGCGCATGGGACCCTTCAGATCGGCAGTTTCTTGGGGCGGGCGATTCTGAACCACCAGCCGATCAGGACCTGGGTCACCAGGATGGCCGTGAACACCGAGGTCAGGACTCCGACACCCAGCGTCAGCGCAAACCCTTTCACCGGACCGGCTCCCGCGAAGTACATGATGGCGGCGGCGATCAGGCTGGTGAGGTTCGCGTCAAAGATGGAGGGATAGGCCAAGGCGTAGCCGTGGTCGACCGAGGCCAGCAAGGTCCGGCCGGACCGCGCCTCGTCGCGCATCCGCTCATAGATCAGCACATTGGCGTCGATCGCCACCGCCAGCGTCAGGACGACCCCGGCGATGCCTGGCAACGTCAGGGTGGCGTGGCTCAGCGTCATCACGCCCACGATCATCAGGCCGTTCACCACCAGCGCGACGGCCGCGAAGCAGCCGAACAGGCCGTAGGCCATGATGATGAAAATGAAGATCGCCACCGTGCCTATCGCGAGGGAGATCTGGCCCGCGCGGATGGCGTCCGCTCCCAGCTCGGCGCCGACGGTGCGCTGCTCGACCACTTTGAGCGGGGCCGGCAGGGCCCCGGACCGCAGCAGAAGCGCCAGGTCGCTGGCCGACTCCACTGTGAAGTTGCCGGTGATCTGGCCATTGCCGCCCGTGATCGGCGTCTGGATGACGGGGGCGGAGATGACCTTGTTGTCCAGGACGATGGCGAACCGCTTGCCGATGTTCTGCAAGGTGGCGTCAGCGAACCGCTTGGCGCCCTGACCGTTGAAGCGGAATTGCACCGCCGCCTGGCCGTTCTGGTCGAAACCCTGGCTGGCCGAGACCAGCATCTCTCCGGTCACCAACGCCCGGCGCTTGATCACATACTGCGGCTCGCGCGGGTCGCTGCCCGGGATGAGCATCGAGTCGGGCGGGGTCAGACCGGAGGCGGCTTCGTCCGGCGAAACCGAATCGTCCAGCATCTGGAACGAGAGCTTGGCGGTCTGGCCGATCACCGACTTCAGCCGCTCCGGATCGCTCTCCCCTGGCGCCTCCACCACGATGCGATTGGTGCCCTGCTGGATGATCGTCGGCTCGCGCGCGCCCAGCTGGTCGACCCGCCGCCGGATGATCTCGATCGACTGATGGACCGCCGCAACGGACTCCGCCGTCAGCGCCCGTTCCGACAGATAGAGCCGAACGTGCTGGTCCGGCAGGGTGGAGATGCTGACGTCCTTGCCACCGCCGTTGGGCAGGGGATTTCCAAGGGCCGAGAGCTCCTTGAACGCGGTCTCGAACTGGGTCGGGTCGGTGATCTTGACGACCACGTCGTCCTTGGTCTGGCGAAGATCGCTGAACAGGACTTTCTTGTCGCGCAGCGTCGTGCGCGTGTCCTCGGTCAGATTGACCAGGCGCTCGGTCTTGAGCGCCGTAAGGTCGACTTCCTCAAGGAGATAGGACCCGCCCTGCAGATCGAGGCCAAGGTTCAGGCGCTGGTGCGGCAACCAGGACGGGACCTGGGCCATCACACTGGCGGGCAGCACATTAGGCAGGGTGAAGAGCACGCCGAACAAGAGTGCGGCGAGGCACGCGATCACCTTCCATCGAGGCAGTCGGATCATCGGCCCGGACCAGACGTGTTTGCGCTCAGGACTTGGCGTCGTTGGCCGGGACCGGCTCGCCCTTGGCGCGGACCTCGGAGATCGTGGCCTTGACCACCTTGACGTTGACGTTCGGGGCGATGTCGACCGCCACCTCGGCGTCTTCGACCTTAGTCACCTTGCCGACCATGCCTGAGGCGAGCACCACCGTATCTCCACGCTTGAGCGCCGCCACCATGGCCTGGTGCTGCTTCACGCGCTGCTGCTGCGGCCGCAGCATCAGGAAATAAAAGATGGCGAACATGCCGATCATCAGCGGCAGCGGCCCTGACAGCAACGACATGATGCCGCCCTGCGAGCCGCCGGCCGGTGCGGTTGTCTGGGCCATGGCCGTGTCGGCGAACAGCATGTGGGCTCCTGGGGTCCGTTTTGGTGGGCGGAAGCTATGTGCAGGCGCCCCCTTTTGCAATGAGGCCGCTGGATAGATACGAAACGCGGCCATGGATGACGCCCTGACCCCCCTGTTCACGCGGATCGCCGAGGCGCTGGAGCGGCTGTCGCCAAAGCCTGCTCGCGAGCCTGACTTCGGCTCCGGCCGCCTGTTCCGCTACGACGCGGGACGCGACGCCTTCATCGCCGCCCCGGACTATGCTCTCGCGCTCGATCTGCTGGTGGGCGTCGAGGCCCAGAAGCGCCGCTTCGTGCAGAACCTGGAGCGTTTCGCCGAGGGACTGCCGGCCAACCATGCCCTCCTTTGGGGGGTGCGCGGCACGGGGAAGAGCTCGCTGGCCAAGGCCGCATTCATGGCCAGCGCCGCAGGCCACGGCGACCTGCGCCTGGTCGAGGTGGACCGCGACGAGGTTTCCGCCCTGCCCCGCCTGTTCGATCGGTTGCGCGGCAAGGCCGAGCGTTTCGTGGTGCTCTGCGACGATCTGTCCTTCGAGGAAGGGGCTTCGGCGGCCAAGACCCTGAAGTCTGCGCTCGAAGGCGGAGTCTCAGGACCGCCGGCCAACGTCATGCTGACGGCGACGTCCAACCGCCGCCACCTGATGCCAAGGGGCCACGACGAAGGGCGCGGCCTGATCGCCGCGGCGGAGGACGCGGAGGAGGAAGTCTCCGTGTCCGACCGTTTCGGCCTGTGGATCGGGTTCCCGCCGATGGATCAGCCGGCCTACCTGCAGGCGGTCCAGGCCTATGCCGAACGCTTTGACCTCAGGACCGAAGACCTGGAACGGCGGGCGCTGCAGTGGTCCCAGCTGCGAGGCGCGCGGTCGGGCCGGGTCGCATGGCAGTTCATCCGCGACCTGGCCGGCGAGCTCGGCAAACCCCTGCCGCTCTGAAGCGCGTCACCTTTCCTTCCCTTGGGACGGCTTGCCGACGGTGTCACCGACCATTCTCCGCAGCGTCTCGTCCAGTTGCGCGATGTCCACCGGCTTGTCCGCCAACGGGGAGGCGCCGAACCTGGCGGCCATGTCCTGGGCGCTGTAGCCTGTGCAGAGCACGAACGGCACGCCGACCGCCTTCAGCCGCTCGACCAGCGGCTCGATCGCGACACCTTCCAGATTGACGTCGAGCACCGCGGCGCAGATGTCGGGCCTTCGCCGGACGAGGTCCAGGGCTTCGTCCAGGGTCCCAGCGGGGCCCACGATGCGCCATCCCCTCGCTGCCAGCTCGGCCTTCAGCTCCATGGCGACCAGGGCCTCGTCCTCGACCACCAGGACCGGCGGGCCGGCGCCTTCGTCTGTGGGTTGGGCGAGTACTGGCGACAGCCGGCGTTCCTGGACATCTTGCGGTTCGGGCCGGACCTGGAGCGCGGGCAGCGACACGCTGACCCCCAGGCCCTCGCTCGCCCAGTCGAAGTAGATACGTCCGTGCAGCTGCCGGGTGACCACCTGGTTCAGGAGGTTTGTACCGAAACCGGCCGCGCCAGGAGCGGTCACCTCAGGCCCCCCGCTCTCGCGCCATTGCAGATCGACCGAGCCGTCGGGCCTGACCTCCCAATCGATGGCCACCATCCCTTCGCCGTGCAGGAGCGATCCATATTTGCAGGCGTTGATGCCCAGCTCGTGCACGATCATCCCAATCGGCTGCACCGAACCTGGCCGCAGCATGACGGAGGGGCCCGAAAGCTGGAGTTGGGCGGGCCTTGCGTAGGGCGCCAGTTCGCCGGCCACGATCAGGGCCAGATCAGCGCCCTGCCACCTGTTCTCCGACAGCAGGGCGTGCGCACGCGCCAGGGCCGAGATGCGGCCTTCGATCAAGCGGGCGAACGCTTCGACGCTGTCGGCGCGCGTCATGCGCACAATGGCCTGTGCGACCGCCAACGCGTTCTTGGCGCGGTGATCGACCTCGCGGGCGAGCAAGGTCCTCGCCTCCTCCAGCGCCTTGCGGGCGCTGACGTCCCGCAGGAACACCGTGAGCACCGGTTCGTCGTCGATGCTCGTCCGCGCGATGGAGGCGTCGATCGCGAACTCCTCGCCGTCAGCGCGCAGGCCGCAGATTTCACCCCAGGCGCCCATGGGCCTGGCCGAGACGCCCTCGGCGAAGAAGGCCTCGACGTGCCGGCCATGGTCCAGTCGGAAGCGCTCGGGAATCAGGCGCGAGAGTGGTGCGCCGAGAACGTCCCTCGCCGGCACGCCGAACATCCGCTCGGCGGCCGGATTGAACAGCACGATGCGCTGATCGCCGTCGATCGCCACGATGGAGTCCATCGCCGATTCGACGACCCCCCTGGCGCGTCGCTCTGAACGCTCTTCGCCCGACCCAGGCACGTCCCGTCCTCTGAAACTGCAATTGCGCGAAGTATCCTCTGGCGTGCTTCGCCTTGAAAGCCATCTCTGTGATGAGGCGCGCCGGCGGCGGCGACGTCATTGACCCGCGTCAACCCGTGGGAAACGTCGGCTATGAGAGGACGGCCGGTATGTCCAGCAAGGAGGCTCGACCGGCGAGGGACGACAGGTGGCGGTCGAGCTGGCCGATGTCGATCGGCTTGTGCATCACCGGCGCATCGCCAAACCGCCCGTGGGGGTCGACCACGTCATAGCCGGTGCAGAACACGAATGGGACGCCGCGATCCTGCAGCAACTGGGCCAGGGGATAGACCAGCCTGCCGTTCAGATTGACGTCGAGAACCGCGATGTTGACCGACTTTCCGTCGCCGACAAGGTTCAGGGCCTCGGACAGCGACATCGCCGGTCCGAGCACATTCCATCCCAGTCGTGACAGCCCGGCTTCCAGCTCGAGCGCGATGAGCGCGTCGTCCTCGACCACCAACACCCTGGGGTCTGTAAGCACCTCGCCAACTCCGGACAGGGCCCAGCGCCATGGATCGAGCCGGTCGCCGTCATGGGCGCCTCGTTCGAGCATGAACTTGCCGGGCGGCAGCACCAGTCCGACCTGAACGCCCTCCGGATCCCATTCCACCAGCAGCTTGCCCTCGAGCTGGCGATTGACGACCTGGTTCAGCAGCACGGACCCGAAGCCGGTGGTCTCCGGCATGTGGACCTCGGACCCTCCTCGCTCGCGCCAGGAGATCAGGAGGAATCCGTCGAGGTCCACGAGCCAGTGAACCTCCACGGTTCCATGTTCGAACCTCAGCGCGCCGTACTTGCAGGCGTTTGTCGCCAGCTCATGCAGCACGAGGCTGATGGGCTGCACGGCGCCCGCGCGCAGCATGACCGGAGGTCCTTCAAGCTGGATCTGGGAGTGCTTCACATAGGGTGAGAGTTCGCCCGTCACGGTCTGGGCCAGGTCTGCGCCTTCCCACTTGCTGTCGGACAACAGGGAATGGGCCCGGGCCAGGGCGGCCAGCCGGCCCTGCACGGCCTTGACGTAGTCGTCCTTGGTGTCGGCCCGGGTCATCGACACCAGCGCCTGGGCCACCGCCAGGGCGTTCTTGGCGCGATGGTCCACCTCGCGCGACAACAGCTTGCGGGCCTCCTCGCTGGTGCGGCGCTCGGTGATGTCGCGCAGGATGAAGGTGGCGAGGTGCTCGCCGCCGATCTTGATGTGCGAGATCGACGCCTCGATCGGGAACTCCGCACCATTGCCCCTCAGACCGCTCACCGAGCCGAGGGCGCCTATGTTCCCGTTGGTTTCGCCGGTCTCGCGGAAGCGCCTGATGAAGTCGTCGTGGGAGTTACGGAGCCTTTCAGGAATGAAGCGGGTGAGCGGCTCGCCCAACACCTCATCTCCCGTCACGCCGAACATCCGTTCCGCCGCAGGATTGAACATGATGATCCTGTGACTCTCGTCCACGGTGATGATCGCGTCCATGGCGGACTCGACAATGCCCTCCAGACGGCGGCGGGCGCCGCCAAGGCTGTCCAGCACTGCGACGCGTTCGGTAATGTCC
>FTHI01001487.1_pt1 | contig 17469 bp, 17 predicted proteins | sample 1640891 | NCBI WGS metagenome assembly FTHI01 (sample SAMEA3914788, study PRJEB12502) | metagenome | biome: forest; material: soil | place: Canada | collected 2011-07-03 | depth 0.1 m
CTGCTGAAGCGCTCGACGGCGAACACCTCCGGCACGTCAACGGCCCTGACCGACGTTCCGAATGACAGCAACGACGCGGCAGGCTCCACCCAGGTCAGGGCCTACACGGCCAACCCGACGACTGGCACACTGATCGGGAACCTCCGGGCCGACAAAGTCACCTGCTCGACGGCGTCGTCGACTGCAGTGCAGCCGGACATTGTCGTCTATGGTGACGGCGCCCAGAACGGCGGGCGGTCCATCACTCTGCGCGGCACCGGAGAGGTGCTCGCGCTCAATCTCAATGCTGCGACGGTCACCGGCGGCACCTTCGACATTTCGGTCGAGTGGACGGAAGAATAGTCGTGAAGCCTCCGCACACCATCGCCGCCCTGGCCGGCCTCCTGCTGCTCGCGAGCGCGCCCTCGGCGCTGGCCCTGGGCCTGCATAGCTATGGTGCGCCCAGCTATGACCTGAACTTCTCAACCACTACGTACACCGCCCCCTCTGGGTCCATCGCCAACCCGTTCGCCTCTGAGGTTTCGATTACCCGAGCGAGTGTGGCTCAGACGCCGGACAGTTCAGGCCACTACACCCAGACGTCGTCTGGCCAGCCTCGGCTGTCGGACCTCGGCCTGATGATCGAGCAGGCGCGCACCAACAAGATCAAGAACAACGTCAACACTGGTGCAGTGGCCGGTACGGCGGGCGGCTATACCCTGCCGACTGGCTGGCAGGCGTGGACTAACATTCCCACTGGCTTGTCCATCGACATGAGTTTGGTGACCGACCCAAACACCGGCTTCGCCTGCAGCCGCTGGCACATTTACGGCACCACAAGCCAAGCCAAGAACACCAGCCTGCTGGTGATGGGCGCCAATACTGACATTACTGCCGCCGCTGGAGATTACTGGATTTCGTCGGTGTTCATGCGGCGGGTGTCGGGAAACCTGCCCATCGATCTCGATATCTATTTGCGTACGTCCTACTACGCGACCAGCAGCCTGCTCGGCTTTGCGGGCTCCGAGCGCCTTATGAACCGGGACTCGACAACCCGGCGCTTCGTCACCTCGGGCCTGGTGGCGCCGGCCACCACCAACCGGGTGAAGCCCGAGCTCGTCCTCGGGAACCTCAACAACGGCCAAGTATATGACTTCACCTTCGATCTGTGCGTGCCGCAGACGGAACAGGTCACATCGTCTAACGACAATTCGTCGACACCGATCCTTACCACGAACGCCGCGGTGACGCGGGCCGCTGACGTCGTCACGATCGGCGGCGGTCTGCTGGCTGCCATTGGCGGTAGTAGTGGCACGATTGAATTAGCTACTCATTCGATCAAGTCCGGTCAGATCGATCATGACCTTCTGACCGTCAACAGCTCGGTCGTCATGCTTCGCCGGGCATCTGACGGGTCGGTTAGCGCCCCAGGCATGACCGGCAGTCCTGCGACGTCTCGTAGCTATCGGCCGAATTGGTTTTTCGACCAGTCCAATGTGGTGACTTGGTCTCCAGGGGTGGTCACGGTTGCTAGCTCGGGAGTCGGTACGGTCGGGACGACAGCCAACAGCGCGTCACCAATCACCTCTGCGACGCTCGGAGCGGACGGTTTCGTCAAGGAGTTCAAGTTCTGGCCGTCGGCCAAAACTGACTTCACGCCCTACACCACGCGCAATGGCGAGGTGGTAATCTACGGAGCGACATCGGGCGGTCTGGCGGCGGCCCTAGCGGCGTCACGCCAAGGGATGCGCGTTGTCTGGGTCGGCGCGCACCACGAGATTTGTGTGGGTGGCATGACCGCCTGCGGTGGCCTTGGGCAGCTCGACATGGCGAACGTGGCGCGGTTCAACGGTGAATGGATTTCCTGGTTGCAATACGCCAACGAGCAGGAGGGCCAGAACACTCTGGTCACGACGATCCCTGAGCCGCGGGACATGGCGACAGCCATGTATCGGACGCTGGCAGAAGCGAAGGTTACGGTGCTCTTCAGCACAGGAATCACCGGCGTGGCGAAAAACGGGACGCGGGTCACGTCGTTCACTACAGCCGATGGGATCGTCGCCAAAGGGCGGGTGTTTATAGACGCCAGTTATGAGGGCGACCTCATGACCCGAGCTGCAACGTCCACCTACGGGCGTGAGGCTGGGGACCAGTCCACAGATGCTAACGGCCGCTACATCGACTTCCACAACGGCGATCTGACGACGCTGGGCGGCACCTCTTCTAGTGGCGGCGCGGACTCCACCCAGTTCACGACCCTGGTGGGCCAAGGCAACACAGGGATTCTGACGGTCGACCCGTGGAGCACGGCTGGTGACAGCACCTCCGCCCTACTGCAAGGCGTGCAAGCCGCCCCGGCCACAGCGCAATATGGCAGCGACATTGCACTGCAAGGCTACAATTTCCGCCTTACGCTGACCAGCAGCGCCAACGTGCGCACGGCGTTTCCGGCCACGCCGCCTGCTGGCTATGACCGCAAGCGGTACGAACTTCTGGCGCGCTGGCTTAAGGCAGTGTCCGACAATGGAGGCACGTTCGCCGCTTGCTGCGGATCCTTGACCGGCACCAACTTTGGCCTGCAGACGATGTTCAAATTCTCGGGCATCGGTAAGAGCCAAACCGGCGCCCCTCAGCGGGGTACGGTTTACGATGTGAACGTCGCTGAAGGCTTCTCGACCGACTATTATGGCTCCAACTGGGGCTCAGACTTTCAGACAATCCTGTCAGGGTGCGGTCTTGGCAGCTCAAGCGCGAACTATGCCTTGGCGAGCTATGCCGAGAGGGACTGCTACCGACGTTGGCTTTGGAGGTCGACGCTCGGAGAATGGTATTGGCTTCAGTACGACGGACTGAATGAGGTAGCCGCACTTTCGGCGACTGTAGCGGGCGGAGGCTCGGGCTGCGCTGTCGGCGAGAGGTTGGTGGTGTATCAGACCAACACTGATTTCCCGGTCGTCCTAAAGATATCCTCCATCTCCGGATCGGCAGCTGCCACAGTGACGGTCATGGGTGGACTGATGGCGGCCGGTCAGTCGGGACCGGTGAATCCCCTGTCGATCATAACCACATCGGGTAGCTGCTCAGGGGCCACGTTCAACCTGACCTGGGGTTCCCGCCTGCCAACTCAAATCAACTCGGACGCTCTAACTATGGGATTCGTGAGCGACTACTATACGGAGCCCTACTCTACGGATGACGTTGGCGAGAACTACCAACTCTATGTTCGTGAGGCGAACAGAATGGTGGGCATGCAGGTGGCGCATGTGAACGATCTTTCTGGTCCGGACGGCGGCGCCATCCTTGATGGCGACCATGTGATCGGTATGGCCTCCTATGCGATTGACAGTCATCACGCCTATCGGCGCGCCTGGCAAAGCGGAGGCGTCTGGAAGACTCTGAATACCGGCCAGTTGCAAATTGCGGCGAGCTCCACTGGTGTCGCGGGCGGAATGGGAGCCAACCAATCATCACCGATTCTGATCGACTACATCACGCCGGCGCGGCCTGACTGGACCAACGGCTTCTCCACCTTTGCCGTATCAGCCACCCACGAGGCCAACTCAGCGCTTCGGATGGAAGCGGCATTCACCACGGACAGTTACGCGGCGGGCCTTGCTGCCGCCCAGGTGGTGACCAATCCAAACAACATCGATGTTCAGGATGTCGACTATACGGCGCTACGTCGGGAGATCGAGTCTACCAACGCACCAAGCACCCAACTCTATTAGGCCTCGTGTCGTTTCATGCTAAGCGGCGCACGTGGGGAAAGTTTGGTCGATCCAGTACCTGAGGGCGTTGGCAGCGCTGGGGGTCGTGCTCTATCACCTCGGTGAGCGCGCCGGCCATCCGATCAAGATTGGGGCCGCTGGGGTCGACCTGTTCTTCGTGATCTCGGGGTTCATCATGTGGATGATTTCCGAGGGCGAAACGCCAATCAGCTTCGGACTTTCGCGGCTCTGGCGGATCGTCCCGATGTATTGGGCGGTCACTCTTCTGCTGTTCGCCAAACACGTGATGGAGCATCAGTCGCCGGGCGTCTGGCGGTTGGTCTTCTCGATGTTCTTCGTTCCACACGTCAACGAGCAGGGGGAGTATTTCCCTATCCTGGTTCCAGGGTGGACGCTGAACTTCGAAATGTTCTTCTATCTGGTGTTCGGCCTCTGCCTGTTGATTGCGGATCGGCGGCGCCAGATGCTCGCTCTGTCGGTCGCGCTCGTCCTGTCTATCGGCGTCGCTGCGCTCATGCGTCTGCCACTGCAATATCCCCTGTTGGCGGAATTCTTGGCCGGCGTGTGGCTTTGTGAATTCTGGCGGCGGGGATGGCTGACGCGCGGGCCGATCTTAGTGGTCGCAGGCGTCGCCCTGTTCGCTTTAGGCCGTTTGGCTCCGTTTAGTGAGGCGCTGAGGCCCATTCTTTGGGGCGTGCCCGCGTTCCTCGTCGTGGCCGGCAGCTTGGCGATGGAGCCGAAGCTGCCGAAGTGGCCATGGCTCAAGGCGCTCGGGGATTCGTCCTATTCGCTCTATCTAACTCACGGCTTGGTGATCGGCGTTCTGTGGTCCCGGATCGGCTGGTGGGGGGGGCTGGCTGCGGTGGTTGTCAGTCTGGGCCTGTTCTACGGGGTCGAGAGGCCGTTGCACCGCATATTTGATTTCAGCAACGCGGGGAGACTCCGCCGCGCTCGCGCCTCGCAAAATCAGTAGAGGCCTCAGCTCGCCTCCAGCGCCCCGTGCGCTGATCAATCTCGGAGACCTGCAATGATCAAGCGACTGCGCCTCGCGGCGCTGCGCGTGTGCCTGGCCGTGGCTGCTTTGCCGTGCGCGCCTGTGCTTGCGGCGCCACCAATCCCGGTGGGCCCGCTGGTGTTTTCGGACCACTTCACGAGCCTGGATATGGACGACCTGACGGGGACGCCGGGGTCGCATCGGTGGGCGCCGTATTTCGGGTCGCGCAGCAACCTCAGCGTCGGCAACGCCTCGCTGCCGGGCAACGGGGAGGCGCAGGTCTATCTCTATCCGCAGTTCGCCGGGGTGCTGTGCGGGCTGGACGCGGCAGGCCGACCGCAGAACGTCTACGGCCGGCCAGGGCCCGCAGCGAGCGCGCCTGGGGCGCCCTGCTACACCCGGCCGGGGCCGGCGCCGCTTGGCTACAACCCGTTCTCGCTGCCGCCGGGGGGCGGGGTGCGGATCTCGGCGGACCGGCTGTCGCCGACGCCGCTGTTGTGGAACTACCGCTATTGGAGCGGGCTGCTCTCGACCCGCTACAGCTTCTCACAGCGGTACGGCTATGTGGAGGTGCGCGCGCGCCTGCCGCGGGGCAAGGGCGCCTTCCCGGCAGTGTGGATGGTCCCGGCCAACGGGCAATGGCCGCCCGAGCTCGACGGGCTGGAGGCCGGCGGGGGCGATGTGCGGACGGTGTTCCAGAGCGTGCACACCAGCGCCGAGACGCCGCGCTCGACCACGCGTGCGGTGCGGCTGAACTTCGACGCCAGCGCCGGATGGCACACCTATGGCTTCGCCTGGAGCGACCAGGAGGTGGTCTGGTACGTGGACGGGGCGGAGACCGCGCGGCGGCGCGCGCCGGCCGATTTCGACCAGCCCTTCTATCTGATGATCAACCTGGCGGTGGGCGCCAGCTGGGGGGCGATCGGCCAGCCCGATGCAACCACCCGGTTCCCGCTGAACTTCGACATCGCGTCCGTGGAGGTCTGGCGGCTGGGGGCGGGGCCCATTCCGGGGCTGGCGCCGGCCGCGGCAGCCAAGGCAGTGGGCTGAGCCATGGCGCTGGACAGCTATGCGGGGTTGCTGGCGGCGCTGGGCGCCTGGGCGACCAACCGCTCGGACCTGCCGGCGGCGGACCTGGTCGCGCTGGCCGAGGCGCGGCTGAACCGCGACCTGAGGCTACGGCGGATGGAGGCCGAGACGGCCCTGACCCTGGCGGCCGGGGCGCGGACCGCGCCGCTGCCGGGCGACTTCCTGGAGCCGCTGGCGCTGTGGGCGGAGGAGGGGTCCGGGCGTCGGGCGCTGAGGTTCGTGCTTTCGTCCGGGCTGGCGGTCACGACTACGGCGGGCGCGCCGGGGCCCTGGAGCGTGGACGGGGACGCCCTCGTCTTCGGCCAGCCCGCGGACCAGGATCGCGCCCTGACCCTGCGCTACCTGCAGCGGCTGGATCTGGCCGGGACGGCGCCCGCCGACGGGACCCAGGTCAACTGGCTGCTACTGCACTGGCCCGACGCCTATCTGGCCGCCGGCAATGTGGAAGCGGCGCTGTGGCTGCAGGACGACGAACAGGCCGTGCGCTGGCAGGCGCGCTATGCGGACACGGCGACGGCGATCAGCCGGACCGAGGCGCGCAGCGGGGCGATGACGACGCTGGGGACGGACGCGGGGCTGTTGCGGCGGGGGAGCCGCTGGGCGACCTAAGCCGGTCGCAGCAGGAGGATGTGGATGTGGCGGGCCTGAGCGGCCAGCGGAGAGGGCGGCCGTCGGGGCGTCTGCGAGGTTGGGCGGGGCGGGCTGCGCCAGGCGTCCGCGGCGTTGGCGACGCCTGAACCGATGCTGGTCAGGGCCCAGGCCCAGAAGGCGACGCAGAGCGCCAGGCCGGCGAGCGTCGCGGCCATGGAGCCCGCAAGGCCCATGACGGCGAACGCCCGCGAAGGTCGGGCGGGTTCGAGGTCAGGGAGCTGTGCACCGTCGACTGCGCCCGGTTGGGTCGTGCCGTCCATATTGACCTGCTCCGCCACACAGCTTGGTGCTGAATCAACAAGCCCGACCATGTGAGCTTAAGTCGGACAGCCGACTTCGGTTCCCCCTCATGGTGCGATGCAGCGTAATGTGTGGCGCGGTGAACCCACCTGCGGCGCCGGCCGCTCACAAACCGGGCGTCACAGCCTGGCGGACACAGGCGAGGCCGAGAGGAACCGGCGATCGCATGGCCCGTTGAAGGGCCTGCCAGCCACGCGGCTCTCCCCGGCATCCCGGGCGTGCTTCGCCGCTCACAGGAGGCAGGTCATGGATCAGCAGACAATCATCCTCATCGTAGGAGTCGTCGTCGTGGTTGCGGCGATCGTCGCCTTCATGGCGGTCCAACGCAGACGGTCGGCGAAACTGAAGGACCGGTTCGGTCCGGAGTACGACCGGACGGTGGAAGAGGCCGGCGCGAAGGGACGGGCGGAGGCCCAGCTGCACAAGCTCGAGAAGCGGGGGGCGGCCTTCGACATCAAGCCGTTATCGCCCGAGGCTCAGCAACGCTACGTCGAGGCGTGGGCCAAGACCCAGGCGGAATTCGTGGATGATCCGCTGGCGACCGTGACCGCGGCGGACGGACTGCTCGGCGACGTCATGGCGGCGCGGGGCTATCCGGTTTCGGACTTCGACCAGCGCTCGGCGGATCTTTCGGTGGACCACCCGGTGGTGGTGCAGAACTACCGGGCCGCGCACGATATCGCGGTGCGGGAAGGCCAGGCGACGACGGAGGACCTGCGCCAGGCCATGATCCATTACCGCGCGCTTTACGAGGAGCTAGTGAGCGGCGCGACCCCGGTTGAAGCGACGCCGGAGCCCAAGCGCTCCGTCGCCTGAGCGCGGGCCGCAACACCCGCCGCTAATGCTGGGCGGCTGGGGAGGGTGCGTGGCTCTGGTAGGTCCCCAGAAGCTGAGACCGCATGGCGAAGAGGACGACGGCGAAGACCAGGATAAGCACGATGCCAAACCCGGCCCAGGCCCAGGTGCGGCTGGTGGACCGGGACTCTTCGCGCGTTTCACGTTCGTCGGGCGGATCGCCCATTCTGAGCCGAGTCATGCCGATGTGCTCCGTTCGACGCCCTGCCCGGGGACAGTGTCGCACGGTTCCGGCCGGCGACGTCAGGGAGAATGGAGTTAGAGCCGGCGCGCGGCCTTGAGGCAGGTCAATCGAAGACCGCTGGGATGGTGGAGCGCTCCCCGACGCGGGAGAGTTGGAGGTAGATCGCCGAGAGTAGGACGGCGGTCAGTACGCCGCCAAGGGTCTGAATGAGTGGATAGACGAACAAGGTCCAAACCGAAAAGGTCTGGCCGACGAACGGAACCGCGACCTTGTCAGTCAACGGCTGCAGCAGGAGTTGGAGCGCTCCCTGACCCAGGATGAGGGGGGCACCAAGGCCTAGGATCATCCAGCGATTTCCCCGGGTGAGCAGGGCGCTTCGATGCAGCGCGCGGAACGGACCAAGCGCCTCGACCGCGATCACCGGCGCGGCCATGGACCAGGCCAAACCCGCCAAGGCTCCCGGAATGACCAATAGAAACGCCAAGGCCTCCACGCCCATCCAGAATACCACGGCGTTTACGACCAGCTGCGGGACCAGACTGATGACGCGTCCGACATTGGCGAATGGCGAGCCTTGGCGGCTTCCTTTCAGGTCTTCGGCCATGGCCAAGGCGACCCACGCCAGCAGGACGGCGCCGAGTATGCCCGAGGACAACAGATTGAAGGTCAGGTTGCGAAGGTCTCCCCAAAATCCTGTTCGACGGGGGAAGTCCGGCCCGAACCACTGCAGGGCCACCGCGGGAACGGCGTTGAGCAGAAGCGAGCCCAGAAACAGCGAAACAGCCCGCACCCAAATGAAGCGTGCGGCCTCGCCCACGGCCACGGACGCCTTCAGACGCTCCGCCGCTCGTCGGACCTGCACGATCGGCGCGACGATCGGGGCGTCTATGACCATGGCGTATCGCCCCCCCGACGCGGCCCAACAATCCGAGGCTGCCTGAGATCGGCTGTCGCGTCCAGGCGGCGTGTGCGAGCCGTCAATGCTGGAGCGGGTCACCTCCCGCGTGTCAGCGCCTGAATAGAACCGATTGAAATGAAACAAAAAACCTGGGTCCCGGCTTTCGCCGGGATGAGCGGGAGTGGGTGGGTGTGCGCCTGTTCCCCCGCTGGAAAGGATCTCTGATGACCGACCCTGTGACGCCCAACCTCGGCCTGACCAAGCCGACGGTGGGGGCGGACGCCGATGCGTGGGGCGCCCTGGTGAATGGGAATGCGGACCTGGTCGATGCGGAGTGGAGCCGCACGGCGCGGGGGGACGCGGGCTATGCGATCGCGCCGGCGGACCGGTTTGTCTGCCTGACCGCGGCGCTGACGGCGCCCCGGAGCTTCACCCTGCCGGCGGCTTCGGCGCTGAAGACGGGGCAGGCGATCACGGTGCTGGACGAGGCGGGCGGGGGGTCGGCGAACAACACCCTGAGCATCGTCCGGGCCGGGGCGGACACGATCAACGGCGCGTCGAGCCTGGTGCTGAACGCGGCGCGGGCGAGCGTGGTGCTGCGCTCGGACGGGGTCTCGAAGTGGACGGCGGACACGGCCAAGGTGCTGACCGGGCTGGTCTGCAGCGGGTCGCCGACGCTGTCGGGCGGGCAGGTGCTGCTGACCAACGGGACGTCGAACGCCATCGTCTGGAACACGGCGGGATTCGCCGCGCCGGCCTTCACCACCCGGAGCGCCGGGACCAAGCTGGTGCTCTATCCCAACATCAGCGGGGCGACGGTGGACTTCGGGTTCGGGGTGGAGGCGCAGGGCCTGTGGTCCAGCGTCGCCGACGCCACCCAGACGTTTTACTGGTACGCGGCGACCACGCGGGTGATGACCCTGCAGGGGACCGGCGCCCTGGTGCTGAACATGCCCTCGACGGCCCATCTGCAGGTGGGCGGCGGCACCTCGCCGAACCGGGTGTTCAACGTCGACTTCGCCGGGCGGACGGTCGCCCGCTACGACGACAACAACATGATCGCGGTCTACACCGCGTCGAACCTCGCCATCTCGGCGGCGGGGCACGGGACCGGCCTGCAGTTCTTCCTCAGCGCGGATTCCGTCACCAGCAAGGACTCCGGAACGATCTCGTGCCGGGCAGAGGAGGACTATTCCTCGGCTGCCAACGAGAGCTCGTACCTGGACTTCACCTTCCGGATGGATGGTTCGCCGGCCAGCGGCTTCCGGATCGGCCGGGACAACACCTCATTCCGCAACCTGATCGCGGCCTCGGACGGGGTCCCGACCCTGGGCGGGCCGGGCAACCGGTGGAGCACGGTCTATGCCGTGACCGGGGCGATCAACACCTCGGACGCGCGCCAGAAGGCGGTGAGGGGCGGCCCGAGGCCCGAGGAGCTGAGGGCCTGGGCCGCGGTGCGGCCTGTGATGTTCCGGTGGGCCGGGAGGCCAGCGCGTGAGTCCGGGGGCGAGGGCGCCCGGCTGCAGGTGGGATACGTCGCCCAGGATGTGGAGCAGGCCTTTGCCGACGAGGGCCTGGACGCCGGCGATTATGGGCTGTGGGTGCGCGACGCGCTGCCGGACGGATCGGTCGCCTTTGGCCTTCGCTACGACCAGTGCCTGGTGCTGGAGACGGCGGCGCTGAGGGACAGGCTGGCGCAGTTGGAAGCGCGACTGGCGACGCTGGAGGGTGGGCGCTGATGCTGCAGGCCCTGGACATCCCGCCGGGCGTCTATCGTAACGGCACCCAGCTGCAGGCGGCCGGGCGCTGGTGGGACGCCAGCCTGGTGCGCTGGGACGGGGCGCAGCTGGCTCCCATCGGCGGCTGGCGGCTGCGCTCGACCAATGCGGTCGCCGGCGCGGCAAGGGCGATCCTGCCGTGGAAGACCAACGCCGCCCCGCCGGTGCGCTGGATCGGCGTCGGCACGCACACAAAGCTCTATGTGCAGGACACCGCCGGCACGAACTTCGACATCACCCCGGCGGGCTTCGTCGCCGGCGGGGCGGACGAAACGCTGAACACCGGCTTCGGCATGGGCGCGTTCGGGGCCGGAGCGTTCGGGACCGCGCGGCCGGACACCGGCTCGACGGTGGACGCCATGGTCTGGGACCTGGACACATTCGGCCAACTGCTGGTGGGCTGCGCCTTCAGCGACGGACGGCTGGTGGAGTGGGACGGGAACACGGGCCATCCGGCGGCGGCGATCGCGGGCGCGCCGACGGGATGCCTGGGCCTGGCGGCCAGCGAGCAGGGCTTCCTCTTCGCCTTCGCGCCGGGCGGGGTGGGGCGGAGGGTGCAGTGGTCCGACCAGGGCAACGAGACGGCCTGGACTCCCGGCCCGACCAACCAGGCCGGGCAGGTGGACCTGGTCACCTTCGGCACGATCAAGAAAGGGGTCCGGCTTGGCTCGCTGATCCTGGTGCTGACGGACGTGGACGCGCACGTGGGCCAGTACGTGGGGCTGCCCTCAGTGCACGCCTTCCAGCGCATCGGCTCGGGCTGCGGGGCGATGTCGAAGGGCTGCGTCGTGGCCATGGGCCAGCAGGCGGTCTGGTGGTCGCGTTCGGGCTTCTGGCAGTTCGACGGTGGGGCGGTGCAGCCGGTGGAATGCGAGGTGTTCGACTTCCTGAGGGGCGACCTGAACAAGGGCCAGCGCTCGAAGGTGACGAGCCTGCACAATTCGGAATTCGGCGAGGTGTGGTGGTTCTACCCCTCGGCCAGCTCCACCGAGAACGACCGCTATGTGGCGTGGGACTATCGGCGCAATCACTGGAACATCGGCGGGCTGGGGCGGCTTTGTGCGGCCCAGCAGGGGATCTTCCGCTACCCGCTGGCGATGGATGCGGCGGGCCTGGTGCATGAGCACGAGGCCGGGCTCGACCATGGCGGGGCGACGCCGTTCGCCGAGACGGGACCGATCCTGGTGGGCGACGGCGAGCGGGTGATGCGCTGCCAGGCCATCGTCCCGGACGAGGCCAGCGCCGGCCAGGTGTCGGTGCGCGTGCTGGGCCGGAGCTATCCCGGGGCGCCAGAGGCGGTGCTGCAAAGTGCGACTTTCGGCCCGGAGGGCATCACCGACCAGCGCTGGACTGCGCGGCAGGTGCGCCTGCGCGTGCAGGCAACGGGGCCGGCGGACTGGCGCTTTGGCCGGCCGCGGCTGGATCTGAAGGCAGGAGGACGCCGATGAAGCTCGGACGCGTAGGGGCGGGGTACGACCCGTCGGCCCTGAACAGCATCGTGCAGGCGGTAGAGACGGCGCTGACCGCGGCGTTCCGCAAGGACCGCGACGTGGAGATCGGGGTCGGGCGGGTGATCCTGCGCAGCCCCGACGGGACGCGATGGGTGCTGGGCGTCGACGACGCCGGGACCGTGGGCTCGACGCCCGCATGACCGAGGACCAGTGGACGAGGGCGGCGCCGCTGCTGGAAGCGGCGCTGGCCTGCTCGCGCGGCACACACTCGGTGGCGGACGTGCGCCGGATGCACGCTGAGGGGCAGGTGATCCTGTGGCTGGGCGAGCGGGCGGCGGTGGTCACCATCCCGACGACCTATCCGGGCTGCAGGGTGATGCACGTATGGCTGGCGGCCGGCGAGCTGAAGGAGCTGGACCGGCTGAGGTCAGGGATCGAGGCGCTGTCGCGCGGACAGGGCTTCCGGCGGCTCACCGCCAGCCCGGAGGCGCGACGCGGCGGCTGGACGAGGATCGCGGCGGCGGCCGGATGGGCGCCGGCCTGGACAATCTATGCAAAGGAGCTTGAAGCATGAGCGGCCAAAGCCAGGTGGGCGGCGTGCCCCAGGGCATCACCCAGGGTATCGAACGGACCATCAACAAGGGCGAGGATATCTACGCCGGCCATCCCTACACGGGCTATGGCGGGGAGATGGTCGCGCCGATCAACACCGACCAGCAGACCTCCTACGATCTCGCCCGCAACATCGCGCTGGGCGACATCGGCGAGGAGCCGCTGAACTCGGCGGCCGCGCGCGCCGGCATGATCTCCAACACGCCGATGGGTCTGTCGGGCCTGGGATCGCTGACCGCCTCGGCGCCGCCGTCGTTCACGGGGGCGAGGATCGATACGGGCGCCGTGCCGAAGGTCTCGGCGGGGACGGGGCTGTCGGGCATGGGCGCCTACGCCAACCCCTATGAGAACCAGGTGGTGCAGTCGACGCTGGACGACATCGATCGCCAGCGGCGCCAGGCGATCAACGGCAATTCGTCGAGCGCGACCCTGCAGGGCGGGGAGGGGGCCTGGAATGGCGCACGCGCCGGGGTCTCCGACGCTCTGACCAACGACGCGGCGTTGCGGGCGACGGCCTCCGTCGCCGGCTCGCTGAGGAGCCAGGGTTTCTCGACTGCGGCCGGGCTGTCGCAGCAGGACCAGGACCGGGCGCTGCAGGCGGGAACGGCCAACCAGAGCGCATTGACGGGGGTGCTCGGGCAGAACGCCGGGTACGCGCAGCAGGCGGGCCTCGCCGACGCCGGCTTCGCCCAGGACACCGCCAACGCCAACGCCAACCGCGCGCTGGCGGCGGGCCAGGCGGACCAGGGCGCCGGGCTGCAGGGCTTCCAGAACGAGCTGCAGCGGGACCAGCTGCTCGCCACGCTAGGGGCTCAGCAACGGGCCAACGCCAACGCGGACGTCGATCTGCTGCGCGGCGCGGGCGACGCCCAGACCCAGCAGCGCCAGGCCCTCGACACGGCCAGGCAGCAAGACGCAGCGAAGGTCTTCGACGATCCCTACAAGCGCTTGGCGGCCGTCGCGTCCACCTATGGCGCGAGCATTCCCGGGTACGCGGCAACGTCCGGCGGCAGCGGGCCCTTGGGCGCCGTCGGGTCAGGGCTGAACGCCGTCGGCCAGATCGCATCGATGGGGGGGAAGCCCTGATATGGCTCAGCAACAGAACGGCGGATTCTTCCACGCACTGACCTCACCGGGCGGGCTGCAGGTGCTCGGGGCGGCCCTGTCGGACATCGGCAGCGGCGGCCGGACGGACAACCTCGCGCAGGCAGCCCAGGCCATGGGCGCCCGCCGCAAGCGCGCCTACGACGAAGCCTTCGTCGACGGTCAGTTCCATCCCTCGCTCTATCTGGGGGGACTCAAAGATGAGGGCGGCCTGGACCAGGTCCCCCTGCCGAGGCCCGACATCCCCGGCGCCAGTCCACATTGGCCGATCACAGACATCAACCGCGCCCTACTGTTCCGGCGATAGCCGGACGCGAACTTCGATGGAGCCCCCATGCCCCAAGACAATCCGCTCTACCGCCGCATCGGGCCGCTGAACGCCGAGGTGCTGGCCCGCATCGCCGCCGCCCGCCAGGCGCTGAGCCGTTCGCAGGCTCTGGGCCCAGGGCCCGGCGATGATCCCGACGAAGAAGACGCCGGCGGGCCGCCGGCGCCGATGGTGATCCCGGCGGCCTGGCGCAGCCCGCCGGCCCCTCGGGCCCAGACCTCTTCCTTCCCGCCCACACCACCGCCGCGGGGTCCTCGCCCGTTCCTCGGCGAGGCGCCGACGCCCGCTGAATCGATGGAAGACGCCCCAGGGGCCGCCCGCGAATGGGTGAGCCACCTGGCGGGGGTCAACAGCTTCATCCTCAACGCCATGGCGCTCGACCTGAAGCGTCGGGGCAGGGAATTCACCTCCGGCCCTTCGATGATCCAGGGGGCCGGCGGCGGGCGCACCGTTCCGAGCTACACGTTCGACGACAGGGACAAGACCACCTTCCTGGAAGCGCCGCTGCTGGGCGTGGATGGAGTCTCGGGCCCGACCGTGGTCATCAGGCAGAGGGGCAAGGCGCTCGAGTGGTCATATGACGGCCACACCTGGCACGACATGGCCAAGGGCGGTCCGCTGATCCAGTAGGCCGGTTGCCGGTTTGTTCTTGCCCGACAGCCGGGAGGACGTTCTTATGGGGATCGGAAGGGCGGGGGAGACGAGCGCTATGGGCCTTGGGCGGGCGATCACCGTCGGCGCGCTCGCGTGGACGATCGCTTCGGCCCCGCAGGCCGAGGAGCCGGACCTCACGACGCCGCTGGCGTCCACGCTGACCGCGCTGCACGAAGTCCTTCCGGGGGCGTACCTGTGCCTGGACAGCGCCGTATACCTGGTCGACGACGGCGAGCAGGACGTCGTCGGGCTGGGCGAGACCGCGCTCAGGGCCTGTCAACCGGATGTCCAGCAGCTCACGGCGCGGTACCTGGCGACCCTCGCACGGCGCCAGCGGGTGCGGGTGGCGGCGGACATGGCCAAGGACGTGGGCAGGATGGCGTTCCAGATGGCCTATGCCGCCCGCAACGGACCGCGACGGGACCATCAGGTGGGCGCCGACGACGGCGTGCTCGAACCGGACGAGGCCGCCGGGCCGCCCGAGCTCGAAGCCCCGGACGATGTCTGCCTCGAGACAAATATGGCGCTGTCGCCAGACGGCCGATACGCCCTGGTCTGGGACGGATATTCCATTCCGATGAACGGCGGGGTCGTTGCGAGCGGCAACGCCGAGGTGCTCGACCTGGACTGCGCTCTGGCCCGGGGCAAGGATTGCCAGGCCGTCAGGCTTGATCCGGGCGCGACAATGGAGCCGCTCGGCTGGAGCGCCGATTCCCGGGCCCTCTACATCGTCCACCGGAAAGGCGGAGGGGCGGCGATGAATCCGTCCGTCGCCGGGCCGAGCCGGATCACCCGCTACACGGTGCAGCCGGACGAACCGGTCTGGGTGCGGCGCGACGGGGAAGCCATGGCGGCGATCCCGCCCGAGGCCGCGATCTGGATGGGCGGACCGCTTCAGCCCGGCTCCGTCGAAGAGATCGCAGGATCGCTGCACGCATCCCTCGCGCAAGTCTCATCGGCCAGGCCGACCGGAAGCCTGCTTCAAGGTTTCGGATTCAGATCTTCCGGGGGCGTCTACGCCCTGTTCTCCGACGCGGACGACGCCTCGACCCACGCCTTCCTGGGCGGGCCCGGCGTCGACCCAATTCGTTTGCCTCCGCTGGAAATGCTGGAGGATCCGAGCCTGGGGAAGACCGAAGGCGGTGAGGTGGTGCTCACCTCGCTCGGCGTGTGGCGACCGGTCGGCGGGTCCGCAGGGCGGGAGCGCACGTCCATGGCGGGATTCTACAGCCGCCCGGTGACGTGGTCGGACAGCGGGGCCCTGGCCGGGACCTTTGGCGAACGCTGGCTGCGCCTCCAGTCGGACGATCCGACGAGCCGCAGGCTGACCCGGGCGGTGTTCGAGCTCCTGGACCAGAACCCGCGCGCCGCCATCCGCGGTCTGTCGGTCAACCGGTCCGGCCGGGCGATGCTGAACATCGCCGACGACCAGGGGCGCTCGACGTCCTACTTGCTCGACGTGACAACCGGCCGGAGCATGAGCTATCGCTGCGCTCCGTTTGACGAGCCCCTGTCGTCGTCGGGGATCACGTTCCTTGGCAAGGCGTCCGAGACTCCGGCGACCCTGACGACGGTCATCAGCCTGGGAACCGCCGAGCGACCCTTGTTCGGGCAGCTCCTGACATCACCGACAGGTCCTGGGCGTAGCCTCGCCGTGGTCTATCGCGGCGGTCCGCTGTCCTCGCTGGCCTTCCCATTCAACCGCGACACGGTGGAGCACTATCGGTCGCTCGGCTTCGATGTCCTGGTGGTGGAGTACAGCGGAACGGTGGGCGCCGGCCTGGAGATCACAGAACGGCTTGCCCGATCCGGAGGCCCTGGGCTCGAAGCGGACGCCGAGAGGGTCCGTCGCTATGTCGCCGCATCGCCCTACGCCTTCCGCGTGCTGCATGCGGAGAGTTTCGGCGGCGTCATGGCCCTGGCCGACCCGCGCAGAGACGCCGCTGTCTATCAGGCCCGGGTGATGCTGGTCCCCTGGACGCGATGGCGGCGGCCCGGCGACTGGGTGAGCGAGCGGCTCGGAACACAGATCAGCACTGCGAGCATGGTCAGCTTCCAGACCATGGCCTTTGGCCGTGAAGGCGCGCGCGGCGACCTTCGGCGCTGGATCAACCGCAAGCGCCAGGCCTGGACCCCGATCATCCCGACCTTCGCCTACTACGCGCCCAAGGACGTGCAGATCTCGAGCGACGACCTGGCGGGCGTGAAGTCAGACAAGCTCCACATCGTCGTGGCGCCGAAGACCACCCACGGCATGATCGGCATGGACGAGTCCGTCTGGGCCTCGATCAAGGGCAACCTCGCCGCGGCGGACCACGCGGGCTGACGCCGGCCCGTCGTTCTGCGCCGGCGCATTTCACCTGGAGATTCCCATGACGCCCGGAGACTGGATCGCGGCCGGCTCGGCGCTGTTCACCGCTGCGGCGGTGGGCGGCGGCGCGCTCTACATGCGCGGCAAGCTTGACGGCCTGCAGACGGCCATGGACCGGCGGCTCGGACTGCTTGAGCAGCGGGTGCAGGCGGATGACGAGGCCCGCACCGGAGAAGCCCGCGAACGCGGGGCTCAGCGGCTGCGCAACCGCATGCTCGACTCCCTGGCCGCTCAGGCGGGCCGGCAGGGGGTGCAGCTGGGGCGGCTGGAGACCGGCCTGGAGCGGCACGAAGCCGAGTGCCAGCGCCGACAGCAGGCCATCGAGGCGCGCTTCGAACGGATCGACCATCGGCTCGAACTGATGAACGGCGCGGTTCTGGGCCAGGCCCAGCGCGAGCCCGCCCAGGCCTGAACGGAGCACAATCATGAAACGCAATCCCGCCCCGGCCCTGGCCGCGGCGCTCGTCCTGCTGTTCGCCCTGGCGCTGGGGGC
>FTHI01001076.1_pt1 | contig 17426 bp, 17 predicted proteins | sample 1640891 | NCBI WGS metagenome assembly FTHI01 (sample SAMEA3914788, study PRJEB12502) | metagenome | biome: forest; material: soil | place: Canada | collected 2011-07-03 | depth 0.1 m
CAGCTGCACCTTGCCCGAGACTTCGATGAACACCCGCTGGGCGCCGTTGACCATGATGTCGGCGATGTCGTCGCGGCTGAGCAGCGGCTCCAGCGGCCCATAGCCCAGCACGTCGTTGATGATGTCCTGGACCAGGTGCTCCTGTTCGGACACCGACATGGACACGTTCTTGATCGCCACCAGCTCGGCGACGATGTCGCGGATCTCCTGCGAGGCCGAATTGGTGTCGAGCTGGCCCAGCTGCGACAGGTCGATGGTGTTCAGCAGGGCGTTGAAGATCGTGGTCTTGGTGGCGTGGTAGTAGTCGCTCTGCTGGCGGACGATCTCGGTCACCGGACCGGCGTTCGAACCGGCGCCGTGGGCGGCCAGCAGCTGCTCGAAGGCGTGCGTCGATTTGGGTCCGCTCGGCTTGGCGGGCGCAGCAGGCGTCGGCTTGCGCGCCGCCGGCGCAGCCTGGGCCGCAGGCTCCAGCTTCTGGGGCCGGGTCGCGATGCCCGGAGCGCCCGTCGCCGGTGGCGGGGCCGGCCGCGGCTGCTCGTCCGCCTGGGAGCGCTTGCCGAACATCGGGGACCTACTTGAACTTGAACAGGGACGCCAAGCCGGACTTCTTCGGGGCCTGCACCGGCTCGCGCCGGCTGATCAGCTGGGCGAGATAATCCAGGCCTTCGGCGGCCTTGGACTTGGGCCCCACCTCATGGATCATCTGGCCGTTGTTGGCGGCCTTGCCGAACAGCTTGGGATCGAAGGGCAGAACCAGGGCCGGCGTCAGGCCCAGCGCATCGCCGAAGTCCTTGACCGGGATCTCGGGCCGGCCCTGCACGCCGACCTGATTGAGCACCAGCCGCGGCGGAGCGTCGTTGGGCCTGGCCTGTTTGAGTAGATCCACCAGGTTCTTGGCGTTGCGCAGGCTCGCCAGGTCCGGACCGGCGACGATCACCACGTCGTCCGAGGCCAGCAGCACCTTGCGCATCCATCCCGACCACAGGTGCGGCAGGTCCATCACCACGAAGGGCGCGGTCGATCGGATCTTGCTGGAGACCTCTTCATAGGCCTCGGCGGAGATGTCGTAGTCCTCGTCCAGGGTGGCGGGGGCGGCGAACAGGCTGAGCCGCTCGCCGCAGCGGACCATCATCCGTTCCAGCAGCACGGGGTCCAGGCGGTCAGGCTGGGTCAGGGCGTTGGCGACGCCCTGGACGGGGTCCTGGTTGAAGTCGAGCCCCGCCGTGCCGAACGCCAGATCCAGGTCCACCAGCACGGCGTTGGTCTGCATGTGCTCGGACAGGGCGTAGGCGAAGTTGTGCGCCAGGGTCGAGGCGCCGACGCCGCCCTTGGCTCCCACGAAGGCGATCTGCCGGCCGGTGAAGGGAGAGGACGGATCGGAATAGAGGCTCATCACCGCGCTGATCAGCTGCAGTGGCTGGAACGGCGGCGTCAGATACTCACTGACCCCCCGGCGCATGAGCTCACGGTAGAGGGCGATGTCGTTGGCCGAACCGATGACCACGACCTTGGTGCCGGGGTCGCAGACCTCGGCCAGCTGGTCGAGCAGGCCCAGCATCACCTCGGCGGGATCCAGGCTCTCCACGACCACGAGGGCCGGAGTGGGCTCGTTCTGATAGTGCTCCACCGCGCCGGCGAGCCCGCCCATGCGGACCACCACCGAGGCGCGGCCCATCCGGCGGTCGCGACTGGCCTGCTCGGCCATGCCGGCGGTGGCGGGCTGGACAGTGAAGATGTGGATGCCGATCCGGGGAATGGCGTACTGGCCCGCATCGTCCCCGCTGCTCGCCTGGGGCTCGCTCGCAGACGCCATTGATGGCGACTGGCCGAGCGCCAGCTCGTCCGCGTCGGCGATCGCCGCGAGGTCGTCCGGCCGGATCGGCTCGCGGGTCAGGCCCGGTTCGGCGGCGACCGCGAACTCGTCGTCCGCGGCGAAGCCGGTGTCGAAATCGTCGTCCAGATCCGGGCGCGGCGCCATCTCAGCTCGTTCCTCCTGAACCGCCAGAGCCGCCCGACCCGCTGGACCCCGATACCGAGCCCGAGGCGTTGCTGTCCTGGGCGCCCGCGGTCACCGATCCCTGCCGGTACTTCTGCATGATCACAGCGCGGCGGCTCGCGTCGGGCGCATCCATGGTCCGCGGCTCCACGACGTCGCCGGGATTGGCCAGCTGGGCGGCCATGTTGCTGGACAGGGCGCAGCCGAAGTTGGGGCTCGGCTTGTTGTTCTTGCTGCTGGTGAGGTTGTTCCACTCCCGCCCGCAGGCCGGGATCACAGCCTCATAGGCCGAAAAGCCGACGATCACCGGCGCCGGCGTCTCGGGCCCGGGATCATAGCCGACCCGCTGCAGGCGATCGGCCGGGACGCCGGCCGACATCAGGAACGACACGGCCGCGGCGCTGGTGGCGTAGGAGGCTCCCTGATCGACCCCCTTGGTCGGCGCCTGGACGACGATCCGGCCGCCGCCGCCCTCGGTCCAGCGGCCGGCGAGATCGGCCAGGGCCTGGCGCTGGGCGGGCGAGAGGCCGGTCGCGTGCGCCGCGAGCCTGAGCTCTTCCGGCGCGGCCTTGACCTTCATCGGGAACTGCTGCGTCGGCGTGGCGGCGTCGCCCAGCTTTGGCGGCACGTCGCCGATCGTGGCGCCACAGCCCTGCAGGACGCCGGCGGCGAGCAGGGGCAGGATAAGGCGCGATATGGGGCTGCGGTTCATCCCGGGCTCCTATTCGATCACGTAGCCGTAGGGACCCTGGTAGGTCTTCCCGGCCAGGGCCTGGGGCGGCGACTTGTAGGTCCGGTTCAGCCGGCCCAGCAGGATCGACTGGGCGTCGGTGGCGATCTCCAGGCCGTCGGCGGGGGTCTGCAGGTTGTCCGGGCTGGTGGGGCTGACGATGTAGGGGGTCACGATGATCACCAGCTCGGTCTCGCCGTTTAGGTAGTCGCGCGAGCGGAACAGGCTGCCGAGGATCGGCAGGTCGATCAGGCCCGGCAGTCCGTCGATGCTCTGGCGGGTCTGCTGTTGCAGCAGGCCGGCGATCATCAGCGCCCCGCCGGAGGGCAGCTCCACCGTGGTCTCGGCGCGGCGCAGGTTCAGGCCCGGGATGGTCAGGCCAGGGGCGCCGTTGCCGTTGTTGATGCTGAAGGCGCCGATGTTGGTGAGCTCGGACACCTCGGTGGAGAGCTTCAGCGAGATGCGGCCGCCGGACATCACCACCGGGGTGAAGCCCAGGCCCACGCCGAACTGCTTGTACTCGACGCTGATCCGTCCCTGGGAGTCTTGTCCCGTCGGCACCGGGAACTCGCCGCCCACCAGGAACTTGGCGGCCTCGCCCGACACGGCGGTCAGGTTCGGCTCGGCCAGGGTGCGCACCAGACCGGCCCGCTCGAAGGCCTGGACCATGGCGTTGGCCTTGTTGAGGTGGTCGGACCCGGCGGTCTCCTGCAGCGGCGCAGCATTGAAGTTGGGCGCGTCGAGGGGGCTCTTGGTGACGTAGGGGCAGAGGTGGTTGAAGTCCCCCGGCACGCAGGGCAGCTGCAGGATCGGCTGGTGGGTGGTGTCGCGGTTGAAGCCGCTGGCGATGCCGCCCAGGAGCTGGCCGTTGACGCCCCAGGTGGGTGTGAACGCCTGCATCCACTGATTGCCGCCGGTCTGGCCGACGATGGCCTGGGTGTTGAAGCCCAGCTGCTTGATGGCGGTGCGCTGCACCTCCACCACGCGGACCTTGAGCATCACCTGGTCCTTGCCGGCGATGCTCAGCATATTGAGCACCTGCTCGGGCTTGGTCACGAATTGCGTCGCGATCTGCTGGGCCTTGTCGGAGTCGCCGGCGGTCATCACTTGGCCGGTGAGCACCAGGGAGTTGTTCACCGACTCGACCCGCACGCGTGAGGTGGGCAGGACGCGGGCGATGGTCTGGGCGGCGGCCGAGGAATCCTGGTCCACCCGGATGTCCAGGCGAAGGATCGGCCGGCCGACGCCGTCGAAGAACACCGCGTCCGTCTGGCCATTGGCGATGCCGAGGATGGAGATCCGCCTCGGCGTGCGCAGCACCACGTCGGCGATCGTGGGGCTGGTGACGGTGACGTCGCGCGCGTCGACCGGCAGCTCGATCAGGGCGGACTTGCCCTTGCCCAGCGCCAGGGTCCGCGCCGAGGCGCCGGCCCCGGAGAGCTCGATGCGCATGACGCCCTGGCTCTGCGCGGGCGCGGCCTCGGGTCCGCCGGCCAGGGCCACGGGCTGGGCGGCCTGGGCCCAGTTGAAGGACGTCACGCACAGGAGGGCCAGGAACGAACGGCCAATCGTGAGTCTGCTCATCGCGCGGTGACCTCGCTCACATGACCGGCCCGGATGACCCGCACCGAGGTCGAGCGGCCCGATCCGTCCGCGCGGCCGGCCGGACCTCCCATGTCGGCGTAGGACCTCAGCGACAGGGCCAGGTCGCCCTGGGCCTTGGCCTTGGTGAGCAGCTCGACGTCCTCTCCCGGCACCTCGAGCGTGGCGGTGGTGCCGACGATTGTCTTTGCTGCCTTGTCGGGCTGGACCTGCTGGTCGATGGCCAGGACCCGCACGTTCTGCAGGATCGTCTCGGACACCGCATTGACGGACCCGCCCCCGCCGCCGCCCTGCTGGTCGACCTTGCGGGTCGAGACCACGTCGACCCGGTCGCCGGGCAGGATGAAGCCGCCGGCCGCAGTCTCGACCGTGACCGGCATGGAGATGGCGCGCATGCCGGGCTGCAGCACCACGGCCATGTAGCCCCCCGAGCCGCCGTGGACGATCTTGCGCTCGACCACAGGCTCACTGGAGAGGATGGGTTCGCGCACGATGGCGCCTTCCAGCGCCTGCATCGCGCCGCCGCCGCCGTTGAACGCCGTCTGAGCCGCCTGGGCCGCCGTGGCGCCGAGCTTGGCGGTGGGCGAGGTCGGCGGCGGGGCCGGCGCGTTTCCGTCGGTGATGAAGGTCGGGTTGACCGCTTCGGCGGGCCAGGGCTGCCAGCCGAGGTCCGCCTGGGTGATCCGCGTTCCCACGGGCAGGTCGCGCTTGGCCACCACCACCTGCACGGTGGGATGCTCCGCAACGGGGGCGGCCGCGACCGGCGCCACGGGGGCGGGCCGGTGCGAGACCATCCGGTTCACGACAAACGCCAAGCCGATGGCGGCGATGGCGGCCACCACAAGAACGGCAATACGGACAGCTCCCATAGGGACGCCTACTCTCCTCGTCGCCCCACGTCCGACGTCGCGCCTGGCGAGGCTGGGGGAATCATCTGGCTTCTGCCGTCGGCTGGACCATCCCAGCGCATGGTTAACACCCGCCTAAGTGTCTCAGCCCACAGCCGCAGCGGCCACTACCAGGGCGCTCGACGGGAAGGCCGCCAGCGCGCCGACGGCGATCGCCAGGCCATAGGGAATGTCTTCGGTGGGGGTGAGCAACCGGCCGATCCAGGCCGGTCCCCGCCCGGCGAACGCCGCAAACGGCCCGCTGTTCCGGGCGGCGATCAGGGCCAGGGACAAGGCGCCGCCGGCCAGGCCGGTGGCCAGGATGAGCGTGAGCACCGCCGGCCAGCCGAGCCAGAGCGCCGAAGCGGCAAGGAGCTTGGCGTCGCCGCCGCCGCACCAGCCCATGGCGAACATCCCCATGCCGGCGATCAGGGCTGCGACGCCCGAGGCGGCGCACAAACCGACGGCGCTCAGGGGAAGGTGGACGACGAGGGCGACCGGGACAAAGGCAAGGGCCAGCAGGCCCGAAATCCAGTTGGGAATGGTGAAGCAGGTCGCGTCCTTGACGGCCGCGGCGATCACGCCGGCGGGGAACACGGCCAGAAGCAGGAGTGGGATCGGAGCGAGTGACATGAGCGGCCAGACTGAGCGGCTGGATCGTTGAGCCGGGCCCGTGAAGGAAGTGTTGCCGGCGCGGGGGACATGACGAAAAAGGGCCGCGGCGTTTGCGACGCCGCGGCCCCTTCGGGTTGGTTCGGTCCCCGCCCTACTTCAGGCTGGTGCCGACGGTGGTGAACTTCGTGTTGAGGTTTGTCCCGACGGTAGTGAGGGCCGTGACGATCACCGCCGCAATCAGGGACGCGATGAGCCCGTATTCGATGGCCGTGGCGCCCGCCTCGTCGGCGAGGAAGAGTTTGGAAAACTTCAGCATGACGGTTTCCGTTTTCTTCTGAAGACACCCCGGAATCGAAAGCGCCGTGGCGGCCAGCGCCACGGCGCTCCCGGCCGGAATTACTTCAGAGAGGTGCCGATCGACGTGAACTTGGTGTTCAGGTTGGTGCCGATGGTGGTCAGGGCGGTCACGATGACCACCGAGATGAGGGCCGCGATGAGGCCGTATTCGATGGCCGTGGCGCCCGATTCGTCCTTCAGGAAGCGAGTGGTGAACTTGAACATTGCTTGATCTCCTATTGGCAAGCAGACACTTTGGGGACCAAGCCTGTTTGGCCCGCTTGCCCCGTTTTGACCTGATCACTATGGCGCAACTAGCTTAATTGTCGGTGAAACGATTGATGCGTCAGGAAATTTTGTTTGGTTTACCCGATTTTACTATTATCAGCGGTTAACCAAGGGCGATTTTCCTCAATGTATTTATGTAGTTGTTTATCATGATCTACAGGACCTGAATCGCTGCGCGCAAGCTTCAGGCTTTGTTGACCTTTCGGCCGCAGGGTCGGCCCTGGATTTCTACGGAGGAGCGCATGCGTCGGGCGTCGATTCTGGAATGGGCCGCGCCGCTTGCCGGCGCCGTTCTGGCCGCGGCAGCCGCTCCTGCGTGGGCGGTCACGGTTCATATGGATGAGAACACCGTCGTCGAGCTCGGCGCGCCGGCTGGAAGCGTCGTGATCGGCAACCCCTCGATCGCCGACGTCAGCCTAGTGTCGCCCAGGCGTGTGGCGATCCTGGGCCGCAGCTACGGCCTGACCAACATCATCGTCACAGACCGTATGGGCCACACCATCCTGCAGCAGCAGGTCAATGTGGCCCCTGCCGACACCGGGCGGGTGTCGGTCTATCGCGGCACCTGGGTGCACAACTTCGCCTGCTCGCCGCGCTGCGAGCGCACGCCGATGCCCGGCGAAGAAAAGACCACCGTCTACGAGGAATTCTCCGTTCCTTATAAAGACTATGACGAGCGGGTCCGCGCCGACGCCACCGGGCAGGGAGCACAGGGCGGATCCCCGTAACAGCGCCTCGTCATCGAAAATTTACGGACTTAAACGGTCGGTTAGTGCTGATCGGATACTGTCTCCGCATGGACGGTCGGGAGCCTCCAAGCGTCATGCGGCTACGTTTTCCCCCCCAGCATCGCCTGCGCCGGTTCGCGCGCGACAACCGCGGCGCGACAGCCGTCGAGATGGCCCTCGTGGCGACTCCCTTCTTTGCGCTGCTGTTCGGCATCATCGAGCTGGGAATGATCTTCCTGGTCTCCTCGTCCCTGGAGAACGCCACTGCCCAGGCCGCGCGCACCATCCGTACGGGCGAGTTCCAGACCGGCGGGGCCACGAGCGTAGACAATTTCAAGACAGCCATCTGCGCCAACTTCGGCTGGCTGCAGTCCGACTGCGCGGCCAACCTCGCTGTGGACGTGCGCACCTTCGCCACCTTCCAGTCGGTGACGGCGCCGCAGCCCGTGTCCAACAAGACCTTCAACCCCGCAGCCCTCGCCTTCAATCCGGGCGGCCCGGGCCAGATCGTGGTGGTGCGCGCCTATTACCAGTGGCCCTTGATCGCGCCCCTGATGTCTCAGGCGCTGGAGACGCTGAACGGCGGCAAGAACCTGATCACCACGACGGCGACCTTCCGCAACGAGCCGTACGGGAGCTGACCGTGTCGCTGCTCAGACGCTACCGCAAGGACGAGCGCGGCGTGGCCGCGGTGGAGTTCGCCCTGATCGCGCCGGTGATGGTGCTGCTCTATTTCGGACTGGTTGAGCTCTGCCAGGCGATGATCGCCGAGCGGAAGGCCAATCACGTGGCCTCGGCTGTGGGCGACCTGGTGGCCCAGGTGGACGTCCTGAACGCCAGTGACGTCGACGACATCTTCACCATCGGCAACACCATCATGTCGCCCTTCCCGGTGGGCACCCTGCAGATGCGGGTGACCAGCGCAACGGCCAACGCCCAGGGAACGCCGAAGGTCGACTGGAGCCGCGGCTCCAACGGCTTTTCGCCGATGGCGGTGGGCAGCACGGCCACCATCCCCCTGACCATGGCGTCGGGCGACAGCATGATCGTGGCCGAGGCCAAATACTCCTACACCTCGGTGGTGCAATATGTGCTGCCCAACGCGCTGAACTACAGCGAGACCTTCTATCTGCGCCCGCGGCGGTCCGACAAAGTCACCTGCAACGGCTGCTGAGCGCCTCGGCCAGCGGATGGACGGGCAGGTCGCGCCCATCCAGCCGGACAGCCGGCCGTACGCCGATCAGGCTGTTGGTCAGGAATACGCCCTCTGCCTCATCGAGCGCCTCCAGTCCTGCCCGCGCCTCGAACGTCTCGACACCCATCGCTGCGGCCGCCGCCAGCACCTCGGCGCGCTTGATGCCGTCGAGGACTCCGCACGCCAGCGCCGGCGTGCAGAGGCGGCCCTTCTCGATCCAGAACAGGTTGGCGGCGGCGGCGCAGGCCACTTCGCCCAAGGTGTTCAGCATCACCGCTTCCTCGGCGCCCAGCGCCCGCGCCTGACGCCGGGCGAGCACATTGTCGAGATAGGACAGGCTCTTGATCCGTGCAGCTGGCGAAGTCTCGTTGCGCCGGATCGCCACGATTGCGAGGCTCACGGGACCCAGCGGCGACGATGCAGCGGACGCCATGGCGATCAGCCGTGGCGTCGCGCCCGGCGGACGCTCCAGCCCCCTCCCAGAGCCCGCGGTCAGGGTCAACCGGACGACGGATCGGCCGGCCAGACCGATCCCGGCCCGGGCCGCCGCGACGGCTGAACGGGCGGTCGCCCGATCGGGGGGCTCGAGCCCCAGTACATCGCAGCCGCGGCCGAGGCGATCCAGATGCCGCTCCAGCCTGACCGGCTGGCCATGCTCGGCCAGGATGGTCTCGAACAGGCCATCGCCCAGCAACAGGCCGCGATCGTCCTCGGGGATCATCCGCCTGGACCGACCAGGGCCGAGCGCAGGGCGTCGATCTTGGCTTCGGTCTCGAGCCTTTCCAGATGTGGGTCGCTGTCGGCGACGATGCCCGCGCCGGCCCGCGCTTCCCAGCGCCAGCCCTCGCCCTCTTCGGTCAGGGCGACGGTGCGGATCAGCACGCTGGAGTCACAGCGCCCCTCGAAGCCAGCCCAGAACAGCGAGCCGCAATAGGGGCCGCGCGGCGCCTCGTAGTCGGCGATCACCTTGATGGCCTGGACCTTGGGCGCGCCGGTGATCGAGCCCGGCGGGAAGGCGGATTCAAGCAGGTCCAGTCCCGTCAGGCCCTCGCCCAGGCCGCCAACCACCGTGGAGACCAGGTGGTGGACATTGGCGAAGGTCTCGACCTTGAACAACTCCGTGACCTGCACGCCGCCCGGCCGGCAGACCCGTGACAGGTCGTTGCGCATCAGGTCCACGATCATCAGGTTTTCGGCGCGGTCCTTCTCGCATTCGAGCAGCTCGCGCTTCAGCGCCTCGTCCCCGGCGGCGTCGGCCCCGCGCGGACGGGTGCCCTTGATCGGGCGGGTCTCGGCCTTCAGCACCGCGCCGCCGCCGACGCTGACGAAACGCTCGGGCGAATTGGAGACCACGGCCCGGTCGGGCAGGCGCAGATAGGCGGCGAAGGGCGCCGGGCTGTCGGACCACAGCCGCTCCACCAGATCGAAGGGGCTCCGGCCCTCCACCAGCCTTCCGCCCCAGGCGCGCGCGATATTGGCCTGGAAGATCTCCCCCGCCCCGATGCGTTCAACGACGGCGGCCACGGAAGTCTCGTAGGTCTCGCCGGGCGTATGCACTTCGAAGGCGTCCGTCAGCGGGCCGGACGCAGCCGGGGGACGCGGGGCTGCAGCTTCCAGCCGCTTGAGGGCGCGCTGGGCCCGGGCCATGGCGTGGCCGTGGTCGTCGGCCCGCCCGATGGCCAGCACCTGCTGAAGATCATGATCGAAGGCGAGAAGGTCCAGGTAGAGGCCACAGGCCACATCCGGCCAGCCGGGGAGCGCACGGCGACCCACGGGCTCGAGCCGGCCGCCGAGCTCATAGCCCAGCAGACCCGCAAGCCCCCCCTGGAACGCCGGGCCTTCAGCCTCGCCCGCGCTGGTCGGTCCCAGCATGTCGCGCATTTCCGCGAAGGGATCGTGCGGATCGTCCGGTGACACCTGCAGGACGGCGTCGGGTTCGGCCAGCACATAGGACCAGCGCGAACGCGAGCCTTCCCCGCCCGACAGGAAGGCCATCGAGAACGGCCGGTCGGCAACGGCTGAGAGGACATCGAGCGGCTCGCGCCAGGGGGCCCGCAGGATCGCAGTGGAGCGCATGGGCGCCAGATAGCGCGCATGGGGCCCCAGGCAAAGGCGCTGCGCGGAGCAGCCGCGGCGCCCGGGCCACAGGCGAGGACTTCACGCAACGGCTCACGCCATGGTGATTAGAACCGCGGCCCGCGCCGGAGCAAACTGACGCCTTGGATGGAGGTCCAAGGTCCTGGGCGCGTCCGCCGCGAGGTCTAACCTTTCGGCGGACGCGCTTTTTTTTGCAACGACTGTGCGAGTCGTTTGCGCTGGCCGCCTGGCGCGTCCGCACGATATCCTGAAGCACCGCCCTGCGCTTATCCCTGTTCAGGGCCGGACCCGTTCAACCGCCGTGGTCAGATTGCCCAACGACTCCAACGCCCACGCCGGCGCCATGCCGGTGGTCCAGACCACCGCCCTGACACGGAGGGTCACCGGCCTGTCGGTGGCGACGGCGCTGGTGCTGGTGGCGATCAAGCTGGCCGCCCTGATCGCCAGCGGCTCGGTGGCCCTCCTGGCGTCGCTCGCGGACTCTGGCCTGGACGTGATCGCCTCGCTGGCCACCTTCGCAGCCGTGCGCTGGGCGGCGGCGCCGCCGGACCACGAGCACCGGTATGGCCATGGAAAGGCCGAAGCCTTCGCCAGCCTTCTGCAGGCCGGCCTGGTGTTCGCCTCGGCCGCCCTGGTCGGCCAGGAAGCCATCCGGCGCATTATCACACCGCACCCGATCGGCGCTGAGGGCTGGGCTATGGGCGCCATGGCCGTCTCGACCATCCTGACACTGGTGCTGGTGTCCGCCCAGGCGAGGGTCCTGCGCCAGACCAGCTCCGTCGCCGTGGCCGGCGACCGCGCGCACTATGTCGTCGACGTTGCGTCCAACCTGGCCGCCTTCGCCGGGATCGGGCTCAGCCTCTGGCTCGGCTCACCGCGGTGGGACGCAGCCGCGGGCCTCGTCGTCACCGCCTGGCTGGTCTGGGGGGCGGTCAAGGTGTTCAAGGACAGCTCGAGCCAGCTGCTCGACCACGAGCTTCCCGACGAAGACCGCGCCAGGATCATGGCCCGGATGACCTCCGATCCCCGGGTCAGGGGCGTCCACCAGCTGCGCACGCGCGCCTCGGGCCCCTACATCCATATCCAGATGCACGCCGATCTCGACCCTGACCTCAGCCTTGAGCAGGCGCATGAGGTCGTCATCGAGGCGGAGAACCGGGTGCTCGAGGAGTTCCCCGCCGCCGACATCATCATCCACCAGGATCCCCAGGACCGGGCGCGGGCCCACGGCGGCGCCTTCGCCGAGCCCGAGCATCACGGTCATTAGCTAGGGTCCCGTGGTCCCTTCGATGCTGTGCGCGGCCTTCCAGCGCATGGCGCGAAGCAGACGTCCGCGGACGGCGGGAGGGTCGTAGAAGATCGCCTCTTCGAGTGGCGACGGATCGGCCTTGTCGCCGCCGTGTTCGCGCAGGATCGTGGCGGCGAGTCCATCAGGCGCCTGGGCCTGGTCGAGCGAGTACTGGTCGGCGCGAACGTTCGCCCACCGGTCGAATCCGTTGAAGACGGGCGTCGCCACCAGAACCCACGCCGCCAGGATCGCCGCCGACACAGGCAGTGACGCCGGATCGGCAGGTGAACGCTCGCCTTTCAGGCCAAACGCTCCCGCGACCGGGCGGAACAGCAGTCCGACCGCCGCCGCGCCGGCGAAGGCCAGAAGCGCCAGCACGACCGCGAAGCTCAGCTGATCGGCATGGCGGAAGTGCCCGATAAGATGGCCCACTGCGGCGAGCGCCTCAGCGCGGGACGCCGTCTCGATCATGCCGCGGCTGATCACGATCCGCGGCCGTCCCGGAACGCCGGTGACGTCGGCGTCGACTTTGGGATTGTCGGAAACCTGGATCTGCACGGCCCCAAGGCCCGACACCCGGACAAGCCGGACCAGGCCATCACGCACCGGGCCGGCTGGCGCCCCCGGAATGGCGGCTGGCCCGGAGGCCAGGGCATAGGGCGCCCAGACCAGGGCGAAGGCGGCAATGGCTCCGGCGCCGCCGATCCAGGCCCACCACAGGCGGGGCGCCCGGCGGGCGATGGCGTAGGCCAGGGGAAGAACGGCTGCGGCGGCCACGACCTGGAGCGTGACGTTGCCGGTCATGAGCCGGACAAGGCCGGGGAGGCCCACGGGTGGCGTCCGCAACTGGTCCACACGCCAGGCCATGAACAGCGCCCAGGGGGTCCGGAGCAGCAGGAGCAGCACGACAAATCCCCCCGAACAGGCGGCCGCCGCCAGCCATGGCCGAGGGCCCTCGGCCTCGATGGCGGTCTTCAGCCGGGACAGGACGCCGCTCCTGGCGATGATCCAGCAGGCCAGTATGGTGATCAGCGTCCCGACGGCCCAGTTCCAGTGGGACAGCGAGGTCAGGGCTTCGGCGCGGATCCCGTCCGCCGGCGGGATCCGGGCCAGCCAGGCCGCCGTGGCCGCCTCCGGATTGAACGGGGTCACCGGCTCAGGCGCCGCTGGAGCGAAGTCCGGGCTTCACCGCCTTGGCGTACCACTGCGCCAGGGAGCCGAACGGATAGAGCATCTGGCCGATGAAATTCCCCGGCACGCCTTCCACTCCGTAGTCCTTGGGCAGCTGGCCGGCCGGCATGTAGAAGGTGCCGAACAGCACATCCAGGATAGGGAAGGTCGGGGCGAAGTTCTTGTCGCGGACCGCGGGGTCGCTGACGTGGTGCCAGCGATGGAACACCGGGCTCGCCAGCACGTATCTGAACGGGCCGAAGGTCCAGTTGAGGTTGGCGTGGACCAGGGCGGCATGGACGAAATTGATCGGGGCCAGCACGATGAACACCAGCGGCGAGAAGCCCATCAGCTGGATCAGCACCGCCACGCTGGTGGAATAGGCGATGTAGTTGACCGGGTGCACCCGGAAGGTGGTCGCCCAGTCCACGTTCTCGGCCCCGTGATGGACGGCGTGGAAGCGCCACAGCGAGCGGCCATGGAACAAGCGGTGCAGCCAGTACTGGATGACGTCGGTCACCAGGAGCATGACGAGGATCTGGACCGCCAGCGGCAGGCGGGGCGCCCAGCCCCAGCCGTCGTGAACGGCCTTGAGCACCTGGGCCGCCTGAGCGGGCATGGCCGCGCCCACGACACCCTTGATCAGGGCCATCGACAGGCCGGTGTAGAACAGCACGTTGACGAAGTAATAGAGTACGTCGTCGCCCGTCTCCCGCGTGAAGATCTTCTGGCCGGGATTGCACGGGAACAGGCGCGTGAGCACCCCGAAGCCCAGGGCGCACGCGCCCACGAAGATGATCGACCAAGGCATGCCGGGGTCCACGGGTGGCGAGCCCCGAACAATAGGCCAGCAGGTCTAAGTTTGCGTAAAGCCGGCCCCGGACGATTGGTCCGCCTTGAAATCTCGGTAAACGCGACCTTAAACCCTCTGATGTTCATTGACGCTTTCGTCACGGCCTCCCACCGCCCATGAGCGTCCTGCGCACGCTGCATCACTTCCCGCTGGATCCCGCTTCCCGCCAGGCCCGGCTGGTCCTGGGCGAGAAGAAGCTCGCCTTCGCCGAGGTGATCGAGCGCTACTGGGAGGCCCGCCCCCAGTTCCTGGAGATCAACCCCTCGGGACTGACCCCGGTGATGATCGAGGAAGACGCCGGCCAGCGCGTGGTGTTCTGCGAGAGCCGGGCCATCATCGAACATCTGGAAGAGACCGAGCCGGACCCAGGCCTGCTCCCGCGCGAGACGGCCCACCGCGCCGAGACGCGCCGGCTGATCCAGTGGTTCGACCGCAAGTTCGACTTCGAGGTCAACGCCCTGCTGCTCCACGAGAAGATGGAGAAGCGGCTGCTGGGCCTGGGAGCGCCTGACTTCGGCGCCATGCGGCGCGGACGCGAGGGCCTGAGGGCGCACCTGCATTACATGGAACGGCTGCTGGACGCGCGCGACTGGCTTGGCGGGCCGCGGCTGTGCCTCGGCGATATCGCCGCGGCCGCCCACATCTCGGTGATCGACTATCTGGGCGACGTGCCCTGGAAGGACTATCCGGGCGTCAAGACCTGGTACATGAAGATCAAGTCCCGGCCGTCGTTCCGGCCGCTCCTGGCCGACAAGATGCCGGGCCTGGCGCCGGCAGCGCATTATGCGGACCTCGACTTCTGAGCCCATCCGGGACCGCGTCCGGGCCGAGGCCATCGCCCTGGGTTTCGACGTCTGCGGCTTCGCTTCGGCCTCCGCGCCCTGGCCGGCAGGCGCGCGGCTGGCGGAGTTCATCGACAAGGGCCGCCACGGCGAGATGGACTGGATGGCGACCCCCGCCGCCCGCCGCTCGCACCCTACCGCCATGTGGGCCGACGCACGCTCCGCGGTGGTGCTCGGGCTAAGCTATGGCCCCGAGGTCGATCCGCTGCAGGCGCTGACGCGCCGGGACAGGGCGACGATCTCGGTCTACGCCCAGGGCGACGACTATCACGAGGTGGTCAAGCGCAAGCTCAAGGCGCTGGCCGGCTGGATGGCCAGGGATCTGGACAGCCAGGTGAAGGTGTTCGTGGACACCGCTCCCCTGATGGAGAAACCGCTGGCCCAGGCCGCGGGCGTCGGATGGCAAGGCAAGCACACCAACCTGGTCTCACGCGAGCACGGCTCCTGGCTGTTCCTCGGCTCGGTGCTGACCGACCTGGAGCTCGAGCCCGATCCGCCGGAAGACGATCACTGCGGCTCGTGCCGGGCGTGCCTGGACATATGCCCCACCGACGCTTTCCCCGCGCCGTACCAGCTCGACGCCCGCGCCTGCCTTTCGTACCTGACCATCGAGCACCAGGGGCCGATCCCGCACCGCTACCGCGCCGCCATGGGCAACCGCATCTATGGCTGCGACGACTGCCTGGCCGTCTGTCCCTGGAACAAGTTCGCCGCAGCCGCCCACGAGCAGGCGTTCCACCCCCGCGAGGCGCTGAAGGCGCCGTTGCTCGCCGAGCTGGCGCGGCTCGACGACGCCGGCTTCCGCGCCCTGTTCTCCAAGAGCCCGGTCAAGCGGATCGGCCGCGACCGTTTCATCCGCAATGTGCTCTACGCCATTGGCAATTCCGGCGAGCCGGCCCTCGCCGCAATCGCTCGCGAGCTCTCGGACGACCCCTCGCCGCTCGTCCGCGGCGCGGCGGCCTGGGCGCTCAGCCGGCTGATGGATGCTCCGGCGTTCGCCGACCTGGCGAGACATCGGCGCGATCCCGATCCAGAGGTTCAAGAGGAGTGGGACGCGCCACCGCTCAGCCCGTCCCCTTCTCCCGCGCCGCGCTGAGGCTCTTGCGGATCTCGTCGCGTTTCTCGTGGATCGAGGCGATGACCAGGCCCATGGGCACGCCGATGTCCACCAGCACGGCCTCTGACAGCTGAAGGCTGGCCTCAATGGTTTCGGGCACGGCGTCGCTGGCCCCAAGCTCGTAGAGCCGGCGGGCGTGGCGCGCGTCGCTGGCGCGGGCCACCAGCACCACGTCCGGGCGGAGCCGCCGTACGGCAGCAGTGATCGCTTCGGCCGCCTCCGGCTCGTCGGTGGTGACCACCACGCCAGGGGCCACGGCGAGGCCGCAGCGCTCAAGCATCTCGGGCCTCGAGGCGTCGCCGAAATAGACCATGCGGCCGGCGTGGCGGGCGGCCTCCACCGACCGGGCGTCGCGGTCGATGCCGACCCAGGGGATCTTGTGGCGGTCCAGCATCTCGCCCACCAGCTGGCCGACCCTCCCATGACCGATCACCAGAGCGCGGGCCTCCCCGTCTGGGGCCGGCGGCGGGGACGAGCGGAGGGCCGAGTCAGCCGCGCTCTGGGCCCGGCCGAGCCTGGCGCCAAGCGCGCCGAGCGGCGGAATGGCGAACATGCTGAGGGTGGCTGAGACCACCATGGCCTGGGCCAGGCTCGGATCCAGCAGGCCGGAGCCCTGGGCCTGACCGATGACGACGAAGGCGAATTCCCCGCCCGCGCCGAGCAGCAGCCCGACTTCCAGGGCCGCGCCTCCCTTCAGGCCGAACAGGCGCCCGAAGCCCGCGCCCATCGACGCCTTGAGCACCAGCAGGCCGGCGGCGACCGACAGGATCAGCACCGGCTCCGCCATCAGCAGCGAGAGGTTCATCCCCAGGCCAACCGAAAGGAAGAACAGCCCCAGCAGCAGGCCGCGGAAGGGGCCGATCAGCACGTCGATCTCGTGCCGGTACTCGGTCTCGGCCAGCAGCAGGCCGGCGACGAAGGCGCCCAAGGCCATGGAGAGGCCGAGCAGCTGGGCGCAGACCCCCGCCCCGATCACCACCAGCAGGCTTGCCGCCATGAACAGGTCCTGGCTGCGCGCCCGGGCGGCCGACTTGAACAGCGGCCTCAGCACCAGGCGGCCGGCGACGATGATGCCGATCAGGCCGGCCAGGGAAATGCCCATCGCCACCAGCGGATTGGTCTCGCTCGCGTCGCCCCCAAGCAGGGCCAAGGCGATCAGGATCGGAGCGACGGCCAGATCCTGGAACAGCAGGATGGAAAAGACCGCGCGGCCCGAAGGGGCGTGCAGCCGGCCGGCCTCCGCCATCACCGGCATGACCACCGCAGTCGACGACATGGCCAGCGCGGCGCCGAGGGCGAATGCCGGCGCGACCGGCACGCCGAGCGCCACCGCCACGGCGGCGATCGCCAGAGCGGGGACCAGGGTCTGGAGGGCGCCCAGTCCGAACACCTGACGCCGCATCAACCGCAGCCGCTCCCACGACAGCTCAAGGCCGATGGCGAACAGCAGGAACACCACGCCCAGCTCGGCGATGTCGGCGATCTGCTCGGGTTTGGAGACAGTGATGTAATCCAGCCAGGGCGCTTGCGGCACATATCGCCCGAGCCCCTGCGGCCCCAGGACGACGCCGGCGCCCAGGAACCCCAGGATCGGGCTGATCTTCAGGCGCTTGGCCAGGGGCACGATGACCCCCGCGGTGGCCAGGAAGGCGACCACGTTCGAATAGTTCGCCGGCGCCGAC
>FTHI01001106.1_pt1 | contig 17261 bp, 14 predicted proteins | sample 1640891 | NCBI WGS metagenome assembly FTHI01 (sample SAMEA3914788, study PRJEB12502) | metagenome | biome: forest; material: soil | place: Canada | collected 2011-07-03 | depth 0.1 m
CGCCGCCGCCGATCACCACCACCCCCCCGCCGACGACCACGCCGCCGGTCACGACCACGAACCATGCGCCCGTGGCCGTCACGGCGGCCAAGACTGTCGCGGAAGACTCCACCGCCTCGGGCGCCCTCGCGGCCACCGACCAGGACGGCAACACCCTGACCTACAGCGTGGTCCAGGGCCCGCAGCACGGCACGGTGACCCTCGGCCCCAACGGCACGTACACCTACACCCCGGTCGCCAACTACAACGGGACCGACAGCTTCACGTTCAAGGCCAACGACGGGACCGTCGACAGCAATGTCGCCACCGTGAACCTGACCGTGACCGCGGTGAACGACGCCCCGGTGGCTTCCAACGTTGCGGTTTCCGGCGCCGAAGACACCAATGTCACGGGCGCGCTCTCAGCGACCGATGCGGACGCCAATGCGCTGGCTTACTCGCTGGTCCAGGGCCCGCAACACGGCTCGGTCACGATCAATGCCAACGGTTCGTACGTCTATACGCCGACGGCGAACTACAACGGGGCCGACAGCTTCACGTTCAAGGCCAACGACGGGACCGTCGACAGCAACGTCGCGACGGTGAACCTGACCGTGGCCGCGGTGAACGACGCCCCCGTGGCCTCGAACGCCGCCAAGTCCGGTGTGGAAGACACGAGCATCTCCGGCGCGCTCTCGGCCGCCGATGCGGACGGCAATGCGCTGACCTACAAGCTGGTGCAGGGCCCGCAACATGGCTCGGTCACGATCAACGCCAACGGCTCGTACGTCTATACGCCGACGGCCAATTACAACGGGGCCGACAGCTTCACCTTCAAGGCCAACGACGGGACCATCGACAGCAATGTCGCGACGGTCAGCCTGTCCCTGTCCGCCGTGAACGACGCGCCGACCACGGTCGCGGACCTGGTGTCGGTGAAGTCCGGAGCCTCGGTGCAGGTCCTGGCGTCGACCCTCCTGGCCAACGACACGGACGCCGACGGCGACAAGCTGACGGTGACTGGCGTGGCCATGGGGGCCAATCCCCACGGCACTGTGTCGCTGAGCAATGGCGTGGTCACCTATACGCCCAAGGCCGGCTACACGGGCTCCGACAGCGTCATCTACTATGTGAGCGACGGCAAGGTGACGAGCCCGGTCGCCGGGGCGCTGAACGTCACGGTCACTTCGGCTTCCACTTCGACCCCGACGCCGCCGGCCCCGACGACGATCAACGGAACCACGGCTTCCGAGTCGTTCACGATGAAGTTGGTCGACTTCAGCACAACTTCGACGGGCGTCCAGAAGGCGATCTCTTCCTTCGGCGGCGCTGGCGGCTGGTTCGCCTCCAACAACGACTTCCTGGCGCTGACCGGTTTCTCGAAGGGCTCGACCCTGACCTGGGACCACGACCAGACCGGCAATTCGCACCTGGGCTATTACCGGATCCACGACGCGGCGACGAACCACGACTTCATGATCACGGTGAACTCCGCCAACGGGGCCCACCTCGGCACGGGTGACTTCAACTTCTACTAGGGGGCAGTGCGGACCGTCCGCGTTCTGGGCGGTCCATGAGTTGCTTGAGTTGGGGGCGCGTAAGCTCGGGCGGTCGCCGTTGGCGTCCGCCCGAGACCTTTTTCGGGCTCGCCGCCTCACTGAACAGAGGCGCCGGCGCCCACTTTGCTGCTATGCTGCAACTTGGTGCAGCCGCGTAAGGCCTTTATCAGGACCCTGCGCGTTACCGTGACGACGGCCTGACGATTGTCGTCGCGCGAGGAGTTGGTGCATGGATCGCCGATACGCCATGGCGAGGACGGGTCCGGGGGCTTTCGCCCCGCCGCCTGCCGCATTGGCGCCCAAGGACGTCACCGGAAGCACGATCGGCCTCGACACGCTGATGACTCCGGAGACCTGGCTGGCCTGCGCCGCCTATCTGGGCATGCTGTTTTCGCCGCAGCTCGGCCAGCCGGGGCCGATGATCATGCTCGCGGCGGGGACCGTCCTGCTTATGCGTACGCCCGCCAACCTGGCGAATGGCCTGCGCATCCACTGGGGAATGCTGATCTATCCCCTCTACTGTCTGATGTCGGTGTTCTGGTCCTATGCGCCCTCGGCGACGCTGCGCGCAGGCCTGGAGCTGTTCGTCACCTATCTCTTCATCTTCCAGATCACGCAGGAGAAGCGCCGCGGGGCCATCATCACTGGGATCTTCCTGGCGTTCCTGGCCTACAACTTCGTCGCCCTCACCTTTGGCCACAAGGTCACGGTTGGCAATCTTGGCGGCAAGGCGTTCTCCGGACTCAACGGCGGCAAGAACCTGCAGGCGGACATCGCCACGCTGGGCCTGCTGGCCACCATTGCCTTCAGCCTGGACATCAATCCGTTCCGCAAGCCGATTTCGGTGATGCTGATCGGCTTCGCAGCGTTGCTGCATATCTATCTGATCGTCCAGGCCAAGTCGTCGGGCGCCATTGCCGGCCTCGTAGTCGGCGCCGGCGTGCTCATCAGCCTATCGGCCATGCGCAAGGCGACGCCCGGAACCCGTCTGGTGGCGCTGATGCTGTTCATCTTCTTCGGCGCGCTGATCTCGGTCTACCAGGAGCAGATATCCCAGGCGATCCTCAGCCTGTTCGGCAAAGACGCGACCCTCACGGGACGCTCATACCTCTGGTACCGCGCGTCGGGGATCATCGCCGACCACCCTGTCGAGGGGCAGGGGTACAACGCCTTCTGGCTTAAAGGCAATTCCGACGCCGAGGGCCTCTGGCGCTGGGCCGGCATCACCAGCCGGACAGGGTTCAACTTCCACAACACCTATCTGGAAGCCCTCGTGGCCCTTGGCGCCATTGGCCTCACCATCCTGGTGGTTACCGTCGTGGGCTGCTGCGTCCGGATCATCAGGGAGTACGTCAGGGCGCCGGACGTCACCCTTTGCTTCTGGCTGGCGATCGTCTCCTACGACCTGTTCCGCACGCCCTTCGAGAGCGTGAACCCGGGTCCGCTGCAATTCGCCACCGTGCTAATGCTATCGGGGCTGGCCGCCTCCGGCGTATCCGGCCAAGCGTCGCCGGTCATGGCGCCGGCGGTCGCCGGCTCTCTCCGATCCAGGCGACCAGATCCGCGAAGCAAGCTTCTCTGGAGAACCGCTCGCGCACGACCTGGAGCGCTGCCTCACCCGCAGACTCCCGCGCCCTAGGATCCTGAAGGAAGTCGACGACGGCTGTGGCGAATCCGGCTGCGTCCTCGCGCACCTGGACAGCCGGCGACACCTCGGCCTCGACGCCCTGGAGCGTCACCGGTGAAACCACCATGGCCTTGCCCTGAGCCAGGGCCTCGATGAGCTTGATCTTCAGGCCGGAGCCAACCTGCAGCGGAGAGATGACCACGCCGGCAGTCCGATAGGCTTCGCCGAGGTCCGGCACCACGCCCATCAGCTTCACGCCTTCAGGCGGCGGGGGAAGCGAGCGCGAGACGTTGCCACAGACCACCAGCCGCGCCGAGGGCCGCGCCCTGCGGACCAGGGGCCACACCTCGGCAAAGAACCACGCCATCCCCAGGACATTGGGCGAGGCGTTGCTGCCGACGAACAGGACGGTGTCGGAGTCGCCCGGTTGTGGCCGGGCGAGCGGCGTGGCGGCCATCGGCGCCAGGATCACGGTCCGGTCCGGCAGGCTGGCGCGGACATAGTCGGCCTCTTCCCGCTGGATGGCGATCACGGCCCTGGCGCGCTTAAGGCGCGAAAGCTCCTCGGCCTCGCTCACGGTGATGACCGGGTCCGCCAGCCCCTGTGAGCCAAAGGTGGAGGCGCGGCGGTGGAAGAGGTCATGCATGACCACGGCGGTGGGCGCCGAGGGATTCAACACGAAAGGGAAGGCCTCGGCCTGGAACATGTAGTCGCCGATCACCCGGTCGCTGATCCCAGCCGACTCGCGCGCCACGAACAGCTGGTCTTCGGGCGTCCAGGGCGCTGCGATGGAATAGGGCGCGGATTCGGCGCCCACCCACGCCGCCGGCAGGCCCAATTTTCGCAGCACGCCTTCCAGCACCGCCTGGGCCGCGCCGAGGTATACCTTGGGGTCCAGGGCGATCACCAGGCGTCCGATCCGGGCCAGGCCGTGGAACCGGATCGACGCGAAGACCGCCATCTCCGGCTTCAGCTGCAGGAACGGCCAGCGCCCCAGGATGGTCGGCGAGGGCTGAAGCAGGTGCGGTTCCATCCCTGCGTCCCGGAGACTCTCGGCCAGGGCCAGCAGGTAGGCCGAACTGCCGTTGGTCGATCCGATCAGCCGCTGGCGGCTGATGAAGCAGACCTTCAGCTTGTCCGAGGCCGTGGCAGGCGCCCGGCGCGGCGCGAGGGCCCTGGCGAAGCGCTCGAGCCGTACGCTTATGGGGTCCTTCAGCAGCCAGGCCGCCGAAGGCCGTCCGATCGCAGCGGCCAGGGCGCGGCCGGGGCGGCGGTCCTTGAGGGCCTGCATCAGGGCGTCGAAGGCCACCGCGTCCTTCAGGCCCGTTCTACTGGCGTCGAGGGCCCGGCGAACGTTGGCCGGCGGATTGTCCAGGTTTGACCGGAACCTGTCCTCGGCCTGGACCATCGCCGAGAGGGTGCGGGCGCCCAGCCGGTGTGAGATTGACTGGTCGTGCTTGCGATAGAAGTAGCCGAGGTCCGGTTCGATCCTGAAGCTCAGGCCGGCCCTGATCAGCCGCATCACAAGGTCGCTGTCCTCGGCGATTCGCATGGTTTCGTCGTAACGCACGCCGGACGCCCGCCAACGGTCCAGGCGCAACACCGGCTTGAGATAGCCGAGATTTGCCCTGCGGTGCGCGACGGCCGTCTCGCGGATGTAGTCGGCCAGGGACACCCAGTCCGGCGCCCTGCCGCGCCGGCCTTCCAGCAGTCGTCTGGTCTGCTCGGGCCGTCCGTCCTGGAACACCAGGAGGTCATCGGCGATGATATCGGCGCCTTCGCGTTCGGCGAGCGCGATCAGCCGCTCCAGGCGATCGGGATGCATCATGTCGTCGTTGTCGAGGACCGCCAGCCAGCGTCCGCGCGCCAGGTCCAGGGCGCGGTTGCGCGCCGCGGCCGGGCCGCCGTTCACCGCCAGGACGTCGACGACCACGCGGGGGTCCGCCTCTGCGAAGGCGCGGGCGCGCTCCAGGCTGTCGTCGGTGGAGGCGTCGTCGACGATGATCACCTCGATCGCCGCCAGGCTCTGATCGAGGGCGCTGCGGACGGCGTCGGCGAGGAACCGGCCGCCGTTGAAATTGGCGATGGCGATGGAGACGACCGGCTCCGGGGCAGTCCTGGGGGCCGCCTCGGGCGTGGCGCGGCGCGCGGGCCGTCGGGCGGCTGGGCGGACGCGGGCGCTGTCGGCGTCTGTCATCGCCGGCTCAGGCCTTGCCGTCGGGCAGCGGGCCACCGGCCACGGCCGCGCTCGCGGGGGCAAGGCCCCGATCGCGGATCAGTCCGATCACCGTGCCGGCCATGATCACGCCCACCAGCAGCACAGCCCCGGCGCCCGAGACCACGGCGACCCCGAGATGCGGCATCCAATGCCAGGCTCCGCCCAGCCAATCGCCCAGCCAGCGTCCCAGCCATGCTCCGGCAAGGGCGGTGGCCAGCACCGAGAACACAGACTTCACATAATCGGCTGGTCCGGCCAGGTTGCGGGTGATCCACGCCGAAGAGGCGGTGATCAGGGTGTTCTTGATGGCGAGGAGCACGCCGACCCATACGATCCCGATGACGCCGGTCAAGGCGACGATCACCGCGCCGCCGACGGCTGAGGCGATCGCGCGATTGCGAAGGACATTGTTCAGGCCATTGACCGACATGTAGGCGCCGTGGACCCCGCCCACGGCTCGCCCCAGACCGGCGATGGCCAGGGCGGAAACCAGTGGGGCTGCGCCCAGCCACTGGTCCCCAAGCACCGTCCCGATCACCAGCTTGGCGTTCACCGCCAGCACCACGGCCGGCACGCCGCAGACCAGGGTCATGAGCAGCAGGCAGCGCTGGAACCGCGCGGCCATGTCCTGTTCGCCGGACCGCGCGAACAGCGGTTGGAACAGCACGCTGGAGAAGGACGACGCGGCTGTGAATTCGGCGATCTCGACGCGCTTGCCGGCGTTGTACCAGGCGATCACCGCGGGCGAGACGAAGCTGCCGGCGATCAGCTGGTCGGCGTAGTTGATGATGGTGGCGAGTGACCGCACCTGGGTGGCCAGGAATGCGGTCTTGCCGATGGCTCGGAGCGGCGACCAGTCCAGGGTGAAGGGCGCCCAGGCGCGGGCGCTGATGATCGTCGCCACGTAGCTCACCATGGCCTGGACCACATAGTAGATCGTCAGGGCCGCAACCGGCGGCACGAAGAGGCTGGCGCCCAGTCCCATCGCCCCGGCCGCGAGATTGCCGAACAGGCTGCGCGAGGCGAGGCCGCGGAACTTCAGGCTGCGCGCCAAAGTCACCTGCGGCTGGATCGACAGCATGTCGAAAAGGATCCGCGAACCCAGCGCCAGGGCCAGCCAGAACAGCTGTCCGATGGCCGGCATCCACAGCATGCTGACGCTGATCAGGGCCGCGTAGAGCAGGAAGCCCGCCCCGCCGCAGACCGCCATCAGGGTCCCGGCGGCGCCTGCCTGGGAGTCATAGTCCTTCGACGCCAGAAGCGCTTCATAGAGGCCCAGCGGGGCGAAGATCTTGACCACCTCCACCCAGGCCATGGCGTAGGCGATGACGCCCACCTGCCAGGGGGGCGTCAGCCGGGCGAAGTAGAAGAACATGAAGAGGGGGAGCAGAACCGACGCGATCGCGTTCACACCGGACCACACCGCTCCCGAGAGGAACTTTACACGCGTCTCCAACGGAACCTCTGGAATCCAAGCCGCGCCTGACGCGCGGGTCAGACTAGCAAGCGCCTGTTAACTGAAAGGAACTGGTGTTTCCCCCGACGCCGCGCTGAACTCACCAGCCCGACGGGACCGCAAGCCTGGACACGCGCCTGGGCGCCGCGACTGTGTTCTGCGCCACAGTCGTCACCGACGCGGGCTCGACCGCGACGACTGGCTTGACGGCGGTCGCCTGGATGATGCTGACCGGTTGGTCCAGCTTCACTTCGGTCTTCGTCACCACGTCAGGCCCAGAAGACTGCTCCACGCCAATGTGGGTCGCCAGGCCGCCGGCCTTCTCAGGCATGGCGGACGCTTCGTCGCCTGCATATTGGCCGGCGAAGGCCCGGGGCGCGCCCCAGGATCCGTCCCAGCGATAGAAGACGTGGGCGCCGATGCGGGCGATCTTGACCAGGCCCGGGCTCCAGTATGGGGCCACCCAGACGGTGTGATAGTGGGTTGCGTTGCCAACGGCGGCCAGGACCGAGCCGTCCAGCGCCGCCTGAGCCACCCGCTGCGCCCGCGCCCAAAGCGCCGGATTAGGCTTGCGGTTCAACGCGCCGTCGCAGGCGAAGGTGAACTGGCAGCCGGTCGTTTTGTTGGAGCCCTGGTACACCACGGCGCAGACCGACTTGGGATAGGCGTGGTGGCGCATGCGGTTGAGCACCACCTGTGCCACGGCCCGTTGGCCGAAATCGCTTTCGTTGGCGGCTTCGTAATAGACCGCGGCGGTCAGGCAATCGAGCGCCCGGGCCTGCTCCACCGGACTGTCCGACTTCAGCACAAACGGCTGGGCCGCTGGACTCGGCAGTTGTGAGATCGGGATGCGGGCATTGATTTCATAGGCCGTGTCAGGGGCGAGCTGCTGCAGCCTGAGCAGGGGCGCATCCGTGCCTGTGGCTGAAACATCCTGGGCCTGGGCGCCGGGATCACCCTTCCCGCGGGCCCGTTCTAACGCCGCCTCGATGGCAGGAGAAACCGCGTGGTCGTAGCGGGGATCGGCCGTTGCGCCATGCGACGAATTCAGCGACGTGGTCAGCACCGCAGCTCCGGCGCACACTCCGACCACAAGGGCGATCAACACCCCCAGGCCGATTCTTTGTGCGGCGCCAGACGCCAGGTCCTTGAGGGCCTCGTACTGGTCGTCAGTGGTGGAAACTATGCTCACGGTCTTACCCAGATCGCCTCAGTTGGGCCGGTCCCAGCAAGATCGGGGCCGTCCAATCGGTTCCAAATTGGCGCGGTTCTCCCCCTGGAGACCCTCCGCCCATCGACCCCCCGCGATCGAGCGAGCATGGCCGGGGGCGGCGCCGAGACGTCGCTCGCCTCCCCCGAGACGCTAACAAGACGTTAAAAGCCCCCATGGGCGAACCACGTCAACCGCAAACAACCCCAGGAGGGGAATCCATCTCGCAACTGCGTAATGAATGCGGCCGCGGCGGGGCGGTTCCGCGTCAACCACCCGTCAACCTCGAAGGGTCAATCCTGCGCCATGATCCGCAGAGCCCTTGTTGCCTTGAGCCTCGCCATCGCCTTCGCGGCGCCGCCGGCGGCCTTCGCCGAAGGCAAGGGCAAACAGGCCAAGCAGCCCTACCTCCAGCTCGAGACCGTCGCCGCCAGCGTCATGCGGCCCAATGGCCGCCACGGCGTCCTGACTGTTGAGGTCGGCCTGGACGCCAGCGATCCCGCCCTGCGAGACAGGCTCGATCTCTATCAACCTATGCTTCGCTCGGCCTATGTTTCAGCCCTGCAACCCTATGCCCTGGGGATCGTTCCCGGCGCGGCGCCCAACGCCGACTACATCGAACTGACCCTGCAGAAGGAAACCGACCGGGTGTTGGGCCGGACCGGCGCCCGAGTGCTCCTGGGATCGATCCTGATCAATTGACCTGGAGACTGGCCGCCGCGTCCATCAGGCCGGCGAGCTGGACGTCCAGGGCCGTGACTCCATTGGCGTCATGGGTGGCCAGCGTGACGTCCACGCGATTGTAGACATTGAACCATTCCGGATGGTGGTCGAGCTTCTCCGCGGCCAAGGCCATGCGCGTCATGAAGCCGAAGGCCTCGGAGAAGTCCTTGAATCTGAAAGTCTTGACGATCGCCTCGCGGCCATCGGCGGCGCGCCAACCCTCGAGCTGATCCAGGGCGGCCTGGACTGGGATCCTGGGGGGTCTGGCCATGGCCGTCTCGCCTCGCCTTCGAAACCCTGATCTTAGCGAAGCATCGCCGCCAGGGCGAAGGCCAATCCCGCTGCGGCGACGCCGAGGGCGAACCAGAGCCAGTGGTCGTGGCGGGTTTCGGGCGGCTCCACCGACGCGGGAGCAGGAGTCTCGATGCGCCTGGCCAGGGCTTCCAGCACCTTGCCCCCCTGCTCAACCAACCGCAGCAGCCGGGCCGGCGGCGAGAGCTCACGCAGGATGTAGCGCCGGACGACCGGATCGGCCGCTTTCCAGATATCATGATCCGGATAGAGCCGGCGGGCCACGCCCTCGGTCACCACCATGGTCTTCTGCAGCAGGACGAGCTCGGGCCGCAGGCGCATGTCGAACAGAGCGGTGATCTCGAACAGCTGGGTCAGGACCCCGCCCATGGAGACATCCTGGGCCGGCCGCCCGAAGATCGGCTCGCCGACGGCCCTGAGCGCCTGGGCGAAGGAGTCCACAGAATGATGCGCAGGGACGTACCCGGCTTCGAAGTGGCTCATGGCCACCTGGTGATAGTCCCGCTCCAGGAAGCCATAGAGGATCTGGGCCAGGTAGCGCCGCTCGGGCCTGCCAAGCCGGCCGATAATCCCGAAGTCCACCGCGGTCAGCCGTGAGGGCGGGGCCACGAACAGGTTCCCCTCGTGCAAGTCGGCGTGGAAGACGCCGTGGTCCAGGGCCTGGGCCAGGAAGGCCCGGATCAGCTGATCCGCCAGCGCCTTGCGATCCAGTCCCGGCTGCTCCATCGCCGCGGGGTCCGACAGCGGCAGGCCCTGCGCCCAGGCCAGGGTCAGGACGCGCTTGCCGACGCCGTCCCAGACCACTTCGGGCGCGCCCATGTAGCCGTCGCGGGCCATCACCTCGGCCAGCTCGCTCGCGCCGGCCGCTTCGAACCGCAGGTCCAGCTCTAGCTGCAGCGAACGGGCGAGCGCCGCGGCCAGCGCCTCCGGTTCGAGCCTTCGCGCCGTGGCGCCCAGGCCCTTCGCCAGACGGGCGGCCAGCTCCAGCGCGGCGATGTCGCCTTCGACCCGGCGCTCCACGCCCGGCCGCAGCACCTTCACGGCCACCTTGCGCCCGTCCAGCAGGATCGCGGGATGGGCCTGGGCCAGGGAGGCGGCCGCCACCGGGGGCTCGATCGCGGCGAACAGGCTTTCCACCGGACGGCCCAGGCTGCGCGCGACCTCCTGGCGGGCCAGGTCGGTGGGGAAGGGGTCGAGCCGGTCCTTCAGACGGCTGAGGTCCGCCGCGAAGGCCTTGCCGAAGATGTCCGCGCGGGTGGACAGCACCTGGCCGAGCTTGATGGCGACCGGCCCCAGGCGCTCGAGCGCCACAGCCAGGCGCTCGCCTGGACGTCCCTGTCGCGCCGGGCGGCCGGCGAACAGGCGGAGCGTCCTGCCCAGAAGGCGCACGCGCGCGGGCAGCAGGGGCTCGGTCTCACGTGGAAGCAGCGCGTCGGCGCGGACCAACACCCATGCGGCGCCCATCAGGCGCATCCAGGGACCCAGGCCGCCGCCGCTCAGAACGCCCATCCGTGATGGAGCGCGACCACGCCGCCGGTGAAATTGGTCCAGCCTTCCTGCCGGAAGCCGGCCTCGCGCATGAGGCCGGCCAGGGTCGGCTGGTCCGGGAAACGGCGGATGCTCTCCACCAGATAGCGATAGGCGTCCTCGTCGCCGGCCACGGCCTTGCCGATCGCCGGGATGGCCTTGAAGGAATAGAGGTCGTAGGCCCGTCGCAGAGAGGCGGTTACAGGGCGTGAGAACTCCAGGCACAGAAACCGCCCGCCCGGCTTCAGCACCCGGCGGGCTTCGGCCAGGGCGCGGGGGATCTCGGTCACATTGCGCAGCCCGAAAGCGATGACGTAGGCGTCGGCGCACGCGTCGGGCAGCGGCAGGCGCTGAGCGTCGCCAACCGACCAGGCGATCTCCGGCTCTCCGCCACGGGTGCGGCCCTGGGCGACCATCTCGGCGTCGAAATCCACCACCATCACGCGGGCGTCCTCGCCGCCGCGGCGGGTGCGCGCGCGGCGGGCCATCCGCGCCAGCCTCCGGGCGATGTCGCCGGTTCCGCCGGCGCAGTCCACGATCACCTCCCCCGGCTGGGGGTTCAGCCGGGCGGCCGTCATGTTCTTCCAGACGCGGTGCGCCCCGGCCGACATCAGGTCGTTCATCAGGTCGTAGCGGCGGGCGACGCGGTCGAACACGCCGCGCACGAGGGCCGGTTTCTCGTCCGGGTCCACGTCCCGGAAACCGAATGTCGCCTGGCGTTCGCTCATGGCCCGGGCTCTTAGACCCTGATGGGCGGTCACGTCACGCTGGAAGGATGGCGCCGGGTGCAGCTAAGGTGGATGCTCAATGACGCCCCATCGCCCATTCGCGCGCCCGACCAGGCTGCGCCTTGCCTGAGCTTCCCGAGGTCGAGACCGTTCGCCGCGGCCTGGAGCCCGCCCTTGTCGGGGCGCGCCTGGAGCGGGTCATCGCCCGCCGTCCCGACCTTCGCTTCCCCCTGCCCGAGGGTTTCGTGCAGCGCCTGACCGGCGCCCGGGTCGAGGCGCTGGGGCGCCGAGCCAAGTACCTGCTGGGCGCCTTGAGCACCGGCGACACCCTGGTGATGCACCTGGGGATGAGCGGGCGGTTCGAGATCGAGGGCGCCGACCGCACCCGCCCGGGCGACTTCCGCGAGGCCGCTTCCTTCAATGACAAGCACGCCCATGTGGTGTTCGAGACCGACGGGGGCGTCAGGGTCACCTACTTCGACGCTCGCCGCTTCGGCTACATGGACCTGATCGGGACGGCCGCTCTCCTGGAGCATGCCTGGTTCAAGGCCATGGGGCCCGAGCCGCTGGACCCCGCCTTCGACGCCGCACGGCTGGGGCAGGCCTTCACCGGGAAAGTGCAGAACGTGAAGGCCACTCTGTTGGACCAGCGCGTCGTGGCGGGGCTGGGCAACATCTACGTCTGCGAGGCCCTGCACCGGGCGCGAATCTCGCCGGCGACCGCGGCCGGCCGGATCTCCGCCCGGCGGCTGGCCACGCTCGTGGAGGCGATCAAGGCTGTGCTGGCCGAGGCCATTGCGGCGGGGGGCTCGACCCTTCGCGACTACGCCGGCGCCGACGGCGAGCTCGGCTATTTCCAGCACGCCTTCAAGGCCTATGGCCGTGAGCACGAGCCCTGCCTGACGCCTGGCTGCCGCGGCGTGATCCGCCGCACCGTCCAGGCCGGCCGCTCCACCTTCGCCTGTCCGGTCTGCCAGAAGTGAATCTCGGCCCCATGCGATGTCTTGCCCGCGCCGCCGTGCTGCTCGTCCTGCTGCTGGCGCCGGCGACCGCCTCCGCCTTGCCGCCGGTCTGGGTGGTCCACGACCAGGATTCGACCATGGTCCTGTTCGGCTCGGTGCACCTGCTGCCCCAGGGCCTGGACTGGCGTCCGCCGCAGCTGAAGGAGGCCCTGGGCAAGGCGGACGACGTCTGGTTCGAGGCGCCGATGGACGGGGCCAGCCAGGCCGACGCCACGGAGGCGGCTACGCGCGGCGCCCTGCTTCCTGCGGGCCAGAGCCTGATGAAGATGCTGTCCAGATCCGGCCGCGACCGGCTGACCCACGCGGCCGCCCTGCTCGACCTGCCGCTGGACCAGCTCGACCGCTTCCGGCCCTGGTACGCCGACCTGGTGGTCTCGGTCGGCCTGATCGAGAAGTTCGGCGGACAACGTAACGAAGGGGTCGAGCGCCAGCTGTGGGAGGGCCTCTCGCCCCGCGCAAAACGGGTTGGGCTTGAAACGCCGGCCGAGCAGATCGGCTTCTTCACCAGCCTCTCGATGCACGATCAGCTCGCGTCCCTGAACCAGACCCTGAAGGGGGTGGACACCGTCCAGTCCGACTACAAGACCCTTCTCGACGCGTGGATGGGCGGGGACGTCCGCGTCCTGGACCGGGAGGTCGTCCGGCCCTTGCGCAAGGCGGCGCCCGGGCTCTATGCCAAGGTGGTGCTGCAGCGGAACGAGCGCTGGACCGAGGCGATCGTCCGGCGCCTGCAGGGCTCGGGCGTGACCGTGGTGGTGGTCGGCATGGGCCACCTGATCGGCCCGGACGGCGTGCCGGCCCGGCTGCGCGCCAAGGGATACGATGTCGAGGGGCCGCGCTGAGCCGCCCCTCCATGAGGAGCTTGCGCGATGGCCTGTGAAACCCTGATCGTCGAGCGCCACCTGGCGGTGACGCTGATCCGGCTGAACCGTCCCCAGGCCCTGAACGCGCTGAACGGTCAGCTGATGGACGAGCTGACAGCCGTGCTGGATGAGGCGGAAGCGGACGACGGCGTCCGTTGCTTGGTGATCACCGGTTCGGAGCGGGCCTTCGCCGCCGGCGCAGACATCAAGGAGATGGCTTCCCAGGACTATGTCCAGGTCTACCGGGAGGAATTCATCACCCGTAACTGGGAGCGGGTGACCCGCTGTCGCAAGCCGGTGATCGCGGCGGTGGCCGGCTACGCCCTGGGCGGCGGCTGCGAGCTGGCCATGATGTGCGACTTCATCATCGCCGCCGAGAACGCGAAGTTCGGCCAGCCCGAGATCACCCTGGGCGTCTCCCCCGGCGCCGGGGGCACCCAGCGCCTGACCCGCTTCATCGGCAAGTCCAAGGCGATGGACATGATCCTGACCGGCCGGATGATGGACGCGGCCGAAGCCGAGCGCTGCGGCCTGGTCAGCCGCGTTGTCCCGCTGGAGAAACTGGTTGACGAAGCGCTGGCCGCCGCCGGCAAGATCGCCGAGCAGTCGCCGATCTCCATGATGCTGACCAAGGAGATGGTCGAGGCCGCCTTCGAGACCACCCTCAGCCAGGGCGTGAAGCTGGAGCGCCGGCTGTTCCACTCCATGTTCGCCCTGGAGGATCAGAAGGAGGGCATGGCCGCCTTCATCGAGAAGCGGAAGCCGGACTTCAAGGGCCGCTGATCCATGCGCCTCTGCGCCTTCGGGGAAAGCACGGTCAACGGGACGGGCGATCCGCAGCACCTGGGTTGGGTGGGCCGGGCCCTGGCCGGACGGCGGGACGCCACCCTCTACAATCTCGGGATTCGGCGCGAGGCCTCCGATGAGCTGGCGGCTCGGTGGAAGGGCGAGGCCCTGCTGCGCTGGACCGAGGCTGAGCCGATGCGGCTGGTGTTCGGGTTTGGCCTGAACGACTGCATCCTGGAGGCCGGCCGGCCGCGGGTGTCTCCCGAGCAGGCCGAAGCCAACGCGCGGATGATCCTGGGCGAGGCCGGGCGGATGTGCCCCACGCTGATGGTGGGCCCGCCGCCCCCAGCCGATTCCGGCCTGCGCGAGCGGGCGGGCGCGCTGAACGTGCGGCTCGCGCAGGCGTCGGCCTCTGTTGGGGCGCCCTACGTCGACGTGTTCGACGCCCTGCTCGCGGACCCCCTCTGGATGGAGGAGATCGCCTCCTGGGACGGCGCCCATCCGGGCGGCGAGGGCTATGAGCACATGGCGGCAATCGTCACCGCCCACCCGGCTTGGACGGCTCTCCTGTCGCCCACGACTTGATCTCCCTCGCCGACGGAGCGAGGGGGAGAGTTCTCAGGCCTTCGCTGCCTCGGCCTCTTCTTCCTTGAGGAATTCCTCGCCGGGCTCGGCTACGGGTTCGGGGTGGCCACGATGGAGCAGGGGCAGCTCCGGAATCATCAGGATGCAGAGAAGGCCGACGACGGCGATGGCGCCGCCCACCCAGAACAGGTCCACGATGGCGCGGGAGAAGACGATCCTCAGCGTCGAATCCACCACCACATGGGTGGAGCCCGGACCGTGCTCGGTCTGGGCCAGGGCCAGCTTCTGGAGCTGATCCAGGTTCAGCGCACCGCCGCCGACCTTGGAGGATTCCGTGGCCAGGGAATGGGTCATCACCGCCCCGAATACCGCCACGCCGACGGTCGAGCCGATCTGCCGGAAGAACTGGCTGGAGCTGGTCACCACGCCCAGCCGGCTCATCGGCACGGCATTCTGCACCGCCAGGGCGAACATCCCCTGTGCCGGTCCCAGGCCGACGCCCAGGACGAATACCCGCCAGGCCACGCCCCAGACCGGAGTCTCCGGACCCAGGCGGGTCATCAGGAAGATGCCCAGCAGCATCATCGCCGAGCCGAACAACATCATCGGCTTGTAGCGGCCGAACTTGGTCACCAGCCGCCCCGAGATGGTGGAGGACAGGATCAGGCCGAACATCAGGGGCAGCATGGCCACGCCGCTATTGGTCGCCGAAACGCCCAGGCCCAGCTGCAGATAGAGCGGTAGGAAGGTGATGGCGCCGAAGAATGCCATGGAAATGACGAAGGCCGCGGCGTTGCTGAAGGTGAAGACCTTGTTGCGGAACAGGTCCAGCGGCAGCAGCGGTTCGCTCACTCTCAGCTCGACCATCGTGAACAGTCCCAGTGAGACCGCGGTCACCGCCAGGAGGCCCAGGATCTGGGGCGAAGCCCAGGCGTAGGCGTGGCCGCCCGAGCTGAGCGCCAACAGGAGGGGCACGAAGGCCGTCACCACCAGTAGCGCCCCCAGCACGTCCACCTTTCCGCCCCGTCCGGCCTTCAGCCCCGGGGTCTTGGTGGCGATCATGAACAGGGCGAGCGCCGAAAGCGGCAGGTTGACGTAGAACACCCAGCGCCAGCCGGCGATGGTCAGCCCGCCCCAGTGGACCGTGCCATGCTGGGTGAAGAAGCCGCCGACCACCGGTCCCACGATGCTGGCCAGGGCGAACACCGAGCCGAAGTAGCCGCTCATCTTGCCCCGCTCGCGTGGCGGATAGAGGTCGGCGATCACCGCGAAGGCCGAGGTGAAGAGGGCGCCGCCGCCGATCCCCTGCAGGCCGCGGAACACGATCAGCTGGGTCATGCCGCCGCCCAGTACCGGCAAGTCTCCGAATTCTCCCGCCAGGCCGCAGAGCGCCGATCCCAGGATGAAGATCGAGACGCCCCAGATCAGGATGATCTTGCGGCCGAACAGGTCGCCGAGCTTGCCCCAGATCGGCACCATCACGGTGGACGACAGCAGGTAGACCGTGGTGACCCAGGCATAGAGCTCCAGGCCCTTCAGCTGGGCCACGATCCGCGGCATGGCGGTGGAGACGATGGTCTGGTCCAGCGCTCCCAGCAGCAGCACGATGATCAGGGCGATCACGGTGATGCGGCGAGCCTGTCCCTCATCTTTCTCGGCCATGCGGCGCTCCTCGGGCCTTATTTGATTCAGTCAATCGTGTGCTTGCCACCGCTGAACGCGGATCGCTAGTGTGAACAATAAGGCGCGATGTCAGCCTTTGGGATGGTGATGGCCGAAAACAACACGATCAAGCTCTATGACCTCGTCCTGGCCAGCGGCGTGACGCTCAGCCCATTTGTCTGGCGCACCAAGTTCGCGATCCGCCACAAGGGCTTCGAGATCGACAACGTTCCCACCAGCTACATGGGGATCCGCCGCATCCTCGACGGGACCTATCGCAGATTGCCGGTGATCGACGACGGGGGCGTGATCGTTCCCGACAGCTGGGACATCGTGGAGTATCTGGACCGGACCTATCCCGACCGGCCCCTGCTCTATCGCAGCCAGGCCGAGAAGAACTTCGCCCGCTTCATCGACGGCTGGATGTGGAAGACCATCATCCATCCCTGGTTCACCGCCTACACCCTGGACCAGGTGAAGCTCGTCCACGACGAGGACCGGGACTATGTCCTGGACGCCCACCAGAACCGCATCTTCCAGGGCCGCCCGTTGGAGGATGTGGTCGCCGACCGTGAGGAGCGGCTGCCGACGGTGCGCCCGCTGCTGGATCCCCTGCGGGATATCCTGTCGCGCTCCAAGTGGCTGGCCGGGGATGAGCCCAACCAGATCGACTACATCATGCTGGGCAATTTCCTTTGGTGCGCATCCCTGGCGTCGCATCCGCCCCTGGCCAAGGACGACGCGCTGTGGGATTGGTTGAATCGCGGGTTCGATCTGTTCGGCGGCGTTGGCCGCGATCCGCGGCTCTACCCCCTGGCGGCATGATCCGCCCCGCTTCGGTTGCGGTGCGGGAGGGGTCATGTTATCAGGCGCCCGGCTTCGGGCGGCGGGGCTGTAAGGACGTCGCGGCCCACGTGCTTTCCTGAGCGCATTCAAGCCTTTGACTTTGGCGGGACAACCTCCGTCGAAGACACATAAAATGTATCGGACGGACCGGTGGCTGA
>FTHI01000568.1_pt1 | contig 17035 bp, 17 predicted proteins | sample 1640891 | NCBI WGS metagenome assembly FTHI01 (sample SAMEA3914788, study PRJEB12502) | metagenome | biome: forest; material: soil | place: Canada | collected 2011-07-03 | depth 0.1 m
ACACATATCCACTTCCCTCCCCCCTCTGAGGGGGAGGGTCAGGGAGGGGGGCCTACGGAATCGCCGGAAGAGAAGAGGCGCTCTGGGCGGCATCTGCCCCCCACCCCGGCCCTCCCCCTCGAGGGGGGAGGGAGCGAGCAAATAGCCACCGCGTTCGGTGGGTTGGAACGTTTCAGGAGAGGTCACTTTGCGGCCCGCTTCAGATCCGGCGGCAGGGCCTCGTGGGACAGCACGCGGACGGCGTGGTGGAGCGAGACGATCTCCTGGCGGTCCGAGCCTAGGCGGCGCAGGGCGACCATGCCGCTTTCGGCCTCGCGCCGGCCGACCACGGCGATCACCGGGGTCTTGGCCAGGGAGTGTTCGCGGACCTTGTAGTTGATCTTCTCGTTGCGCAGGTCCGTCTCTACCCTGAGGCCCGCGGCCTTGAGCGCTTCAGCCGCTTCCAGCGCAAAGTCGTCCGCGTCCGACGTGATCGTCGCCACCACCACCTGCGTGGGGGCCAGCCACAGGGGGAAGGCCCCGGCGCAGTTCTCGATCAGGATGCCGAGGAACCGCTCGAACGTGCCCAGGATCGCCCGGTGCAGCATCACGGGGCGCTGCTTGGACCCGTCGGCGGCCACATACTCAGCGTCCAGCCGTTCGGGCAGGACGAAGTCGAGCTGATGCGTGCCGCACTGCCACGTCCGGCCGATGGCGTCCTTCAGATGGAACTCCAGTTTGGGTCCGTAGAAGGCGCCTTCGCCGGGGAGCATCTCCAGGGGAACGTCCATGGAGGCCCGCGCGGCCCGCTCGAGCTGGGACTCGGCACGGTCCCAGACCTCGTCTGTCCCGGCCCGGATATCGGGGCGCAGCGCCAGCTTCACACTGTGAAGCTCCACGCCCAGGTCGTCGTAGACCGACCGGAGAAGTTTGACGAAGCGCTTCGTCTCCTCCTCGATCTGATCTTCCCGGCAAAAGATGTGCCCGTCGTCCTGCGTGAAGGCGCGAACGCGCATGATCCCGTGCAGGGCGCCGGAGGGCTCGAACCGATGGCACGAGCCGAACTCCGCCAGCCGCATCGGCAGCTCGCGATAGGACTTCTGGCCGACATTGAAGATCTGCACGTGGCCCGGGCAGTTCATCGGCTTGACGGCGAGGACCTCGCCCTCCTCCGTCTCGCACGAGAACATGGCGTGGCGGAATTTCTCCCAATGGCCGGATCTCACCCACAGCTCGCGGTCCAGCAGCTGGGGCGACTTCACCTCCTGATAGCCGTCCTCGTCCAGCCGCCGGCGCATATAGGCTTCCAGCGTCCGCCACAGCGTCCAGCCCTTTGGGTGCCAGAACACCATGCCGCGGCCTTCCTCCTGCAAATGGAACAGGTCCATCTGCCGGCCGATGCGGCGGTGGTCGCGCTTCTCAGCTTCCTCGACCCGCGTGAGGTAGGCCTGCAGGTCGGCGTCCGAGGCCCAGGCCGTGCCATAGATGCGCTGGAGCTGGGCGTTACGCTGGTCGCCGCGCCAGTAGGCGCCGGCCAGCTTGGTCAGCTTGAACGCCTTGCCCACATGCTTCGTGGACGGCAGGTGCGGCCCGCGGCAAAGGTCCTTCCAGGCGCCCTGGTGATAGACCGTGATCGTCTCGCCTTCGGGCAGGTCGCGGATGATCTCGGCCTTGTACTGTTCGCCCATGCCCTCGAAGTCGGCGATGGCGGCCTTGCGGTCCACTTCCTCGCGTCGGATCGCCTCGTCGCGGTCGACGATCTCCTTCATCCGCTGCTCGATCTTGGGGAAGTCGTCCAGGCTGAACGGCTCGTCGCGGGCGAAGTCGTAGTAGAAGCCGTCCTCGACGTTGGGGCCGATCGTCACCTGCGTGCCGGGGAACAGCTCCTGCACCGCCTCTGCCAGGACGTGCGCCGTGTCGTGGCGGATCACCTCCAGGGATTCAGGGGCGTTGCGGTCGAGGATCTCGAAGGGGCCGCCCTTCGGCAGCGGGCGGTCGAGATCGAACAGGTCGCCATCCAGCTTGATGATGACGGCGCGCTTGGCGAGCGAGGGGGATATCGAGGCGGCGACGTTACGGCCGCTCGTCCCGTCGGGGAACTGACGGACGGAGCCGTCGGGGAAGATCAGGTCGATCATGTGTCACATGCGAGCTTGCGCTCGCCTCTTCGCGGCGGGGGCGGATCGTATCCCGAACCGCCCCACGGGTGGCATCGGCACAGCCGTCCGGCGGCCAGCCAGGAGCCGCGCCAGGGGCCGTGGTTGATCAGGGCCTCCGCCGCATAGTCCGAACAGGTCGGCAGATAGCGGCAGCTGCGCCCGATCAGGGGCGAGAGCGTCAGTTTGTAGGCGCGGAGCGCCGTCCTGACGGATCGTTCGTAGAGTTTCATGCCGGACGCGGGTGCGAACGAAGGTTCGGCCTGCCGGTTAGCCGCCCGGGAGGGGCCGATCAAGCCGCGCCGGCGCGGCTAGTTCGTTCGAAGGCCAGGCGCGCGGCCTCGGCCGCCGCCTCGAACGCGAGGAGCGTGGACGCATGGCGCGCCGGATAGTCCTTCACCGGTTCGAGCACCTTCAGATCCACGAAACGTCCCTCGGTGGGCGCAGGACCGCCCGCCTTCAACATAGCGCGAAGCTGATCGCGCGCGGTTTCCAATTCGTCAAGGCTGGCGCCGATCACGTTCTCGCCCAGCACGGCGGCCGACGCCTGGCCGAGCGCGCAGGCCTTCACGTCCTGGGCGAAGTCGGTCACCTGCCCGTCCTTCAGAGTCAGGTCGACGATCACCCGTGAGCCGCAGAGCTTGGAGACCTTCTCCGAGGAGGCGTCGGGCGCATCGAGCCGTCCCGCCCGCGGCATGTTGGCGGCGAGCTTCAGAATCCGCGCGGAATAGAGATCGTCGATCATCGGGCTTCAGATGTGGGCGTTCCGCCCTGTTCCCGCCACAGGGCCTGTGCGCGCGCACTCAAGGCCTCGCTCATGGCCACGAAGCCCTTGCGCAGGGCGCGCCGGCGCGGGCGCGGGGTCCAGGCCGCCAGCCGGCCCCACCAGTCCTCGCCGCTGGAGAAGATGCTGGCTCCCTCCGACAGCGCCTCGATCTCGAGATAGCGAATCCGCCGAACGAACCCGGCGCGCTCGCGGGCCTCCAGCAGGAGCTGGCTGTCAGGCACCCAGTCGACCACCGTATAGGCGATTTCCGCGGGCGCCTGGCCGGGCGCGGCCTCGGTCACCGTCAGGGTCTGGCCGATGCGCAGCTCGCCCTTAGCCTTCGGATAGAGCGGATTCCACGCCGCCCAGCCCGGGATGTCGGCCAGCACCTGCCAGATGACGCCGGCGGGAACCGGGATGCCGAGGCGGTGCTCGATGCGGAAAGCTGCGGCGCGCATGGTTCAGGATTCGGCGGCGGGCTCGCGGAAACGCCAGGTGGCCCCGTCGGATCCATCCATCACTTCCACGTTCAGAGCGGTGAGCTCGGCGCGGATCTGGTCGGCGGTGGCCCAGTCCTTGGCGCGCCTGGCCTCGATGCGGGCGGCGAGCAACCCTTCGATTCGCCCTTTCAGGTCGACGTCGACGCCACCTTGGAACCAGGCGTCAGGATCGACGTGCAGGAAGCCGATCAGGTTCGCCGCCTTCAGCAGGGCCGCCCGATGGTCCGCGATCATCTGCCAGTCGCGCTGCTCCGCCGGCAGCAGCAGCTGGCTGCGGATCCCGTTGGCGAGCGCGAACAGGCTGCTCATGGCCTGGGGCGTGTTGAGATCGTCCAGCAGGGCCGGCCAGAACCCGATCTCGGTCAGGTGCGCGTCGGCGATCTCGTCCCTTGGCGCCGGCGGCTCGATCCCCAGCTGCGAGCCCAGAGTCTTGATGTCCTGCAGCAGCTTGTAGAGCCGATCCAGCGATCGCCTGGATTGTTCGACCAGGTCGTCGGACCACTGCAGCGGCGCCCGGTAGTGGGCCGACATCAGCGCCCAGCGCAGCACCTCGCCCGGATGACGGGTGACCAGGTCGTGGACCAGCACCACATTGCCCAGGCTCTTGGACATCTTCTCGGAGTCCATGGTGACGAAGCCGTTGTGAAGCCAGTAGCGCGAGAACACCGGGATGTGGTCGGCGCAGCGGGACTGGGCGATCTCATTCTCATGGTGGGGGAAGATCAGGTCGTTGCCGCCGCCGTGGATGTCGATCGGCGCGCCCAGCGCCTCGGCGATCATGGCCGAGCACTCGATGTGCCAGCCGGGCCGGCCAGGGCCCCAGGGGCTTTCCCACACCGGCTCATCCGGCTTGGACGGCTTCCACAGCACGAAGTCGGCAGGGTGCTGCTTGTAGGGCGCGACCTCCACGCGGGCGCCGGCGATCATGTCGTCCATCGACCGGCCCGACAGCTTGCCGTAGTCGGCGAAGGCCTGGGTGTTGAACAGCACGTGCCCCTCGGCCGCATAGGCTGAATTGGCCTGCATCAACCGCTCGATGGTGGCGACGATCGCGCCGATGTGGCCGGTGGCCCGGGGCTCCAGAGTGGGCCTCAGCGCGCCCAGCACGGCCATGTCGGCGTGGTAGGCCTCAAGATACCGGTCGGTGATCACCGAAATCGGCACGCCTTCCTGGGCGGCCTTCAGATTGATCTTATCGTCCACGTCAGTGACGTTGGCGGCGTAGAGCACCGCGTCCTCGCCGTAGAGATGGCGCAGCAGGCGGAACAGCACGTCGAAGGCCACCACAGGCCGCGCGTTGCCGATGTGGGCGTAGTTGTAGACGGTGGGACCGCACACATACATCGTCACCCGGCCGAGATCGGCGGGCTCGAAGGGTCGCTTTTCGCGCGCCATGGTGTCGTGGAGATACAGCTGGTTCATGGTCCGTGAGTTGCCCTGAGGGTCGGCCGTCCCATATAGCGTGCGCCAACCTGTTGGAAATGGCCGCGCCTTAAGAGAGATGAGTATGGATGGTTTAGCCAAGAAGCGCGGCCTGAGCCTCGCCACTAGCACGGAGTCGGGCGGTCCGGTGCGTCCCTCGCGCGATCAGGCGATGGAAGCGGTTCGCACGCTGCTGGCCTGGGCTGGCGACGACCCCTCCCGCGAAGGCCTGATCGAGACGCCCCGCCGCGTCGTGGAGGCGTTCGAGGAGTGGTTCTCGGGCTACGACGAGGACCCCAAGGCCCTGATGGGCCGCACCTTCGAGGACGTGGAAGGCTACGACGACATCGTCATGCTGCGCGACATCGAGGTGGAGAGCCACTGCGAGCACCACATGGCGCCATTCCTGGGCAAGGCCTACGTCGCCTATGTGCCCACCGACCGGGTGGTCGGCATCTCCAAGCTGGCCAGGGTGGTCGAGGTGTTCGCCCGCCGCCTGCAGAACCAGGAAACCCTGACCCGCCAGATCGGCCAAGCTATCGAAAGCGGCCTGGAGCCCAAGGGCGTGGCCGTGCTGATCGACGCCGAACACCAGTGCATGACCACCCGCGGGGTCCACCACCGCCACGTCTCGACCATCACCACCAACTTCACCGGCGTGTTCAAGACCGACATCGCCATGCAGGAACGCTTCCTGAGCTTCTGCAGCCGGAAATAGGCCGCGGCGTCCCTCGGCCATTTGGCCTCTGGGAATCGGAACCCGCATTGCTATGCTGCGGCGACAATAGCCAGGAGGGAGGGCCTCGCCATGCGTAACGCCGCCGCGTTTTCCGCCGTTTTCGTGCTTGCAGCCACCGGTCTAGCCGGCGGGGCCTGGGCGCAGGACGTCGATCTCATGCAGTTCGCCGACCCGAACATGGACGGCAAGGTCACGCCTGAAGAATACGCGTCCTTCTCCGCTCAGGGCTGGGACTTCTTCGCCCAGGGCGCCGACAAGGTGAAGGTCGCCGACCTCGATCCGGCGGCCAAGGGCGCGTTCTCCGGGATCGCCCCCGACGCCGACGGCTACGTCACCAAGGCGGCCTATCTGGCGGGGATCCCAGACCGGTTCAAAGCCGCCGACAAGAACGGCGACGGAACGCTGAACGCGGCCGAACTCAACGCCACGATGAAGCCGCCGGGCTGAGGCGTCCCGGAGGGGCTCCCACCCCTCCGGTCGCCAAGCGTCAGCCCATCCAGTGCACCGCGCAAAGCTTGTTGCCGTCGGGATCGCGCAGATAGGCGAGGTAGAGCTTCATCGCGCCGAAGTCGCGCAGGCCCGGAGGGTCTTCACAGGTGGTCCCGCCGTTGGCGACGCCGGCGGCATGCCAGGCCTCGACCAGGTCTGGCGAGGTGCAGTTGAAGCCGATGGTGCCGCCGTTGCCCACGGTGGCCGGCTCGCCGTTGATCGGCTTGGTGACGCCAAGTGCGCCGCCCTCGTGCCTGTAGAACAGCCGCCCGCCGTCGAGGGGCGCCGCCGGAACGCCGAGCGCTCCCAGGGTGGCGTCGTAGAACGTCTTGGATCGGTCAATGTCGTTAGACCCGACCATGATATGCGAGAACATGCAGTTCCTCCCGTTGTGGCGACGATCGCGGCGATCGTTCTGAACATTCGCGGGGGCCGCGTCGACACCAAAGGTGGATGGGGGCGGCGTCCATCGGCTTGACAGGGCGGGCGCGCCGCGCGCCAAAGCCTGTCCATGAGCGCTGACTTCCCCGTCGCCGCCTCCAGCGATGAGCTCGAGCGCGGCTCCGTCCTCGCCCCCCGCTTCGGCCCTGACGGCCTGATCGCGGCGGTGGCGACCCACGCCGACACCGGCGAGGTGCTGATGCTGGCCTGGATGAACGCCGAGGCCCTGCAGCGCACGCTAGAATCGTCCGAGGCCCACTACTTCAGCCGCTCCCGCAAGGCGCTGTGGAAGAAAGGCGAGACCTCGGGCCAGATTCAGCAAGTGACCGAGATCCGAATCGACTGCGACCAGGACGCCGTCTGGCTGAAGGTCCGCCCCCAGGGCGACGGCGGCGCGTGCCACGTCGGCTATCGGTCGTGCTTTTACCGCGCTGTCGAGGACGGCCGGCTGGTGCTGAAGCCCTGAGAGGGCGCCGCCACCGCCTGTTCGTGATTTTCGTGGCTGCTTCGGGACTTCACCGCATCGCGGTTGAAATGCGGCGTGCTCTGCGCCAGGAAGATCGGCGTTCGCCTCCCGGAGCATGTTCATGACCCAAAAGGTCTTCACCGACGCCGCCTCGGCCCTGGAGGGTCTGCTGTTCGACGGCATGACCGTGATGTCAGGAGGGTTCGGCCTGTCGGGCAATCCCGAGAACCTGATCACCGCACTGAACAAATCCGCAGTGAAGGACCTGACGGTGATCTCCAACAACTGCGGCGCCGACAACTTCGGCCTGTGGGTGCTGCTGAACGATGGCCAGATCCGCAAGATGATCTCGTCCTATGTGGGCGAGAACAAGCTGTTCGCCGACCTGTTCCTGTCCGGGAAGCTGGAGCTGGAGCTCAATCCGCAGGGCACTCTGGCCGAGCGCATCCGCGCCGGCGGGGCCGGTATCCCGGCCTTCTTCACCAAGACCGGCTACGGCACGGTGGTGGCCGACGGCAAGGAGACCCGGGAATTCGACGGCGAGCATTATGTGATGGAGCGCTGGCTCCGCGCCGACCTGTCGATCGTCAAGGCGTGGAAGGCCGACACCGAGGGCAACCTCGTTTATCGGAAGACCTCGCGGAACTTCAATCCGATGATGGCCACCGCCGGCAAGGTGTGCGTCGCCGAGGTCGAGCACCTGGTGCAGCCGGGCGAGCTCGAACCCGACTGCATCCACACCCCCGGAATCTACATCGATCGGGTGATCCAGGGGACCGGCTACAAGAAGTGGATCGAGCAGCGGACCGTGCGCAAACGGCCCGAAACCGCCAGTGCAGGAGGGCAAGTCTGATGGCCTGGACCCGCGACCAGATGGCCGAGCGCGCCGCCCACGAGCTGAAGGACGGCTTCTATGTGAACCTGGGGATCGGCATCCCGACCCTGGTGGCCAACTACATCCCCTCAGGCGTCAACGTGACCCTGCAGAGCGAGAACGGCATGCTCGGCATGGGACCTTTCCCCTGGGAAGGTGAGGAGGACCCGGACCTGATCAACGCCGGCAAGCAGACCATCACCCAGCTGCCCACCTCGAGCTTCTTCTCCTCGGCCGACTCCTTCGCGATGATCCGCGGCGGCCATATCGACCTGTCGATCCTGGGCGCGATGCAGGTGGCCCAGAACGGCGACCTCGCCAACTGGATGATCCCCGGCAAGATGGTGAAGGGGATGGGCGGCGCCATGGACCTGGTGGCCGGCGTCAAGCGCGTGGTCGTGGTGATGGAGCATGTGGAAAAGGCTGGCGGCGCCAAGTTCCTGAAGGCCTGCGCCCTGCCGCTCACCGGCGCCCGGGTTGTGGACCTGGTGATCACCGACCTTGCCGTGTTCGAGATCGACAAGAAGGCGGGCGGCGCCCGGCTGATCGAGCTCGCCCCGCAGGTTTCGCCCGAGGAGGTCCGCGCCAAGACCGAGGCCGATTATGAGGTCGCCCTGGCGCTGGCCTGAGCTCTCGGACCCAGGGCGCCCAAGTTCTGGGCGCCCGGCGCCCGGCGTTCGACTTAACCATCTCTGTATTGCGAAGATCATCGCGCCGTAGAGGGCGCGCAAGACCATTTTAACCCGCAAGGTGGATTAGCTCTCTCAGGCATTCGGTCGGAGAGCGTATTCATGTCTGCCAGAGCCGCGCGAGCAGGCCTGATCGAGGCCGGACGGCGCCTGGCTGCGTTTGGGACGGCCGCCGCCGCCTTCATCCGACGATGGGACAAGGACGCCCTCGAACACGCCGAGGGCCAGGCCCGCAAGGCCGAACGCCGTCTGCGCGACGCGATCGAGGCCTTCCCGGAGGGCGTCGTGTTCCTCGACCCCGAGGGCCGCTACATCCTCTGGAACAAAAAGTACGCCGAAATCTATCACCGCAGCGCCGACCTGTTCGCGCCCGGCGCCCGGCTCGCCGACACCCTGCGCATCGGGGTCGCGCGTGGCGACTATCCCGAAGCCATCGGCCGGGAAGAGGAATGGCTGGCCCAGCGCCTGGCCCTGCTGATGAATCCTGGCGTTCGCCATGAGCAGCGGCTGGCCGACGGCCGCTGGATCATGATCGAGGAGCGCGCCACCAGCGAGGGCGGCGTGATCGGCCTGCGCGTCGACATCACCGACATGAAGGAACAGGCCCAGGCCCTGCGCCAGGCCCTGTCCCGCGCCGAGGCGGCCAACCGCGCCAAGAGCGACTTTCTCGCCAACATGAGCCATGAGATCAGGACGCCGCTGAACGGCGTGCTCGGCCTCGCCAGCGTGCTGGACCAGAGCCGGCTGGCGCCGGACCAGCGGGACGTGGTGCAGACGATCATCGCCTCGGCGAACACCCTGGACGCCCTGCTCTCGGACCTGCTCACCTTCTCGCGGCTGGAGTCCGGCCGGATCGAGCTGGAGAACACGCCCTTCCGCCTCAGGAACGCCATCGAAGAGACGGCAGCCCTGTTCCAGGCTGACGCCCGGGAGAAGGGGATCGACCTGGACTTGGACCTCGCGCCGGAAGCGGACGAGTTGGTGATTGGCGATCCCGCCCGGCTGAAGCAGGTGATCTCCAACCTGATGAGCAACGCCCTGAAGTTCACCGCCGAGGGGTCCGTGAGGGTGACGCTGGAGACGGCCGGGCGCGGCGAAACCCGCCGGTTCGTGCTGCAGGTCTGCGACACCGGCATCGGCTTCGACCCGGACGACAGCGAGCGGCTGTTCAAGCGCTTCGAGCAGGCCGATTCCTCGATCACCCGGCGCTACGGCGGCACGGGCCTGGGCTTGTGCATCTGCCGCCAGCTGGTGGACCTGATGGGGGGGACCATCGGCGCCACGGCTCGCGTGGGCAAGGGGGCCACGTTCACCGTAGAACTGACGCTGCAGCGCGCCGCCGGCGACGCCTTCCAGGCCGACGCCGTGGCGGAGCAGGCCGAGACGGCGCCGGGCAACCTGCGGATTCTGCTGGCCGAGGACAATCCCACCAACCGAAAGGTGGCTGAGCTGATGCTGGCCCAGATCGGGGCCGAGCTGGACTGCGTCGAGAACGGCAAGGAGGCGGTCGAGGCCGCCCGCCGCGGCGTCTATGACCTGGCCCTGATCGACCTGCAGATGCCGGTGATGGACGGCCTCAGCGCCATCCGGGCCATGCGGGCCGAGGAGGTGGCGCTCGGACGCCCGCGCCTGCCCATGATCGTACTCAGCGCCAACGTCATGCCCGAGCACCTGTCAGCTTCGAAAGCCGCCGGCGCCGACGCCCACATCGGCAAACCCGTCCGCGCCCACGAACTCCTCGGCGCCATCGCCAACGCCGTCCAGCCCGACGCGAGTGCAGACCTGGCGCTGGCGGGGTAGCGGGTTGATCTCCTCTCCCGCAGGGAGAGGAAGGGGCCCAGCCCAACGGGCTGGGAAGGTGAGGGGATAAACCCTCGCAGCTTGAACCCCTCATCCTCCCACGCCTCCGGCGCGGGCCCCTCCTTCTCCCCATGGGAGAAGGGAGAGAGCCTCAGTCCCCGCCCTTCAGCGCCGCGGTGAGCAGGGCCTGCAGGCCTCTTGCGTCGAGGCGTTCGGGGTTGCGGTCGGAGGCGTAGCTGAAGCCGTCGGCGACCGGCAGGGCGCCCTCTTTCAGATAGGCGGCGCGGCGCCAACTGTCGGCGCTGGGGAGGATCACATAGCGGTCGGACAGCTCGACGGTGCAGCGGGCGTCGTCCTCGGGGACCATCACCTCGTGCAGCTTCTCGCCCGGCCGGATGCCGACGAACCTGTGCGGCAAGTTGGGCGCGACCACGCTGGCAAGGTCGGAGGTGCGGGTGGAGGGGATCTTGGGCACGAAGATCTCCGAGCCCTTCATCAGCTCCAGACTGGAGAGCACGAAGTTGGCGCCCTGCTCCAGGGTGATCCAGAACCGGGTCATGCGCGGGTCGGTGATCGGCAGGTCGACCGCCCCCTCCGCGGCCAGCCGTCTGAACAGGGGGGCCACCGAGCCGCGTGAACCCAGCACATTGCCGTAGCGGACCACCGAGAAACTGGCCCCGGAATCCCCGGCCATGGCCTCGGCAGCGCAGAAGATCTTGTCGGCCGCCAGCTTGGAGGCGCCGTAGAGGTTGATCGGGTTGGCCGCCTTGTCGGTGGAAAGGGCGACCACCCGCTTCACGCCCGCAGCTATGGAGGCGTTGACGACGTTTTCGGCGCCCATGACGTTGGTCTTGATGCACTCAAACGGATTGTATTCAGCGGTGGGCACCTGCTTCAGGGCCGCGGCGTGGATCACATAGTCGACGCCGCGCATGGCCATGCGCAGCCGCTCGGCGTCGCGCACGTCGCCGATGAAGTAGCGCATGAACGGGAACTCTTCGGGCGAGAACGATTGCGCCATGTCGTACTGCTTCAGTTCGTCGCGCGAGAAGACGATCAGCTTGCGCGGCTTGAAGTCGTTGCAGACCATCCGCACGAAGGCCTTGCCGAACGAGCCGGTCCCGCCGGTGATCAGCACCACCTTGTCGTTCAGGTCGGCGCGCGGCGAGCGGAAGTCCCGGATCCCAGGGGCCGGGCCGTCGGCGGGCGCAAGGCGGGCGAGGGCTTTGGGCATGAATCGGCGTCCTGGCGAGAGGTTACGCCACTAGTCGCGCGATTATGGTTACCCGCGCTTTAACGATTGGCCACTGAGGTCGCCGGCTCGCCGGTCCAGCTGTGGCTGACGGCGTAGAGCAACGCCGCCGAATCCTGCAGCCGCTGGGCGCGGGCGCGGATCGAGCCCAGGCTGGCGCGAGCATAGCTGCGCTGGGCGTCCAACACCGGCAGCAGGGCCGACTTGCCGTCCTGGAAGCGGAGCCGCTGCAGCCTCAGACTGTCGCTGGCGGCCTGGTAGGCGCGCTGGGCGTCAGCGATCTGCACGTCGTCGTTGGCGATGGCCTCCAGGCTGTCGGCGACCTGGACGAAGGCCTTCAGCACCGTCTGCTCATAGGTCGCCAGAGCGGCGCGGGCGGCGTCCTCGGCCATCCGTTTCTTGGCCCTCAGCTCGTCACCCCGGAACAGCGGGACGCTCAGTTGGGGCCCGATGCCGTAACCTGTAGCCCCGAACGAGAACAGGTCCTCAGGGTGCAGGGCGCTCTGGGCGATGGAGCCGGTGAGCGACAGCTTGGGGTAGAGGTCGGCCTGGGCGACCCCAATCTGGGCGGTGGCGGCATGCAGCCGAGCTTCGGCGGCGCGGATGTCGGGCCGGTCGCGCACCAGCTCTGACGGCAGGGCTACGGGGATGGCGCCCGGCTGGCCGATGCGGTCGAGCTCGAACTCCGGCGGGGCCCAGTCGGACGGGGCGCGGCCCACCAGCAACGCCAGGGCGTGGCGGGCGGCCGACAGCCGCTGGCGCAGCGGGGTGATGGTCCCCTGGTCTTCGGAAAGCTGGGTCTGCACCGTGGTCACGTCCAGGCGCGTGCCCCCGCCCAGGCGATAGCTCTTGCTCACCAGGTCGAGGTTGGACTGGTCGCTGGCGACGATCTCTTCCGCGGCGGCGATCTGGGCCTTCAGCGAGGCGATGTCGATGGCCTGGCTCACCACCTGGGCGGTCAGGGTCAGATAGGCGGCGTCGGTCTGGTAGGCCTGGGCCTCGGCCCGCGCCTGCAGCGTCTCGTGCTCGCGGCGGCGGGCGCCGAACAGGTCGAGATCGTAACGGCCACTGAGTCCGAAGGAGTAGATGGTGAAGGTCGGATTCTCGAGCTTGATCGGTCCGTTCGGCCCGGGGAACTGCGAGAAACCGAAGGACGTCAGATTCATCCGGTCGCGCCCGGTCGAGGCGCTGCCGTCCAGTGTGGCGCGGCTGGCCTGCGACATGACCGCGTCGCGGGCCTGCTGCAGCGAGGCGCGGGCGGCCTCCAGGTCGCGATTGCCGACAAGCGCCTGGCGCACCGTCTGGTCGATCTCGGGCGAGCCTAACAGCGACCACCAGTCCCCGGCGATGCGCTGGCCGATCTGGACGCCTGGCGCGGCCGTGTCGCCCGCCTGGGCGTAGCCCTGGGCGGCCGGCGCCGCCGGCGGTTTGAAGTCGGGTCCGACCGTGGCGCATCCGGCAAGCGCCAGGGCCAGGGCGGAAGCAGCGGCGTAGGACATCAGGCTCGGGCGCATGGGACTATTCCATCACCGGCGCCGGCTGACTCGGGCCTGCCTTGACCGTGCGCATCAGGAACAGCGCCGGGATCATCAGCACGACCACGATCGCCGCCACCCAGTAATCGTCGATGTATGCGACCATCGCCGCCTGACGCGCGATCATGCCGTTCATCATCGCCAGCGCCGGGACCGTGGGGTGTCCGGCGGGCATCATCTGCTGGACCAGGGTGTTTGCAGGATCGAGGTGACCGGCCATGCCGGACCGCGCCACCTGCATGTTGTTGGTTAGCAGCACCTGCAGGATGGAGATCCCCACCGCGCCGCCGACGTTGCGGATCAGGTTGGACAAGGTTGCGCCCTGGACCCGGTAATGGCCGGGCAGGGTGGCGAACCCGATGGTGGTCATCGGCACGAAGATGAAGCCGAGCGACAGGCCCTGGATGAACCCGCTCACGATGATCGGCGTCGAACCCATGTCGAGGGTGAACCGGCTCATCATCACGAACGAGGCGGACAACAGCGCCAGCCCTATGCCCATCAGGATCCGCGGGTCGACCCGGTTGATCAGCCGCCCGACCCCCATCATCGTGATGAAGCCGCCGATGCCTCGCGGCATGATCAGAACGCCGGCCGTGGCGACGGGATAGCCGTACAGCGTCTGCAGCATGGGCGGCACCAGCGCCATGCTGGCGTACATGGCCCCCATGATCACCACGCTGGCGAACATGGTGGCGCGGAAGTTGTTGTCCCGGAACAGGGCCCGGTCGAACAGAGGGTTCTTGGCTGTGATAGCGTGGATGATGAACAGGTAGAGGCACAGGGCCGCCACAGTCGCCTCGACCCAGGTCTCGGTCGAGCCGAACCAGTCGTTCACGGTCCCCCGGTCGAGCATCAGCTGCAGCGAGGCGATCCCGACCGCGAGGGTCCCATAGCCGAAGAAGTCGAACTTCGGCGCCTTGCCATGGCCCTTGCCGGGCATGAACATCCAGCATCCGATGAAGGACAGGATCCCCAGAGGCAGGTTGATGAAGAACACCCAGCGCCAGCTGAAATTGTCGGTCAGCCAGCCGCCCAGGGTTGGTCCGACGATCGGCCCCAGCACCACGGCGCTGGCGAAGGTGGCCATGGCCTGGCCGTAGCGCTCGGGCGGATTGATATCCAGCAGCGTCGACTGGGCCAGCGGCATCAGCGCCGCGCCGGCGATGCCCTGCAGGAATCGGAAGGCGACGATCTGGCCCAGGCTCTGGGCCGCGCCGCACAGGGCCGAGGCGATGGTGAAGCCGGCCACCGACCACAGGAACAGCGACTTGCGGCCGATCCGCTCGGCGAGCCAGCCAGTCAGCGGCGTCATGATGGCCGCGGCCACGATGTAGAAGGTCAGGACCCAGACGATCTGGTCCAGCGAGGCCGACACGCTGCCCTGGATGTGCGGCAGGGCGACGTTGGCGATGGTGGTGTCCAGCGTCTGCATCAGGGCGGCCGCCATGATCGAGGCCGTAATGAATCCGCGATTTAAGACCTGGCCCCCCGCGTTCGCCGCGGCGTTCATCTGGCCGTCTCGTGTGAGCCGAAGAGGCCGCGTTTCCAGCCGGTGTCCACCTTCACCTTGGCGCTGAGGCCGCCCTGAAGTTCGATCGGCGGCGGCTTGCGGAAGCTGAGCCGCACCGGCAGCCGCTGGACCACCTTGACCCAGTTCCCGGTGGCGTTCTCGGCGGGCATGATCGAGAAGGTCTGGTCGGTTCCCGGCGCCAGGCTGTCCACCACGGCCTCGAACGTGCGTCCGGGATAGGCGTCGACCTTCACTGACGCCAGCTCGCCAGGGTGCATGTGCTTGAGCTGGTTTTCCTTGAAGTTGGCGTCCACCCACACCCGGCCCGACACCAGGTGGAACACCGGCGTGGCGGCGTTGATGTAGTCGCCCACCTGCAGCTGCTCGACCTTGGTGACTCGCCCGGGCTGGGACGCATGGATCACCGTCCAGGACTTCTGCAGCTGCGCCCGGTGGAGCTGGGCGAGGGCGTCGCGGATCTTGGGGTGGGTGTCGGGCGACAGGTCGGCGCGTCCGCCAAGGTTGGCGAGCGAGGCGGCAAGCTGTTGCTGGGCCATGGCGGCCTGGAGCTGAGCGCCGGTGGCCTGCCGCGTGGCCTGGTCGGCTTCGGCGGCTGAGACGGCTCCGGCCGCGAACAGGCCCTGTTCGCGCTTGCGTTCGCGCTCGGCGTAGGCCGCTGCGTCCTGGGCGTTCTTCACGTCCACCTGGCGCTGGCGATAGAGCGCGAGATCGGACTGCAGCTGCTGGCGGGCGTCGGCCACCTGCGCCTGCGCGGCTTCGATGGCGATGTCGTAGGGGACGGGGTCGAGCCGGAACAGGACCTGGCCGGTGGTGACCGCCTGATTCTCCTTGATGTGGACTTCCACCACCCGGCCGGAAAGGTTGGAGCTGACATCGACGCCGGCGACGTGGACATAGGCGTCGTCCGTGGCCTCGTAACGGCCGCCAGTGAACCACGCGATGGCGGCGACGACGGCGACGATCACCACGCCACCGATCATCAGGGGCGCGCGCAGGCGCGCGAGCCGACTGCCGCCGCCCTTGGCGCCGTTTCCGTCGGACTGATGGACTGGTGAAATGGGCCGTGACTTGGCCGGTTCCGGAGCGTCGGCGGGTTTCGCGTCCGCTGCAAACTCAGTGGCGGAGGGCTTATTCACGCTGACTTCCGGATAAGTTGCAGCCCCGGCGCTCGTAGTGGGGGGAGGACCGCCATCAGAGACGGCGGGAGCGCCGGGGCTTGCACGGTCAGGTAAGTCCTGTTGCTGTATGATTCAAATGATATATGGTCACGAGCGAAATGCGGGAAGTTCATTTCAAAACCTTGGACCTGAACCTGCTGAGGGTTTTCGACGCCCTCGCTGAGGAACGCAGCGTCACGCGCGCGGGCGAACGGTTGGGCCTTACGCAATCGGCGGTGAGTCATGCCCTGAACCGTCTGCGGTACGCCCTGGAGGACGACCTGTTCCAACGCGCCCCCGACGGCATGACCCCGACCCCCAGGGCGATCGAGATCTGGCCCGAGCTGCGACGGGGCCTTGGCCAGCTGCAGCACGCCCTGGCGCCGACCGAGTTCATTCCGGCCGAGGCCGAGCGCACCTTCAACATCTCCGCGTCGTCCTATATGGGCGAGATCCTGCTTCCCCTGGTTGTATCGCGCGTGCGGGCAGAGGCGCCGCAGATCCAGCTCCATATGCGCTCGCCGGACTCCACGCTGGCCGAATCGCTGGAGACGGGCCGCCTGGATATCGCGATCGGCGTGTTCGGCCGGGTTTCCGAGCTGTTCGCCCGCGAAAGCCTGTTCAACGAGCGCCTGGTCTGGGTGGTGCGTGAAGGCAACCCGGCGGCGCGCGAGCCGGTGTCGCACAAGGCCCTGGAGAAACTGCCCGTCGTGTTGCTGTCCCCCGCGACGAACGAGCGTCCGGCGGCCGACCGGGCCGGACGGCTGATCGAGCCCCGGGTGATGTGGGACGAACTGGCCAACGATCAGACGCCTTTGGGCCGTGGGGCTCGCGGGCGGGTCCGGGTCGCGGTCGACAACGCCCACGCCGCCCTCGCCATCGTGGCGTCCAGCGACATGGTCGCTCTCGCGCCGCGCCGACTGGCGATGTCGCGCAAGGACGCCCTCGGGCTCAAGGTCATCGACATCGACGGCTACATCGGCTCCGGCGCCGACTTCGAAGCGATCTGGCGCGCCGACCAGAGCGCCCACCCGGCGCTCAGCTGGCTGCGCGGAATCCTGCGCCAGGCCGCCCAGGACGCCTGAGCCCACAAGGAGAGGCACGCTGGATCGCAGCTCTTTCTCTCCCCCTGCGAAGCGCTTGGGTATGCACAGATCTCTGGGGAGGGATGACTCATCTGTGATTGGAGGGTCATGAGGCAAGCGTGATTCCCTGACGAGCCTTAAGCTTGGAGGG
>FTHI01000381.1_pt1 | contig 16980 bp, 15 predicted proteins | sample 1640891 | NCBI WGS metagenome assembly FTHI01 (sample SAMEA3914788, study PRJEB12502) | metagenome | biome: forest; material: soil | place: Canada | collected 2011-07-03 | depth 0.1 m
AGCTTCACCTTCGCCGGCGACCTGCAGCACACGACGATCAAGGGTCCGGATCACAGCTTCGTCTACCTGCCGGCTCGCGGCTATGGGGTTGCCGGGATTGATGGCTTCGGCGGGGCCTACGTCACCTTCGACCTCGCCAGCTTCACCGGGAACCTGGGGAACTACGAGAACACCCTGGTGCCCCATTCGGTCGCCAGCCTCTACGCGAACTATGTCAGCGACGATTACGACTGGGGTCATGCCGGGCTGACCATCGGCGGGACGCGCGTCACCAAGACGGTGCAGCCGATCCCCAACCCGATCACTTTCCCCGAGTACTACGTGTTCAGCGCCTCGGCGTTCGTGGCCCACGGTCCATGGGAGCTCGACCTCAACGTCGATAACCTGACCGACGAACTCTACTTCACGCCGAGCGTCGACAGCTACATCGCCCTCGCCGCCGTGCCGAGCGTCGGGCGCACCTGGAGCCTCACCCTGAAGCGGAAATTCTGAGTTTGAACCCGGGCGGCCGCCGGTCGGGGCGGCCGTCCCATGCGGAGACGAGTCCATGTCCCTGGTCGAGTGGCGGTCCTGGCTGGTGCTGTTCGCCTTCAGCGTGCTTTCGGCCCTGATCACCGTCTCGATCTACACGGCGCTGGGCATCGCCCTGCCGCTGATGGTCAAGGACCTGGCCTGGAACTGGACCGAGGCGGGGCTCGGCTTCACCGTGATCGGCGGCTGCATCGGCGGTTCGTCCTATCTGCCGGCCTATCTGATCCGCAAGGTCGGGGTCCGCATCACCCTGCTGATCGGCACAGTCCTGGTCGCGGCCGGGCTCCTGAGCCTGAGCCTTACCCACAACCTGGCCGCCTACTTCGCCGGGGCGGCCCTTTGCGGCGTCGGGTACCAGATGATGGCCCTGATCCCGGCGACCTATGTGCTGGGCGCGTTGTTCAAGCGAAGGTCGGCGGCCTTCGGCGTCTACTTCACCTTGTCTGCCGGCATAGCCGCGGTCGGCCCGTTCATGATTCTCGGCCTGCTTAACCTGTTCCACGGGGTCTGGCGGACCATGTGGCTGGTGGAGGTGTTCGGGGCCCTCGTCATCGGCTCGGTCTGCGCGCTGATCATGGGCGGCCGGACGTGGCTGGCCCGCGCCTCGGAGCGCACCGAGACGGCGATCGCCGAGGAACAGGCCCGGCCGCCCACAGCCCGTACGGCCAGAATCGGGGTCTACCGCACCCGGGAAGAATGGACGCTCAAGGCGGCGGTGCGCACGCCCCAGTTCTACATCCTGCTCGCGGCCTATTTCGGCCATGTCTTGTGCCTTGCCACGACCGCGAGCTTTGCGGTGGCGCACCTCACCGAGCGGCACATCCCCATGGTGGTGGTCGGGACCGTCCTCACCCTTGAGGGACTGGTCGGCATGGGCTGGCGCTTCCTGGCCGGGTTCCTGGGCGACATCGTCAACCCCCGCTACCTCCTGATGTTCGCCGTGGGCGCCCTGGTGGTCGGGATGGTCTCCCTGAGCCTCGCCCACGACTACGTGACCCTGATCGTCTTCGCCGTCGGAGTCGGGATCGGGACCACCGTCACCGCCCTGGCCGTGACCGTGCTGGCGCTCGACTATTATGGCCGCAAGCACAACCTGGAGATCTTCTCGAGCATCTGCATGGTCGGCGCGGTCTCCGCCCTTGGACCAGCGTTCGGCGGCTTCCTGCGCGACCAGTTCGGCGGTTTCGACACGACCTTCCTGCTCTTCGCCGGCCTGAATGCAGTGGTGTTCGTGGCGACTGCCGTCATGCGGCCGCCAAAACGGGCGGGCGCTCGCGCCGCCATCGAGCCGGCGCCTCAGCCGGCCGCACAATTCGCCAAGGATGCAGCGTGATGCCGGGAGCGGAAGCCATGGGCCAGCCAGCGGGCGGCAAGCGGGATTTTGGCGTGTTTCTGCCGGTGGCCAACGGCGGATGGATCGTCTCCAAGAACGCACCGCCACTGGACGGCCTGTGGAAGAGCAACCTCGATGCGGCGCTCACCGCCGAGCGCCAAGGGCTCGACTTCGTCCTGTCCATGGGCAAGTGGCGCGGCTTCGGCGGCGAGACCAACCACTGGGGCACGTCGATGGAGTCCATCACCATGATGGCCGGCATCGCCCAGGCCACGTCGCGGGTGAAGGTCTGGGCCACGGCCCATACCCTGCTGCACAATCCGGCCGTCATCGCCAAGATGATCACCACCCTGGACCACATCTCGGGCGGCCGGGCCGGACTCAACATCGTCGCCGGCGCCTATAAGGAAGAGTTTGACCAGATGGGCGCCTGGGACGAGAGCCTCGACCACGAGGAACGCTACGTCCTGGCCGAGGAGTGGACCACCATCGTCAAGCGGCTGTGGGACGAGCCCCATGTCGATTTCCATGGGCGCTACTTCCACATGAAGGATTGCGTGTCCGATCCAAAGCCTCTGTCCAGGCCGCGGCCGGACCTGATCTGCGCGGGACAGTCCGACCGCGGGTTCCGGTTTTCGGTCCGCGAGGCCGACGCCTGCTTCATCGGCGGCCGGACCCAGGACGAGCGGCGCGAGAACAGCCTGAGAGCCAAACGGGTCGCGGCAGACATGGGCAAGACGATCAAGACCTACGCCATGTGCACCCTGATCCTCGGCGAGACGGACGCCAAGGCGCAGGCCGCTGTCCGCCGTTTCGAAGACGGCGCGGATGTCGGAGCGATCATCGGCATGCTCCGCAGCTGGGGGCTCTCCAAGGACGCTGACCTCTCCGGCCGGGCGAAGGCGATGGGGGCGATGATGACCCAGACGGCGGTGGGCAGCCCCGCGTCCTGCGCGGACCAGCTCGACGCCTTCCTGACCGAATGCGATCTCGACGGCGTCATGCTGATCTTCCCGGATTACGTGGAAGGGCTCACCCTGTTCGGCGAGGAGATACTGCCCAGGCTGAAGATGGTCATGGCATGAACGCGATCCCTGAGAGTCCCGTCGCCGTGGATGGTCTGAAGGCCTGGATTGCGCCCGAACGCACCGCACTGGTGGTGATCGACATGCAGGTCGACTTCGCCTCGCCGGACGGCGTTCTCGGCCGCGCAGGGGTGGACATGTCGATCGTCGAGCCTGCGCTTGAGGCCGCTGAACGGCTGGTCGCCGCGGCCAGGGAGGCCAGAGCAGCGGTGGTGTTCGTCGGCCTGCAGACGGCGGCGTCGACGGACTCGCCGTCGTGGCGCGAAAGGATGCGTCGGCGCAGGGGCGATCCTGACAGCGACAGCGCCCTCTGCCGGAGCGGCACGCGCGGCGCCGAATTCTATGGGCCCCTGCCGCTGCCCGGCGAACCCGTGGTTGCCAAGACCCGCTACAGCGGCTTCCACCAAGCCGACCTCGACGAGCTGCTCAAGGGACTGGGCGTGGACACCCTGGTGGTCTGCGGTCTGACCACCGAGTGCTGCGTGGACTGCACCGTGCGCGACGCCTTCCACCTCGACTATCACGTGTTCATCGCGAGGGACGCCTGCGCCGCCTACGACCTTCGGGTCCACGAGTCGGCGCTGGAAAGCCTGGAGCTGAACTGCGCCATCGTGGCGGATACGTCAGACATCGTTTCGGCCTGGACCGGAGGGGACAGAGTTGGCTGAGGGTCTTGCGTTGCCGCGGGCCGCTCCGCCGTTCGCCGTCGACGACGCCGATCGCGCCCGCATCGCCGCGGCGATCGACGTGGACGAACTGACCACGCTCGCGCTCGAACTCGGCAACATCCCCAGCCCCGCCGGACACGAGGCGGCGGCCGCCGAGTTCGTGTTCCAGTGGATGGGCCGGGAGGGGTTCTCTCCTCGCAAGGTCGGCGCAACGCCCGAGCGGCCGAACGTCATCGGGACCTGGGGCGGCAAGGGCGTCGGCCGCAATCTGCTGTTCACCGCCCACCTCGACACCGAGAGCCCGACCTGGAATCCTGATCTGGACGCCTTCAAATATCGTCCGGAAACGATCGCCAATCCGGAGTGGGAGCGCTGCTGGCTCGAGGACGGGGTGCTCTACGGCTATCCCATCGCCAACGACCGCGGGCCGATGAGCTGCTTCCTGATCGCCGCCAAGGCGCTGAAGTCTGCGGGCTACGACCTTGCCGGCAAGCTCTACCTCACGGCCTCTCCCGGCGAGATCGGCCCGGAACCCATCGAGGAGGCGCGCGGCATCGCCTACATGGGCAAGGATATCGGCGCCCACTACCTGTTCCACCACGGCGGGGTCGCGCCCGACTTCGCCATCGCCGCCGAGGGCTGTGATTTCGGCCTGACCTGGGTGGGCTGCGGCTATGCGGTGTTCCGCATCAAGGTCTACGGGGCCTCGGTCTTCACCCCCCTGCTCAAGACGCCCGAGCATGCAGTCGATCATCCCAATCCGATCTATCGGCTGGGTCCGATCCTAGAGGCGATCAACCGCTGGGGCCGCGCCTATGAAGAGAACCACCGCTATGAATCCCCCGGCGGGATCGCCGTGCCGAAGGTGCAGATCGCGTCGGTTAGGGGCGGGGTGCCCTATTCCTTCGGCGCCGGAACCGAGATCTGCTGCCTCTACCTGGAGACTGGACTGAGCCCGCGCCAGACGGTGACCGAGGTTCAGCACGAGCTCGAGCGGCTGGTCCGAGACGAGGGCCTCGGCGAGGTCGAGGTCGAACCGGTCGTGGCGCGCCATGGCTTCGAAGCCGACGCCGATTCGGTGGCGCCCCTGGTCGGCGCGGTGGACGCCGCCACGCGCCTGTCGCTCGGCCACCCTGTGGAGCGCGCCCAGCCGATCTATTCCAGCATGTGGCGCGACCACAACGTCTTCAACATGCAACGGATTCCGGCGATCACCACCGGCTTCAAGCGCTGGCGGCCCGGACCCAAGGACCTCGCCGACAGCGCGCTCATCTATGCCCTGACCGCGCTGGCGGTCTGCGGCCGGGCGGACATGGACGGGCCCGCCGTCCGGGCCGCCCCGGTCTATGGCGACAATCCGTTCGAGGCCGCTCCATGAGCTATGAAGTGCTGGACGTGCGTCCGGTCACCAGGGTGATCGGCGCCGAGGTCTTCGGCGTCGACCTCGCCCAGCCGCTGAGCAATCGGCAGATCGACGAGCTGCATACCGCCATCGCCGAACACCACGTGATCTTCTTCCGCGACCAGCACATCGACCACGACGCGCACAAGGCGTTCGGGCGGGCGTTTGGCGAGCTGGCCATCCACAGCGGCGTGGACGGGATCGCCGGTCATCCCGAGATCGTGGCCATCCATGCGGACGCGGAGTCCAAGTTCATCGCCGGAGAGAACTGGCACTCCGACCTCACCTGCAACGCCGAACCGCCCATGGGCAGCATCCTCTATCTGCATACCCTGCCCGAGATCGGCGGCGACACCCTGTTCGCCAGCATGGCCGCGGCTTACGATGGCCTGTCGCCGAAGATGAAGGCCTATCTCGAAGGCCTGACCGCCGTGCACGACGGCGAACACGTCTATCGTCCGCTGTTCCCCGACGTCGACCGCAAGTACCCCTGCTCGACCCATCCCGTGGTGCGCACCCATCCGGTGACGGGCCGCAAAGGCCTCTTCGTCAATCCGTCCTACACCACCCAGATCGTCGAGGTTTCGAAGGACGAGAGCGATGCGGTGCTGGGCTACCTCTACAAGCACTGCGCCAACCCCAACTTCCACGTCCGCTTCCGCTGGAAGCCCAATTCCATCGCCTTCTGGGACAACCGCTGCACCTGGCACCTGGCGGTCTGGGACTATTTCCCCGAGACCCGCTCCGGCTTCCGGGTGACGGTGGCGGGAGACAAGCCGTTCTGAGCCGCAGCCCATGAGGGCGGTCCAGGTCTCGCGCCCCGGCGGTCCCTTCGAACTCGTCGAGCGGCCCACGCCCGAACCGGGGCCCGGCTCCGTGCGCGTTAAGGTCCAGGCCTGCGGGGTCTGCCGCAGCGACGCCGCCGCCAAGGACGGAAGCATGCCGGGGGTGCGCTACCCCATCGTGCCTGGCCATGAGATCGCGGGCGTGATCGACGCCCTGGGCCCGGGCGTTTAAGGCTGGTCGCCGGGACAGAGGGTCGGCCTGGGCTGGTTCGCGGGGCACTGCGGCGGATGCGAGCGGTGCCGGCGCGGCGACTTCATGGCCTGCCTGCGCCGGAGCATCCATGGGGTCACCTGTGACGGGGGCTATGCCGAAGCGGTGATCGCCGACCAGCGATCGCTGGCGCTGATTCCGGACGAGCTTTCCGCCGTCGAAGCGGCTCCGATGCTGTGCGCAGGCGTCACGACCTATGGCGCGATGGCGAAGTGCGGCGCCCGCCCGGGTTCTGTGGTGGCCGTGCTCGGCCTGGGCGGGCTCGGCCACCTCGCGGTGCAATTCGCAGTCGGCATGGGCCATTTCACAGTCGCCATCGCGCGCGGCCCGGACAAGGCGGCGCTGGCCCTTGGACTTGGCGCCCGACGCTATATCGACAGCACTGCTGAGGATCCCGCCGAGGCTCTGAGGTCCCTGGGCGGGGCCCAGGCGGTCATCGCCACCGTCACCGCCGCGGACGCCATTAGCCGGATCATCGACGGCATGACGAGCGACGGCCGCCTGGTCGTGGTCGGCGTGCCGCACGAACCGATCCAGGTCTACGCTCACCAACTTCTGTACGGCCGCTCCATCACTGGCAGCGCCGGCGGCGTCGCCGCCCAATCGGAGGACGCCATGCGGTTCAGCGCGCTCAACGGCGTGCGGCCGGTGATCGAGACCCTGCCGCTGGAGCAAGCGGCGGAGGCCTATGACCGGATGCTGAGCGGCCAGGCCCGCCTGCGCATGGTCCTGACGACTGGCCTCTAAGGCGCTGCCAGCCCAAGGTGTGATCTCAGCGTGGAGCCCTCGTAGTCGCGACGGAACACGCCGCGCCGTTGCAGGATCGGGACGACCTCGTCCACGAACAGTTCCAGTTCGACCGGGATCTGCAGGGCCTGCAGGATGAAGCCGTCGCAGCCGCCTTCCAGCAGCCAGGTCTGCATGAAGTCGGCGACCTGTTCCGGCGCGCCCGTTTTGCTGAGGTGTCCGGTCGGCTTTTGGACCATGCGCGCGCAGTAGGCGCCGATGGTGTCGCCGGGCTGGATGTCGGCCAGGAACCGCGCGCGCTCGCCGCCGATGTTGGGACGGTCTTCCAGGGTCGCCATGATCTCGTCCACGGGAAAGGGCGCATTCATCGCCCGGCCTTCGAAGTCGATGTTGAAGCGCTCGCCCAGCATGCCCAGCTGAAGGCGCGGGTGGATCAGGTCTCGGTAGAAATCGAGCTTGGCCTCGGCCTCCGCCTCGGTGGAGCCGATGATCGGCATGAATCCGGGGAGGATCTTGACGGCGTCGGGGCTGCGCCCCCTCGCCTCGGCCATGCCGCGCAGCTGTGTCCGGAAGGCCTGGCCGGCCTGCAGCGTCCCGAAAGCGGAGAAGATGGCTTCGCCCCAGGTCGACGCGAAGTCGAGCCCCCAGGCGGACATGCCCGCCTGGATCAGCACCGGCTCCCCCTGCGGCGATGGCGCCTCGGCCCAAAGCGCCTTGACCCTGGCGATCACCTCGTGGGCGCCGGCGTAGCGGACCTCGCGCCCCGGGTGCTCGCCCGATCCGAAATTGCGTCCGGCCGCGGCGCCCGAGGTGACCATGTTCCAGCCGGCCCTGCCGTCGCTCAGCCGGTCGACGGTGGCGAACTTCGCGGCCAGGATTTCTGGCGGGTGGTAGGTGGTCGAGAAACTCGCCGCGATGCCAATGGACTGGGTGGCGCCGGCCAGGGCGGCGATTTGCACCAGCGGATCCAGCGAATTTATCGAGACCTCGCCGAAAATGGAGCCGTTGCGTTCGCGCGCCGCCAGGGTGTCCTCGAAGAACACCATGTCCAGCTTGCCCCGCTCGGCGATCCTGGCCGCCTCGACATAGTGGTCCAGGCCCAGCAGTCCCTCGGGGCGGGTCAGCGGATGACGCCAGGAGGCGACGTGGTGGCCGCTGGTGAGGAGCCACAGTCCAAGGTGCATGGTCCTGGAGGGCGCGCCGCTCATGCCGCGGCCGGGGCGGCGAAGCGGTTTGCGGGTCGGGGAAGCCCCAGGCGCGTCCGCAGATCGCCATCGCCATAGGCGCGCTTGAACACGGCTTGCCTTTGCAGGCTCGGGATCACGGCTCCTGCGAGGATGTCGAGATCGCCCGTGGCCGCGGGCGTCAGGAGGAAGCCGTCGCAGGCGCCGCGGGCCTGCCAGCGCACCATCAGGGCGGCGAGGCCATCGGGGGCTCCGACATATCCAAGCGATCCAAGACCAGCCTGGGCAGGGGCGGTCGAAAGGCTGAATTCCAGGTCGACGAGCACTTTGGCGGCGCCGGTCGCGATGAGCCGGTCGCGAAGGGCGGCGCCCGCCTCGATGTCGGGCGGAGAGACGATGGCGATGTCGGTGCCTGCTATGGGCGGTTCGGCGTAGCTGGCCAGCCTCTGGATCACCACCGGGCGCCCCTGCGGGGGACGCGGCGAGTTCAATGGCCCATCCACGGTGAACCAGCGGCCGGTGAAGGCGATGCGATGAACCTTCTCGCGGCGAACGAAGACGCTGGCGGGCTTGTCGTATACGAGGGCGTCGTCCTCCCAACTGTCGAACAGGGCGAACACGGCGTCCAGATGCTCGCGGAACCGATCCCGCCCTTCATCGTCTCCGACGGCTTCGCCGGGCGTGACCATCCAGGCCGAACGGCCTTCCGAAAGAAGGTCCAGGGCCGAAAAGGCCCGCGCGACGTTGAACGGAGCCCAGCCGGCTGACGGAACCACAGCGCCCAGTCCGATGTCCCGGGTCTGCCCGATCAGTGCGGACACGAGGGTCAGTGGATCGCCGCTCAGGCCCGGCTCGGCTCCGTATCCCGCTACGAGCAGATCGAGCCGCGCCCGCTCGCAGGTGTCGGCCGCCGCCCGCATGTCGGCGAGGGAGCCGTCGGCCCAGGGTCCCAGCGAAAGTCCAACGATGAGCTCCTGCAAAGGCTCCGGCACGGTCAGCCGTCGGGGAATGCGGTGGAGAGTGTGAGCGGCGCCCACTCGCCCATCTCGATCTGGAACGCGCCCATCGCCCGGGTGGCGTAGTGCATCGCGTCGGCTCCCAGCAGCAGGTGGAGGGGAGGGACGTCGGCGTCGACCAGCTCAAGGATCGCCGCGGCCGCCCGCGCCGGATCGCCCGATTCCTGGCCGGCGTGTTCGGCGAGGATGCCTCCCGCGAAATGTCCGGGCCCGTCGTAGTCCTCGATGACGGCGGCGCTGCGCCTCAGCGACCGGCTCGCATAGTCGGTGCGAAGGCCGCCTGGCGCCACATTGGTGACCTTGATCCCCAGGCCGGCCACTTCCTGCGCCAGGGCTTGGCCCAGACCCTCCAGGGCGAACTTGCTGGCGCAATAGACGCCGGTGCCGGCCCAGGCGGCCAGACCGCTCACCGAGGTGATGTTGATGATGTGGCCCCGCCGTCGCGCCCGCATGAAAGGCAGCACGGCCTGGATCGCCATCGCCGCGGCGAACACATTGACCTCGAACATGGCCCGGATCTCAGAGAGGCTCGCCTCCTCCACCGCGCCGGTCAGGCCGTAGCCCGCGTTGTTGACCAGCACGTCGACGCCCTCGCCGCTGGCGTCGGCCCTGGAAATGGCGGCCCGCAGCGCGGGCGTGTCGATGACGTCCAGCACATGGCCGACCGCGCGATCCGGCGAAAGCTGCTCGAAGGCCTGGCGAGCCTCTTCCCCGCGCACCGTGCCCGAGACGTAATCCCCCCGCTGGAGCGCCGCCTCGGCGATCGCCCGTCCGAGGCCGCTGGAAACGCCGGTGATGAACCAGGAGCGCGGCATGGTCAGCGAGGCCGGTCGCCCTTGACCCACAGCCTGTGCATCAGCCTGAAATATCGCGTGTCGTCGTAGAGCGTGCCGGTGTGCAGGGTGCAGCGGTTGTCCCACATGAGCACGTCGCCGACCCGCCACTTGTGGCGATAGACGAAGCGGTCCTGGGTGGCGAACTCCACCAGCTCGTCGATCAGGTCCAGCCCAGGAGGGTTGGGCGCGCCGACCACATCCACCACCGTGCCCGTGGAGACCCAGAGGGCCTTGCGGCCGTCGGCCGGATGGGTCCGGACGAGCGGGTGCCAGACGTCCGGGTTCTGATCCTTGATCTCCTGGCTCACTTCCTGGCGCCCGAACTCCCGGTTCCGCATGAAGTGCGCATAGCTGTGGTGCAGGACGAGGCCCTCGAGCTCGATCTGGCGCTCGGCCGGCAACGCGTCCCAGGCCGCGCAGAGGTCCGCAAGCAGGGTGTCGGAGCCCTCGGGTGGCACTTCCACGGCATAGAGCAAGGTGCTCATCACCGGTTCGGCCGTGTAGGAGCGGTCGGTGTGCCAGCCGACGCCGTCATTGTGGGCGCCGATCGCGCGGCCATCCACGACGTGGTTCGAAAGCACATAGATGTTGGGATAGCCCGGAAGGGTGAACTCCTGGAGCGTATGCTCCTCCGGCTCTCCGAACCGCCGGACGAAGGCCAGCAGATCGTCAGGCGTCATGGTCTGGTCGCGAAGGACGATGGCGCCGTGCCGGTGGAAGGCGTCCACCACCTCGTCGAGCGTTCCCTCGTCGGCCGAGGGCAGGTCCACGCCCAGGATCTCGGCCCCGAAGCCGGGCTTGAGCTCGGCGATACGCGGTTTCAGGGCGGCGTCCATGGCAGGCTCCGGGCTCGGCTGCAGTGGTTTCGACCAGAGGCGCCCACCATTGAGGCTGGGAGCAACCGGTTGGCTCCTGTTTAGGGCCGGCGCTCGCCAGGGCTAAGGCGGACCCTCAACATTGTCTGTAACATTTCAGATGCGCCTTTCGCCTGCGCATTTTGAGGTCCGGACGCCTTGAATCTCCCCATCCTGGACGACGCTTTCATCGCGAGCCTGCAGAGCTCGGTGCGCGACCTCGGCGACGCCGAGTCCTTGCCGCCGCTCTGCTACACCGACGCGGCCTTCTACGCGTTCGAGAAGGAGGCGGTATTCAATCACGAGTGGCTGTGCGTTGGGCGCGAGGACTGGGTGCTCCAGCCGGGCGACTACTTCACCACCTCGATCATCGGCGAACCCGTCGTAGTGGCGCGCACCCGCCAGGGGGACATCAAGGCCATGTCCTCGGTGTGCCAGCATCGGGGCATGCTGGTGGCCGAGGGGTCAGGCAACGCCCGCGGATTCCTCTGCCCGTATCATCACTGGACCTATGGTCTCGATGGCGCGCTGGTGAATGCGCCGGCCATGGAGCGCACCTGCGACTTCTACAAGCGGGCGATCCGGCTGCCGCCCCTGAAGGTCGAGGTCTGGCTGGGCTTCATCTTCGTCAATTTCGACCTTGAGGCTGAGCCCCTGGCGCCGCGCCTCACCGCGGTGGAGGCGGCGGTCGCGCCCTACGATCTCGCCGCTGCCGAAGGCCCCCGGCCCGGTCCGCCAGGCCGGTACGCCTGGAACTGGAAGGTGATGTTCGAGAACAACAACGACGGCTATCACGCCAACCGCCTCCATCAGGGTCCCCTGCACGACTTCGTCCCGAGCGCCCTGTCCGAATTCCCGGACATGCCGGCGGACACGGCGGGCTATCTCCGCTTCAACGGCACCACCCACCCGGACGCCAGCTTCAACGCCACCCAGAAGGCGGTCCTGCCGGTGTTCCCCGGACTGTCCGAGGCCGACCGCAACCGGATGACCTTCGCCAACATGCCGCCGACGCTCTCGTTGGTGCTGACCAGCGACCTGGTGATCTACCTGATCCTGCGGGCCGACGGGCCCGAGAGCCTGGAAATGGACACCGGCGTGCTCGTCGCTCCCGGCGCCATGGAACAGCCGGGCTTCTCCCAGCGCATGGGGATGATCATGGCGGCGGCCGGCGAGATCATCGCCCAGGACCTGCACGTCGATGAACTGGTGCAGGTCGGACTGCGCTCCCGTTTCGCTCCCCGCGGCCGCTATTCCTGGCAGGAGGGCGCCCAGCGCGCTTTCAACGGCTGGCTGGTGCCGCGCTATCGGGCCTGCTGGTCCCGCCTGAACGGCGCCGCGCCGCGCTCCGCCGTCTCGGCGGTGGCGTGATGTCGACCCTTCCCACGGTCTTCTTCGGTCACGGCAGCCCGACCATCGCCATCGAGGAGTCCGACGCCACCCGGGCCTGGCGGCGCATCGCGCTCGAGATCGGCCGTCCAAAGGCGATCCTGGCCATCTCGGCGCACTGGCTGACGCGGGGGACGGGGGTGACGGCGATGGCCGCGCCCAAGACCATCCACGACTTCGGAGGTTTTCCAGAACTGCGCCACGTCCAATATCCGGCGCCCGGACACCCAGCCCTGGCCTCCCGCGTGGCCGAGCTGCTCTCGCCGACGCCGGTGCACCTCGATGGGGGTCAGTGGGGCCTCGATCACGGCGCGTGGAGCGTACTGGTGCACGCCTATCCCGACGCCGGCATCCCCGTGGTGCAGCTGAGCATGGACGCGACGAAGCCGCCGGCCTGGCACTTCGAGATGGGACAGCGGCTCAGTCCGCTCCGGGACGAAGGCGTGCTGATCATGGGCACTGGCAACGTGGTGCACAATCTCGGGACCATGGACTGGGGCGCCCGCTACGGCGCGCCTTACGACTGGGCCGAGCGGTTCCACGGCTATGTGCGGTCGTCTATCGAACAGGACCAGCCCCAGCCCCTGATCGATTATCAGGCGCAGACCAGGGGCGACGCACTGCTGGCCCAGCCCAGTCCGGATCACTACTGGCCGCTGCTGTATGTCCTGGGCGCCCGCCGACCGGAAGACATGGTCCGGATCGGGCCCGACCACATCGAATACCGCTCCATCAGCATGCTGACCGCCGTCTTCGACAGCCGCTCGCAGCGGCTGCGGGCCGCCTGACCAGCCGCAGTCCAACAAGGGGAATCCATGGCCTTCATCTGCGAAGCCTTCGACGCTCGGCCCGAGGTCGCCGTCGGCGCGCTGCATCATCTCCGGGCGACGCCCAAGACCGTCCACTGGGGCTATTTCGACGCCGCCATCGCGCCGGTCCTGACCGTCCGGAGCGGCGACCTGATCGAGGCCGAGGCCATCACCCATCATGCCGGCGACGCTCCGGACCTGATGATGGACGAGGGGGTCACGGCCATTTTCCGCGAGGTGCCCGAGGCGGACCGCAATCCCGGGGTCCACATCATGACCGGCCCGATCTTCGTGGAAGGCGCCAAGCCCGGCGACATGCTCGAGGTGCGCTATCTGCGCATGAGCCCGCGGTGCAGCTACGGTTCCAATCTCGCGGCCAATTGGGGCTACCTCTACAAGGAGTTCGGCGAGAAGGAACGGGTGACCATCTACGCCCTGGACCACAATTCCAACCAGGCGCAGGCGCTCTACGCCTATGATTTCCCTGGAAAATACCTGACGCCCGGGACAATCACCCACTGCCCGGTCTGCGATCGTCAGCCGGCGCTGAAGGGCGTGCGCGTCCCGACCCGGCCGCATCTGGGCACGGCAGGCGTGGCGCCGGACGTGGCGGGCAGGGTCTCGACCATTCCCCCCGGGGCCCACGGCGGCAATATCGACAACTGGCGGATCGGCGCCGGCGCGGTGATGTACTACCCCGTGCAGGTGGACGGCGCCCTGTTCTCCATCGGCGATCCGCACGTCAGCCAGGGCGATGGCGAGATCAGCGGCACGGCGATCGAGGCGTCCCTGAACGTCCTGTTCCAGATCGTCCTGCGCAAGGATTTCGCCTTTCCGGCGCCGCTGCTGGAGACGCCCGACTGCTGGATCGTGCACGGCTTCGACGAGGATCTGAACGTGGCCATGCGCAACGTCTCCCTGGACATGCTGGGCCTGCTTACCGAGCACCAGGGCCTGTCGCGCAATGACGCCTATTCGCTGATGAGCGTCGCTGCCGATTTCGCCGTGACCCAGGTCGTGGACGGCCGCCAGGGCGTGCACGTGCGCATCCCCCGCGGGATATTCCCGCCCAAAGGCGTTGTGGGTGATCCTGGCCCATAGAGGTGGCGCTAGCGCAGGAGAGGCTCCACGTCCGACCATTCGGGCATGGACGCGGAGGCGCCCGGCCGGCTCACCGCCAGGGACGCCGCGGCGTTGGCGGCCTCCATGGCGACAGCAAGATCATCGCCCAGGCTCAGACGGGCGGCGAGGGCGCCGCAGAAGCAGTCTCCGGCGCCGGTGGTGTCGACCACCTCGGCCTTGCGCCCCCTTGTCCAGTGTGCGCCCGCGCGGCTGACCGCCAGAGCCCCGGCGGCTCCCAGGGTGACGATCACCGTCTGGTCGATCCGACACAGCAGTCTGCGCGCGGCGGTTTCGGCGGCGACCGGCCCGTCTGGCGGTTCGGCAATGTCAGAAAACGTCGCCAACTCCGTTTCGTTGACCACAAGGATGTCGGCGAGCTCGAACAGGGGTGACGCTTCGACAAGGGCGGGCGCGGCGTTCAGGATGCTCAGCCCGCCGTTAGCGTCGGCGGTCTCCAGGAAGGCCCGGATTGTTGGGATTGGCGTCTCCAACTGGGCGAGATAGACGCCCTGACCCTCCAAGGCCCCGGCCGACCAGTCGGACGGATGGACCTCCGCGTTGGCGCCGGGCGCGACGACGATCATGTTCTCGCCGGCGTCGGACACACTTATGAAGGCGGCGCCGTTGGCCCGTTGCGCCGATCTCCTGACCTGGGAGATGTCCACCCCCTCGGCGGCCAGTCGCGCCAGAAGATCGTGACCTTCCGAGTCTGAGCCGACGGTCGCTAGAAGACGCACGCCGGCCCCCATGCGCGCCGCTGCGATCGCCTGATTCGCACCCTTGCCGCCCAGGAGGCGCGCGGTCGAGCGGCTCAGCACTGTCTCTCCAGGCCTCGGAAGCCTTTCGACCCGCTGGACGATGTCGATGTTTATCGACCCCAGGACGCAGACGTCCATGCTCGTCTTCCCCTGCCGCGATGAACGTCAAATAGCCTAGTTCTGCTTTATCCGGCCTGGTTCGGATCTAAGCATGGTGAATTCTCGCGCACGGCGGGTTTGAGCTTGCCGTGGAGGGCCTGATACGGCACAGATTGCCGGCGAAACCGGCAGTAATAGTACGGTTGCAAGTCTTGCGGAGCGGGCTCTGGGGGTCAGGCGTTAAAGCAAAGCTTGAAATATCAGCTTTGGCGCACGCCTTTTTTCTGGACCCGTCAAGTTGGATAGGCATCCCCAGGTACGATCCTGTTCGGGCGCTGACCGCCCGGGCTCTTTGAGCCCAGTGCAAAGGGATTGATCGTGTCGCTCACCTGGGACCAGCTTCTGGCGTTGAACCTGCCGCTCGGTGGGGCGACCACCCACGGCTTCGTGGGCGGCAAGAACGTCGTCGTCAACGGCACGACGGGGAACGACTCCCTGCGCTCCGGCGGCAACGACACGATGATCGGCGGGGCGGGTGACGACACCTACAACGTCCTGACCGCCGGGGACGTGGTGGTCGAGCAGCCGGGCCAGGGCATCGACACCGTCAAGACCAACGTCAACTTCGTGCTCGGCGACAATGTCGAGAACATGAACCTGCTGGGCAGCAGCGGGACCGGCAAGGGGCTGTTCGGGACCGGCAACACCCTGGACAACCGCATCTTCGGCGACACGGGGATCCAGTTCATCAACGGCGGGGCCGGCAACGACATGCTGACCGGCGGGGGTGGCGCCGACACCTTCATCGTGGAGAAGGGCAACGGGTCTGACCTGATCACCGACTTCAGCTCGGACGATGCGATCTGGCTGCAGGGCTACGGCTTCTCGTCGTTCTCGGCGGTGCTGGCGGCGATGACTCAGGTGGGCGCCGACGTGATTCTGCAGCTGGCTCCAGATGAGGCGCTGGGCTTCAAGAACACCCAGATCGCCAACTTCACCGCCAATCAGTTCAAGCTGCAACTGGACACCTCTGACCTGGTCCAGGTGTTCGGCGACGAGTTCAATTCGTTCAATTGGTACGACGGGACGTCGGGGACCTGGCGGACCGTATTCAAGGGCGGCGCGTCCATCGACAGCCGCACCCTGATCACCAATGGCGAGTTGCAGATCTACACCGACCCGGGCTTCGGCCCGAACCCGTTCTCGGTGTCGGGCGGCGTCCTGACCATCACCGCCACCAACACGCCGGCCGCTCAGCTGGCGGCGATGTCCAACTATGCCTACACCTCGGGCCTGATCACCTCCAAGTTCAGCCACTCCCAGCTCTACGGGGTGTTCGAGATCAGGGCCCAGCTGCCGGCGGTGACCGGGGCCTGGCCGGCCTTCTGGCTGATCCCGACGGACAACTCCGCCCCGGCCGAGATCGATGTGTTCGAGCAGTTCGGGGCCACCCCCAACGTGTTCACCACCACCCTGCACACCAGCCAGGGGCCGACCCAGGGCCAGTCCAACCAGGGGAACACCGCAGGGGGCTTCCACACCTATACGATCGACTGGGAGCCGGACTACATCACCTGGTACTTCGACGGCAACGCGGTGTTCCGCCAGGTGACGCCGGCCGACATGCACGAGCCGATGTACGTCCTCGCCAACATGGCGGTGGGCGGGGCCTTTCAGCCGGCTGCGGGGGCGTTCAACGCCCAGATGCAGATCGACTACATCCACGCCAGCCAGCATGGCCACCAGATCACCGGGACCGGCAGCAACGACGTCTTCACCGTCGCCTCCATCCAGGACATCGTGGTGGAGCAGGCCGGCGGGTCGAACAACACCGTCAACGCCAGTATCGACTACATGCTGCCGGCCAATGTGCAGACCCTGGTGCTGACCGGGTCGGCCAATATCAACGGCTTCGGGAACGAGAAGGCCTCCAGCGTCACCGGCAACGACGGTAACAACATACTGGAAGGCAATATCGGCAACGACACGCTCTCTGGGGGAAATGGCAACGACCGCCTGGACGGCCTCTCGGGCAACGACACCCTCGTTGGCGGGGCGGGCGACAACACCCTGGTCGGCAACATCGGGGTC
>FTHI01000091.1_pt1 | contig 16858 bp, 19 predicted proteins | sample 1640891 | NCBI WGS metagenome assembly FTHI01 (sample SAMEA3914788, study PRJEB12502) | metagenome | biome: forest; material: soil | place: Canada | collected 2011-07-03 | depth 0.1 m
CCCAGGCCGGCCAGCGGCTGGAGCAGGAAGGGATAGGCCAGCAGCGCCAGCAGGCTGCCGAGGTTGCTGGCGGCATAGAGGCCATAGGGGTTCTGCTCTCCGCCCAGGCCCCAGTCCAGGCGACCGAACCAGGATTGCAGCAAGGGCGCGGTGGCTGACAGTGCGGCGAACGGGGCGCCGATGGTGAGGGTGAGCACCCCGAGAAGCCACAGGATGGGGTGGAGTGTGGAGCTCTGTCCGAATTCCCCCGCGATCCTGAGCGGGAGGACCAGGCCAGCAAGGACGAGCACGCCCATTTGCGCCGCCATCTGCACCCGCGCGCCGCCGATCCGCTGCAGCAGGTGGGCATAGGCGTAGCCGCCCAGGAGCGCGAGCTGGAAGAAGGCCAGGCTGGTGTTCCACACCGCCGGCGATCCCCCGAGCCGCGGCAGCAACATCTGGGCGATCATCGGCTCGACCAGGAAGACCAGGGCGGCGCTCGAGAAGACGGCGCAGGCGAACAGCGCCGGCGCAAGGTTCATCGCTCCCCGGTGGGGCAGTGCGCTCTCGGTCATCGACCCGGCGTCCCCTCGACTCAGGGGAGTCTAGAGACTTGCGGCCGTCTCGCGCAGGAAATCGGTTCGATGCTTCTCGTCAGGGATCCGCGCAGCGAGCTTGCGGCAGAGATCCAGTTTCGACCCCGCAGCGGCTCGCTCCCGCGCCACGATGTGGCTCGCGATGGGCCCGAGGTGACGGGTCAGAGCGCCGGTGATGGCCGCCAAGTCCCGGGCTGAGATAGGGCCGGGCGGCGCTGGCTCCTCGTCGGAAGCCTTCCTGGCGGTCACGACCTTGCCTGGCGTGCGCGGCTCTTCGATCCAGCCGAGGAACGCCTCGCGATCGGCGGGCGCGTCGATACTCCTGGCCAGGGCCCGGTAGAGCTCAGCTTCGTTGGCGACACGGCCGGCGGCCTGCCGCACCAGGACCGCCGCGATCGGCCCGATGAACCCGATCAGGCGCCGCTCGGCGTCCCGCAGCGACTCAGGCGAAAGGACGGGGGCCGCCGGTCCCGCGACCGGCGGAGGAGGCTGGACGGCATGGCCGGCGCGGGCGATGGCCTCCAGGCATCGGCGAAGAGCGTCCTGATAGTCCCGCGTCGCATCGATATACTGCATGCGCGTCAGGCGAAGCGGCAAGGCGCACGTCTCAATCAGGATCGGGATCAGGTCCTTGCCGTCGTCGATGGCGACGCTCACCTCGTCGGCGACGTTGGGCGACTGGGTCGCACGCGGCGAGATCACGACGATCATGCCCCTGCAGGCGCGCACGGCCGTCTCGACCGCCCGGTCCCAATGCTGGCTGGGGCGTATATCGTACTGGTCGACCCAGACGGACACGCCGGCTGCGATCAGGTCGTCCGCAAGCCTCAGGGCCTGCTCCGCGTCGGCGCGCGCATAGCTGAGGAAGTAGCTGGTCACGAGATCGCCGGGCTCCGGATCGGCACGAGCTTTCACCCCTCCGAGAGCAGGCGCAAGGCCTCAACCAAGCTGCGGCGCATCCTGTTGATCGCGACCGAGAGACGAGAAATCTGGTCCGAACCGCCGCGGACATATTCGGGAGCGTCCATGTTCCCGAGGCTGATGGCTTCCGCAGCCGACGCCATCCGGTCAATCGGGCCGATCACCATGACGCCGAGCAGCAGGTTGAGCAGCAGGAACAGCAATCCGAATACGGCGCCATAGACGCCCAGGAACAGCAGCCGCACATGGGACGCGCGGGCCAGGGGGACCGCCAGAGGCACGCTGACGATCTGCGCGCCGATGACGTCGTTCAGCTTCCAGCCAAATCCGTTCCGGGGGCCGTAGAGGCTCACCATGGACTTGGGCGCCGCCTCCGGCGTGGAGTGGCACCTGAGGCAGGCCTGCTTGCTCACCAGGGGCCGGGCGAGGTTGAGCGTCGGGCCTACCGGCGTTCGGCGCTCCAGCACGATCTCCTGCTTTTCGGGGTGGTCCCGGAAGTCGTTGATGAGGTCGGATTCCCAGTCGCCGGCGCGATCGTCCAGATTGGTCGGGTTGAGCGCGACCTCCTTGTAGCTGTAGTCCCGGAACCGGGCGTGCAGGACGTCGAAGTTCTTCTTGGCGGCGTAGGCGGAGACGGACTGGGGATGGAACGTCGTCTCCATGTCGTGGGCCAGCAGAGGCGCGATCTGCTCGGAGGTGTACTTCCGTGCACCGGTCGCGCTCTCCATCATGATCCGCGAGCTCTGGAGCACGTCGCTCCTGGCCTGGTCTTCCAGGATGGGCGTGGCGGCGACGGCGAACAGCGCGATGCCCACCAGCGCCACGATCAACAGCATCAGGTTGAACTTGGTTCTCAGGCCCATGGCGCGTCCGGTCCCTGGAGCCCCTGGCGACGCAGACGCCGGGACGATGGCTGAGCCATACATCTCCCGCCGCAGTTGACCAATGCGGCGTGCGCCAACGCCGAGGTTACGTCATCGCTTGCCCTGAACGGAGCGGGCAGGAGCGGTCTCCTTGAGCAGCAGGGACAGGCCGAACCCGAGTGCGATGAATATGGCGACCAGAATCATCGGGGCCTGGAGCCCCAGGCTCGTGTGGTCGGCCAGCTGGCCAGCCACGATGGGCCCGAACACGCCGCCGGCGAGTTCGCCGATTCCGACCACCAGGCCCATGGCGGTGGCGATCTGGGCCCGCGGCAGGCTCTCGCCCGGGATGGTCGCCATGAAGATCGGGAAGACGCCCGCCGACATCCAGCCGACGAACTGAAGCGCGCTCAAAGCCCACAGCGGACCGCCGAAGAATAGCGCCGAGAACGGCGCGAACAGTGCGGAGAGGCAGCCGAACACCATCACCGGCTTGCGGCCGATCTTGTCGGACAGAGCGGGCAGGACCAGCCCGCCGACGAGAGCGGCGACTCCGACCGTGCTCATGACGCCTGCGACGGCGCTCAGCGGCAGATGGTGATGCTCGACCAGAAAGGTCGGCAGGAACACCGAGGCCGTGACCATCCACCCCACCATGAAGATGGCCACCAGGGAGCAGATGAGCACATTGCGCACCTTCAGCATCTGCATCAGGCCCATGGGCGCGGGGAGCGCGCCGCCAGTCTGTACCGATCCTCTGGGCGGCTCCTTCACCCAGAGCCAGATGGCGAGGGCGGCCAACAGGCCGGGGACGGCGGAGAGGTAGAAGGCCTGCCGCCAGCTGAGGGCCGCGGCCATGGCGATGAGCACGATCGGGCCCATGGTGTTGCCAATCAGATTGGCGAACACGTTCTGGACGATGCCGATGTTGACGCCGCGGCGATGCTCGCTGGATTCGAGCATCATGATCGCCAGGCAGATAGGCAGCACGCCGCCTTCCAGCAGTCCCATCAGCAGGCGCGACAGGATCAGCACCGGGAAGGTGGTGGCCAGGCCCGTGAGCAGCGAACACAGGGAAAAGCCGACGACGCAGGCGATCAGCACCAGTTTTCGACGCCCGGTCCGATCGGAGACCAGGCCGACCACGTAGGCGGAAATGGCCCAGGTCACGGCCAGGGCTGAGCCGACCATTCCAACCTGGGTGTTGTCGAGGTGAAGCGCCGGCTTGATCAGCGGCATCAGGTTCGCGGCCGCCTGACGATCGAAGAACACGATCCCGAAGGTCGTCCCCAGGATCAGGATCAAGGCGTTCTCGTAGGTGTAGAGGCCGCGCCGCGCCATGGAATCCCCTTCCCGGATGACATCCAATGGCCTAGCGGTCCGGGACGGTCTTGTCTGCAAGCGCCGCGCTGTTGCAACCGTGCGCGCTTGACTTGGCGGCCTCATCGGCCACGGATCGCGCCATGTTTCCGGACGACATCGAAATGCTGGCCCGCGAGGTGCTCGAGAGGGCGCGGGCGCTGGGGCTCAAGATCGGGACGGCGGAGAGCTGCACCGGCGGGCTGGTCTGCGGGGCCTTGACGGCCATCGCCGGATCCTCGGACGTGGTCGAGGGCGGCGTCGTGACCTATTCCTATCCCGTCAAGGAAGCGATCCTGGGGGTCGGCAAGGCGCTGCTGGCCAGCGAAGGCGCAGTGTCCGAGCCTGTGGCGATCGCCATGGCGAAAGGCGCCCTCCCCGCGCTCGGCGTCGACCTGGCCGTGGCGGTGACCGGCGTGGCGGGTCCAGGCGGCGGCAGCGCCGACAAGCCCGTGGGCCTGGTGCACTTCGCGACGGCCCGGAAGGGCGCGGACGCGGTCCATCGGGAGGAGCGGTTCGGTGACATCGGCCGGGAGGCTGTCCGCTTGGCCTCGGTCAAGGTCGCGTTGATGATGCTCGCCGAACGACTCGGAGCGTGACGACCCGATGAGCGCAGTGGAGGAACCGCGGGCCCGCTGGTTCGCGCCTGAGCTTCCGCGCCGGGCGCTTTCAGCCGCTGTCGCCAGGCAGGGCGAGCTGCGCCACGCCTTTCGCGTGGCCGTGGCCGTGGGCGTCTCCTTCGCCGTCAGCGGGCTGCTGCATTTGCCGCAGGGCTACTGGTCGGTGTTCACCGCGGTGATCGTGGTTCAGACCAGCATCGGCGGCACGATTACCGCGGCGATCGAACGCCTGCTGGGGACGCTGGTCGGCGGGCTGGTGGGCGTCGGGGCCGCCTATCTCAGGGCCAAATCTGTCGTGGAAGAGGGCCTGATCCTTTCGGCGGCGATCCTGATCCTGTCGTTCGCCGCCGCGATCCGGCCGAGTCTTCGTGTCGCGCCCATAACCGCAGCCATCGTGCTGGTGGGCGGCGCCAACATCCACATGGACCCGCTGCTGGCGGCGATGTGGCGGGTGCTGGACATCCTCTTGGGCAGCGCCATCGGCGTGGCGGCCACGTTGCTGGTCTTCCCCGCCCGGGCGCGGCGCGCGGTAGGTCAGCGGGCGTCGCGAGCCATCGTCCTGCTGTCCAGGGTCCTCGAAGCCTACGCCCATCGCCTGCGCACCGGCGACGACGATCCGGGGGCAGAGGCGGTGCTGCGCGAGAGCCGCCAGGCCCTGACCCAGGTGGAACTGGCGATGGCGGACGCCGCGCGAGAGAGCGCCTCCGGCTTCAGCGAGGCGACGGTGCCGGAGGGCTTGCCCCTTGCCCTATGGCGGGTGCGCGGCGACGTGGTGATGGTCAGCCGGGCGCTGGCCGCGCCCATGCCTGAAAGCGTCGCGGCTCAGCTTGCCCAGCCCTCCGCTGCCCTGTTGCTGGCGCTTTCCGGGCGCCTGCAGGCCTGCGCCGCCTCAATCGGGTCCAGCGCGCCTTTGGAACTGGATCCCGACATGCCCAGCCGGGAGGCCTTCGAGGAAACGGTGGAGAGGGTGCGCCAGGCCCGGTTGACCGCCGACATGACCTTCGACGCCGCCGCCCGCATCTGGGGCCTGGTGTTCGCCCTGGAAAGCCTCATGGCCAATGTCGGGGAGCTGGCCCTGTGTATTTCGGAGATGGCCAGTCCGGCGTCTCAGCCCGCGGTCGCTGCCGCGCCGTAGAGCGCCTTGGCGCGGGCCTCGAAGCAAGCGATCAGGCGCTCGGCGGCGGTGTGCAGGTTGGCGGCCAGGATGGCGTCGAGCAGACGTGACTTGAACTCGAAGTCGATGGTGAACTCGATCCGTGCGCCATCTCCCTCGGGCGTGAAGGTCCAATGGTTGCTCAGCCGCTTGAACGGCCCGTAGAGCAGGCTGACGTCGATGGTGCGGCTTGAGGCGTCGAGTTTCACGCGGGTTGCGAAGGTCTCCCGGATGAAGGCGAAGCCTACCTTGGCTTCGGCGTCTACGCTGCCGACGCCATCCTTCGGCGGCGTCCGGTTCCAGGTGCGCACGGCTGAAACCCACGGCAGGAACTTGGGATAGGACTCCACATCTCCGACCAGGGCGAGCAGCTGGTCCGGCGCATAGGGCAGGACGCGGGTGACGCGCGTGGAGTGCAAGGCGATCAGCGAGCCCCGTCGCGGGCCGCTTTCAGCCGGGCGAAATCCTCACCGGCGTGGTGCGACGAGCGGGTCAGGGGGCTGGACGACACCATCAGGAACCCCTTGGCGCGGGCGATGACCTCATAGGCCTTGAACTCGGAGGGCTCCACGAAACGCTCGATGGCCGCGTGCTTGCGGGTGGGCTGCAGGTACTGGCCGATGGTGATGAAGTCGACGCCGGCGGAGCGCATGTCGTCCATGACCTGCATCACCTCCTCCTTGGTCTCGCCAAGGCCCACCATCAGTCCGGACTTGGTGAACTGGCCGGGATCGCGCTCCTTGACCTGCTGCAGCAGGCGCAGGGAGTGGAAGTAACGGGCGCCGGGGCGAATCTTCAGATAGAGCCGCGGCACGGTCTCGAGGTTGTGGTTGAAGACGTCGGGGCGGGAGTCGATCACCTCCGCCTCCGCGCCGACCTTGCGCAGGAAATCCGGCGTCAGGATCTCGATGGTGGTCCCCGGCGCGGCGCGGCGGATGGCACGGACGGTCTCGGCGAAATGCGCGGCGCCTCCGTCGGCGAGGTCGTCGCGGTCCACCGAGGTGATGACCACGTGCTTCAGGCCCATCTTGGCCACGGCGTCCGCCACGCGGGCCGGTTCGGTCGGGTCCAGGTCGCCGGGAAGCCCGGTGCGCACGTTGCAGAAGGCGCAGGCGCGGGTGCAGATCTCGCCCATGATCATGAAGGTGGCGTGCTTGACCGACCAGCACTCCCCGATGTTGGGACAGGCCGCCTCCTCACAGACCGTGACCAGGCCGTGGCCTTTGACGATGTCTCGGGTCTCCAGATAGCCGGGCGAGCCGGGCGCGCGCACCCTCAGCCAGTCGGGTTTGAGCAGCACCGGCGTGTCGGGACGGGACTGTTTTTCCGGATGGCGCCGGGCGCGGTCGGTAGAGTCGATCAAGGTGACCATGTCGCCTAGATCGGCCTTGAGGGGCGTTTGATCAAGTTGTCCTGCCTTGCGCTCAAGCTTGGCGACCGTGAAGAGTGGCCGGATGCGCCCGGCGATCCGCAATCTGCCTGTGCTTCTGGCCGCCGCCGTGGCCCTGACGGCCTGCAATGGCGCGGACCCGCGCGCGCCCTTCACCGACAGCCGCATTCCGCCAGGGCTGGCGCATCCTTTCTATCCGCCCGAGGGGTGGGCCTGGGGCCTGGTCAAGGTCGGCGGGGCCCCCGCCGCACGATACGGCGTCGCCGGCCCGCCAAGGCGGCCGCGCGCCGACGTGCTGATCCTGGCCACCTACGGTGAGCCCGCCGAAGTCTGGTTCGAGACTGTCGGGGACCTGAACGAACGCGGCTTTGTCGTGTGGGTGCTGGAGCCGATCGGCCAGGGGGGATCTGGCCGCTATCTGCCGGTCCGCGACATCGGCCACGCCACGAGCCTGAAACCCGATGCGGACGCGGTGGCGGCCATGGCGGCTCGGTTCATCCGGCGCCGGCCGCTGATCCTCATGGCGTCCCGGACCAGCGCGCCGACCGCCATCGCGGCCCTGGAAGCAGGCCTGCCCGCGGATGGGCTGGTTCTGTCATCCCCGAGCCTCGACCCGGACCCGCCGGCGGTGCTCCAGGACGCCCAGCGCCGCAGGAGCATCGGGCTTGGCGGCCTGCGCGCCGATGGAGGATCGGCCTGGACGCGCGGAGGTCCGGACGACGCCGCGCTCGGATCCACCCACGACGCCGGTCGCGCCCGGCTGCGCCTCGCCTGGGAGACCGCCAATCCGGACCTGAGAATGGGCGGGCCGTCCTGGAGCTGGCGCGCGGCGTTCTCTGAAGCGGCGGCGGGCGCGACGTCCGGACCGGTCGGGCGGGTGGGCGCGCCGGTGCTGATCCTGCAGCCCGATGGGAGCAGCGGGACTGGCGGCGCGCTCTGCAAGCGCTTGCAGACCTGCACCCTGAAGAGCTTCAGCGGGTCGGGCAACGCGCTGCACCTCGAGGCCGACGCCGTGCGGCAGGTCTGGCTCAATGCAGTGGACAGCTTCATCGAGAGCGACATCGCGCGCTTTTCGCCACCCCCGGCGCAGGCTAGTGTGCTGGATCAGAAGTTTGCCAGTTCGTTCGATCAGGCTTTGAGCGAACTTCAGATCCAAAAAGCACACTAGAACCATACACTTGCTAGTGTCCTAATCGATTCCGAAGTTCGTCGGAACCTGCGATATGCGCTTGCGAACTTCGGAATCGGGACACTAGGCTGGCGCCGGAAGGGTAGATCGATTGCCGGATGAGACAGCCGCCTTGAGCCGCGCCGCGGATCGCCGTTCGCTTTTCGACGCCCTGATCGACGCCCGCGATCGCCACGGCGGCAATACGCCCATCGTTGAGGATCAGGAGCGCCGCCCCCTTGGCTACACCGCCCTGATCCGCGCCGCCTTCGCGCTCGGCCGGCCGATCAGCCGCATGACCGCGCCCGGCGAACACATCGGCGTCCTGCTTCCCTCCAGCCTGGGCGTGGTGGCCACCCTCTTCGCCCTGCACGCCATCGGCCGCGTGCCGGTGATGCTGAATTTCACCGCCGGGCCGCGGAACGTGCGGAGCGCCTGCGCCTCTGCCGGGGTGAAGCGGATCCTGACCTCGCGCCGCTTCGTCGCCCAGGGCCGCCTGGAAGACCTGATCGACGACCTTTCGGCCCACGCCGTCATCACCTTCCTGGAAGACGTGCGCCAGGAGATCGGCGTTTCCGACAAGGCCTATGCCGCGATCGCCGGCGCCGCGCCCCGGCTGTTCCGGACCAAGGTCGATCCGGACGCCATCGGCGTGATCCTGTTCACCTCCGGCAGCTTTGGCGCGCCAAAGGGGGTGGTGCTGACCCACGCCAACATCCTGGCAAACGCCGCCCAGATCGCCGAGCACATCGAGCTGGATCCTGCGTGGGTGTGGTTCAATCCCCTCCCCGCCTTCCACAGCTTCGGCCTGAACGCCGGGATCATCTTGCCGTTGGTCATGGGATTGCGGGCGTTCCACTACCCCTCCCCGCTGCATTACAAGATCATCCCCGGCCTGGTGCGCGAGACCGGCGCCACGGTGCTGCTATCCACCGACACCTTCATCAACCAGTACGCCCGGTCGTCCGAGGCCGAGGACCTGTCCAACCTGGAGTTCGTGGTCTGCGGCGCCGAGCGCGTCCGGCCCGAGACCCACGCCCTGATCGCCGACCGCTTCGGGGTGATGGTGGTGGAGGGCTATGGGGTGACCGAGGCTTCGCCCGTGGTGGCGGTCAACAAGCCCACTGACAACCGGCCCGGCCCCGTGGGCCAGCTGCTGCCACGGATGCAGTATCGGCTGGAGCCGGTCGAGGGCATCCCCCAGGGGGGACGGCTGTTCCTGCGGGGCCCCAATGTGATGGCGGGCTATCTGACCGCCGACGGCGGCGTCGATGCGCCGCCTGACGGCTGGTATGACACCGGCGACATCGTGGACATCGATCCCGAGGGCTGGATCAGGATCCTGGGGCGCGCCAAACGCTTCGCCAAGATCGGCGGGGAGATGGTGTCGCTGGCGGCGGTGGAGGAACTGGCGTCCGGACTCTGGCCCGACGAACGGCACGCCGTGATCAGCCTGGAGGACGCCAGGAAGGGCGAACGGCTGGTCCTGATCACCGACCGCCAGGACGCAGAAGCCGGCCCCTTGCTGGCGCACGCGAGGGCGGCGGGGGCGCCTGAGATCGCCGTGCCCCGCCGGATCATCACCGTGAACGAGGTGCCGGTGCTGGGCTCGGGCAAGACCGACTACGTGGCCATCCAGCGCATCGCCGAGGCCGACGTGATGTCCGAAGACGACGGCGGGCGGCGGCGACGGAACTGAGGAGGCCATCCCCACGAGGTGGGGGGCGCCACGAGCCTCGCCTTGAACGCCCCGACATTCGAGTGTCGTCTGGGTTGCCGTATGATTGGATACTCGGCGGGCTAGCGCTGGAAGGCAGACGGGCGGCGAAAGCCCACGGTGGGCCAAGCGTCCCATGGGAGTTGGTCATGTCCAAACAGATCATACACTCGGTCGCCAGGTCCGGCGCGGCGTTCGCGGCCGTGCTCGCCGCCTCGATTGCCCTGCAGGCGGGGCCGGCGATGGCCGGGGACACCTGCGGTTCGGGAACGGCTTCCGGCGCAAACTCGGTTGCCTGTGGGACTGGCGCCGCGGCGACGGGCGACAGCAGTTCGGCCTACGGACATGGAAGCACAGCCGGTGGGTTGAACAGCTCAGCCTATGGCGAGTCGAGCCTGGCGAGCGGCGACTTCAGCACCGCTACCGGCATCAACAGCGTCGCGACGGGGGTCGCAAGCTCCGCCTACGGCAACGGGAGCAGCGCGGTCGCCGACTACGGCACGGCCTACGGCAATGCGAGCTTCGCCAGCGCCTTCCAGGCCTCAGCCATGGGACAAGGGGCGTTTGCGAGCGGCCTCAGTTCATCCGCTCTGGGGTCTTCGAGCACGGCGAGCGGTGACTACAGCAACGCCGGGGGATTCCTCAGCCAGGCGACCGCGGAAGGCGCCTCGGCCTACGGCTCGTTCAACCTGGCCAGCGGAGTCTATGCGACGGCGCTGGGGACCAACAGCATCGGCAGCGGATACGCCGGGGCGGCCACGGGCTACTTCAGCCTGGCGAGCGGCGATTACAGCGTGGCGAGCGGATCACACAGCACCGCCAGTGGGCTCAACAGCGTCGCCGTCGGTTACAACAGCCTGGCGAGCGCAGACAGCGCCGTCGCTTTGGGCGACGGCGCCAACGCCACGGCGGTGGGAAGCCTGGCCATCGGGCTGAACGCATCGTCCATCGGCGTGAACGCCATCGCCATCGGACAGGGCGCCACGGCCACGGGTTCCGTGGCGGTGGGCTCGGCGGCGAGCGCCGCCAACGGCGGGGCCGCATTCGGCGACGGCGCGGTCAGCACCGGGCTCAACAGCGCCGCACTGGGCCCGGGCGCCACCGCCACAGCCGCAAACGCCATCGCGATCGGTGCGGGCTCGGTTGCGAACCAGGCGAACACGGTGTCTGTCGGAGCGACCGGCTCCGAACGCCGGATCACCAATGTCGCAGCCGCCGTCTCATCGACCGACGTGACCACCCTTGGCCAGGTTCAGGGCATCGCCGCCAGCACCCTCGCCCAGGCGAACGCCTATGCCGACACAAGGGTCAACGCCCTTGGCGTGGCGATCCAGCAGGACCGCAAGGGCTTCGACGCCGGCATAGCGGGCGCCATGGCGGCGCTGAACATCCCGCAGGCCTGGAGCCCCGGCAAGACCATGGTGGGGGCCGGCTTCGGCGTGCGCGAAGGCGAGTCCGCGTTCGCCATCGGCTTGTCGCGCATGAGCGACGGCGGCAGGGCGACGTTCAAGGCCACGGCCGCCTACGACAGCCAGCACCGCTTCACCGCCGGCGGCGGCGTCGGCTTCCAGTTCTAGCCGCCCGCCTTCTGCTCCCCATTGGCCCAGGCGTGGAGGTTGAAGCCGTCGGCGGGGCGGATGAAGAGGGCGGTGACGGGGCTGAGGAGACGGGTGATGTGGCCTTTGCCGTGGGTGTCTTCCAGATAGACCAGGTCGCCCGGGCCGATCTTGTGCTTGGAGCCGTCGGAGGTCTCGACCTGCAGGTCGCCGGTCAGGTTGATGGCGAACTGCGGCTGGGGCGCCAGGTGCCAGTCCACCTTGTTGGGCTTGTAGGAGATGGCCCGGAGCCAATCGAGCGGCAGGTTGCCGGCCGTGGGGGCGACGGCGATCTCCTCGAAGTGGGATTCGCCGTCGGCCGTCGCATAGACGTGGAAGACCTTGGGCTTCACATCGGTGTTGGCGATCGGCGAGGTGACGGTCTTCGCAGGCGTGTCGGCGGCGGCCATGAGCATTGTCCCCTTCGGTGCTGGCTGGGCGCCCGCAAGCAGTGCTGCAGCGGCGATCAGGGCGGCATTGATCATCGGATGGTTCCTCCCGGCAAGGCGGCGTGTTTCACCGCACGATGTAGAACCGGATCTCCACGGAGTCCGGCCGGCGGACGCCCGCCGTGATGAACAGGTTCTCGCCGAGCCAGGCGTGTGGGCCCGGTCCGACTTCGAAGGTCGGGGCGGCGCGGAAGTAGACCAGCGATGGGTCCACCGGCTGGCCGGCCAGAAGACGCCGGATCACCGGCGGGCTCGCCCGGCGGATCCCCTGGTTGACCACGGAGATCATGGTCCCGTCCTCGGCGCGGATGACGTAGCGGGCCAGCACCTCGGTCAGGCCGTCCTCACGGATGGCCTGCCAGTCGGCCCCGAGCGCCAGGATCTCGCCCTTGAACCGCGGCCCCTCGACCGTCCCTCCCGCGATCGGCACGATGCGCCGGCGCACCCCGCCGGCCTCACCCATCTCAAGCGGCGGATCGACCTTCACCCTGGCTTCGAACACGAATTCGAGCGCGGGCTCGAACGGGAAGGTCTCATCTTCGCTGCTCATACGGGCGATGCATCCTCGGGACGGGGTGTCGTGGAAGACCTGACCTGATCGTCTAGCCCTGGCGCCGGGCCGAGGCAAACCTCAGCGCTTACGGCCGGGCTTGTCGGAGGCCTCTTCGCCGTCGTCGGCCAGGTGCATCTGGTGCAGGAAGCGGTGGAGCAGCGGCGCCATCACCAGGCCGGCCGCAAACACCAGGAACAGCCCCGAATAGATGGCGTAGCCGCCCGCGAACAGTTTGCCCTGCGCCGTGTGGAGCTCGCCCAGAGGCCCCATGCCGGAGAGGATCATCGATGCGTTGGCGAAGGCGTCGATCCAGGTCATGCCTTCGAGCGCATGATAGCCCCACATCCCGCCTGCCAGGGACACGCCGACCATGGCCAGCACCAGCACGAGATTCCCCCCCAGACGCATGTAAAACGTCCCGGCCGGGGCCAGCGGGTCTTTGAGGCGCTCGTATCTCATGAGGGCCGGACAGTTCCCTTCCGCGGAACGGCGGTCAAGCCGGCCTGCGCCCTTGACCCGGACGCCGCCATCCGCATCCTGACCGCCGCTTTCCAGGATGACCCGCCAGGAAGACCCGAATGAGCGAAGACGACCGGCTGACGATGTACCACATCCCGGGCTGCCCCTTCTCGGAGCGGGTCGAGATCCTCCTGGAGCTGAAAGGCCTGCACGGGATGATGCAGGACGTGGAGATCGACATCTCCAAGCCTCGCCCGGACTGGCTGCTGAAGAAGACCCGCGGCACCACGGCCCTGCCCGCCATGACGCTGGAGAACGGCGAGACCCTGAAGGAGAGCATGGTGATCATGCGCTACTTCGAGGACCGCTTCCCCGAACGGCCCGTGGCCCAGAAGGACCCGTTCCGCCACGCCGTGGAGGGGATGCTATGCGCCACCGACGGCGCCTATTCCGGATCGGGCTATCGGATGATCCTGAACCGCGACCCTGAGAAGCGGGAGGAGTGCCGCCAGGGCGTCGACGCCCAGTACGCGCGCCTGGACGACTTCCTGACATACTACGCGCCCAAGGGGGACTTCCTGTTCGACGAGTTCGGTTGGGCGGAAGTCGCCTTCACCCCGATGTTCAAGCGGCTGTGGTTCCTGGAATACTACGAGGATTATGTGATCCCGCAGACCCTGAAGCGGCTGCTGCGGTGGCGCGAGGCCTGCCTCGCCCATCCGGCCGCCCAGAGCCGCACCTACCAGGAGATCATCACCCTCTATTACGATTACAGCCAGGGCGGCGGAAACGGCCGTATCCCGGAGGGCCGGACAATCTCGAGTTTCACCCTGGATCCACACTGGTCAAAGCGGCCGATGCCGCCGCGCGACAAGTGGGGCCATTCCGCCAGCGACGCCGAGCTGGGTCTTCTGGAAGCAACAGCGACGGCGGCGGAGTAGATCATGAGCTTTTCAGGACAGACGGCGCTGGTGATCGGCGCCACGAGCGGCATCGGGCGGGCGGCGGCCATCGCCTTCGGCAAGGCCGGGGCCAATGTGATCCTGGCCGGGCTCGGCGACGAGCAGGGCAAGGCGGCGGTGGCCGAGATCAAGGCGCTGGGCAAGGGCGACGCCTTGTTCATCCTCGCCGACGTGACCCGTGAGGCTGACGTCAAGGCTGTGGTGGACCAGGGAGCGGCGCGGTTCGGGCGCATCCACGTGGCGTCCAACAACGCCGGCATCGAATGCGAATACGGCCCGGTGCAGGACCGCACCGCCGAGGAGTTCGACCGGATCATCGCGGTGAACCTGCGCGGCGTATTCTTCGGCCTGCGCCACCAGATTCCGCACATGCTGGCGCACGGCGGCGGAGCGATCGTGAACACCGCCTCGCAGGCCGGACTGACGGGCCTGGCCAATGTGGCGATCTACACCGCCAGCAAACACGGGGTGGTGGGGCTGACCAAGTCGGCGGCGCTGGAGACGGCGCGGCAGAACATCCGCATCAACGCCATCGCGCCGGGGCCGGTCGACACGGGCCTGCTGCACCGGATGGTTGAGGGCAAGGTGCCGATCTCGGCCATCGCCGAGAGCACCCCCATGGGCCGGGTGGCGCAGCCCGAGGAGATCGCCGAAGCGATCCTCTGGCTCTGTTCGGACGCGGCGTCCTATGTCACCGGCCACACCCTCGCCATCGACGGCGGGATGACCGTGCCCTGACCCGAACTGGAGACCAGCCATGATGACAGGCGGATGCCTCTGCGGCGCCGTGCGCTATGAGATCAACGGCGAGCCCGTCGCCGCCGGCCACTGCCATTGCACCGCGTGCCAAAAGGCCACGGGAACGGGCCACGTCTCGGTGATGGTGACGCCGCGGGCCGCGGTGACCATCACCGGCGAGCTGAAGGGCTATGCCTCAACCGGGGGCAGCGGCGGGCAGATCACCCGCAACTTCTGCCCCACCTGCGGCAGCCTGATCTACAGCGAAGGCCTGAGCATGCCCGGGACCATCAACATCACAGCCGGCTCACTGGACGACCCGTCCCAGTTCAAGCCGATGTTCGCCATCTACACCAGCGAGCGCCACGCCTGGGACGCGCCGGGCGTCACGCTGATGGAATTCGAAGCCATGCCGCCCCAGCGGCCGGCGAGATAATCGACACCGTCGGTCAGCGCTTCTGGCGGCCATGGAATACGCGTGTGACGAGGACTTGATCCCCATCCACGCGATAGCGCACGACGTACCCGTCGCGGCCAAAGCGGACGACCAATTCGCGGATGTTGCGGCTCACGCGCGGGCCGGACTCAGGAAACTCGGCAAGTCCGCGAATTGACCCGAATATTCGCTCAACGGCGTTGTGCGCAGCGGGCGGCGACCTCTCAGCGAACCAATCGATGAGATGGGCGATGTCGGCCTCGGCCCTTCGGTTGACGACAACCCGGGTCAAGCGCTGTGATTCAGCGCGTCCCGAAGGCGGGTCCTGAGACGGTCCTCAACTTCGCTCCACTCGAGCGCGTCGCCGTCGCGAAGGGACTGTTCGGCAATGGCCTCGTCGACGGCGGGATCAGGATCGAACCCCGCCGGCCAAGAGTAGTCGCGGTAGTTGAAGAGTCGCTGTTCCAGCACCTGGCGAGCGTACGCGTCTTCACTCATGCCCGCCGCCTTGGCCGCCCGTTTCAGGCGGGCCGCAAGCGAGTCGTCGAGTTCAATGCTGACAGCACCGTCGGCCATGACATCAATGATCGGTCGAGGCCGATGTTGCGTCAACCCGCCCTGATCGCCCCATGCCTGGCAGCTTGGTCTAGCGTCAGCTGGTCGATCTCAGCTGCTCTTCGATGACATCCTGAAATCGGCCCAAGGCCTGATCGAGGTTCACGTAATCACCCGTGCGGTCGTAATCCTTCAGGCGCAGGAGGGCCTCAAGACCGTCGTCCCGCTTACGAGATCGATGGGACTCACTCACGTCCCCTACCCGCCCCCGCTCTTGAGCGACACGCACATGGGCTTGCCCTGGTAGAGGTCGCCGAACAGGGAACCGTCCTGGGAGGCCTTGGCGCGGGCCTGGTCGAGGGCGGCGGTGTCGGCGGGCGGGGTCTCGCCCTTGGCGCACCAGGGGGCGTCCACGCGCCGGTACGGGCCATCGCAGAGACAGATGTCGGGCGGCGAAGCAAAACGGCTGGCCGACTGGGTGTGGCAGATCGGTGGGAAGGTGGAGCCGTTGGGATCCAGGCACAGGGTCGCCGGCGTGCTGGGTGGCTTCTGGGGTTGCGCCAGGGCCAGGGCCGGGACGGCCGAGAGGGCGAGAACTGCAGCCAGCAATCGGGCGCGCATGACGAAGCTCCTCCACGTTAGGAATGCACAAGCATCCTCCAACGCGGAGGAACGTCAATGCTTCAAGTCCGTTCCTGAAGGGCTCAGCTATCCAGGAAGCTGCGCAGCTTGCGGCTGCGGCTGGGGTGCTTGAGCTTCCGCAGCGCCTTGGCCTCGATCTGGCGGATACGTTCGCGGGTGACCGAGAACTGCTGGCCGACCTCTTCCAGGGTGTGGTCGGTGTTCATGCCGATGCCGAAGCGCATGCGCAGGACCCGTTCCTCGCGGGGGGTTAGGGACGCCAGGACGCGGGTGGTGGTCTCGCGCAGGTTCGACTGGATCGCCGCATCGATGGGCAGGACGGCGTTCTTGTCCTCGATGAAGTCGCCGAGGTGGCTGTCTTCCTCGTCGCCGATCGGCGTTTCGAGCGAGATCGGCTCCTTGGCGATCTTGAGGACCTTGCGCACCTTCTCCAGCGGCATGGCCAGCTTCTCGGCCAGCTCCTCCGGGGTCGGCTCGCGGCCGATCTCGTGCAGCATCTGGCGGCTGGTGCGCACCAGCTTGTTGATCGTCTCGATCATGTGCACCGGGATGCGGATGGTGCGAGCCTGGTCGGCGATCGAGCGGGTGATCGCCTGGCGGATCCACCAGGTGGCGTAGGTCGAGAACTTGTAGCCGCGGCGGTACTCGAACTTATCGACGGCCTTCATCAGGCCGATGTTGCCCTCCTGGATCAGGTCCAGGA
>FTHI01000791.1_pt1 | contig 16851 bp, 13 predicted proteins | sample 1640891 | NCBI WGS metagenome assembly FTHI01 (sample SAMEA3914788, study PRJEB12502) | metagenome | biome: forest; material: soil | place: Canada | collected 2011-07-03 | depth 0.1 m
ACCTACTCACCCGACGAGTGCCGCAACTATCTCCAGAACTCAGGCTATGGAGTCGCCTAAACTTAACCCGCTCTAGGGCGTCGGCCCGTGCGGACGTCAGCGGAGTGTCAGGCCCGGCCGCGGGGCATCGTCTGAACCCGATCAGACGGCGGCCAACTGGGCCGGCGCCTTGTGCATCTCGCCGCCCTTCATGATCATGGCGATGCGGTCCTTGTCCTGCAGGATGCGGACGTCCTGGGTTGGATCGCCGTCGACCAGCAGCAGGTCGGCCAGGTAGCCCGGCTTCACCAGCCCGACCTCGAGGTCCATGATCTCGCCGCCCAGCCTGGTCGCCGCGCTGAGCGCCTCCGCCGGCGTGTAGCCGAACAAGGTGACGAAGTGCTCCAGATCGCGGGCGTTGCGGCCGTTGGGATTGAACGGGAAGCCGTAGTCGCCGCCCGGCAGCACACGCACCCCGCGGCGCTTCAGCTCGGGGACCAGCCGCGAAGCGAGCTCGATCACCGGCTTGGCGCTCTCCTTCATGGCGCTCATGTCCACGTGCGGCGGCGGGTTGGCCTCCAGCGTGGCGACGATGATCCCGATCGCCGGGGCGACGAAGATATCGCCACGCCTGGCTTCCAGCATGTCCAGGGCTTCGCTGTCGGCCCAGGTGCAGTGGTAGAGCACCCTCACCCCGTGCCGCAGGCCGAGCTTGATCGCCTGGGCCGCCTGCGTGTGCGCGGCCAGCCAGAGCCCATGCTTGCGCGCGCCCTCGTCTGCGGCGGCCAGTTCCTCGTCGGAATAAAGGATGTGCTGGGAGCTGCCGGGCAACAGGGCGTCCTCGCCGGAGATCAGCAGCTTGACGCTGTCGATGCCGATGTCGGCGCAGTGGTCGATGAAGGCGCGCATAGCCGCCGGGCCGCGTCCATGGCTGACCTGCCCGGTCTGGGGGGCGTCGCCTTCCGGGCTGCGTTCAATGGTGGACGCCCTGAGGCGCGGGCCAGGCGCGCGGCCCCCCTCGATGTCGGATCGCAACTCTACCTCGAGCGACTCCGCCAGGGCGCCAGCGGAGTAGGCGCTGGTGAAGCCATGGTCCAGCAGCACGCGGGCGTTGCGATAGGTGGCGACCTTCATCTCGTCGGGCGGCAGGATGAAGTCGTGATAGATGCGCTCGACCGACGAACCCCAGGACAGGTGGGCGTGCGCCTCGACGAGCCCGGGCATCAGCACCTTGCCGCCGGCATCGATCACTCGGTCGCCAGGCCGTTCGGCAAGCCCCGGCGCGCCCCACGCGAGTTCTCTGATACGATCACCCTCGACGGCGACGGCTCCCAATTGCGGCGCGCTCCCGCTGCCGTCGAAGATCCGGGCGTTCGTTATGAGCTGCCTCATGGGTCTCTTCCTTCTGTACTCATCCGGCGCCTAATGCACCGCGCCCGCTGGCTCACAGGGAATTTCTGCGGGCGATGCGCCCGAGCACTCCGGCGCTGGGTTTGGGCGTTCGCCTGAAGGTCGTCCGGTCGACCGAGGCCAGTCCAAACTTGGCGTCGAAACCGGCGCTCCACTCATAGTTGTCGAGCAGCGACCAATGGATGTAGCCACGGACAGGCACGCCGTCGTCCATGGCGACCTTGAGCTCCTTGAGCGCGGCCGGGATCAGGGCAGCACGGATCCGGTCGTCCGGCGCGCCGACCCCGTGTTCGGTGACGATGATCGGCTTCCCCGTGACCTGGTGGGCGTAGCGCACGGCTCCGGCAAGGGATGGGGGATAGACCTCGGCGCCGCGGTAGGCGAGCGTCGCGCCTTTCGGAGGCGGCAGCTTGCCGTTGGTGTCCCAGCGAGAGCGCTCGTAGTTCTGCACGCCGAAGAAGTCGTCCTCACGCGCCGCATCGAGCCAGGCGCCGTAGAACTCGGCGCGCTTGGCGTCACGGATACTGTTGGGTCCGACGGCCTGGTCGTCCAACATGGCCAAGCTGACGCCGACGGGAAGACTGGGACGGACAGCCTTGATCGCGATGCGGCCGGCCTTGTGGCCAGCGAGCATGTTCGCCGTCACCCGCGGCACGTCTTCCGGGAGGATCGTGTTGCCGACGACGAATTTCTGCGACGCGCTGGCCGCCGCGGCGGCGGCAAGGTTCGCGCGAAGACTGTCCGTGAACTGGGGTGGCAACAGGCTCTTCAGCAGTACGGTGATGTTGGGCTCGTTGAGCGTTGTCGCGTAGCCGATGCCACCGGCTAGTCGCCGCGCGGCATGCTCACAAAATCGGGCGAACAGGCCTGGCGATTGGGGGTTCGTCCAGCCGCCCTGCGCCGCGAACCAGCGTGGCGTGGTGTAGTGATTGAAGGTCACGACCGGGGTCAGGCCCCGCGCCCGGCAGCCGTCGATGATCGCCTTGTAGTGTTCGAGCATTGCTGATGAAAACATACCCGGCTCGGGCTCGATGCGGGCCCACTCCAGCGAGAACCGGTAGCTGTTGAGGCCTATGCTTTTCACCAGATCCAGGTCCGCTGGCCACAGTTCGAAGCTGTTGTCGGCGTCGCCCGACGGCGGTCCCGCAATCGTCGGCCTCACGTTCTCCAGCAGCCACTGATCGCTGTTGACGTTGTTGCCTTCCACCTGATGCCCGGCGGTCGCCGCGCCCCACAGAAAGCCATGCGGGAACTGGGCGTTGGATGCGCGAGGGCCCGCTGCGAGCGAGGGCGACGCGATCAGCGCCCCGCCGGCCCCGAGCAGCGTACGGCGGTCGATGGCCATGTTCCTGTCTCCCATATTCAGCCGCACCGCTCCCGCGCGAAGGAAACGATTTCATCGGCGAGCCGCGCGTCAGAGCCGCCCAGGTGCATCGCCATCGAATAGTGATTGTGGCCGGAGGCCACGTAGGCCCGCGGCATGGCGCCGTGACGCTCCAGCCGTTGCTTCAGGATCCCGAGGAATTCGGCCTGGAACCGGGGCGGATCGAACTCGGCGCAGGCGACCAAGAGTGGAATCTCAGTCGCGGTCACGGCCTCGAGCGGCATGCGTTCGGCATGTTGGATCGGCTCACCGAAGTAGAGCGTGTCCCGCTCCTCGAGACCGGTGACGCCATAGAGGCCCGACAGGAGCACGGCCGCCCTCACGTCCCGATCCGCCGGCCGCAGCTGAAGATAGGTCGCGACATGGACAGCGCCCGCTGAGGTCCCCACAAGCACGATCCGGCCGGGATCGCCCCCATGCGCTCCGACGTTCGCCCGCAGCCAGTCGACGGCCGCCCCGACGTCCTCGCCCCCGCTCGGCCAGCCGTGATCGGGCGCCAGCCGGTAGTTCATCACCACGCCCAGGAAACCGGCGCGCGCCGCCATTCGCCCGACATTGGCGTTGGCCCAGTTTGCCACGGAGCCCTTGTCGCCCAGCCGGAACCCGCCCCCGTGCACGAACAGCATGACCGGCGCGGGCCGCCCTGCGGAACCCTGGGCCCCATAGAGATCCAGGCGATGGCGGGCGTGAGCGCCATAGGCCGCGTCGACGTGGCTGGCCGGCATGGCCTTCGCCAAGGCCTGCTGCTCGCTTTCGAACAGTGCGACGCACCGCTGCAGCGTCTCCGGCCCAAGGACGTCGCCCATGGAGGCGATCGCCGCGTGCGCCTGCGCCGACTGGATCAAACCGCACGCCTCCCTTTTCACTCGCTCCAGAAAGGACCGATCAGAAGTTCGCGTCCAGGCTCACCCCGATCAGGCGGAAAGACTGGGGTCCATAGATGGCGCCGATGTTGGCCGCGCCACCGTACGGGAAGGCGCTCTGGAACAGGGACGGCTCGTGCTCATTGAACAGGTTGCGCGCAAACACGGCGACGGAGTAGCGGCCCACGGGGTCGCGGATGCCGATCCGGCCGCCCACGACCCAGTGAGGGGGCATCGTCGTCTCGGTGAGCGAGTTCGCTTCGTAACGGATCCGCGACTTCCAGACGACGTCGAGGGCAACGAAGCCATTGAGAGCCGGAACGATCGGGTGCTCATATTCGCCGGAGAGGGTGAACTTGTACTTCGGGGCGTAGGCGAGCTGGGTGCCGCCGATGTTGACGCCGTCGGACCCGAGGAAGCCGCCAGGGTAGCTGGCGTCGGCGAAGATGAAGCCCGTGTTGAGCGTCAGGCCCTCGGTCACCCGTCCAAAGAAGTTGATCTCGACGCCCTTGGTCTCCACGCCATCGATGTTGGTCTGGACGCAGGAGAGGGCCGCAGTCGAGACGTTCACCGTGCACTGCTGCGCCTGGAAGTCGCCGACCTTCTCGTAGTAGGCGTTAAGGTCCATGATCCAGCCCCCGAACAGGGTGCTCTTGATCCCTGCCTCGTAAGCCGTTGGAATCTCTGGCCGCACGACGTAGGGCGTGAGCGGCAATGCCGGAATGGCGATCTGCCCGCCCTTGAAGCCGCGTGAAACGGTCGCATAGGCCATGGTGCGGCTGTTCAGGTCATATTGTGCGCCGAACCGGAACGAGACCTTGTTCGTGGTGAGGTTCTGGCTGCTGGGAACGTTCCCGGCCAGGTCCAGCCGCTGAAGGTCGAGTTTCGCATGGGTGAAGCGACCGCCCGCGATCAGCCGCAGCATGTCCGTCACGTGAAACGTGCCTTGTCCGAACACGGCAACGGACTCATCGGTGATGTCATTGCGCGCGCCGGGCTGATTGACGATCGGGATCGTCAGTCCAGGGAACGGCGACAGGTTGATCGCGAACGTGGAGGGGTCCTGGACCGCCTTCTGGTGCGAGTAGAACCCCCCGATCGTGTACTCGAGTTTCTGACCGGCCGGGGAGGTCAGGCGGATTTCCTGCGTGAACAGATTGGTGTCGTTGTGCGTGGGTCCGCCGGTGATCTGGAGCTGGAACGGGTCTGCCCGGAAGATGTTCGCGCCCTGGCTGCGCCCCTCGTTCCTGCGATAGGCGGTGATCGACGTCACGGTGAAAGGACCGGCGTCATAGTCCATCTGAAGCGAGACGCCGAAATTGTTGTTGGTGCTGTTGAGGCCCTGGGCGGCGCAGTAGTTCTGGTTGCCGGGCTGGGCGATCACGCCGCACGAGGCAAGCTGGTTTGCGATCCCGGGATCGGGGATGGGGAACGGTGTCGGCAGAGGCAGGATGCCCGGGCCGCCCGCCTTGATGATCGTGAAGAAGTCGCCCTCGCCGGTCGACCGTGCATGGGCATAGTCGCCGATCAGGTTGAGCGTGAACGCGTCGTTGGGCCTCCACAGGTAGCGGCCGCGGACGGCGAAGCTGTCATTATCGTTTAGCTTGCCGGTGAGGAGATTCCGGTCGACGCCCTGGCGCAGATTGGCGAGGCCCGAAAGGCGCAGCGCGGAGTTCTCGCTGACAGGAAGGTTGATCACTCCCTGGACGACCTGCTGGCCGTATTTCGAGCCGGCGGTTCCGGCGCCGGCAAGCTCTGTACGGAGCCGCCCGCTGATCCGGGAGGGATCGGGGGCGTTGGTGGTGATGTTGATCACCCCGGCCGAGGTCGTCAGACCGAACAGTGTGCCCTGGGGCCCCTTCAGGACCTCGATCCTCGCAACATCGAAGATGTCGGACAGGTTCGCGTTGCCCTGGCTGACCTGGTCGACCACGACGCCCACTGAGCCGACGGCGCCGGGCGAGAAAGTCTGGGTGCCGATGCCGCGGACAGAGCCCCCTCCCCCCACGTTCTGCCCCGGCGCGGACTGGATCTCGAGCGAGGGCGCAATGCGGTTCAGGTCATTGAGGCTGTTGACCTGCTGGCGCTCGAGCTGGGCCGCGTTCGCGACCGTGATCGAGATCGGAACGTCGACCACTCGTTCCTGGCGGCGTTGCGCCGTCACGACGACCTCGTCAGCCGTCTGGCTGGCTGCCGGGACGGCGGGCGCGCCGGCGGCATAAGCCGGGGCGGCGAGCGCAATGGCGCTACATGACGCTAAGGCGAGCGTAATTCGGCGAGATGCCAGCATGATCGAGTCCCCCAGTCCTTCATTCGCGCGCCGAAGCGTCGCTGGAACGGGCGGCAGGGACGTCAGGCGGGGAGCTCTCGGCGACCCATTCGGGTGCGCAACTGGAACCTGCGGGCGTTCCCTCGCCACGGACTCTGCCGCTCGCTGAGGAGAATCCGGCGCCCTGACCCATATTTCAAATAATGATATTCGAAGGGTCCATAGCTACGCGCTATGGATGACGTCCTGGACGACGGGATTGATGAGCAGGCCGATCGATCCGATCTCCACCTCGACCCGATCGCCCGGTCGCATCCATAGCGGCGGGGTGCGCCGGGCGCCCACGCCGCCCGGCGTACCGGTGGCGATGACGTCGCCAGGACTCAGCGGCGTGAAGGCGGACACATAGGCGATCAGCTCGGCAACGGGCCAGATCATGTCCGAGATCGGCTGGTCCTGCACGACCACCCCGTTCAGGCGGGTGACGACGTGCTCGGCCGCAAGGTCCGGAACCTCGTCGGGAGTCACCAGCCAGGGCCCGAAGGCCCCGGTGCCGGGGAAGTTCTTCCCTGGCGTGAACTGGATGTTGTGCCGCTGCCAGTCGCGCACCGAGGCGTCGTTGAAGCAGGCATAGCCGGCGACATGACCCAGCGCCTGCCCGGCCGGAATGGCCCGGCCTCCCTGGCCGATGATTACCGCCAGCTCCCCTTCGTAGTCCAACTGCTCGGACACGGCCGGCCGAACGATCGGCGCGCCAGGCCCCACCAGGGTGTCCGGGAAGCGGGTGAACACCGCCGGATGATCGGCCTCGGCCCGCCCCGTCTCCTGCCGGTGGGTCTCGTAGTTGAGGCCGATGCAGAGGATCTTGCCGGGATTGGGGATCACGGGAAGCAGGTCGACCTGCCCCAGGTCAAACATGCGTCCAGGGGCGAGGCTCGGCAAACTGGACGCGGCGATGGCGGTCTTCAGGTCGTCCAGCCCGGTCAGCTCGACGACGCGATCCCCCTCGACCCGGCCGAAAGCGGGCTCCCCATTGGGGGCCACGAAGCTCGCGTACTTCATGGGCCAGGCTCCCATTCCCGTTTGAAGCGGAAGGTGCGTTCCGCCCGGCCGAGCGTCTCGACGTCCTTGTCCGTGAGCCCCCATTGATCGATGCGGCCCTCGGGCCATGTCCAGTCCTCGGGCGCGCCGGCCCGATAGTCATCGCCGACCTTGTCCACGGCCGTGGAGAACTCCACCACCGCATCGAATGGAGCGATGAAGTAGGCGAACACGTTGGCGCCTGGTCCGTGCCGGCCCGGGCCCCAAGCCGGCGTCAGTCCGTGGTCCCGCAGACGGCCAACACCGCGCATCACCCCGTCGATGTCCGCCATCTCGAAGGCGATGTGGTTCAGCGAGCTGAACCCTGCACGGGCGAAGGCGACACTGTGATGGGACTCGTTGCAGCGTACGAACACCATCCCCTTGGTGCGGTCGGATACGCGGAAACCCAGCGCCTGTTCAGCCGCGAGGGCGGTGGCCTCCGCATCCCGGGAATTGAAGACGATGTGGGTCAGCTTCGCCGGTAGGTCCTTCCCGGAGAGCGGAGCCGCCTCGGACGCCGACGCCAGGAAGCGCAGGAGCTCACCCTCGGGCAACTCCACGATGATCCCGTGACCGCCGCCCGGGTCCTCAGAGCGGGTGGCCGTCGCCCGGAGTCCGGCCGCCGCAACACGTCCCGTGAGCCCCTCAAGGTCGGCGTCGGTGCAAACGAAGGTGGTCGTGCGCACGAACGGCGCGCCGCCTTCCTCGATGGCCACCAGATAGGGGAATGGGCCCGATCCGCGCAGGTAGTGCGTCCTGTTGCGCGATTCAGCAGGAGCCATGCCCCAGACTCCCGTCAGGAAGTCCGCCGCGGCCTCCGCTCCCGGCAGAACCAGCTCGATGCTCCTCAGCTTCATGCCACGTCCTCCCATCGCGTCGCCTTCTCGCCGAACAGCTGTTCCGACAGGAGGCCGATCAGGACTTCCAGACCGGCTCCGTCGACAGCGCCCCCGAAGACATAGAAGTCCGGCCGGACGATCACCGCCTCGGCACCGCGCGTTCGGAGCCAGTCCGCCAGGGCTCCGCCATCGGCCAAAGTGTCTGCCGCGAGTGTAGTCAGAGGCAGCCCGGGGAGCCGGGCGGCGACCAGCGACTTCGCGGCCTCGGCCATCGCGGAGTCAGCCAGGAACAGTCGCCAGCCGCTATGCAGATCATCCAGCAGCACCGGTCCTGAACCTGCCGCCACACTGGGCTGGATGAAGCGTTCGCCCGAGCCGGGTGTCCCGGAGGCCATGACTCCCGCCCTGATGGGCGGGATCAGGTCCGCAGCCGTCTGAGGCGTCGCGCTGCGCGCCTGGCTCCGCATCCGGGCATCACGCTCCTCCGCGGCCTTGGGGTCCAGCAGGCAGATGTAGCGGCCGGCGTCGATGGCGGCTGAGATCACCTGGCGCACATGCGGGTCGCGCTCGGTCTGATAGGTCGCCATCAGCCCGGGGGGCGCGCCGCCCCTCTCGACCAGTTCCAGCTTCCAGGCGAGGTTGGCGACGTCACGGAATCCGTGGCACATGCCCTGGCCGAAGAACGGCGGCGTCTGGTGGGCGGCGTCTCCTGCCAGGAAGACCCGGCCGACTTGCCAGCGCTCGGCGACGAGGCCGTGGAAGCGGTAGGTGGCGGCGCGCACGAGCTTGTGCGGCACACCCCCCAGCCACGGCTCCAGCAGCTCGGCCACGCGGGCGGGCCGCGCCATCTCGGCTTCATCTTCCCCGGGCAGCAGCATGAACTCCCAGCGGCGGTGGTCGCCACGCCCGGGAACCACCGTGGCCGGCCGGCGCGGATCGCACACCATCACCGAGAGCCGCTGCAGATTGGCGTGCTCGGGCACCAGGCCGAGGCCGGCGAACCGCACCGGTCCCTCCACTTCCGCGTCCACCACCAGCCAGGGTTCGTCGAAGTCGAGGTCATCCAGCGGCACGTCGAGTTGGCGGCGCACCGCGCTCCGCGCGCCATCGCAGGCGATGACCCAGCGCGCGCTGAACTCTGCTGTCCCGCCTGCCTCGTCGATGGTGACGACGACCCCTTCGTGGCTCTGGTCGAGCCTTCGAAAGGCCGCTCCGAGCCTCAGCTCGACGTTGGGCCAGGACGCCAGCCCCGCACGCAACAGCCCTTCGAACTCCGGTTGATAGAAGAAGTAGTCGTTGGCCCAGCCGAACGGCTTGGGACGGCCGGCAGTGCCCATGTAGCGGATCACACCGTGATCGGCCCCGACGTGCAGGTGTCCTTCGGCCTCACGCATGTGCGGCGCCACCTGGTGAACGACGCCGGCCGCCTGCAGCAGGCGCATCGCTTCGTGGTCGAGGTGCACCGCGCGCGGCAGCGGATGAGGCTCGGCCTCCTGCTCCAGCACCAGCGTCTTCAAGCCGGCTCTGCCGAGCAAGTTCGCGGCCAGGGCGCCTACCGGGCCACAGCCGACCACGACGACGTCAAACTCGGGCGTCGCCGTCATGGGGCGTCCCCTGCCGCCCAAGCCGCCTCTCTGGGACGCATCGATCTCCCCACTTGCTGGTTGGGGACCATGATCGGCGAGGCGATCCAACGGTTCAAATAATGATCTTCTCTAGTCCCATAACCTGAAGCTATGTCGGCTCCGCTTCACAGGTTGTGACCGTGTGCGTTCCTGAGCGCGGCTATGAACGCCTCGACGACGGGCGGAAGATGGCGCGCCGCGAGACGCCTGATGCCAACGGTGCGGACGAAACCGGCGTCGGCGATCTCAAGCGCTCTCAGGGCGCCGGTCGCGAGTTCGGCGGCCACGACCTGCCTGGGCAGGATCGTGACGTACTGGGTGTCAGACACCACCGCCTTCGTGGTCAGCAGGGAATCGCAGCGGATCAGATTGACCGGCGTGGGGGTCGCGGCGGCGATGAACAGCGCGTCCACCTGGCGTCTGAAGGCGCCTTGCGCCTGGGGCAACACCCACGGATAGCCCGACACGTCGCGCAGTGAGATCCGGTCGGGAAGCTGGGCATTCTCCCTACCCACGATCAGCGCGAACGGGTCCCGCAGAATCGGCTCTTCGGTGAGATCCTCCGGAATGAGATCGATGCCGGTGGTCACCAGCGCCACGTCGATCTGTTCGTTGCGCAACAGCTCCATGAGCGCCGTGTCGGGCCGTTCCAGCACTTCCAGATCGAACCGCGGCGCCGCCGCCTGGAACAGGGCCACGGCCTTGGGAAGCAGGCTCGACAGGGCGCCTGGCGTTCCCCCGACGACCAGGGGTCCGGCCACCTCGGCGTCGATCAGCCTGGCTTCCTTCTCGGCCGACTGGAGAAGGGATTCCAGCGCCTCGGCCCTGGACCGAAGCGCCAGGCCCGGCGGGGTCAGCTGGATGCCGCCGCGTCCCCGTTCGAACAGCCGCACGCCGAGCGTGCGCTCCAATTGGCCGATCGCGACCGACACCGAGGGCTGGGAGATGTTCAGCCGGCGCGCCGCCTCACTGATCGAGTTTCCCCGGCAGACGGCGAGATAGGTGCGGAGGTGCCGAGGATCGATGGGCATAACCGCAGCCTATCGACGTGCGGACGAACTATAAAGGGACCAGCCTCGTCAGGTGGGTCAGGCGCCGCCGCGGGGCACGAAGCCTTGCTGGGCCAGCCACGCATGGAAGGCGTCCAGCCAATGGTCCACGGGCAAGCCCTGCTTCGCCGTCCCGAAGCCGTGCTGCCCCTTGGCGTAGATATGCAATTCCGCGCTCGAGTTGGCCGTGAGCCAGCGCCTGAACAGGTCAGGCATGCCGCGGGACAACGGATCGTCGGCCGCCGCCGCCATGAAGGCCGGGGGCGCGCCGGTCGGAATCTCGTCCGGCACGAACGCATAGATGATGCCCACGAAATCCGGCCGGTCAGAAGGGGCCGCTTTTACCGCCGTCTCGCCTGAGACTACGCCGCCGGCCGAGAAGCCGATGATCCCGATCCGCTTGGGATCGACGCCGAATTCCGCCGCTCTGGCGCGGACGAGCCCGACTGCCCGTTCCCCGTCGCTGATTCCCATCTGCTCGACCGGACCAAGGGTGATCGCAGGGGCCCCGGAAGCCGAGGCCGCGCCAGACTTCGCCGCATCGGCGAGGATCTTGCCCATCCCGGCCAGAATCTCGTTTGCGTCATCTGGCATTCGGTTGAGCCGGTACTTCAGTACGAAGGCTGTGACCCCGTGGTCAGCGAGGTTCTGAGCCACGCGGACGCCTTCGTTCGTGTAGCTGAGCACGCGGAAGCCTCCGCCGGGAGCGACGATGATCGCGGCGCCATTGGCCTTCCCGGGCGCGGGGCGGAACACGGTCAGCGTTGGATGGGTGACGTTCCAGACCAAGGTATCGTCGTTTGGGGGCGTGAACCTGGGATCCTTGAGGTTCTGTGCATGTTCCGTCTGGGTCCAATCTTCCGACCCAGGCGCCGCGCCGCTGTAGAGGGGAATGACCTGATGGTCGGCTTCGGCCGCCCGGGCGGCGCCAGCGACAGCCATCACCGCGACGAGCAAGAGTCCCAGTCTGCGCGCCATGACGCTTCCTCCCTTGGGGCTCTGTTGGCCCGATCCGCCGGGACTGTCGGTTCGCCAGCAACGCAGATCAAATATTGGTTCGCTTAGCATCCATAGTGGACGCCTATAGATCGCCGCGTGAAGAGGGAACCTCCGCCTGAATCGAGTCGCTAGGCGAGGAGCCGCCGCAAGCCGCCCGCGGGGTCGCGTTCCACCCGTGAGTGGCTGTCGAACACCATCGTCTGGATGTTGATCGGGTCGTAGCGGGGCCACACGAGATCGGGCTGGCTCGGATCGCCGGTCGTCGCGAAATTCACCCATGCGCGGCTCATCAGCCGCGCCACCCGTCGCGCTTCAGGACCGTTACCGGTGAACTGGTCGGCCAGCGCGGTATTGTTGAAGGCCGCGGGTACGTCTGAGCCGTGGGGAACGCCGACTTGGCCATCCAGAACGGGAGTCGGCCAGGTGAACCAGTAACTGAACACCGGGGCCGCCATGAGCGCGTGCTTTTTGCGCGCCTGGTCCAGGGCGAGGTTGCGGATGCCCATCGCGCGGATGATCGCGGCGAGGTCCCCCGGGGGATGGCCTGGAAACGCCTTCCTGGCTTCAGCAACAATCGGCCCTGCCTGGGCCCGATGACTGGGCGGAACGGCGTCAATCAGGTCCGCCTCGTCGATCCCGATGGGAATAGGCCGGAACTCGTCGCGCACATTGCCGATGATCATCGGGACGCCGGCGGAGATGCGCGGAGCGTCGGACTCCCAGCCCTCCGGCAGGACCGCCGGATCCAACGCGGGCCCGAAATTGGCGCCAGGCCCTAGCTTGCGGACTGCTTCGAACCCGGCGGCGATCACCTTGGCCGGCTCTGCAGCCGTGAGGCCGGCCAGGTCTCCCTGGGCAAGCCCAAGACCCGCGAACACCCCGTCCGCCAGCTTGCGCGGGTCGCGTCTTGGATCCGTCAGCGGAAACGACCCACTCATGACGACGGCGCGGTGGAACAGGCCCTTCGCCGCCGGCATAGCCATCAGAGCCGAGACCTTGCCGCCTCCGCCCGAATGCCCGAAGATCGTCACCCGGGACGGATCGCCGCCGAAGCTCGAGATGTTGTCCCGGACCCATTCCAGGGCCAGCACAAGGTCGAGAAGGCCGACATTGGCGGAACTCGCGTACTCGGTCCCGAAACTCGAGAGGTCGAGGAATCCCAGCGGGCCCAGGCGATGGTTCACCGAGACCATGACGACGCCCTGGCGCGCGAGATTCTCCCCGTCGTACGGCGGCAGTTCCTGGCTGGAGCCAGACACAAATCCTCCGCCATGCAGCCAGACCATGACCGGGAGCTTCGCGCCCCGATCGAGCGCGGGAGACCAGACGTTGGCTCGCAGGCAGTCCTCGCGCTCGTATCCGGCGTCCAGATCCTGAACGAAGGCCATGGCCTCCATGGAACGATCCTGCGGAGGCTGCGGACAGACGGGACCGTAGGCCAGGCTCAGGCGCACCCCGGTCCAGGCCTGAGGCGGCCTCGGCGGACGAAATCGCGACGAACCGCCGGTGTCGGCGCCGTAAGGGATGCCCTTGAAGACGTAGACGCCGCCCCGCTTGAACCCCCGCACGGAACCGCTGCGGGTCACCGCGACGGCGTCAGCTGGTGTCGTGACGGTCGACTGCTCTCGGGCTGGCGTCGGGCCGCGGCCGGCAGTCGCTGCACTGGCGCGTCCAGCCATCGCCACCGCGCCCACACTACCCGCGGACCAGAGGGCCCCGCGGCGAGTCAGTTCGCCCCGTGCCGACCCGCGCTTTTCCGAAGCCATCACGCCCTCCCAGACAGCGGCTCTGTTCTGACGCGAGCCCAGGACCGAAACGTCGGCTGCCCACCCATTTGCGTCAAATAGGCTTTTCGGGTGGGGCGATAGGGAAGGACTATGGAAGATCTATAGTCCTCGACTATGGACCTAGAGCACAACGATATTTGATCTCGCCCCCCAGCAGCGGACGATATCTGCGGGCGACTCTGCCGAAAACACGCCCGGAGGCTCCGCGATGCACGGGCGTTTCTGGATCAAATGCACTGCCGCCTTGATCTCGGCGATCGTGGCGGGAGCAACCCTCCCCATCGCTTCCTTGGGCGCAACTTCAGACTCGGCGCCGCCAGTCGTGCGGGTCGAGCAAGGCATGCTGCGGGGCGTGCAGATCGACGGCGGCAGGTCCTTTCGGGGCGTGCCCTTCGCCGCCCCTCCTGTTGGCGCCTTGCGGTGGCGCAGAACAGAACCGCCGGCGCGTTGGACGGGGGTACGGGACGCCACCCGGTTCGGCCTTCCCTGCGCCCAGCCCGATCTCGGATGGAATGGGGTGAAAACCACAGGCAGCAGCGAGGACTGCATGACCTTGAACATCTGGGCGCCGACAGGAGCCCGGACCCTCCCGGTGATGGTCTGGATACATGGCGGTGCGTTCCAGGGGGGCAGCGGCGTTGATCCGATGTTCGACGGAACCGCCCTGATGAAGCATGGGGTGGTCGTGGTGACCTTGAACTACCGGCTGGGCGTGCTTGGCTTCCTCACCCATCCGGACCTCGCTGCTGAGACCGCCGACCACGGCTCAGGCGACTATGGCTTCTATGATCAGGTCGAAGCGCTGCGCTGGGTCCAGCGCAATATCGCCAGGTTCGGCGGCGACCCCCATCGAGTGACCTTGTTTGGCCAGTCGGCGGGAGCCGCAAGCGTCGGCGCCCTGATGACCTCGCCCCTGGCAAAGGGGCTGTTCTCCCGGAGCATCATCGAGAGCGGTCCCCCGTTCGGGCTCGGCCACTACCGCACGGCCGCCGAGAGCGAGGCGCCGGGACGCGCCTGGGGCTCCGTCGCCGACCTGCGCAAGCTCCCCGTCGAGACGCTGATCGCCAGCTGGGCGCGCTTCGCCTCGGCCAATCCGGCGGAGCACACCGCCACGCCCGTCGTCGACGGCAACGTCATCACTCAGTCGCCGGATGCGGCGTTCGCCGCCGGCGCCGCATCGTCCATGGCGTCCATCATCGGCAACAATTCCAGGGAGGCCCTCGGCCCGCCGGGCGCCGGCGACCTGGATCGATCGTACGGAACGGAGGCCCAGGCCGCCCATGCCATTTACGATGGGGCGCCAGCCGATCCAGTCATCGGGGACGGGCCGAGCCAGCTCGCCACGGACGTCACCTTCCGCTGTCCAACCGTGATGACCCAGACCGCCCGGGCCGCAGCCGGCAATGCAGTCTTCGCCTACCAGTTCGAGGAGCCTCTTCCGGGACGGCGGGACCTGGGCGCCGGCCACTCGTTCGAGCTGCCTTACGTTTTCGGGAACCTCAGCCCAGGCGGTTTCATGGGCGGCGACTTCAGTGCCGACGAAAGGGCCCTCTCCGCCCAGATGCAGTCCTACTGGACGAACTTCGCCAAGTCCGGTGATCCCAACGGCGACGGACTGCCACACTGGGGGCGTTTCAACCCCCAAACCGCGGACTACATGATCCTCGCGGTGGGCAGGGTCGGGACGCTGCAAGGACTTCGCGCGAGACCCTGCTCGCTCTATCGTCGCAATTGGGAAGCGACGCACCATCAGTCGATCGCAAGGGCGGAGTGACCGCCATCCACCTCGGAGGAAAGCGTTTGAACACGACAGCCTGCTCGCTTGCATTGGTGCTGGGTCTTGCGCTCGGCTCGGCGGCCAGCGCCCAGCCGGCGCCGCCGCCCGACATCATGGCCGCTCCGCCGAATGCTCCCCCGCCGAGAGCCGTAGCGCTCGGGCCCTACGCGGTGACCGTGGAGAGCGACCCGACCCTTCCGACCCACACCATCTATCGGCCGACCGACCTGCGCCCCTTTGCCGGCGGAAAGCTGCCGATCGTGGCCTGGGGCAACGGCGGCTGCGCCAATGTCGGGTTGATGTTCAGGAACTTCCTCACCGAGATCGCCTCCCACGGCTTCCTGGTGGTCGCAATCGGTCCGATCGACGCCCCGCTGCCAAACTTCGGCGCGCGCCCGGCCGGAGGTCCCGTATCGATCCCGCCGCCAGCTACGCACGACGGGCAACTCATCGACGCGATCGACTGGGCCATAGCGCAGAACGCCAAGCCGGGGCCCTATCGCGGCGTACTGGACGCCTCGGCAGTGGCGGTGATGGGCCAATCGTGTGGCGGGTTGCAGGCGATCGCCGTCGGCGCGGACCCAAGGATCAAGACCGTGGTCATCTGGAACAGCGGCGTATTCAACGCGGCCAACGGCCTGCCGGTGCTTTCGGGAGCGACCAAGGCGAGCCTTGCCAAGATCCATGCTCCGATGGCCTATTTCATCGGCGGACCCACCGACATCGCCTTCGCCAACGCCGAAGACGATTTCAAACGGCTCCAAGGCATTCCCGTGTTCAAGGGCGACCTGAACGTGGGCCACGGCGGCACTTACGGCCAGCCCAACGGTGGCTGGTTCGGCGAGGTCGGGGCGGCCTGGTTGAAGTGGCGCCTCAAGGGCGACGAGGAGGCCGGCAAACTGTTCGACGGCCCGCGCTGTGGCCTGTGCGTCAATCCGGCCTGGAACGTCGAGAAGAAAAACATGAAATAGCGCGCGCCAGCCAGGCGGGGGTGAGCAACAGACATACCAACACCCGTCTCCGGAACCTTTGATGGCGTACTCTGCCGCCATCAAAGGTTAGTTCACGACGAAGAAATCGAAGACCGAGTAGTCGGAGTGCTTTTCACCGTAGCCGACGAACACCGAACGGGTGAGCCAGTCGTGCGGCCCAGCTTGGGTCTCGAAGACCGGCGACAGCCGAAAGTAGTTTTCGGTCGGAGCGACGGGTTCTCCGCGATCGATCCGGGTCTGCACCTCGGCCGGGGCATGGGCGTAGCCGCGATTGAAGACCTGGACGATCACGCCATCGCTCGTTCGGATCAGATACCGGGCGTCGAACGCGACAACGCCGTCGCTGCGAAATATCGGCCAGTCGCCACCGCTATCTGAGATCACTTCACCTTCCAGCCGGGGGCCCGTGACGTCTCCGCCTGCCACTGAGACAAAACCGCGGGTCTCGCCGCCTCGCACGGGAAAGCGGATTCGCGGACCGGTTGGAAAGTGCAGACGCACGCGGAAGGCAAAATCGAGCTGCGGTGCATTCATCACCCATCCTCCAGACAGCACCGCCCGCCCAGCGCTGACGCGCCCTGCGAAGGATGCAAATTGCGAGCGCCACCGGCCTTGACCAAGCGGGCTAAGCGACGAGCGCACCAACAGCACGCGACACGCTACCCGGGATCACCCCCTACGCCCGCTAGTAGCTTGGCGAGGAGGCCGATCAGTTGAGCCAGTTCCTTGTCAGTGAGGACGTCACCGGCAAAACTGCGGTCGAAGGCGCCGACGAGCTTGCGTAGCCGGTCGAGC
>FTHI01001120.1_pt1 | contig 16843 bp, 10 predicted proteins | sample 1640891 | NCBI WGS metagenome assembly FTHI01 (sample SAMEA3914788, study PRJEB12502) | metagenome | biome: forest; material: soil | place: Canada | collected 2011-07-03 | depth 0.1 m
GCCCTGTCGAAACTGGCGCACGGCGATCTGGCGTCGCGGATGGCCAAGGACGTCTCGCCGGAATTCCAGAAGCTGAAAGACGATTTCAACGCGGCCGTGACGGCGTTGGAGAAAGCCATGGTCGCGGTGACCGAGAACACCGACGCCCTGGGTGTGGGGGCCGACGAGATCGGCGCGGCCGCCGATGATCTTTCCCGTCGGACAGAGACGCAGGCCGCCAGCCTCGAACAGACCGCCGCGGCGCTCGACGAGATCACCAGCACGGTCAAGCGTACGGCCAGCGGCTCCAAACAGGCCACGCAGGCGGTGGCGGGCGCCCGCACAGAAGCCGAAAAGTCTGGCGCTGTCGTTGGCCAGACCATCAGCGCCATGGCCGAAATCGAGACCTCGGCCCGCGAGATCAGCCAGATCATCGGGGTGATCGACGAGATCGCCTTCCAGACCAATCTCCTGGCCCTGAACGCCGGAGTGGAAGCGGCTCGCGCGGGCGACGCAGGTAAGGGGTTCGCCGTGGTGGCGTCAGAGGTGCGGGCGCTCGCCCAACGGTCAGCGGAGGCCGCAAAGGAGATCAAGGCCCTGATCTCGGCCTCATCGAGTCAGGTGGAGAACGGGGTCCATCTTGTTGACCAGACCGGACAGGCCCTGAAGGGCATCATCACCAGGATCGAGGAAATTGACGGCCTGATCTCGGACATCGCCAACTCGGCCCAGGAACAGTCCAGCGGGCTTCAGCAGGTGAACACCGCCATCAATCAGATGGATCAGGTCACCCAGCAGAACGCCGCCATGGTCGAGCAGACCAACGCCGCCACCCAGTCGTTGAAGGGGCAAGCCGTGGAGCTCAAGCGGCTGATGTCGACCTTCACCATGGGACGCGGCGTCGCCGTTGCCCCGGCCTTCAGGGAATATCGCACCGGGACGCGCTGACGGGCCCGGGGGGGCAGTCCATGGATCGGCCCACGAGACTGCTCAGACGGCCTGGGCGATCTCTTCGCGCTGGTCGTCGGTGTGCCTGACGAGCGCCGCCAACAGCTGTCGGGGGACAATGGGCTTGGCGAGGACGTCATCCATGCCCGCGGCGCGGCATGCGGCGGTGTTCTCGGGCTGCACGTCCGCCGTCAACGCGATGATCGGGGTCGAACGGTTGGCGAGACTGGCGCCGCGGATGACCCGGGTGGCCTCCAGGCCGTCCACGCCTGGCATCCTGACATCCATGAGGATCACGTCGAATGGCGTGCTCATGGCGATCTGGACGGCCTCGGCGCCGCCTGAGGCTTCGTCGATCCGTAGGCCGAGGGGTTCCAGCATGAGCCTCACCAGCTCTCGGTTCATCGCCGTGTCGTCCACGACGAGCACGGAAAGCGACGGATAGTCCGCCGGCGTGATCTGATCGCTCACATCGGCGGCCTGGCTGGTGGCGGGCGGAGCTGGGAACTCGAACCAGAACGTCGATCCGCTCCCGAGCTGGCTTTCGACCCCGATATTCCCGTCCATCAGGGTCACGATCGCCTTGCTGATCGCCAGGCCAAGGCCCGTCCCGCCATAGGTCCGGTTGATCGACTCGTCGGCCTGGGAAAAGCGCTGGAAAAGACGGCTGATCTTAGCCTCGTCGATCCCTGCGCCGGTGTCCGCGACCTCGATCCTGAGGCGGGGCCCGTCTGCGTCGCCACACCAGGTCGCCTTGACCGTGACGGAGCCTTCGGCCGTGAACTTCACCGCGTTGCTCAGCAGGTTCAGCAGCACCTGGCGCACCCGCGCCACGTCGCCCGTGATCAGTTCCGGCGCGTCCGGGTCGAGCTCGATTTGAACCTGCAGGCCCTTGGCTTCGGCCTGTATGGCGATCAGTCCCGTCGTCTCGTCCAGCAGCCTGCGGATCGACAGCGGCAGGCTCTCCAGGCTGACCTGGCCGGCCTCCAGCTTGGAGAAGTCCAGCACGTCGTTGATGATCGCCAGGAGGGCGTCGCTCGCGTCGGAGATCCGCCGGGCGTAGTGGGCCGTCTCCGGATCCAATTTCTGGCGCTCCTGCATCAGCCGGGCAAAGCCGATGATCGACGTCAGGGGCGTGCGAAGCTCATGGCTCATGTTGGCCAGAAAGGTCGACTTGGCGGCGGCGGCGGCCTCGGCGTCGGCGCGCGCTTCCTTCAGCTCCGCTTCGAACAGGGTCTTCTCCGTCACATCGCGGACGATGTCGACGAACTCGAGGGGCTCGCCGTGGTCGTCCAGGATCAGGATGGGATTGGCCTCCACCCAGATCCAGTGACCCTTCTTGTGGCGGGCGCGATATCGCATCGGCTTGTCCAGCCGCGTCTGGCGCCGCTCGACCATCCCCATGATCGCCTCGCCGATGGCCGGCAGGTCATCGGGATGGCACATGTCCATCGGCGTGAGCTTGAGGTGTTCTTCGACCGTGTAGCCGAACACCCGCTCGCAGGAGGGCGACAGGTACATGATCTCGCCTTCCGGCTTGACGCGCGAGATCATGTCAGGTGCGTGCTCGGCCAGGAACCGGTAGCGCTGCTCGCTGCGCAGGGCGGCGGCTTCCGCCTGCTTCATCTCTGTGATGTCGGTCAGGGTGCCGTATCTCGCCAGCACGACACCGGCCTCGTCATGCTCGACGGTGCTCTTTGCAATGATGTGCCGGATCTCGCCATTGGGCCGCACGATGCGCACCTCGAGCGCAGCATCCTTGCCGTAGTTGTCGCGGCGGTGCGCGGCCATTTTGGGCCGGTCGTCGGGGTGGCAGGCGTCATCGAGCGACGCCAGGGTCGGCGGGCCCGCCGCCGGGTCAAGGCCATAGATCTGGTAGATCTCGTCGGACCAGTCGATGCTGCCGTTGAGCCCGCTGTAGTGCCAATAGCCGAGGCCAGCCATCTTCGCCGCGAGCGGCGCCAGCCACTCGAGGTTCTTCACCGCCGCTCGGCCGCTGGCGAGGCGCGGAGCCTTGCGAGCATCTTTCATGGGCCGTTCTCCCCGACCCCTGAGAATAGCCCCGCGGACTTGAAACCAGATTAATGCCGTCAACCACGCGTCCAGCGGCCAGTGGCCTGCCACCCGACGCCCGTAAGGGCGAAGGGTGGCTGTGGTGTCAGTCTGATGACGACTTGTCTCCGGGTGGAGATGCAGCTGCTGGCCGAGGCCCCCGACGCCTTCGTACCTTGCCGCGCCCGCATCGGCGCGCAAGCGGCAAGGCTGGATCGCTTGATCTCGGTCTCGGCCGCCTTCAGGGCGCCGCCTTAAGAGACCTGGTGGCGGTGAACGGGGACGAGGCGTCCAGGCGATCCGGACTCATCGGCGCGCGCGGGGCGAGGCCGCCGGGCCCTGGCCGCGGGCGCGGATGGTCGCGGTGATCCACTGATCGAAGGCGGCGACCCGTGTGAACACGGTGAAGCCCGTGCACCCCGCGCCCCACGACACCACGCCGACCACGACGGGCCGGTCCAGCGTCACAGGACGCACGGCGGGGTCGATGCTGTGGGCGACCAGGGCCCCGCCGCTGTCGCCGGTGCAGGTACCCGAAAACGGGGAGCCTGCGCACATCATCGTCTCCGGGATCGCCGGCGGCGCGGCCGCGGGGAAGGCGCCTTGGATGCGCGCCTTCAGCTTTTGGGCGCAGTCCGCGTTGCTCAGCGGACGCAGCGCCACCACCCGCAAGGCCGGGCTCATGGTCAGATGCTTCGGATCCTCGACCAGTTGCGCGGCGAAGGTCTTCTCCTCGCTCGCCCCCCAACCGGACACGGTGATCGCCTCCGGCCAGTCGCCCGGCGTTAAACCCTTGCTCGCCACCGCGATCACCGCCGCCGGCCGTGAACCCGTGGGGCTCGCCGGCGCCGCGAGGTGGACCAGGGCGATGTCGTTCTGCGCCGGGCTCGTCGCTGTCGAGGGGGTGTATTTGCGCAGCCCGTCCCGCGGGGACCCGTCCGGCACGACGAAGGCCTCGATGCCGAAGACCTGCATCGGACCGCCGAGATCGCTCGAGCCGATCCGCACCCGCAGGCTGGCCTTGGGCCAGTACCGGCCGGCCTGACGGTTCCAGAAGCAGTGGGCGGCGGTCAGCACCCAGCGAGGCGCGATCACGGCCCCGCCGCAGGCATGCAGCTGGGTCGGCGCGAAGGGCGGCTGGTGAGCGTCGGAGTCCGCCCATTGCAACTCCGCCTGCCAGGGGGCCTGCGGAAACGACCTGGCCGCCAGGCCGTAGATCGGCGGCGGGATCCAGTCGACGGGATTGTCGCGGGCCTGTTGCGCGCTTTCCCCGCTGGCCCAGAGATCCGGCGCATCGGCGTTCGGAAGGACGAAGCCGTCTGCAGACAGGGCCGCCGACGCCACGTCCGTCCGTCGGGCTTCGAAGGCCCGCCAGGCCAGGTCGGTGCGGGCGGACGCCAGGGCCTGCTCGGTCTCCGTGGTGTCGAGACGTGCGGAAAGCCGGTTTGATTCGGCGTCGGCGAGCTTGAGCTGGGCCTTCAGCGCGGCCACGGACGGATCGAGTTCGGCCAGTTCCTCCGCCGGTCCGCGGACGGTATTGCGGTCCTGGTGATAGGCCAGCCGGCGCGCCAAGTAGGCGCCGGTGAAGCCGCCGGGCCTCACCGCCTGGAGCGAGGCCAGGCTCTCCAGCGCCGCCCGTGCAGACCAGTCCCGGTGACGGCGGACCTGGGCCGCGCCTTCCGGCGTCGAGACTTCGGGCGCCGGCCCATCCATCGTCGACAGGCCGGGGTCCGGCCAGAAGACCTGGGGATCCTCCGGCGCGGGCGCCGTCTGGCCGCTGGCCCAGAGCGAAGGGTCGTCGGCCGGCGGCAGGAGATAGCCTTGCGCCTCGAGTCCGGCCTTGAGTTGGGCCTCGGCGGTCGCCGGTGCGGCGCTCTCGACGGAGGACGCCGCCATCATCCTGTCCTGAGCCGCCTGCAGCGCCTCGGGCGAGGCGTCGCTCTTCTGCTGCAGGGCTTGCTGAGCCTGGAGAGTGGCGAACCAGGCGGCGTGAGCTTCGGTCGTGAGCGGATCGTTGGTTCCGGCGACCCTGACCGCTTCGAGGAGATCGCGCAGATCCACCCGATAGGCCCTGAGACTGGCCAGGTAGGCCGGACCCTTCCCGCCCTTCGCCGCCCCACGCAGGGCGGCCAGGCTCTCCATCGCCCGCCGGGCGGCCCAGCGCGCCTTGCCGCGCGACCGCTCCGGCTCCAGCGCCATCTCCATCTGGGGCGGGTTTGCGTCCAGAGGCAGAGCGGAGGTCGTCTCGGCCAAGGCGGACGGCGCGCAGGCCCAGGCCGCGCCCATCTGCAGGATCAGAGCAAAGGCAATCCAGCCACGCACGCCCGCCTCGCCGCGCACAACAACGAGGTGATAGCATAAGTGGCGGATGGGGTGGGATTCGAACCCACGGTGGGCTTTCACCCACGGCGGTTTTCAAGACCGCTGCCTTCAACCGCTCGGCCACCCATCCGTAGGGCGCGGCTCATATCAGGTGGTCCGCCCGGGCTCCAGCCCGGAACGGGCCCGAGCGTTCGTCACATTTCTCGCGCTAGCGTAGTCAGGGCGGATTCGAGGGCGAGATGGAATCAGACGGCCGGCGGCGTTTCCTACGGCAGGCGGCGGGTTCGGCGCTCGCGGTCGGCTTCGCGTCGGACGTCATCGCCAGGGCGCGGGCGGCGCCCGCCGACAGCCGGACGCGCTCGATCATGGATGTCGGTCATGTGGTGATCCTGATGCAGGAGAACCGCTCGTTCGACCACTACTTTGGGACCCTGCGCGGCGTGCGCGGGTTCGGCGATCCCAGGCCGGTGGTGCTTCCGTCGGGCGATCCGGTATGGCTGCAGCCTGACCCGAAGACGCCGGGAGGCCGCGTCGCCCCGTTCCACCTCGACAGCCGCACCACCAGCGCCCAGGTCATGGAGAGCCTTGATCACAGCTGGAAGGGCTCCCACGAGCGCTGGAAGCACCACGACGCCTGGATCGCGGCCAAGACGGCGATGACCATGGGCTACTTCGACCGCGGCGACCTGCCTTTCTACTACGAGCTGTCTGACGCCTTCACGATCTGCGACGCCTATCACTGCTCGATCTTCGGCCCGACCAACCCCAACCGGATGTTCCTGTTCACCGGGACCAACGGTCTGACGGCGGGCGAGACAGGCCCGTTCGCCGTGGTCAATCCACGGACGGAGACCAACGAGACCGCGGACATGGCCAACGACAACCCCGCCTTCCCGGGATTCGCCTGGACGAGTTACGCCGAACGGCTGCAGGCGGCGGGGGTCTCCTGGAAGGTCTATCAGGAGCACGACAATTACGGCGACAACGCGCTGGCCTACTTCAAGGCCTTCCGCGGCCTGGACCGGGGCTCCGAGCTGCACGCCCGGGCGCGGGCCTGGACGGCCGGGTCGACGCCCCAGAACGCCAAGAGCTCCCGAGGCGAGCATCTGGTCGCGGCCTTCTCCAGGGACGTGGAGGCAGGAACACTTCCCCAGGTGTCCTGGATCGTGGCCCCGTACATCATGTGCGAGCACCCGAGCGCCAGCCCGAGCTATGGCGAAGCGCTGACGGCCCGGCTGATCGACGCCCTGGCCAGCCGGCCGGAGGTCTGGGCCCGCACGGTATTCATCCTCAACTACGATGAGAACGACGGCTTCTTCGACCATGTCCCGCCGCCTGTCCCGGCGATCAATCCGGCGATGGGGGCATCTACCACCACAGTGACTGGCGAGATCTATGCGGGGGAACCCGTTGGTCTTGGCCCCCGCGTGCCTATGATCGCGGTCTCGCCCTGGAGCCGCGGCGGCTTCGTGAACTCCGAGCTGTTCGACCACACCTCGGTCATACGCTTCCTGGAGGCGCGCTTCGGCGTCGTCGAGCCGAACATCAGCCCTTGGCGTCGCACCGTCTGCGGCGACCTGACATCGGTGTTCGACTTCAGCAACCCACCTTGCGGCCCGGCGGCGCGGATGGCCCGTCCCGACAGGCTGATGGTCCGGGTCGACACGGCCGCAACCCTGCCCCGGCCCACCGCGCCGTCCAGCCAGATCCCCCCCACGCAGGAACCGGGCCAGCGGCCGGCGCGGCCGCTCCCCTACGACCTGCAGGTGCACGCGACCGACGGTCCGCCGAACGGCGTCCTCAGGCTGGCCTTCGTCAACGACGGGCGCGCTGGGGCTTGCTTTTCCGTCTTCTCGGCGCGGGCGGACGAGGGACCCTGGTTCTACACGGTCGGGCCTGGCGCCCGGCTCGAAGCGGACATTCCGGTCGCAGCTGAGGGTCATGATTTCGTCGTGAACGGACCAAACGGCTTCCTGCGGGCGTTTCGTGGCGGTGCGGCCACCGGAGTCAAGGTCGAGGCTGCCTATGTCCCGCACCGAAATCGGATCGCCCTCAGCTTCATCGGTGGCTCGCGTCCCTGCACGCTGACGGTGACGCCCCGGGCCTATCCCCTGGGGGCCGCCCGGGTCTATCGGCTCGCCCCAGGCGAAACGGTGAGAGACGACTGGCTGATCGAGCAATCAGCACACTGGTACGACCTGGAGCTTTTCATGGCCGAGGATCTCCAGTGGCGTCTACGCCTGTCGGGACACATGGAGACCGGTCAACCGAGCCTGTCGGATCCGGCGATCGCCGGCCATGCTTGAGACCGGCGTGCCGACTTTGCGCTTCGCCGATGTCGCGGCGCTGGAGGCGCATCTCGCGAAGATGGCCGTTGAGCCGTGCGAGGACTGCGGCCTCAGTGAGCTCGAGCACGGCCTGCAATGCGCCGCCGGGCTGAAGACGGCGGCGCCTGAGGATGTGGAGCTTCAGGTCGCAGGGCTGCTGCACGATATCGCCTATGGTCGGCCCTACGCCGAGACGCACCATCGGGTCGCCGCCGATGCCCTGCGTGGCCTCTTCGGGGACCGCGTGGCGCAGATGGTCGCGCTGCACGTCGACGCCAAGCGCTATCTGGTGACGACCGATCCGGCCTATCGGTCTCGCCTGTCTCCGGTCAGCGTCGAGACGCTGGCGTTGCAGGGCGGGGTCATGTCCGCCGGAGAGATCGCCGCCTTCGAGGCCGAGGATCACTGGCGCGACGGGCTGAAGCTGCGAATGGCCGACGAGGCGGCGAAGCAGCCGGGAAGATCGGTCCCCGGCCTGGCGACGTGGCGGCCTATTCTGCTGGTGCTTGCGGGTTCGCGGGGTTGAACCCAGCCCCCACCTCGCGAGGCGATCCGGCCGCCGAGCGCCGCTGGAAACAAATGGCCGCCAGCGCGGTGGCCACGACCCCGACGATGCTGGTCGCATAGGCGCTGAGGACGAAGAACTGCACCCAGTTCAGGGTGACTGCGCCGAAGTTGCGCCATAGCAACAGCGCAACGCTGCCCAGATAGCCGGATGCGTCGGCAACGTAGATCAGGAAGCCGGCCGTCGCCACCCGGCCGCTGAAGGCGACCAGCCGGTCGAACAGGACGGCGTTGAACGGGGTGTAGGCGGTGTAGAGCCCCGCTCCCGCCAGGATCATCCAGACCAGCGGCGAGATCAGGTGCGCCTGCCAGGCCAGGGTGGAAACGCCCAGCAGCAGGAAGCCCAGGCCGACCAGGGCATGGATCACCATCAGGGCCCGAAGGTTGTCCCGCACCACGATCACCGCGGCCATGGCGCCGAGGGCGATCACGGCCACTGGCACCTCGCTGGCGCTGAAGATCCCCGCCTCGCCCCCGTAACCCAGCCCGGTCCAGATCTCGGCGGCGAAGTTGTCGCGGAAGTCGCGGAAGGCGGTGAGCAGGACGTACGACAACACCAGGAGCACCAGCCCCGGCGCATAGGCCTTCAGGAACGCCGACCGCTCCCGGCTGGTCATCGGCGCACGCCGCACCCGTTCAGCTTCGTCGCGTCGGTTTGGCGGTGGAATCTGACCCAGAACCCACACCGAGACGAGGAGCAGAGGGGCGAACAACGCGCCGGCGGCGGCCGGCATCCACAACCGGTCGACATGGGCCGACTGCATCAGCCAGGCGCCGACCGATTTGACCACTCCGGACGAGAGGATGAAGCTGGCGCAGAGCATCGCGCCCAGCACTTCGGAGACGCGCCGCCCCTCCATGTAGCCGAACACCAGCCCCCAGATCATGCCGAGAGGCAGCCCGTTCACGAACAGGCAGGCGATGTTCCAGGGGGCCGGGATCAGGGCGAACGCCACCAGCGCCAGCCACGAGATGCCGATCAGCGCCAGGATAGCCATGCCACGGCGCGCCGGCGAGATCTCGGAGATCACCTTGACGCCGATCAGCTTAGAGAGGGCGTAGCCAGCGACCTGGGCCAGGACCAGGGCGATCTTGTAGTCGAGGGCGAAGTGCCAGCCGGGGACAGCGTCGTAGGTCGCCGCCGTGAAGGGCTTGCGGAAGGCGTACATCGAAAAGTAGGCGCAGAACCCCGCCAGCCCGGCGACGACAGTGAAGACGACGGGGTTGGCGCGCGCCAGACCTCTTCTGAGAGCGCCGCTCACGCCGCGCCCGACTCCCTGCCCAGGGACAGCGGGCTGAGACGCCCGAGGTCCTCGGTGATGGCCATGATCGAGCGCATCAGGCGGCTGCGCCTGCGCTCGGCAAGACAGACCACGAAGCCGGCCATGCCCTGCCCACCCCCCTCTGCCAGATGCTCGAGCGGTGCATAGCTGATCCGTGAGTCCGGCGGACACTCGGACGACACGAACAGGCTGACGCCCAGCCCCAGGGCCACCCCCTCGCGGATGGTCTCGCGGGTATGCAGCTCTATGACATCTCGGGGAGCAATCTGCGCCCGCGCCAGCAACTGTTCCGTGGCGACGCGCGTGCGCGACGTCGGCTCGCGCACCAGCAACCGCTCCTCGGCCAGCGACGCCAGAGGGAACCAGCTGTCCCCGGCCCGCGGATGGTCGACGGGCATGGCGACCATGAACCAGTCCGAGAACAGGGGAACGTAGGCGTGCTGATTGTCGCCGGGCGGATCCGAGACGATGGCGGCGTCGACCTTGGCTTCGTTCAGCCACTCCAGGGTCTCGCGGGCATTGCCGATGCGGACCTGGATGCTGAGATCGGGATGGTGTTCGCGCAGCTTGGCGGCCATGCGCGCGCCGTAGATCGGCGAATCCGAGCCTAGCCGTACAGTCGAAAGCCGCTGGTTTGGATCGCCGCCCAAAAGCTCGTCGATGTCCGATGACGCGCCGAACAGCCTTTCGGTCAGCGCCAAGAGCTCGCGGCCGAGGGCGGTCAGCTTCAGCGGCGGCTTGCGGCCGTCGAACAGCACGGCCTGATGACGCTCTTCCAGGGCCTTGAGCTGCTGGGAAAGGGTCGGCTGGGCGACGTTGAGGCGGCGCGCGGCGCGACTGATGCTGCCCTCGCCGGCGATGGCGTGGAACGCCCTCAGATGCTGGTGATTGACGGCCATTGCGACCCCGTCGGAGACGGTCCCAGTAGGTAATTCGTCAGCCCTAGGATCAATCAACTACAATATTATGACAGTTAACTGCATAGGCGCCACCTATGGGCCCCATCCTCCAAAAGTATTGGAGGCACAAAGACTGGCTGCGCGACAACAGGTGGGATCGGCTAAGAAAGGGCTCCCGGCCCTGCGGGCGCACCGCCGACATTGTAATTGAAGGAGCGAGCCATAAGCGCCTCAGGTTACGACGTAGCCGTCGTCGGCGCCGGCATTATCGGCCTCGCTCACGCCCTCGCCGCAGCCAGGGCGGGCAAGAGCGTGGTGGTGATCGACCGCGACCCGCGCGCGAACGGGGCGTCGATCCGCAACTTCGGCTTCATCACCGTCACGGGCCAGGAACGCGGCGAGAGCTGGGCGCTGGCCCGGCGCACGCGCGACATCTGGGACGAGATCGCGCCCAAGGCCGGAATCGAGATCGAGCACAGGGGACTGGTTCTCACCATACGACGCCCCGAGGCGGCCGCCGTCACCGAGGCGTTCCTCGCCACCGAAATGGGCGAAGGTTGCGGATGGCTCGGCGCAACCGAGCTGCGCGGCCGTCACGCGGAGATCGCGGCTGGGGACGCGCTCGGCGCCCTCGTCAGCCCCCACGAGCTGCGGGTGGAATCGCGCACCGCCCTGCCGAAGTTCGCGGCCTGGCTGGCGTCCGCCCTTGGCGTCACCTTCCTGAGAGGGACCGCCGTTCACGCGGTCGCTCCGCCGCGGATCGACACCTCGCGCGGGCCCGTCGAGGCCGAAACGGCGATTGTCTGTCCGGGAGACGACTTCGCCAGCCTGTTCGCGGCCCGCATCGCCGCCTATCGGCCGGAACGGTGCCGGCTGTCCATGATACGCCTTGCGTCGCCGGGGTTCCGCCTTCCGGCGGCGGTGATGTCGGACCTGAGCCTGGTGCGCTATCGCGGCTATGCCGCCCTGCCCGAGGCCGAGCCGCTCCGCCGCCGGCTCGCCGCCGAACAGGCCGCCCACCTGTCCAACGGGGTGCATCTGATCATCGTCCAGAGTGCGGACGGATCACTGGTGGTCGGCGACAGCCATCACTACGGAGACCTGCCCGACCCGTTCGCGCCAGCCGAGGCCGAGGCCTGCATCTTCGACGAATTCCGGCGCGCCACGGGGCTCGCTCCGCCACCCGTGCTGGAACGGTGGGTCGGGAGCTATGCGGTCTGCGCGGACCGCACCTACTTCACGGATGCGCCCTCGGACGCTGTCCGCCTGGTGATGGTGACCAGCGGCACCGGCGCCTCCACCGGCTTCGGCATCGCCGAGCAGACCGTCGCCGATCTTTTCGGAGTTTCCCAATGAGCTATCCGATCAAGGCCGTGATCTTCGACTGGGCCGGGACCATGGTCGACTTCGGCTGCATGGCGCCGGTCGACGCCTTGATCGAGGCCTTCGCCGCCCAGGGCGTCGCTATCTCGGCGGCGGACGCCCGCCGCGACATGGGCCGAGCCAAGCACGACCATGTCATGGCGCTCCTCGGCGATCCGGGCGTCGCCGCGGCCTGGATGAGAGCCAAGGGCGCTCCGTCGTCGCCGGCCGACGGCGACGTGATCTACCAGGCGCTGGAGCCTCTGATGGAAGCGGCGGCGACACGCTGCGCGACGCTGATCCCCGGAGCGGCGGCGATCTCCGCGCGACTGTCAGGCCTCGGCGTTAGGATCGGGTCCGGCACCGGCTACACCCGCCAGATGATGTCCGGGATCCTGCCGCACGCTGCCGCCCAGGGATACGCGCCCGAGGTCGTGGTCTGCGCCGGCGAGACCCGATCCGGCCGCCCTGCCCCGCTGATGACATGGAAGGCGCTGATCGAGCTGGACGCCTGGCCGGCGCAGGCCTGCGTCAAGGTCGACGACGCCACGGTCGGCATCGAGGAAGGCCGCCTGGCCGGCTGCTGGACAATCGGCCTCGCCGCATCGGGGAATGGCGTCGGACTGACCCTGGAGGACTATCGCGCCCTCGCCGAACCAGACCGGCTCGGCCGCGTCGCTACAGCCGCTGAGCAGCTGAGGAGCGTCGGCGCCGACTATGTGATCGACACCATCGCCGACATCATGCCGGTGTTCGAGTCGATCGCGGCGCGTATTACGGCCGGGGAACGCTTCGCCCCCGTCTGATCGCCGGCGGACGAAAGCCTCCGAGATATCGGAGCCCGCGAGGTATCGCCTTGCCCAGGTTGCTCCGCTCAAAGAGCAAATGACGCGACTCCGCGCCCATAGGTAATTGCGATGGGCCGCGGTGATCTCTTCATCCGGCTGATTTGTTCACGTCACCAAAGCATCACCAGCTGAACCTATGCTGCGCCGAGATCGGGAATATTTCACGGTCTCTAAATCACAGCTGACTGCCTCAAGAGCGTGAGTGGGAGTGCTTGTCTCTCCTGCATCACGTCGGGCGGTCGTTTTGTGATGACTTTGGGGAAGTAGTCGATGAAGACCAGATACAAGATTTCCTGCGCCGTCGTCGCGATCCTGAGCGGATGGGCCAGTGTGGCCGCCGCCGCCGACACCGGCGCCGCGCCGCGGGCCGGCGTCGAAGACCTAGTTGTGACCGCTTCGCGGCGCGACGAAAGCGTCCAGAAGGTGCCGATGACGCTGCAGGCGTTTTCGGGCTCGACGCTGAGCAAGCTGAACGTGACGACGCTGAACGACCTTCTGAAATATACGCCGAACGTCACTTACGGCTCGAACGGCCCGGGACAGGGCTCCGTCTTCATGCGGGGCCTCAGCGCCGGACAGGCGGGAAATCAGTCCAGCGCGACGGTTGGCAACTTTCCGAACGTCGCCATCTACCTCGATGACCAGTCGATGCAGTTCCCCGGGCGCAACGTCGACATCTATATGGCGGACATTGACCGCGTGGAGGTGCTTGAAGGACCGCAGGGCACGCTCTTCGGCGGCGGCGCGGAAGCCGGCGCGCTGCGCTACATCACCAGGAAGCCGAAGCTCGACGTTTTCGAAGGCAATGCCGAGGCGAGCTACGGGTTCACCTCCCACGGCTCCGCGAACTCAAGCGAGAGCGCGGTCCTCAACGTCCCGATTATCAAGGACAAATTTGCTGTCCGCGTCGCCATCTACAATGACCGTGAAGGCGGCTATATCGACAACGTTCCAAGCACGTTCACGCGCTCGAACCAGGACAACAACGTCTACTTCGGCATCACGCCGACCGCCGGCGCCTGCCCCAACGGCCAGCCTCCCGGCCAGACCGGCTTCTGCACTCTCCCGGGCGCCCTCCAGGCCAATAACTTCGCGATTTCGGCCAAGGACCAGAATCCAGTGACCCGTCAGGGGGCTCGTGCGTCCGCCCTTTTCGAGATCAATGACGACTGGAACGTACTGATTAGCGAAAGCCTGTCCCACGTGGACGCCGAAGGCCTGGCGACGGAATACCCGGTCGGCACGGACTTCCAGCCCCTCCAGCCGCTGCAGGTGACGGCGTTCTCGCCGACTTACGACAAGGATGATTTCACCAACACGGCCTGGACGATCAACGGTAAGGTCGGCCCCCTCAAGGCGATCTACACGGGCGCCTATACGGATCGCCGCATTACCCAGCAGAATGACTACACGAACTATTCACGCACGCTTTATGGCCAATACTACGAGTGCACAGGCGGCGGGCACGGCTTGCTCGGCGGCGGGCCGCTGACCTGCTATTCGCCCGTCACCAGCTGGCACGACGAGGTTCAGAACACCCACCTCAGCAACGAAATCCGCTTCAGCACCCCAGACAACTGGCGTCTGCGGGCGATCGCCGGGGCCTACATCGAACAGTTCCGGGTCCATGACCTCATGGACTTCAATTACAAGACCATCCCGTCCTGCGATAATCCCCCCACCCTTGCGGCCGCCCTGGCCGGCGGCCCACCCTGTCTCGGCAACGATCAGACCTTTCCGGGTTCAACCGGCGGCGGGAACATTCGGGGCGATACGACCGGCTTTGGCGAAGACGTTCGGCGCGGTTACGACCAGAAGGCCGTCTTCGGGTCGCTGGACTTCGACATCATCCCCAATGTCCTGACCATCACCGCCGGGACCCGATACTACAACTACAACGAATTCGAAGTCGGATCAGTCTACAGCACGAACGGCCATTGCCTGAATATTGCGTCGACCAATCCGGCATCGACTTGCGGATTCAACACAAATATCGACGCCGAAAACCTGAAGGTCACCTATCACGGATTCAAGAGCCGGTTCGGCGTCCAGTGGAAACCCAATGACACCACGATGCTCTACTACCTGTTCTCGCAAGGTTTCCGGCCGGGGGGCTTCAGCCGCAGCGCCCGCAACAAGGCCAACGACGCCCAGGGCAACCCGCAATTCAAGACCCCGCTCGGCTACTCTCCCGACGAGCTGACCAACCACGAAGTCGGCGTGAAGACCCAACTTTTCGACCGACGTCTGCAGCTGAACGTGTCGGCCTATTGGATGCAGTGGGACAACGTCCAGATCGCCCTCTACCAGCCGTGCTGCCTGGGCAACACGACCTTCCTCGTCAACGGACCCGACTACGACATCAAGGGCCTCGAGGCGCAGTTCGTTGCTCGCCTGACCGAGGGCCTGACGGCGCAGGGCTCCATCAGCTACAACAACAACACCCAGTCCAATTCGCCTTGCCTGACGGCCAACATACCCGCTCCCGCCGGCGACACCGACCCGGGCCGGGCGGCGGTCGGCAGCTGTATCACCGAGATCAAGGGCATCCCCTTCGTCAACCCGTTCGGCGTCCAGGGCGGCGTCTCCGCCTTCTCGCCGAAGGTCCAGGCGAACTTCCGGGTGCGCTATGAATGGGAGGTGGCCGACTTCAGGATGTTCGCCTCGGCTGGCGTCAGCTACACGGGCCAAATGTACAACCAGCCGGCCAACTACACGCCGGGCTCGACGCCGAGCGAAATCCCGGTCCCGGACACGACCTATCTGCGCTACCTCCAGCCGGCCTACGCCACCGGAGACGTTGCATTGGGTGTGGGCAGGGACAACTGGACCGCCCAGGTCTACAGCACGAACCTGTTCGACTCGCAGGCCTCCACCTTCACGACGTCGGCCCAGTTCATCAAGGCGATCGTTCCGCTGCGGCCGCGGGTATTCGGCATGAAGATCGCCGCGGGCTTCTGACAAGCGTCACATCTTCGGTCTAAGCCCACGAAGGAACGGGGCGGGCGAAGGCGTCCGCCCCTTTTCTCGGAAGACGATGACGTCGACAGCAGTCCTATCACCCCCGTCACAGATGGAGCAGGACGTCGCCAGGTTGCGGCGGCTTCAGAAGGAAGGGCGTCATGCGGAGGCGCTGCGAGGCGCCCAGTCCATCCTCCCCGACGCGCCGGAAAATCGTGACCTTCTTCTGATCGCTGCGACGAGCCAGCGGCACATGCAGCGCGTTCCAGAAGCGCTCGAAATGCTCGCCCGGCTGGAGCGCACCCAGCCCAGGTTCAGCAGGCTCCATCAGGAACGGGGTCTTTGCTACGTCGGACTCAAGGACGCGCCGCGCGCCATCGAGAGCCTGCTCCTCGCCGTCAACATAAATCCCGCCCTGCCGGCGAGCTGGAAGATGCTGAACGGCCTCTATCGTCTGACCGGCGATGCACAGAACGCGGAGATCGCCGCGCAGCATGTGGCGACGCTCGAGACCCTGCCGCCAGATGTGGTGAGGGCGACCTCGCTGTTCTCCGACGGCGACGTGGGGTTGGCCGAGCACATCACGCGGGCGTTTCTTCTCCAGGATGGCGACCATCCTGAAGCCATGCGGCTGCTGGCGCGCATCGCTCTCGCCCACGACGCGCTCGACGACGCGGAGACCCTGCTGGAGGCCGTCCTGGCCCTCACGCCCGACTATCGTGCGGCGCGCTACGACTATGTCGAGACGCTGATCAAGCGGCAGAAGCATCAGGCGGCGAGCGAGCAGATTGAACAGCTTCTCGACATCGATCCGACCAACGCCGCCTATCGCACCTTGGCCGCCACAGCCGCCGTGGGTCTTGGACAGAATGAGAAGGCGCTCGGCATTTACCGGGCCATGCTGGATAAGACGCCAGCCTCCTGGGACATCCCGCTTTGGATGGGCCATGCGCTGAAGACCGTCGGCCAACTCCCGCAAGCGATCGACGCCTATCGCGCGGCGGCGGCGGCGCGGCCGGATTTCGGGGACGCGTACTAGAGCCTGGCCAACCTGAAGACCTATCGCTTCACCGACGAGGAGATCGCCCGCATGCGCGCCGAAGAGGCGTCGCCAGCGATCGTGCCGGAGGATCGCTGGCACCTCTGCTTCGCGCTGGCCAAGGCGCTGGAGGACCGCGGCGAGACCGCCGAGTCCTGGACCTGGTACGAGCGGGGCAACGCCCTGAAGCGGGCGGAGAGCCGCTACCGTCCCGAGATCATAGAGACCAACACCCGAAAGCAGATCGAGGTCTGCACCC
>FTHI01001382.1_pt1 | contig 16544 bp, 11 predicted proteins | sample 1640891 | NCBI WGS metagenome assembly FTHI01 (sample SAMEA3914788, study PRJEB12502) | metagenome | biome: forest; material: soil | place: Canada | collected 2011-07-03 | depth 0.1 m
CCGATGTTCGGCTGGCGCATCATGTGGTTCCTGAACCTGCCGACGGGCCTGATCCTGATCCTGTTGAACGGCCTGATCCCCGAGTCGGCCAAGTTCCTGCTGACGATCGGCCGTACCGCCGAGGCGCACGCGCTGATGCGCCGCTTCGGCTCCAAAATCCGCGAGCTGGGTCCGGGCGAGATCGTCGACGACAGCGCGCAGCATGTCGAACTGCCCTCGACTGCGCCGCCCTCCACCTATGCCGTACGGACGGCTGCTCTGACCGTGACCGCGCTCGGCTGGAGCCTGGTCAACTTCGGCCTCCTGTTGTGGCTGCCCAATGACCTGGTCGCACGCGGATACAGCATGGCGGTGTCCAGCAAGTTGTTGGCCGAGTCCGCCGTGATCGCCTTGCCGACGGTCTGCCTGGCCGCCGTCCTCTATTCGCGCTGGAGCACCAAGTGGGCCCTGGTTTCGGCCCTGGCCCTCACCACCCTGGGATTGCTCGGCGTGGTGTGGCTCGCCGACGCGCCGGTGAGGCAGAGTCCGGTGCCTGCGGTGGCGCTGCTGATCGTCGGCTCCAATGCGGTGTTGGCGATCCTCTTGCCTTATGCCGCCGAGAACTATCCGCTGAGGGTGCGCGGCCGGGCCACCGGGTGGGTGGCGGCCTGCACCAAGGCCGGGGGGCTCCTCACCCAGGGTCTCGCCATTATGTCGGCCATCCCGGCGCTCGGTGTGGCTGCTCTGGCCGTGGCGGCACCCTTCGTCCTGGCCATAGCTATGGTCGCCGGGGTCGGCCGAGAGACCCGTGGCCAGGATCTGCGCGAGCTGGAAACAGTGAGGCGCAGGCTGTCAGTCTAACGCCGACTTGTCTCCAGTGGGCGCCGGAAACCCAAATCCAGCCTGGGTCCGGAGCGTTCGCGGTTGAGGGTGAGAATCCAAAGATGCGAGCCAAGGCGGGAAGACTCGGCCTTCAAGGAAATCGCTTGGTCAATGGCTTCTATAATACCAATATGATTATTGGCGTGTTCGGCGGGCTCCTCCGGTAACCCCTAGGGCGGGCGCGACCGTGGTTGGATCGTGGAGGCCAAGTCTTGACGGAAGGCAAACGTTTGCGATCGCAGTCCTGGTTCGGCGGAGCCGACAAGGACGCATTCATTCATCGCAGCTGGATGAAGAGCCAGGGCCATCCGGACGATGTCTTCGACGGCCGTCCTGTTATCGGTGTCTGCAATACCTTCTCGGAGCTGACCCCTTGCAACGCCCACCTGCGCGAGCTCGCCGTGCATGTGGCGCGCGGGGTTTACGAAGCCGGCGGCTTGCCACTCGAGTTTCCGGTCTTCAGCTGCGGCGAGTCTAATCTGCGACCTACTGCCATGCTGTTCCGCAACCTCGCGTCGATGGACGTGGAGGAAGCGATCCGCGCCAATCCCATCGACGGGGTCGTGCTGCTGGCTGGATGCGACAAGACCACACCCTCCCTGCTGATGGGCGCCGCCAGCTGCGATGTGCCCACGATCCTGCTCTCGGGCGGACCCATGCTCTCCGGTCGATACCAGGGCCGCGTGCTGGGCTCAGGCACCGACGTGTGGCGCCTGTCGGAAGACGCACGCGCAGGGGTGATCTCGCCACAGGCCTTCCTGGACGCCGAGAGCGGGATGTCCCGCTCGGCCGGCCACTGCAACACCATGGGCACGGCTTCGACCATGGCCTCCTTAGCCGAGGCGTTGGGCGTGACCCTGCCTGAGAACGCGTCATTTCCGGCTGCCGACTCTCGCCGCAAGAGGCTGGCCCAGCTGTCCGGCCGCCGCATCGTGGACATGGTGCGCGAGGATCTCGTGCTGTCGAAGGTGCTCACCCGCGACGCCTTCGAGAATGCCATCCGCGTCGTCGGGGCCATCGGTGGATCCACCAACGCGGTGATCCATCTGATCGCGCTGGCAGGTCGCGCCGGTGTTGAGCTGACCTTGCAGGACTGGGACCAGCTGGGTCGTGGGGTGCCGACGCTGGTGGACCTGATGCCCTCCGGACGGTTCCTGATGGAGGACTTCTGCTATGCTGGCGGCCTACCGGCCCTGATGAGCCGTATCAGCGATCTGCTGCACCTCGATGCGTTGACGGTCACCGGCCGCACTGTTGGCGAGAACATCTCGGGCGCGCAGGTCTGGAACAATGAGGTCATCAGGACGCGCGAGGATCCCCTCGACTCCCAAGGCGGCTTGGCTGTCCTCACGGGGAATCTCGCGCCCGACGGCGCCGTAATCAAACCATCCGCCGCCACGCCGGGCCTGATGCGCCATCGCGGTCGGGCGGTTGTGTTTCAGGACATCGACGACTTCAAGGCGCGGATCGACGATCCCGATCTCGACATCGATGAGACCTGCATCATGGTGCTCAAGAATTGTGGACCCAAGGGCTATCCGGGGATGCCCGAGGTCGGGAACATGGCGCTGCCTCGAAGGCTATTGCAGAAGGGAGTCCGCGACATGGTCCGGATTTCCGATGCCCGCATGTCCGGCACCGCGTTCGGCACAGTGGTGCTGCACGTCGCCCCCGAGGCGGCCGTGGGGGGCCCCCTGGCCCTGGTCCGTGAAGGTGATTTCATCGCGCTGGACGTGGAGGCGCGCTCGCTGGTGCTCGAAGTTCCTGCCGATGAGCTCGCTCGCCGCCGGTTGGCCTGGCGTGCGCCCGCGCCTCCGGGGAGCGGCTATCAGCGCCTTCACTTCGACCACGTCCAGCAGGCGAACCAGGGCGCCGACCTGGATTTCCTGGTCGGCAAGCGCGGTGCGGGCGTGCCGCGCGAGAGCCATTGAGCGCCACGGACATGCTTGCCGTCGGGGTCGATTGGGGTGGATCGAACCTCCGCGCGTTTCGCTTCGGACCTGACGGCGCCGTCCTCGAGGCGCGCTCGTCGCCGAACGGAGTGACAAGGCTGGCGGGCCGCTCGTTCGAGTCCGTACTGGGCGCACTGATCGCGGACTGGGGCGCGCCGCCGAGGATTGTCCTGTGCGGGATGGTGGGGGGCAGGGAAGGCTGGCTCGAGGCGCCCTACATCCCCTGCCCGGCAGACGCGGGGGCGGTTTCTTCGGCTATGGTCCCGCTCGAAACCAGCCTGGGCCCGGCCTGGATCGTGCCGGGTCTCAGCGCCGTCACGAGCCGGGGGCTGGCCGACGTCATGCGGGGCGAAGAGACCCAGGTGTTCGGCGTCGTGCGCCCCGACGCGGAGGCCCTCGTCGTGGCGCCCGGCACGCACAGCAAGTGGTGCCGCGTACGCGGCGGCAAGATCACCGGCTTCCAGACTTACATGACAGGCGAGCTGTTCTACATCCTGGCGTCCCACTCCATCCTGGCGCGGCTGATGCAGGGCCAGGAGCACGACGCCGACGCCTTCCAGCGAGGGGTGGCGCTGTCTCAGGCGGACCCCGATCTGCTCGGGCTGCTGTTCAGCGTCAGGAGCGAGGTTCTGGCCGGGCGGATCGGGCCAGAGGCCGGCTCTGCCTACCTGTCGGGGCTATTGATCGGAGCGGAGGTGCGCGCCGGACTGGCGCAGGCGCAGGATGTGCGCGACCTCCAGATCACGCTGATCGCGTCCGAGGAGCTTGCCAGGCCCTATCTGGCCGCACTGACGTTGGTCGGCGCGGCGCCCGCCGGCGTCATTGACGGGACCACCGCCTCGGCGCGCGGGCTGTGGCGCTTCGCCTGCGCCGGAGTTCATCCATGAGCTTGCCTGACCTGCTGTCCGGGCTCCCGCTCATCGCCATCCTGCGCGGGATCGAGCCTGACGAGGCGGTCGACGTCGGCGAGGCGCTCCACGCGGCGGGCTTCAGGTGCGTGGAGGTGCCGCTCAATTCACCGGAGCCTCTGAAGAGCATCGTCCGGCTGAGACAAGCACTGGGAGATCGAATGCTGGTGGGGGCCGGCACCGTCCTGACGACCGAGGCGGTCAGGCAGGTCGCCGGCGCCGGGGGGATGCTGATCGTGTCTCCGAACACCGACGCGGAAGTCATCGCCGAGACCAAGCGGGCTGGAATGACCTCCATGCCCGCGTTCTTTACCCCGACCGAGGCATTCTCCGCCCTGGCGGCGGGCGCCGACGCTTTGAAGCTTTTCCCCGCCGAGACGGCGTCGCCACACGGCCTGAGAGCCATCAAAGCCGTATTGCCGGCGGGCGCCAGAGTGTTCCCGGTCGGCGGAATCACGCCTCAGTCCATGACGTCTTTTCTCAAAGCGGGCGCGGCCGGTTTCGGCATCGGTTCGGCCGTCTACCGGCCCGGCCAGACGGCGCGGCAGGTCAACAGCCAGGCAGCCGCCTTCGTGCTGGCGTGGCTTCGTTGCCGCAAGGCCTAACAGCCGGGGTCCGGTTCAACCGGCTGGCGGCCGGCGGGTGTACGCGGCGAGGGCCAGCATCGCCGCGCCGAAGGTGGCCATCACCGCCCCCCAGATCAGGTTGATGTTCAGGCCTAGCGAATGCGCCGCGTACATCGCCGGGTCGGAGGTCAGGCCGAACACGACCAGCATTGCGCCGATGAGCAGGAACAGCAGGCCGACGGGGAGGCGGATATCGAGCGCCATGGGACGACCTCAGCGGAAGATGATGTTGAGTACGACAGTGACGGCGATCACCGCCAGCCCCATCACCGGCGGGCGCAGGTACCAGCGCACTCCTGCCTCGCTGATCTTTGGGGTCAGCGAATAGACCAGGCCCGCCAGCCTGCTTTCCTCGGGCTTGCGGGTGGCCAGGCTGACGGCGATGGTGATCACGAAGCAGGTGCTCCACGAGAAGATCGCGGTCCAGAAGTTCTGGGCCATCTCGCTGGGGTAAGTGTGGACCAGCGTCAGCCATCCGCCCTTGACCCCGGCGGCGGCGGCGGCGGGAAGGGTCAGGCCGTGGTGGATGCCCGCCGCGAGCGTGCCGGCGACCAGCCCGGTGAACGCGCCATGGCCGGTGGCGCGCTTCCAGAACATGCCGAGCAGGAAGGTCGCGAACACCGGCGCGTTGATGAAGGCGAACACCAGCTGCAGCAGGTCCATGATGTTGTTGAAGCGCGTCGCCAGATAGGCTGCGGCCACGGACAGGGCGACGCCGAAGAAGGTCGCGAGCCGGCCGATCATCAGGTAGTGGCGGTCGCTGGCCCCGGGCCGGATGTAGGCCTGGTAGATGTCGTAAGTCCAGACGGTATTGAACGCCGTCACATTGCCGGCCATGCCGGACATGAAGCTGGCCAACAGCGCCGTCAGTCCCAGCCCGAGCATGCCTGAGGGGAAGAACCGCATCAGCAGGCTGGGGGTGGCCAGGTCGTAGTCGAGCTCCGGCTTGCCGTCGGCGTCAACGACGGCATGTCCCATCGCATCCACCTTTACCGGTATGGCACCGGTCGACGCCGCAGCCTGCGAGATCGCCGGCGCTCCATGACCTGCTCCCGAAGCCGCGGTGGGAGCGGCGGTCAGCGACATCGCGATCAGCCCAGGCAGGATCACCAGGAAGGGGAAAAACATCTTGATCGAGGCCGCGATCAGCGGCGTGCGCCGGGCGGACGACATGGAGTCCGCCGCCATGGCCCGCTGCACGATCAGGAAGTCCGTGCACCAGTAGCCGAAGGACAGAACGAAGCCGAGGCCCATGACCAGACCCATCCACTCCACGCCGAGGCGGTTATGAGCGGGATTGTCCAGACCCGCCCAGGCATGGACGTAGCTGGGGCCGAGGCTGTGGCTGAGCCCCTCCCAGCCGCCGACCGATTTCAGTCCCAGCCACACGAGGGGTGCGAAGCCGGCCACGATCAGGAAGAACTGAAGCACCTCGTTGTAGATCGCGCCCCTGAGGCCGCCGAAGTAGATATACACCAGCACCACCAGCGCCGAGGCCAGCACGGCGGCGCTGAAGATCCAGCTCGACGGCAGCCCCATCTGAGCGAACGGCGCATCCAGCAGGTGCAGGGCCTGGATCAGCTTGGCCATCGCGTACATCGAGATGCCGGAGGAGAAGATGGTCATGACGGCGAAGGTCACGGCGTTGAAACCGCGGGTCTTCTCGTCGAAGCGCATGCGCAGGTACTCGGGGGCCGAGCGGGCCTTGGAGCCGTAGTAGAAGGGCATCATGAAGACGCCGACGAAGACCATGGCCGGGATGGCGCCCAGCCAATAGAAGTGCGCCGTGGCGATGCCGTACTTGGCGCCCGAGGCGCCCATGCCGATGACTTCCTGAGCCCCCAGGTTGGCCGAGATGAAGGCCAGGCCGCAGACCCAGGCGGGGATCGTCCGACCCGCGAGGAAGAAGTCGGCGCCGCTCTTGGTGCGCCGCGCCGCCAACAGGCCTACGGCGAGCACAAAGACGATGTAGACAGCCAGGATGGCCCAGTCGATCGATGCCATGCGCGTCTGTCCCCACCGGCCGGCGGCCGCCCTGGCGTGCTTGACCGGAAGCACACGCCTTGCCTATTTATATTACAAAAGCACCTGTAGAGAAGCCCGTCAACGCAGGGCGCAGAAGGAGCGGAGATGAGCACGGCGGAGTGCGCCTGGTCCATCCAGACGGAATGCGGCGAGGGCCCTGTCTGGTCGGCGGCCGAGGGCGCGGTCTGGTTTGTCGACATCAAGGGCCCGCGCATCCACCGGTTCGAGCCCGCCACGGGCCGCAAGCGCAGCTGGGAGGCGCCCGAGGCGGTGGGCTTCCTGGTTCCTGCGGCAGGCGGCGGCTTCGTCTGCGGCCTGAAGAGCGGGCTTCACCGCTTCGATCCACAGACCGGCCGGTTCGCCCTGATCATGACGATCGAGCCTCCGGCGCTGGACAACCGCCTGAACGACGGTTTCGTCGATCCGCAGGGACGGCTCTGGTTCGGCTCGATGCATGACGCCGAGACCGAGCGGACCGGGGCCCTCTACCGACTGGACGACGGCCCAGCCGTCAGCCGCTGGGACGCCGGCGTCTGCGTCACCAACGGTCCCGCCATGAGCCCGAACGGCCGCACGCTCTATCATACCGACACCTTCGAGCGCGTGATCTACGCCTACGACGTGGCCGATGACGGCGCCCTCTCCTCGAAGCGGCCGTTCGTGCGCATCGAGCGGAGCGAGGCCTACCCCGACGGCATGGTGGTCGACGTCGAGGGCTGCCTCTGGGTCGCCCTGTTCGGCGGCTGGGGGCTGGACCGCTACGCCCCGGACGGGCGCATGATCGGCCGCATCGAGCTGCCCTGCGCCAACATCACCAAGCCGGCGTTCGCGGGTGACGACCTGAAAACGCTCTATGTCACCACAGCCTGGATGGGCCTCTCGCCCGAGACCCGCGCCGCCCAGCCCCTGGCCGGCGGCCTGTTCCGCGTGGAGGTGGACACGGCCGGTCTGCCTCAGAACCAGGTGGTCCACGGCGTCTGACGCCTTCGGGCCCTACCCAGCCTCTTATTAATATGACAAATTGAACTTCTGGTGCGTCGGAAACGGCAGGGGCAGGCATGAATCGGCTCGGAATGGCGGCGATGGCGCTGGCCGCGTGGGTCTGCGCCGGCGTCTGCTCCAGCGCCAGCGCCGCCACGCTGCTCGCGGTCGATGCGCGCCAACAGGCGCCAAAGCCTGAGACCGGATACCTGCACTTTGGAACAGGCGTCTCGCCGACGGGCTCGTCCATCGGCGTCAACAGCCAGTACCTGACCCTGGACGGCAGGCCGTGGCTGCCGGTGATGGGTGAGTTCCACTACACGCGCGTCCCCTCCCAGGACTGGGAGGAGGAGCTGCTCAAGATGAAGGCCGCAGGCGTGAGCATCGTGTCGACCTACATCTTCTGGAATCAGCACGAGGAACACGAGGGCCGCTTCGACTGGAGCCAGGATCGGGACCTCAGGCGCTTCGTGAGCCTCTGCGGCAAGCTTGGCCTGAAGGTCTTCATCCGCCCCGGGCCCTGGGTGCATTCGGAGTCGCGGTTCGGCGGCATCCCCGACTGGGTCGTGCGCGCCGTGCCCGCGCGCAGCAATGATCCGACCTACCTTCGCCTGGTCGCCCGCTACTGGGGCGAGATCGCCGTGCAGCTCAAGGGCCTGCTGTGGAAGGACGGCGGCCCGGTGATCGGGATGCAGCTCGAGAACGAGTTCAACCTCACCGGCCCAGGCCAGGGCCGCGACCATATCACCACCCTGAAGCGCATGGCGCTGGAGGCCGGCTTCGACCTGCCGCTCTATACCGTGACTGGATGGGACAACACAGTGTTCCCCCACCATGAGGTGACGCCGGTGTTCGGGGGCTACGCGGACGAGCCGTGGGGGTTGACCACGACGAAGCTGGCGCCGGCCGAGACATACGTCTTCCGATTCGACAGCCGCGTGCGGGGCAACCTGGGGGCCGAGACCGCCAACGCCTCGCCGGGCGACGCCGACGCCGACATCGCGCACACGCCGTTCCTGGGGGCTGAATTCGGCGGCGGCGTGCCGACCATGTACCGCCGCCGACCGATCATGGCGCCCGACGACGCCGCCGCCATGCTGCCCGTCGCCCTGGGATCGGGGGTCAATCTCTACGGCTACTACATGTTCCACGGCGGACGCATCTCGCCCGGCGAAGGCTCGCAGGAGGAGAACACCTCCATCGGCGCCTACAACGACCTGCCGACGGTCGACTATGACTTTCAGGCGCCCATCGGCGGCTATAACCAGGAGCGTCCGCTGCTGGGCAAGATCCGGCCCTTCCACTACTTCCTGCAGGCGTTCGGCGCCGATCTGGCGCCCATGGCTGTGCACCGGCCTAGCGTGCTTCCCCACGACAACGCGGACCTGAACACCCCCCGCTTCTCCGTCCGCAGCGCCGGAGACCGCGCCTTCCTGTTCGTCAACAACTACGTCCGCCAGTACAGCATGGCGCCGCAGAAGGGCGTGCAGTTCGCCGTCCGGCTGCCCGGCGGGACGCTGGCGGTTCCGAGCCGCCCGATCGACATCCCGTCGGGCGCCTACTTCCTCTGGCCCATCAACATGGATCTGGCCGGCGTGCGGCTGGTCTACGCCACCGCCCAGCCCATCACCCGCCTCGATGTCGAGGGGACTGTTGTCTACGTCTTCCATGCCCAGGCGAGGGTGACGGCGGAGTTCGCATTTGACGGCGGCGGCGTCACAACGCGCTGCGGCAGGGTCATCCATGAGGGAGCGCGCACCATCGCCACGGATCTGCGGGCAGGCAGCGGTTGCACGATCGAGCTGAAGACGGCGAGCGGCGCCAAGGTCCGGGTACTGGTGCTGACCGAGGGCCAGGCGGAACAGCTCTGGATCGGCGCGTTGGAGGGACGGCAGCGTCTGGTCCTCACCGGTGACGGGCTTGTGTTCCAGACGTCCGGCCTGGACCTGCTCTCGATGGCGACCCCGACCTTCCGGTTCGGCGTCTTCCCCGCGCTCTCCACGCCGCCGACTGCGGATCGGTCGCTGAAACAGGCCCACCGTGACGGCGTCTTTCAGGTGTTCGAAGCCAGCGGAGAGGGACGGTCCATCAGCGCGGGACTGACCAAGGTCCGGGAGGCCGGCGCCGCGCCACCTCTCGGCATGACCGGCCCTGGCCGGACGGCCGTGGAGCCGACGCCCGAGACCTTCGGCAAGTCTGCGGCCTGGACCATCAACCTGCCCGCCGACACGCTGGCCGACGTCGATGACGCCTTCCTGCTGATCCGCGCGCGGGGCGATGTGGCGAGGTTGTTCTCGGGCGTGACCCTGATCGACGACCACTTCCTCGACGGCCGGGTCTGGGAGGTGGGGCTGAAACGGTTCGCCGGGCAGATCAAGGGGCCGCTGATGCTGACTGTGCTGCCGATGCGACAAGACGCACAGGTCTATCTCGACGCAGGGGTGGGCGCGATGGTCGATGGCGATCAGACCGCCGAGGTGACAGGGGTCACGGTTACGCCCCAGTATCGCCTGCGCGTCCGAACTGGCGACTAAGCCCCTCATGTCAGCATGAACGACAACCGCATCCGCACCATCGCGATCGTCGGCGGCGGGACTGCCGGCTGGATGGCGGCGGCCATGCTGTCCAAGGTCCTCAACGACGGCTTCACCCGCATCCAGCTGGTCGAGTCGCCGGAGATCGGCACGATCGGGGTAGGGGAGGCGACGATCCCGCCGATCCGCACCTTCAATGCCCTGCTCGAGCTCGATGATCGCGACTTCATGAGCAGGACGCAGGCGACCTTCAAGCTTGGCATCCAGTTCAAGGACTGGGCGAAGCTGGGCCACACCTATTTCCATCCGTTTGGGAAGTACGGCATCCTGATCGAGCGCGTGAGCTTCCATCACTACTGGCTGAAGCTGCGCCAGCTCGGCGACGGGGTGGCGCTTGGAAACTACTCCCTGCCGTTCGCGGCCGCGATGCGAGGCCGCTTCGCCCTGCCGGTGGCCGACCCGCAGCTGATCCTCTCGGCCATGTCCTACGCCTTCCATTTCGACGCGAGCCTCTACGCCGCCTACCTGCGGAGCTACGCGGAAGCGCGTGGCGTGGTGCGAATGGAGCGCAAGGTCGAGAGCGTCGAACTCCGCGGCGAGGACGGCTTTATCGACGCCCTGGTGCTCGACGGCGGCGAACGGCTGCAGGCTGACCTGTTCATCGATTGCTCCGGCTTCCGCGGCTTGCTGATCGAGGGGGCGCTAGGGGCCGGGTATGAGGACTGGACCCACTGGCTGCCGTGCGATCGCGCGGTCGCAGCGCCCTGCGAAGGGACTGCCGAGCTGACGCCTTATACCCGGTCGACTGCGCGGGAGGCGGGCTGGCAGTGGCGGATCCCGCTGCAGCACCGCACCGGCAATGGCTACGTCTATTGCAGCGACCACATCAGCGACGACGAGGCCGCCGCCACCCTGGTGCGCAACCTCGATGGGGCGCCGCTGGCCGAACCCCGTCTGCTCAGGTTCACGACGGGGCGGCGCAAGGTGTTCTGGAAGAAGAACTGCATCGCGCTGGGCCTTGCGAGCGGGTTCATGGAGCCGCTCGAATCCACCAGCATCCATATGGTCCAGAGCGGTCTGCAGCACCTGCTCGGCATCTTCCCAGACCGCAGCTTCGATCCGAGGGACATCGCGGAATACAATCGGGTCGTGGGCGTCGAATACGAGCAGATCCGCGACTTCATCATCCTGCACTACAAGGCGACGGAGCGGGAGGACACGCCGTTGTGGGCCTATTGCCGCAACATGCCGATACCGGAGTCGCTGCGTTACAAGATGGACCTGTTCAGGAGCAGCGGCCGCGTGGCGTTCACCGAGGGCGAACTGTTCGTCGAGGCCAACTGGCTGTCAGTGATGATCGGCCAGAACATCTGGCCCGATCGCTATGACGCTCTCGTCGACCTCTTGGACGCAGACGAGATCAAGCGACGGCTGCATCGTATCAAGCTGCAGATCCGCCAGACGTCCGAAGCGATGCTGACCCACGAGACCTTCCTGGCCCATCATTGTCACCCCGCGGCGGCGGCGGTCGCGTGATCCCAAGCATCGCCATCGTCGGCGGCGGCGTGGCGGGATGGATGGCCGCGGCCGCCCTGGCGAACGTCTTCGAGGGCCGGGGCGCAATCAAGCTGGTCGAGCTCGCCAATGAGCCGCCAGCGGGCCTGGCGGAGGGGACGCTGCCCTCGATCCGCGCCTTCCACGACCAGCTGGGGATCGACGAGGACGAGCTGGTCCGCACGACTGGAGCGACCTTCAGCCTCGGCTCCGCCTTTGCCGACTGGCGTGGCCAGGGGGGAGGGTTCTTTCATCCCTTCGGTCCGTACGGATCCAGCATCGAGACAGTCGGCTTCCACCACGCCTGGCTAAGACAGCACCAGCGGGGCGAGGGCGGGGACTTCGAGGCCTACTCCCTGGCCGCGGTCGCCGCATCGCTCGGCAGGTTCGCGCGCCCTTCGGCGGACCCGAGTTCGGTGCTGTCGAGCTTCAGCTACGGACTGCATCTCGATGTGGCGCGATACGCTGACCACCTGCGTCAGCTCGCGGCCGGGCTGGGCGTGGTGGGACTTCATCCGAAGTTTGCCTCCGTTGACCTGAGGAGTAGTGACGGCTTCATCGATGCCTTGGCGCTCGAGGACGGTCAGCGCGTCAGGGCCGACCTGTTCATCGACTGCACGGACCAGGCAAGGCTGATCGGTCAGGCCATGGGCGTCGGCTGGCAGGACTGGAGCAGTTGGCTGGGCTGCGACCGCGTGGTTTCCGTGTCGACGGAGTCTGCCGGCGAGATGCCGCCCTTCACCCGCCTGCAGGCGCGGCCGGCCGGCTGGCTGGCCCGGACGCCACTGCAGGACCGCGCGGCAAACCGCTTCGTCTACTGCAGCCAGGCCATCGGCGATGACGCTGCGACGCAGGTCTTGCTGGAAAGCCTTCCGCGCCAGGCGACGTCTCCACCACAGATGCAGCGGTTCACCAGCGGTCGCCGCGATCTGTTCTGGGCCAGGAACTGCGTCGCCCTGGGCTCCGCCGCGGGAGCGCTGGATCCGCTGGCGAGCACGCGCCTAGCGTTGATCCAGAGTGCGCTGACGCGACTGATTCCGCTGTTGCCCGGGGGCGCCGTCGAACCCGCCGACTTGCAGGAATACAATCGGCTTGCGATCGCGGAGCATGAGAGCCTGCGCGACTTCCTGATCCTGCACTACTGCGCCAGCGGACGGGGCGACGGGCCGCCCTGGGTCGGTACCAGAGCGATTCCCGATACCCTCGCCTCGAGGATCGAGCTCTTCCTGGCGCGCGCGCGCGTCGCCCCTCTCGCCGCCGAGACCTTCCAGGCGCCGGACTGGCTCGCGGTCCTATTCGGGCTGCAGGTCCAGCCACGCCGCTATCACCCTTTCGCCGACGGCCTCGATCTCGCAGACCTGAGGGGCCGACTGCTTGCGCTCAGGACTGTCGTCCGACAGGCCGCCGACTCCATGCCGTCGCATGCGGCGTTCATCGCGCGCGCTCTTCGCGGGGCGCCTGCGCCGGTGTCTTGATGGAAGATCACCGTATACGGACGATCGCGATCCTGGGCGGCGGAACGGCCGGGTGGATGACCGCGGCCGCCCTGACCCGGGTCAGCAATGGCGCCCTCACCAGCATCCGGCTGATCGAATCGCCAGAGATCGGAACCGTCGGCGTGGGCGAGGCGACGATCCCGCCAATCCAGCTGTTCAACCGGTTCCTCGGGATCGACGAGGACGACTTTGTCCGTAAGACCCAGGCGACGTTCAAGCTGGGCATCCAGTTCAAGGACTGGCGCCGTCCGGGCCACAGCTATCTGCATCCCTTCGGCGTCTACGGGGTCGAGGTCGACGGCCTGGACTTCCACCAGGCCTGGCTGGCGCTGCGCCAGGCGGGCGATGCGACGGAGATCGCCGACTTCGCCCTGGCCGACGTGGCGGCGAGGCTCGGACGTTTCGCGCGCCCCGGCCCAGAGCAGGCGGGCGTCCCGTCGAGGATGACCTACGCCTTCCATTTCGACGCCAGCCTGTATGCCTCCTACCTGCGCTCGTACGCCGAGGCCCGCCAGGTCCTCCGGCTGGAACGCAAGGTCGAGCACGTTGAGCTCCGCGGCGAGGACGGCTTCATTCAGGCCCTGGTGCTCGACGGCGGGGAGAGGCTCGAGGCCGATCTCTACATCGACTGCTCGGGCTTCCGGTCCGTTCTGATCGGCCAGGCGCTGAAGACGGACTTCGAGGACTGGAGCCACTGGCTGCCGTGCGACCGCGCGGTCGCAGCCCCGTGCGAAGGCGTCGCCGATCTGACGCCCTACACACGCTCCACGGCCCGGGCGGCAGGCTGGCAGTGGCGCATTCCGCTGCAGCACCGCATCGGCAACGGCTACGTCTACTGCAGCGGCTTAATCAGCGACGAGGCGGCTGCGTCAACGCTGATGCAGAACCTGGATGGCGCCGCGCTCGCCGAGCCGCGGCTCTTGCGGTTCGCCGCCGGCCGTCGCAAGGCATTCTGGGTCAAGAACTGCATCGCCCTGGGCCTCGCTGGCGGGTTCCTTGAGCCGCTCGAGTCCACCAGCATCCACCTGATCCAGACCGGCCTGTCGAAGTTGCAGACGCTGTTCCCGGATCGGGACTTCGATGAGGCGGACCGCGACGAGTTCAATCGGCTGTCGGGCCTCGAATACGAGCGCATCCGCGACTTCATCATCTTGCACTATCACGCGACGGAGCGGGACGACTCCGAGCTGTGGAACTACTGCCGCGCCATGGCGATCCCCGACACGCTGCGCCACAAGATCGAGCTGTTCAGAAGTCGTGGGCGTGTCGCCCTCTACGACGACGAACTCTTCATCACCACCAACTGGCTGGCCGTGCTCATGGGCCAGGAGATCGAACCGCGGGGGCATGAACCAACGGTGGATGTTCGCGATCGCGAAGACCTCAGGAGACGGATCCTGGGCATGAGGGCGTTGATCCGCCAGGCGGCGGAAGCCATGCCTTCGCATCGGGACTTCATCGAGCGGCATTGCCGCGCCGCGCCCGTTCAGGCGAGCCAGTAGAAGGCGTTGGCGGTCAGGCGGCCGGTCCGGGGGGCCCTGTCGAACCTGAAGCCCGGACCGATGTCGGCGCTGTGCAGGCTGAGGCCCCGATAGACCAGGACACGGTTGAGCGCGCTATCGAACGACGCGATCCGTTCGAACACCGCGTCATCGCCAAGGGCATACCCTGCCGGCGGAGGGCCGTGCGACGCCAACCGATCCTCAAGGGCCTTTCGGTAGATTGGGAAGCGCCGCTCATCGATGGTCTCGAAGCCGGTCTCGCGGTGGCGGTAGAACGACGTCCCGCCGTGGTCCGGGCCGCACAGGTAGTGGAGCACTGCAAAGTGCTTGGGGTTCGTATTGTCGATGTGCGGCATCCGCTGCAGCACCTGCAGCTCTCCGGGCGGCGTCGTTACCATCGAGAAGTCACCCTTCTCCTGGACCGGTAGGAACTCCTTCAGGCCAAAGGCGCTGGCGATGACGGGGCCGAGCAACGCACGCAGCGCAAAGCTGTAGATTCTCGGCATCGGCGACCGGTCGCCGGGGTAGTAGGCGCCCACGTCGGGGGTGAATGACGCGTGGGCGGCGGCGTAGTCGATCACCACTTGCGGGTCACTGAGGACATTGTCCACGACGAGCACCGGCGTCGCCTCAGCGCCGATGCGGACCACCTCGCTCCTCAGGTCCGCGTGCAGCCGGAGCTTGCCCTCAAGGTCGACCATGCTTCAGCCTTGTCCTCCAGCATTGACAGATAAAAGCTGATCTATATGATAATTGAGGTTGGCCGAACGAGAATCAAAAAAGGTCAACATCTTCAGGCGAATCTCGAAGGGGGAGGGCTAGCCAGTGGAACCCATTCATCGCGCGTTGCTGTGCTGTTCTAGCCTCCTTGCCATCTGTGCGTCGATGTCGGTTCCGGCGTTCGCGGCTGACAGCGGCGCATCCCAAACCGCGGACGCGGTCGTGGTCACGGGCATCCGAGGCAGTTTGCGCGAGTCCCTCGTGATGAAGCGGAACACCGTTCTCGTCACCGACAACATCTCAACCGCCGACATCGGCCAGTTGCCCGACGTGACCATCGCGGAAGAGCTCAACCGGTTGCCCGGCGTGAACACCACCCGCGACCGCGGCAACGCGAGCCAGGCTTCGGTCCGTGGGCTGGGTCCTCGCCTCGTGCTCGGCCTTGTCAATGGCCGTGAGGTGGCCTCATCCGAGCCATCGCAGGACCTGCGTTGGGAGGTCTATCCCTCCGAGGTGCTGGGCGGCGTCCAGGTCTACAAGTCGCAGTCGGCGGAGCTCGTGCCCGGCGGCATCGCCGCGACGATCGACATCCGCACCATCCGGGCCCTGCAATACCAGGGTCCCAAATTCAGCGTGCGCGCGGGCCCCACCTGGAACGACGAGGCGGCGACTCTTCCCGACTACAATCCGTGGGGGCTGCGCGCGAGCGCTGGCCTGATCACCCACCTGTCGGACGACCTCGCCATTGGCATCGCAGGCAGCTACCAGAAGGAGAAGAACGGGTTTCCCGACTTCCGCACCTTCAACTGGAACACGGCGGCCAATTCGGGCGGTCACAACGGCGACCTGAACGGCGACGGCACTCCCGACGACACGACTTGGGGCCTGGTGACCGAGGTCAAGGAGGTGGTGCAGGACCGCGCCGCCGTCATGGGGACTGTGGGCTGGCGGGCCTCGAGCGAGCTCGAGATCAATCTCGACGCCCTCTATTCGCGATACACGATCACCGAAAATCAGGCCCAGACCTGGTACGGCAACAACTTCATGGGGAACTGGGACAACAGCGCCTTCGGCAACTACAACTGCGCGACATGCTCGTATAAGATCGTCGATGGCGCGGTGGTTTCGGGCAATCTCCCCGGCTCATTCCCCAACTACCAGAGCGCTCTGGCCCGCTATAGCGAAGAGCACACGCTGCTGGTCACCGGGGCCAACGCCCATTGGTCCAGCGGCGCCTGGGACGCAAAGGCCGACGTCTCCTATTCGCGCGCAGCCCGCAACAACCGCTGGCAGGCGCTCTATCTCGAGACCGAGTATGCCCCAAGTCTGATGTTCGACGTCGGCGCCGGACATGCCCCGTCCGCGTCGCTGCCGGGCTTCAATCC
>FTHI01000186.1_pt1 | contig 16398 bp, 12 predicted proteins | sample 1640891 | NCBI WGS metagenome assembly FTHI01 (sample SAMEA3914788, study PRJEB12502) | metagenome | biome: forest; material: soil | place: Canada | collected 2011-07-03 | depth 0.1 m
AACGGCCGGCAGACGCTCGACGGCAAGGGCGGCTATGACGTGATGACCGGCGGCGCCGGCGGCGACACCCTGAACGGCTCCACGGGCAACGATGTGCTCAAGGGCAACGGCGGAGCCGACAGCCTGACCGGCGGGACCGGAACGGACATCATGACGGGCGGGACCGGCGCCGACACCTTCATCTTCACCGATCCCTCCGAGTTCGGCGCTGTCGGCCAGGAAGACGTGCTCACCGACTTCAGCCGCACCGACGGGGACCGGATCCAGCTCACCCAGATCGACGCCAACACCATTTCCAGCGGAAACCAGGCCTTCAGCTGGCTGGGCACGGGCGCCTTCACCAACGTGGCGGGCCAGCTGCACTACGCCACGTCCGGCGCCGACCTGATCGTTTCGGGCGACGTCAACGGCGACGGGATCGCCGACTTCCAGTTCAAGGTCCAGGGCATCTCCAACCTCCAGGCCAGCGACTTCTTCCTCTAGGAAGACCGCACGCGCCACGGCGCGTCATGCGAATGTCTTATCCCCGGCGCATCATTCGGTGACGCTCGATTGAGCGCCTGTGGCGTGGAGTCGCGCGCCAGGAGAGCGTGTTTCCCCCGCCCGGACTGCGGCTATACGGTTAATCTCGCCAGTCGGGGTGATTGGGGGGTACCATTCCCTGGCGATTTGAATCGCATGCGGTCGCCCAACACCGCTGCCTGTGGTTCTGACGCTTAATTTGGGCTGGCGTGTGCTGTCGGGGTGCGCGCGAGGGCTCGGAGTTTGAGTTCTGTGGCGGCTCGTCCGCCCCGGGAGTTTGCCCCGTCGCTTTTAGCAAGCGTGCGCTGTCGGGGTGCGCGCGAGGGCTTTGTGATGGTGACGACGGTTCTCGGGGCCGACGGCGTCCTGCTTCCATACAGCGGCGCGACGACACACGGAATTGTCGGCTCCAAGGCCGCCGAACTCTTCAACGGCACGACCGCGAACGATTCCTTCCGAGGAGGGGGCGGAGGCGACACCCTGATCGGGGGCCTCGGCGATGACACCTATAATATCTATGACGCCAAGGACACGGCGATCGAGCAGGCCAATGCCGGCATCGACACCATCGCCGCGACCGTCAGCTACTGGCTGCCGGCCAACGTCGAGAACATCACCGTCACCACCGACCTGACCTACGGCGGCGGCAATTCCCTCAACAACATCCTGACAGGCGGGAACGGCCGGCAGACGCTCGACGGCAAGGGCGGCTATGACGTGATGACCGGCGGCGCCGGCGCCGACATCTACGTCCTGGGGTCCGGGTACGGCCACGACGTGGTCACCGACTTCCAGACCGGCGTGGACATGGCCCGGCTGTGGGGCCTGGGCTTCACCAGCTTCGCCCAGGTGCAGGCGGCGATGAGCCAGCTGGGCGCCGATGTGAAGCTGACGGCGGCGTCGGGCGACCAGCTGATCTTCCGCAACCACCAGGTTTCGGACTTCACCCAGCAGGACTTCCAACTCGGCCTGAACTTCTCGCGCCTGACCCCCACCTTCGACGACGAGTTCAACACCCTCAGCCTCTACTCCCAGGGCGGGACCTGGTGGACGGCGATGGGGGGCAACAACGCCCTGATCAACCACACCCTGCAGCAGAACGGCGAAGCCGAGATCTATGTGGACCCGCTCTTCCCCGGCACCGGGACCACGCCGCTGGGACTCAATCCGTTCTCGATCAACAACGGCGTCCTGAGCATCACCGCCAATGTCGCCACCCCGGCGGTCTCGTCCCAGATCTGGAACTATCAGTACACGTCGGGGATGCTGAACACGAAGACCACGTTCAACCAGAAATACGGGTACTTCGAGTTCAGCGCCAAGTTCCCGGCCGGCAACGGCCTGTGGCCCGCCCTGTGGATGGTCCCGGCCTGGAACTCGGGCTTCAACTCCGAGATCGACGTGCTGGAGCAGGTCGGTCGCGATCCCTACACGGTCTGGCAGACCACCCACTCCACCACCACCTCGCACAACAACCCGAGCGTCGCGGTCCATATCGACAACCCCGACCAGTTCCACACCTACGGGATGATGTGGGACCAGAACTGGATCGTCTGGTACGTCGATGGCGTCGAGACCAGCCGCCGGCCAACGCTGTCGGACCAGCAGACGGCAATGTACCTGATCCTGAACCTGGCCGTGGGCGGCTATTGGGCGGGATATCCGGACGCCACCACACCGTTCCCGGCGACCATGCAGGTCGACTATGTCCGGGCCTACCAACTGCAGGGATCTGGCATTGTCGCCGGAGCAGACAGCTACACAGTCGGGGCGAACACGCCGTTGAGCGCTTCGGCGGGGACGGGCGTCATCGCCAACGACAGCAATCCTTCGGGCCAGGCGTTCACCGCCATGCTGCTCACGGGGCCGAGCCACGGGACCCTGTCGTTCTCGGCCAGCGGCGCCTTCACCTACACGCCCACGGCCGGCTACACGGGCGCCGACAGCTTCGTCTACCGCGACGACGACGGCATGCAGCAGTCGTCGGACACAACGGTGAGCCTGACCGTGGGTTCGACCAGCACAAACGTCGCCCCGACAGCCGCGACCTCGTCAGCCTCGGGCAATGAAGACACCGCGATCACCGGACAGGTCTCGGCCACCGACCCCGACAGCGCGTCCCTGACCTATGCGGTCGTCGCCGGTCCGCAGCACGGCAGCGTGAGCCTCGGCGCGAACGGCGCCTACACCTACACACCGGGCGCCAACTACAACGGTTCGGACAGCTTCACCTTCCAGGCCAACGACGGCCTGGCCAATTCCAACATCGCCACGGTCAGCCTGACGATCGCGGCGGTGAACGACGCTCCGGTGGCCGCCGCTGGAACCGGCTCCGGGGCTCAGGGCGCCGTGATCAGCGGCCAGCTCTCGGCCACCGACGTCGACAGCGCGTCCCTTACCTATTCCCTGGCAACCGGGCCGCAGCACGGGTCGGTGACGGTCAACGCCAACGGGACCTACCAGTACACGCCCACGGCCGGGTACACGGGTGCGGACAGCTTTTCGTTCAAGGCCAGCGACGGATCGCTGAGCTCCAACACCGCCGCGGTCAGCCTGACGATCTCCGCGGTGAACCAGGCGCCGGTCGCGACCTCCACGTCGGCCTCCGGCGCGGAAGACGGCGTCATCAACGGCCAGGCCTCGGCCTCGGACGTAAACAGCCCGGTCCTGACCTATTCCCTGGTCACCGGCCCGCAGCATGGCGCCCTGACCTTCAACGCGGACGGCAGCTATCAGTACGCGCCGGCGGCCAACTACAACGGAGCAGACAGCTTCAGCTTCAAGGCCAGCGACGGATCGCTGAGTTCCAACACCGCCACGGTCTCGCTCACGGTCACCGCCGTGAACGACGCGCCGACGGCCGCGGCCTCGTCGGCCTCGGGCGCTGAAGACACTGCGATCAGCGGCCAGGTTTCCGCCACCGACGTGGACAGCGCCACCCTGACATATGCGGTGTCGACGGGACCCCAGCACGGGTCTCTCGTCCTCAACGCCAACGGCTCCTACCAGTACACGCCCGTCGCCAACTATAACGGGGCTGACAGCTTCAGCTTCACCGCCAGCGACGGGTCGCTGACCTCGATCCCCGCCAGCGTGAGCCTGACGGTCACGCCGGTGAACGATCCCCCTGTCGCCAACACCGACTCCGCGTCCGTTACCACGGGCTCCAGCCTGTCGTTCCCGGTCGCGACGCTTCTGGCCAACGACACCGACGTGGATGGGAACGTCCTGACGGTCACGGGCGTGGCGATGGGAGCCAACCCCCATGGCACGGTGCAGCTCGTCAACGGGGTGGTCACCTACACGCCGACCGCTGGCTACACCGGCGCAGACTCCTTCACTTACTATGTGAGCGACGGCGTGATCGCCTCGCCGGTGGCTGGAACCGTGAACGTCAGTGTCACCACCGCCACCTCGACCTATACGTCAGGCTCGGCCGGCCCGGATGTGTTCGATTTCTCCACCAGGACAGGTCCGCAGCTGATTGCCGGCAACGATGGCGACGACACCATCACCGGCGGGATGGCCGCCGACACCATCAATGGCGGCGTCGGCAACGACGTTCTCAGAGGCGGTCCGGGCGGGGACGCCCTCACCGGAGGGACCGGCGCCGACAGGTTCGTCTTCACGGCGTCGGATTTCAGCGCAACGACCCTGGACTCGATCACCGACTTTCAGGGCGTAGGGAACGGAGCTGTCGCCGGCGACGACCAGATCGTGTTCGACGGGTTCAGCGCATCGGCCACCGTCACCCTGATCTCGGTCAGCAACGCCAAGCACACCTTCGAACTGACCGACGGCGCCTTCCACGGCCGGTTCGTGGTGAGCTATGCAGGATCGGTCGTGCTGGTCCCTGGCGACTTTGTCTTCGTCAATGTCTCGGGCAACCAGCCGCCGGCGTCCACGGCAGATATCTATAGCGCCACGGAGGATACGCCCCTCGCCGTTGCGGCCGGTTCCGGGGTGCTGGCCAACGACAGCGATCCCAACAGTCAGGCCCTGTCGGCGAGCCTGGTCTCGGGCCCCAACCACGGCGTGCTGTCCCTCGCAGCTGACGGCTCCTTCTCCTACACGCCGGACGCCAATTACTCCGGCGCCGACAGCTTCACCTACCTGGCCTCCGATGGGACGCTCTCCGGTCCCGCCACGACCGTGAGCCTGACTGTCGCGGCCGTGAACGACGCGCCGGTCGCCGCGTCTGGTTCGGCCTCTGGGAACGAAGACACGGCCATCTCAGGTCAGGTCTCGGCCAGCGACATCGACAGTCCCAGCCTCACCTATTCGCTGGTATCCGCACCCCAACACGGCACGATCACGTTCAATGCTGACGGGACCTATCTGTACACGCCCGCCCCCAACTACAACGGCCCGGACAGCTTCAGCTTCACGGCCAACGACGGGTCGGCGGTTTCCAACACGGCGACAGTCAGCCTGACCGTCACACCGACGAACCACGCCCCGGTCGCAACGCCCGACACCTTGCAGATGGCCGAAGGGACCGTGCTTTCGATTCCGGTCCTGTCCCTGCTCGCAAACGACACGGACGCGGATGGCGACGCGCTCACGATCACCAGCGTCGCCCTGGGAGCGACGCCGCACGGCACGGTCAGCCTAGCCAACGGCGTGATCACCTATACGCCGGATGTCGGCTTCCACAACTGGGACACCTTCACCTACTACGTCAGCGACGGACATGCTGCGCCGGTCGCCGGAACGGTCAGCGTCGCGGTCACAACCACGACGACCAGCTATATCAATGGCACGGCCGGCGATGACACTTACGACTTCTCCCTTCGCACCGGACCACAGCTGGTCAACGCCCAGGCTGGAGACGACACGGTCCTGGGCGGGATCGTGGGCGACACGATCAACGGCTCGGTCGGTAACGACGTGCTGTTCGGCAACGGCGGCGCAGACAGCCTGACTGGTGGCGCCGGAACCGACACCGTCAACGGTGGAGCGGGCGCCGATACGTTCATCTTCTCTGCTACCGGCGATTTCGGTCCGGCCGGATCCGAGGACGTGATCACCGACTTCAAATCCTCAGACGGCGACCGGATCTCGCTCTCGCTTATCGACGCCAACCCCAATGTGAGCGGAAACCAGGCGTTCAGCTTCCTGGGGACCAGCGCATTCACCAATGCGCCGGGACAGCTGCATTACGTCGCCTCGGGACCAGACCTGATCGTCTCGGGCGACATCAACGGCGACGGCGTCGCCGACTTCCAGTTCAAGGTGCTGGGTGTCTCCAGCCTTCAGGCCAGCGACTTCATCCTTTAGTCGGGCACGGCAGAGCCGCCCATCCAGATCAGAGCGCCAGTTGCAAAGGCAACGGCGGCGACACTCCAGGCGATCGGGCTGAGCCTCCGCTCTCGTACATGTGCAAATGCATAGGCTGCGGCGGGAACCATCACGATGGCCAGGAGAAGAGTCACGATTAACAGCCTACCCATCAGGTGCGCTCCTGTGCAGGCGGCTCCTGCATCCGGTTCCAATGGCGCAAACGGCCATCGGTTCCCGTTCATCGTGGACTGCGTCAACGAACCGCTTGAATCCCTTTCGCGGGGAGATATGTCTGTTCCTCGACAGCCGTCGGTCGGGGGGACGCGCAATCCATGCCTGCAGCTCCTTCCATGCGACGCGACATCATCGAGATCCTGGTCAGCCTGGTCGCCGCTGCGGCTCTGTTCGCCCTGTTCCTGTTCGGCGCAGGCTCGCTCAACCCCACTGAATTCCGCCACGAGACCACGCCGATCGAGACCGTCCAGGACCTGCTCCTGGCGGCAGGCGTCCTGTTCAGCCTATGGATGTTCATCTCGCCGGAGGCCCGGAACCGGAACTACGTCAAGCTCTGGATGCTGATCCTGGCCGGCGTGTTCGTCCTGGTCCTGGGCAACGAGATCAGCTGGGGCCGACGCCTGTTCAGCTGGCACGTGGTCAATGACGCCTGGCCGCATGGGTGGACCCACCGGGTCAGCCTGCATCCGCTTTCGCCCGGGAAGATCGACAAGCCCCGATCCGCCACTCTGGTGATCATCGGGCTTGGCGCCGTCGGGTATCCAATCGTCGAGGCGATCAGAGGGCACCGTTGGCTCGGCCTGCCCGCTTGGTTCGGGCCTCGGCTCGGCGGAATCGTCTGGCCGGCGGTCGCGGCCTACACCATCGTCGCCAACCGTTTCCTGGCGCACGGGCCGACGATCTTCGGCATCACCCGGTTCCAGTTCAGCCAGATCGAAGAGCTGTTCATCTACATCTTCCTGCTGAACTATGCACTGGCCCGGCGGGACGCCCTGCGGCAAAGCCCCCGGCCGATCTGGGCGCAGGATCCGCCGCCTAAAGCGAGCTGACGTGCGGCGGGAACCGCCCGACCAGGCGCTCGCCCTGAAGCACCTCGAGCCCATACTCGTGTGACAGGCCATTGGCAGCGGCCATCGCCGCCTCGTCGTGGGCCAGCTCCAGCGAGAGCACCTTCCAGACGTCGCCGGAGGAGTCGAAGAATCGGATCTGGTAGACCAAGGACACCGGCCGTCTAGGGGTGCGCAGCAGGACGCCCATCCGTCGCGCAAGGCGCGTTCCTAGCCCACCGAATGCTGCAGTGCAACTCAATCAGGAATTTCAGTTGCTTAGCTTGCGAACGTTTAGGGCGGCATCGGTTCCTCTCGCCCCAGTCAACGCTCAAGCTTGGCGTGGAGATGCTGCAATACGCGCAGGGCCGTCTCTATATCCTCAGTCGTGATGTCGGCCATCAACTCGTCGCGCACAGCCCTGGTGATCCGGCCGATCACCTCCAGCTGGGGCCAAGCCTGCTCGGTAAGCCGCACCCGCTTGGATCGACGGTCGCCCGGCACGGCCATCCGCTGCACCAGGCCCTCCACTTCCAGGGAGTCGAGCTGTCGTGTGAGCGTGGAGTTCTCAATGCCGACAATGTCGGCAAGCTCGCCCTGGGTCATTCCCTCGGGACTGCGGGAGAGCCAGAAGAGGAGCGCCCAGCTGGCCTTTGTGTGCCCCTCGGGCTTCAGGCGCTCATCGAGAAGGGTCCGCCAGGCGCGGGACAACTGGAACATCTCGACGACGAACAGGTGCCTTGAATCCATCGAGTCCTCGTTGGTCCACTCGTTCGCCATCATGGACCCTCCCGTCGCGGTTGCGAATGATCTGCCTCAAGCCGGCGAGACGCCTCGCCGATAGCGCCCCAGGCCGACATTGAAGACGATCAGGGCGAGCGTGGCGTAGGCCGCCGCCGCTCCGGCCACGACCGCGGCCAGTCCGACCGTGGGATGCCGCAGCAGCGCCACCGGGACCAGAACGATGAACCCCGCTGGGAACACAGTGAAGACCACGAGCTTCGCCGCGCCGGAGTAGATCGAGCCCGGGTAGCTGCTGAACAGGATGACGAAGTCGGTCAGGTCCCTGGCGAAGCTGCGTGCGCCCCGCATCCAGAACGCCAGGCACGCGAACGAGACGGCGACAGACAGGTAGACGACCACGCCACCGACCAGGGAGAACGCCAGCCACGGCAGGTCGGACGGCGCAATCCGGGCGAAGGCGGCGAACAGGATCACGCCGGTGACGATGTCGCCCCACGCGGTCGCCGAGCTCTCGCGCGCCAGCAGCCGCGGCAGCAGGCGGGACGGCTGGGTCAGGAGCGCGTCGGGCTCGCCGCGCAGGATCACTGCGGCGAGGTCGCGATAGCCGCCGAACGCCACGCCGGCCACGCCTACGACGGTGGCGATCAGGCCCACCAGCAGGGCCACGTCCTGAAGCCGCCACCCGCCGATGGCGTGGAAGCCCTTGAAGAACATGAACCACAGCAGCAGCACGAAGCCGTTGTTGATCAGCATGCCGGCCGCCTGGAGGGTGAAGTTGGTCCGGTCCGCCAGCGACATGCGGACCGCGGCGGCGACCTCGGCGAGGTAGGTGCGGATAGCGCTCATGCTGAGAAACCCTGCCGCAAGATCTTGGCCAAGCCCGCCCGCCAGACGAGGAGGCACAGGCCCGTCAGGATGGCGATCCAGCTCAGCTGGCTAGCCAGGGCCAGCGCCAGTGTGCGCGCCGAGGGATCCAGGGTCAGGGCCGCCGGCCAGTAGAGGTGCGCCGCGAACGGGCTGAGCTCGCCCAGCCGCCTCAGCCAGGGCGGATAGAGCGTCACCGGGGCCAACAGGCCGCCCAGCAGGAAGCTGGCCTTCTGGACTACCAGATAGACCGGCAGGGTCCGGCGCACCCAGAAGGCGGTCAGGCCGACGAGGGTCAGGACCAGCAGGCCGGCCACGGCGCCGAGGAGACCGGTCAGCAGCAGCCACGGAAAGACGCCCGCGGGAGGGCCCTGTCGTCCCGACACGGCCAGTAGGACGAGCGCCACCGCCGCCACGGCGACGAGCCTGACCAGCATGGCGCCAAAGCTCTCGCCAAAGCGCAGCATGAGGTAGGATTTCGGCCGCAGCAGCTGGGCTTCAAGCGCCCCGGACCGGATGTCGTCCTCGAGCCGCAGGTGGATCGCCGGCGTGGCGAGGGTGATCCACTCCGTGACGCCGATGTAGAGAGCCAGGCCGGCGGCAGGCAGGTGCGCGGCCGCCCCCGCCAGCCGCTCGCGCGCCGCCACGTCCCAGAACGACGACAAGACCAGAAGCAGGATTGCGTAGAACAGACTGCGGCCGATCATCACCGCAGGCGCGGCGACGCCACCGGCGAGGCCGATGCCCACGGCCCGCCCAAACGCCGCCAGCGCCGGTTTCACGGCGTCGTCACGCCGCGATGTCGGAAGCGTAGATCTCACGGATCACCTCCTCCATCGGCGGGTCTTCGATGGTGATGTCGTCGATGCCGCCCTGGCCGAGGGCGGCGGCGATCACCTGCTCCAGGCGCACGCTGCCGGTGTCGACCTCGAAGACGGTCCGGTGCGGTTCACGCGAGCGAACCACGAGGCCGGGCAGGTCCAGGTCGATCCGGGGCGCCGCGGACTGCAGGGTCACGAGCTTGCGGTTCAGAAACCGCCGGCGCAGCTGGTCGGTAGGCTGATCCAGCACGATGCGGCCCTGGTTGATCACGATGACCCGGTCGCAGACCAACTCGATGTCGCGGGTGTCGTGCGAGGTGAGCAGCACGGTCTGGCCAGCCGCCTGCGAATGCTCGCGGATGAAGTCGCGGATGTCGGCCTTGGCAGTGATGTCCAGGCCGATAGTCGGCTCGTCCAGGAACAGGACCTCCGGCGCGTGCAGCAGGCTGGCGGTGATCTCGCAGCGCATCCGCTCGCCCAGCGACAGTCGCTGGACCGGCTGGTCGATGAACCGCGCCAGGCCGAACCGCTCGATCAGGTCGTCCTGGCGCCGGGCGAACACTGCAGCATCCTGCTCGTAGATGTGGCGCAGCAGGGCGAAGGAGTCGCGCGCCGGCAGCTCGCCCCACAGCTGGGAGCGCTGGCCGAACACCACGCCGGTGCGGAAGGCCAGGGCTCGCCGCTGACGCCAGGGCGTCAGGCCTAGCACCTGGACATTGCCGGAATTCGGCTCCAGCACGCCTGTCAGGATCTTGAGCGTGGTCGACTTGCCTGCGCCGTTTGGGCCGATGATGGCCACGCGTTCGCCGGCGGAGATCTCGAACGAAACCCCGGCCACGGCGTCGATCGGGATCGTTGGCGCCGCCAGGGCGCCGGACAGCAGGCCCTTCAGGCCGTGGCCGGCCTTACGGTAGCGGAACTGCTTGCGAAGGCTCTGGACGGTGATGAGGGGCTGCATCGGATCGGGCTCGGCTGGGTTTCGACGGGAAGGCTGGGCGGACGGAGGCGCGCGCAAGGTTGGAATTCGCTTGGAATCCAAGCGAATAGGTCCCAACGCACATCATTCCGGCCGAGCCGTTCCTGGTCATGGCGAGTCCGATTATCCCGCGAGCCCATGCCCGCGCGGTCGGCCCGTGTAGATCAGAAGCGGCGAAAGTTCAACCTGGGGTCAGCCACCCTTCCCCGTCCCGCCCGGCCTTCGCGCACCCGGGCAAGGCCTGGAAGATTGGACGAGGTTGACGATGACAACCCCTGGCCTGCGCCTGGGAAAAGCCATAGACAATGCCGCAAGAACACGCTGGGAGAGGAACCAATCCGATGAGGCGTCACGGTCTCGCATCACGAATCGCCACGGCGGCTTCCGCCATCGCCGCCGGCGCATTGTTCCTCATCGGGCCGACCAGCGCCGCCGCGCAGCAAAGGCCCGCCGACCTCAGCACGCTGCCTGCCGTGCCGACCAGCTTCACGCCCAAGAAGACCCCGTGGGGCGATTTTGACTTCCGCGGCACCTGGCCGATCGAGAACCTCAATGGCGCCCGCATCCTGTTCCAGCGGCCCAAGTCATACGGCGGCCGATTCTGGCTGAACGACGCCGAGTACGCCAAGCGGCTGGCGGCGGCGCAGAAGTCCGACTCGGCCTTTTCCGCGGAGCTGAACGGCCGGGGTACGAAGGGCCTGGCCGACTGGGTCAAGACCGCCTCATTTGCCCATCGCACCTCCATGCTGGTGAGCCCCGCCGACGGCCAGCTGCCGGCGCTGACCCCGCAGGCCGATGCGCTTTACAAGGCCGGACGGTCGAGCTGGGTGCCGGGCCAGGAATATGACTGGGTGGACGACTTCGACAGCTGGGACCGCTGTGTCTCGCGCGGCTTCCCCGCCTCGATGATGCCGTTCCGCTACAACAACGGCATCCGCATCTTCCAGTCCCCCGGCTACGTCGTGATCATGCTCGAGATGATCGGCATGCGGGTCATCCCGCTCAGCGGCCAGCATCATTGGGCCGGCAATGTCGAGAGCTGGATGGGCAACAGCCTCGGTCACTGGGAAGGCAAGACGCTGGTCATCGAGACGACCAACATCAAGTCCGGCGACAGCGCGACCCACGACCCCCAAAAACGCGCCGCCTCCCCGCTCAACATGGCGACGCAGGGCGTGCCGCCGCTCAACACTATCCCCACGAGCAAGCAGGCCAAGACCATCGAGCGCCTGACGATGACCGACGCCAAGACGATCAGCTACGAGCTGACCTATTCCGATCCCGAGGTGTTCACGGCGCCGTGGACCGCCCGGTTCGACTGGGCCCGCGACGACAGCTACCAGTTCTTCGAATACGCCTGCCACGAGGGCGACGTGCAGGTCCGCAACTACATCACCGCCTCGCGCGCCCATCGGGCGGACATCGCGGCGGGCAAGATCACCCAGAAAGAAGTGGATTCCCGCATCCGGTTCGCCCAACCCTTCGACGTCGATCCCGCCACGCGGTGAGTGTTCGGCGGTCCTGACGCCTACTTCGGCGTTATCCGGAACAGACCGCCGGGGTTGGCGTCCTCGAGCATCCAGAGCGCGCCGTCCGGGCCCTCTTCAACGTCGCGAGCGCGGTGGCCTATATCCCAGCGTTCGGCCGGCTTGGCGACCGCGCCCTCGACGGTGACGCGGTTGAGCGTCTTGCTTCCCATGCCGCCGATGAGGGCGGAGCCGTTCCATTGCGGGAACATGTCGCCCTTGTAGAAGACGAGGTTTCCCGGCGCGATGACCGGCGTCCAGTACAGCACCGGCCTTGTCAGGTCGGGACGCGAATCCGGGCTGGGGATCGGCACGCCGTTGTAGTTGACCGCATAGGATACGAGCGGCCAGCCATAGTTCTTGCCCGGCTCCAGGAGGTTCAGTTCGTCGCCGCCCCTCGGTCCGTGTTCGAGCTCCCACAGCCGTCCGTCGGGCGCGAACGCCAGGCCGTAGGGCGTGCGATGTCCCGTGGTCCAGGTCTCAGCCGGCGTCAGGTTCGGCCCGGGGAACGTGTAGGTCCTGACCACGGGCGCGGTCTTGGCGGCTTCCGTGTCGGACGCGGGATCGATCACCGGAACGCTGGCCGCCCCGGTCTTGCCCGCCATCGGGTTGCCCCGCGCCGGCTTGCCGTCCAGCGTCAGGTGCAGGGTCTTGCCCAGCGGCTGGTCCGGATCCTGGGCGGGCGTAAAGCGCTGCCGTTCGCCAACCGTCATGAACAGGGACTTGCCGTCGGGTGAGAAGGCGATCTGTCCGCCAAACTGTCCGCCCTTGCCCCGCTCGCCATCGCGCCAGATCACCTTGAGCCCTTGCAGGCTCGCCGCACCCTTGCCGATCGACAGCTTGGCCCGGGCGAGCGCCAGGCTGGAGCCACCATCGCCGGGCTCCGAATAGGTGAGATAGACGTTGTGGTCGGAAGCGTAGTGCGGCGACAGGAATACCCCCAGCATGCCGCCCTGGCCTGCTGCCAGAACGGCCGGAACATTCGCCACCGGCGTTTTGTCGCCAGCCTGGGTCACCAGCCAGACGGGGCCGGGCTTCTCGGTGATCAGCATCCGCCCATCCGGAAGGAAGGCCAGACGCCAGGGCAGGTTGAAGGTCGCCACGGGCGTCAGGGTGAAGGGGGTGCTGGCCTCGGGCGCCTGGGCGCCAAGGTTGACCTGGGCATATGCGCTCGTCGACGCCAGCGCCATGAGCAAAGCTGCCGCTGCTGATTTCACGCTCGATCCTCCGCTCGGTTGCTCGACCGACGGCAATTCCGGAGGTCGTTCAAAGTGTGGATCGAGAACGGACGGATGTCACCTTCTGATCCCTTGGCCGCTCAGGGCTCGGCGTAGGCCTTCTTCACTGACTGCGGGATGTTGTTCAGCCCGCCCCAGTCGGCGTGACGGGCCAGGAATTCAGCCTGGATGATCTTGCCGGCCTCGTCGGCGGACTTGCCCTGACGCCTGAGCGCCAGGGACCGCTCCTGCAAGTCGGTGAGGAACGCCCGCTCCTTGCCGATCAGCGAGCCATCGCCCAGGGCCCCATGGTCGGGCGCGACCTGGCGGGGCTTCAGCGGCGCCAGCTGGTCGATAACCGCGAGCCACTGGCGTGGGCTGCAGGCGTCGCAGGTGAAGTTCGGCGATATCCGATCCTGGACGACGTCGCCGGGGAACATCAGGCTGTCCTCGTCCACCATGATGATCTCGTCGCCCTCGGTGTGGGCATGGCCGTACCAGAAGAGACGCACGTGCACGCCGCCGAGGTCCAGCCGATGCTCGCGGTCGAACTGCACGTCGGCCTTGCCGACGACAGCGCCGTCGAGCAGCTGTTTCATCTCAGGGGATCGGGAGGCGAAGAAATCCAGCATCCGCTGGCCATCCTTCTCCAGCTCGGCTTGCTGCACCTTGGGACGGATCACCACCGTCCCGGCAGGGAAGCCGCCCTGCCCCCCGGCGTGCTCGGGATGATAGTGGGTGGTCGTCAGATAGAGCCGCGCGCCCCTGGCCGATAGCTTCTGCGCCTCGCGGGCGACCAGGGCGCCGTTGCGGGAGCCGAGGCCCGTGTCGATCACCAGCGTCCCCGTCTTGCCGACGACGATCCCGACGTTGGGGAAGCCCATGATCACATAGGCATGGGGCGAGATCCGCTTGACCGCGTTCTGGGGAAGCAGCGGATTGGTGTCGAACGGCATACGAATAGGCTGCGCCGATGCGGCAAGCGATACCGCGGCCAGGCATCCCGCCAGAGCCAACCGCCTTACCAGCTTCATGGGCTCCTCCCGGTCAGTTCGTCGAACCGTAGCATGCCCAACTCGCCATGGGTCAGCCGCTGATCTGTTCGGCGAGCGCCGCATCGTCGGCGCCGGCCTCGTTCGGATCGTGCTTTCGCGCCGCCAGGATCTGGTTCAGCTTGAAGCCGGCGAGCATGAGGAACAGCAGGATCGAGCCGTTGATCGCGGCATGCAGCAGCCAGAACGACGACATGCTCATCTTTTCGGCGAACCCGCCCAGCCATCCCGTCAGGAAATTGCCACCCGCGGTGGCGAGATAATAGACTCCCAGCATGGTGCTCAGGACCGCGGCGGGCGCGTCGCGCGAGATCATGGTCAGGATCACCGTGTCGATCCATGGGATCGAGAAGTCGATCAGCATGAAGAACATGAGCTCCGGCAACAGCGGAACCATCCCGCGTGCGGCGATCAAGGCGCCCAACGCCAGGCTGAGGAACGCCCCCGTGGCCAGGACGAAGCCGATGGAGATGCGTGGGATGTCGTCGACGGCGCCGCGCCGCTTGCCCTGCCAGGCCCAGATGCGCACGGCCAGCGCCGTGCCGACGATGGTCAGGACGCCGTCCAGCGTGCTGAACCAGGTGACAGGCATGAGGAACCCGAACACGCGCCGATCGACGTGGGTGTCGGCCCAGACCGGGAAGACGTTGAAGGCCTGATTGTAGACCCCGCTCCAGATCCCATCCAGGACGATCATGAGCAACAGCAGCAGAAGGATGCGTCCGTCGCCGGCTCGCAGACTGGGCGGCGCCCTGGATCCGTCGCGCCGGATCCGCACGGTGTCCGGCGGCGTGTGCCGGACGCCCGCCAGGTAACAGAGCGTGCCGAGCGCCATGCCGATCGCGGTCGCCGTATAGCCGAACGACCAGCCCAGGCGCTCGCCCAGGGTCCCCGCGACCAGCGGAGTCAGGAACGAGCCCGTGTTGAGGGCGATCAGATAGAGGCCGAACCCGCGCGTCCGGCGATCGTCGCCGGGTGGATACAGACGCCCGATCTGTCCCACGAGCGCCGTCTTCAACAATCCCGTGCCGATCGCGATCAACGCCAGCGCGATCAGAAAGGTCTGTTCCGCGATCAGCAGGACGTGGGCCAGCGTCATGATCAGGATGCCCGCGACAGCCGCCTTGCGCTGCCCGATTACTCTGTCGGCAAGCAGCCCGCCCAGGATCGGCAAGGCGTAGATCAGGGCGGTGGCCAAGCCGAAGGTCGCCGACGCCATGCCCAGGGGAGTGAGCGGGCCATAGAGGCTCTGCAACGCCCCGCGGTAGGCGCTGAAGCCCAACACATGCTCCACGTGCCCCGGCTTGAGCAGAGTCTGGGTCATGTAGAGCGTCAGCGTGTTTTGCAGGCCGTAATAGGCGAACGCCCAACCGGTCTCCGCGCCCAGCAGATACCCCAACGCCTTGGGATGCCCGAAAAAGCGTCGATCCCCCGCGGCGCCTAGCGGCATGGAGGCTTGGGCGTTGTCGTCGTCATCGGTTCGGGCTCCGCGAACGATGAACTTACAGGCCGGGAAGGCGCCGTCCAGTTCGTCTGCGCCGGATCATGCCCAGCGGGGGTAGGTCACGGAGGGGGGACAGCCGCTGGCGTGTCCGGTAAGAAGCGACACTGACGGTCACCGAAATGATGAGGGGGGAACCATGAGCCGTATCCGGACGATCCTGCTCGGCGTGGGAATTGCGCTGGGCATCGCAGGCGGACCCGCCGCCGCGGCGGATTGCGCCAAGCTTGCCGGCGCCGCCCTGCCGCAAGGCGCGGTCACCTCGGCGACGCTCGTTGCGGCCGGGGCCTTTGAACCCCCGCCGTCGCCTTTCGGTCGCCCTCCGGGCGTGGCCGCGGCGGGATTCAAGAGCCTGCCGGCATTCTGCCGGATAGAGGCGACGCTGAAGCCGAGCCCGGATTCGGACATCAAGGTCGAGGTCTGGCTGCCCGCCAGCGGCTGGAACGGCAAGCTGGTCGGCATCGGCAACGGCGTGTGGGCCGGCTCCATCAGCTATTTCCAGATGGGAGAGCCCCTGGCCCGGGGCTACGCCGTGGCGGCCACCGACACCGGACATGCCGGCAACGGCCTTTCAGGCGACTTCGCCGTGGGCCATCCCGAGAAGCTGACGGACTTCGGCCATCGCGCCGTGCACGACATGACGGTCGCGGCCAAGGCCGCCATCAACGACTTCTATGGCGAGGGGCCGAAGATGTCGTTCTGGAATTCCTGCTCCACGGGCGGACGTCAGGGGCTGATGGAGGCCTATCGATATCCGGCCGACTACGACGCCATCTCGGCGATGGCGCCGGCCAATCCCATGACCGACCTGATGACCCAGAGCCTGTGGAC
>FTHI01001042.1_pt1 | contig 16389 bp, 12 predicted proteins | sample 1640891 | NCBI WGS metagenome assembly FTHI01 (sample SAMEA3914788, study PRJEB12502) | metagenome | biome: forest; material: soil | place: Canada | collected 2011-07-03 | depth 0.1 m
CACGATGGATTCCACCGCGTCGAAGACGTGGCCGAAGCAGCGGCTCTGATCGCCCGAGCCATAGACGGTGATCGGCTCGCCCTTGAGGGCCTGTTCCACGAAGTTCGGCAGCACCATGCCGTAGCGGCCGGTCTGGCGCGGGCCGGTGGTGTTGAACAGGCGCACGATGATGATGTTGATCTTGCTTTCCTGGGCGTAGGCCAGGGCCAGGCATTCATCCAGCGCCTTGGCGCAGGCGTAGGACCAGCGCAGGTTCGACGTGGACCCCAGGACCAGATCGTCGTCTTCCCCGAACGGCGTCTTCTTGCTCTTGCCGTAGACTTCGGACGTCGAGGCGATGATCACCAGCTTCCCGCGTGAGGAGGCCGCGTGCAGCACGTTTTCGGTGCCGTTCACGTTGGTGTGGATCGAGTAGCTGGGCTTCTCGAGGATCAACCGGACGCCGACGGCGGCGGCCAGGTGGATCGTGACGTCACACCGTTCGACCAGCTCATAGACCAGGGAGGCGTCCCGGACCGAGCCGATGACGCATTCGAACCTCGGGTGGTCCATCAGGTGATTGATGTTCTCCAGCCGCCCGGTGGACAGGTTGTCCAGGACGACCACCTCATGGCCATCGTTGAGCAGGCGCTCGGCCAGGTGGGAGCCAATGAATCCGGCGCCGCCGGTGATCAGGACTTTCATGTCAGACTTTCGAGGGCTGAGAGGACACGGGCGTTTCCTTTTGTAAGAGCTGAGCCATGCAAGAGGTTGAAATAGGCTTTCATCACGACGTCTTCGCGCCAATTGGCGTCGAAAGCAGCGCGAGCTTCATGCCCGAGGCGCGCACGATAGGCGTCGTCCGAGCCGAAGCGGTCCAGGGCGTCGCGAAACTGCGCGTCATCGGAAAACAGGAGGCCTCCGCCGCGAGCGATGATCTCGCCGAATGGGCCGATGTCGCGGGCGATGACCGGCGTGCCATTGCGGAAGGATTCGATCAGGATGATGCCGAAGGTCTCATAGCAGACCGACGGGACGATCAGGGCCCGCGCATGGGCGTAGTAGCGTGAGAGCGCCTCGGGGGGCAGCCGCCCCAGGAACTTGACCCGGCTAAGCCCGGCGGCCTGCTTCTGAAGCTCGCCCTCATACACGCCCGATCCGATCACGAGCAGGTCCGGCCCGTCCTCGCCCGCGAAGGCGGGGAGGATGTCCTGGACGCCTTTGATCTTCTCGAGCCGGCCGACGAACAGGAAGTAGGGACGATCATGCGGCGATCCTCCGGCCACCTTGGCCGGCGCCTCGTCGGGCAGGAAGTAGGGGATCACCTGCATCGGCCGCGGGAAGCCGAACGCGCGATGTTTGTCCCGGCTGAATTCGCTCTTGGCGATGAAGGCGTCGACGTGGCCCAGCTGGCTTTCCAGCATGTCGGTGTAGCGCCACGCCTGGGGCGGACGGCGATAGCTGATGGTGCAGCTCAGGCAATGCTTCTCGTCGCAAAGCTCACGATTGTACCGCCAGAGCACGTGCGTGGGGCAGACCAGCCAATGCTCGTGCGCCTCATAGACCGTGACGCCCCGCCCGTAGGACAGCAGGCCTGGTCCGCCGACCAGCGAGACATTGTGGAACCAGGTCACGTCGAAAGCGCCCTCGTCCATGAGCTGCTTGATCCGAGGGCCATGCACTACCGGCCGGCCGAACTGATGGGTCAGCAGATTGGAGGCCATACCCATGCGGCTGCGCAGCCCGACGACCTTGATCCCCTCGACTGGCTCGATCGGCTTTGGCTCTGAGCCCGATTGAACGATGTAGGCGTCTTCGTCGTGGATGACCGTCACTTCGCACCCGCGCGCCGCCAGGGCGGTGGCGAGGCGCTTTATGCCGATCCCGTCTCCCCCGAAGTTGAAGGGGGGGTAGAAGGTGGTCAGCATGGCGATGCGCAGGGGGGACTCGGCGGCGGCGCGCGAGGCCCGGACTGCCGTCTTCATCATCAGGCCTGCCCGTGCAGTTCGGGGGGCGGGGTCAGGTCTGGCCCGCGTGATACGGCCTCCCGGACCGACCTCAGCGCCTGACGCGCCATGAAGTAGGTCTCGCTGTGCCCCCGCAGGAACGAACGCCAGCGTTTCGCCTCCCGGAAATAGTGCATCTCCAGGCGCGGCACATCCAGGATGTCGCAGACCCCGTCCGCGCGTCCCAGCCGGACGCCGAACGAGACGCTGTAGTGCTGGGCGATCTCCGCCTGGACGGCGTCGTTGGAGCGGCCATAGGGCGGGGCGAAGCTGAGGGTCGGATGGCCCAGGCGCTGGGCGATCTCCTCGCCGCAGATCCGCACCTCGTCCTGCAGCGCTTCGTCAGGCAGCCGGGTCAGATCGGCGTGGGTCAGGCTGTGGCCGCCGAATTCGATTCCGGCGGACGCCAGCTCGATCACCTGCGCCCAGTCCATCAGCGGCCGCGGCGGGGAGGGGGCCAGCGCCCAATGCTCCGAGCCGCCCATCCGCGCCGTGGGAAGGAACACCACCGCCGGCCACTTCTTCGCCTGCAGGACCGGAAAGGCCGTGTCGGCGAAGTCGGCGAAGCCGTCGTCGAAGGTGATCAGCACCGGACGCTCGGGCAGCTCAGCCCCGGTCTCGCGCCAGTCGACGAAGTCGCTGACCGTGATCGGTTCGTAGCCGCAGGCCTCGAGCCCATCCATCTGCATCGAAAATGTAGACGCCGAGATGCTGGTCGGCCCGGGGTCCGGGGCGATCGAATGGTACATCAGCACGTGGACACGTGCGGCGCTCATGGATCAGTCCTCGACCACGTGGGTCTCGAACACCTTCCGATGCTCGGCCCAGCGGGCCAGGTCGAAGTCGCCGCTGCGGTCGAAGCACTCCGCCGCAGCGTAGGCCATGGCCAGGGCGTGGTGTGTGTTGTCGTGGGCGAACAGGCCCTGCCGTCCAAAGGTGAGCAGGCCGCCGATGGACGCAATCCATTCGTCCATGATCCGGAAGCTGTCCTCGAAGTGGCGGTCATAGACCGGATAGGCCTGCCCCAGGCGCCGGGTCAGGGTCCGGTTGACCTTGGCGGTCACCGGCAGACCCACTGAGGCCAGCCAAACACACATGTTCTTTCCCAGCTCGTCGTCGCTCATCGACCAGTAGGGCTCGTTCGGGTCGCAGGGCAGCTCGGCGCAGAGGATCGTGCGCCCCTTGGGCTCGGTGGAGGCCGAATAATTCTTGGGCTCTGACATTCGCGCCATCGGCACCGCCAGCTCGGGGAAGTAGTGGGCGTCGTACTCCGAGAATTGGTCCTGCTCCAGGATCAGATAGATCAGGATCATGCCGCGGTAGCGGATGCGCTTGGCGGCTTCCAGCACTTCCGGCGGCGCCACCGGATCCATCAGGCGGACCAGCAGGCTGATGGGCAGGGACGACCAGACCGCGTCGGTCTTGACGCTGTGCTCCTTGCCGTCCTGGGTCCAGCGGACCCGTTTCACCTTGCCGCCGGCGTGCTCGACGCCCGTGACGTCGGCGCCGAACTCGAAATTGGCGCCATGTCCTCTGGCCACATCCGCCAGCCGTTCGGTGATCTGCCCGAAGCCCTTGCGCGGGTAGTAGAAGCCGCCGGTGGTCTTGCCCTTGAGACCGGGGATCTGGCGCGCCACCTTCATCAGGATCTTGCCGATCGAGCTGCCCGATACGCGCCGCTTGGCCAGGGTCACGGCCAGCTCTTCGGGCGGCAGGGCCCAGAGCTTCTTCACATAAGGGAAGTAGAAGTTCTCGCTGATCGTCGGCCCGAGGCCGGCTTTGAGCACGGTGGCGAAGCTCTCCTCGCCCTTGGCCTTGCCGCGCAACGGCTTGGTCGCCGCGTCGAACATGAGCGAGAACGCGAAGGTCTTTGGCAGCTTGGCCAGCAGGTCCACCGGCTTCAGCGGGAAATGGATCCAGCGCTTCTGCAAGCGGATGCGCCCGTGACGCGGGCGCCAGAGCAGGTCCTCGCCCACCGCGTCCTTGATATCGCCCAGGACATGCGGCTCGGTCACCGGGTGCAGGCGGTGGCTGCCGAAGTCGCACCAGATCCCATCCAGCAGGAAGCTGCCGGAATTGCCGCCGACGTTCGGCTGGCGTTCCAGCACCTGCACGTCTGCGAGCTCGCCCTTGGCCAGACGCAGGGCTGCGCCCACGCCGGCTGGCCCGGCGCCCAGGACGACCACCTTGGGAGCCGTGGTCTTGGGCGCCTTCGCCTTCGGGCGGCTACGCGTTTCGACGACTTCAGTCACTGACAGTCCCTTCGGAGGTGATCGCCGGATTGAGCATTGAAGCGCCGGCTCTGGAGTCGCCCGGACGCCAAAGCGCCTGGACGACGGCGCCGATGACGCCGGAGGCGTAGAGCACCGTCTGCCAGATCAGGCCCACGGCGATGACTTGGTCCCAGGCGGCGCCGAAGGGGTGCATGAGCCCGGCCATGCTGGCCTCGCGCACGCCCAGGCCGCCCAGGCTGATCGGAGCGATGGCGATGATCTTGGACGCTGACCAGGCGAAGAACCAGGCGGCGGCGGGCGCCTTGACGCCGACCGCGCCGGCGAAGGCGATGTTGATGCCGATGAACAGCGCCTGCACCGCCATGGACATGGTCAGGCAGAGGATCAGCCGGTCTGGACGGCGGGCCAGGGCGCTGGCGGCGGCGGCGATCTTGGCCAGGAGCCGCATTACCTTGCCCCCGGAGGGACGCGCGCCGAGCCAGCGGTCCAGGCCGATGGCGGCTCCGAAGGCGACGGCCAGCCCGATCAGGAAGACGACGAGGATGGGCAGGACGAACCGGGCGTTGCCCGTCGCGGGACCGGCGACCAGCAGCATGCCCACGGCGGAGATGATCAGCAGGCCCAGGGTGTCCAGAAGGCGGTCAGCCAGCGAACCCATGGCCAGTGCCGACTTATCCTTGGCGGAAGCGAACACGAGGCCAGCCCGCACGACGTCTCCGCCGGCCACGCCGGGCAGGCAGAGGTTGGCCGCGAGCCCCGCCAGATGGGCGCGGAAGGCCTGGCTGTAGGCGACGCCGGGACCGATCAGGAACAGCCACTTGGCCGCCGATGCGGCGTGGCCCACCAGGAAGAGCGCCAGGGCGGCGAGCCAAAGCAGTGGCGGGATAAGCTGGACGTCGGCCCAGACCTTGCCGATCGGGACCTTCTGGAACAGCACGGTCAGCACCGCCGCCGAGACCAGGACCCGGACGATCCAGCCGATCCACGCGCGTCGCGGCTTGGAAGATGAAGCGACGGCGCTCATTGGATCAGCGTCGCAACGGCAGCCGCGAGATCATGTCGGCGAGCAGGCCCAGGGACCAGATCATGATCGCGGCCAGCATAGCGAACATCGCGCTCTGCGAGAGGTTCAACAGGAACAGGTCGTAGATCGCCTTCATGACGCCAAGGCCGAACAGGATTGCGCCCAGCGGCAGGAACACCCGCAGCGGCTGGAAAAAGACGGTGATGCGAACCACCAGCAGCACGAAATTGAAGAAGTGCTTGGCCCTGATCTTCGAGTGGCCGACCCGCGTGCCGTAGACGATCGGCTCGTAGAGCACCTTCATCTGGGCGGCGAGCATGCAAAGTGTGATGGTGGTGGTGAACGAGAACCCGTCGGGCAGCAGCGGCACGAACCGCTCCAGCGACGGACGCTTGAACACGCGAAGGCCCGAGTTGAGGTCGTCGATCTTGCGGCCGGCCAGGAAGTTGGCCAGGGAATTCAGCATCCACTTGGCGGGCCGGCGGACGAACGGCACGTTCATCATGGCCGAGCCGCGGTTGCCCACCACCATGTCCGACCCGGCGGCCAGCTCCAGCATGCGGGGCAGGGCTTCGGCCGGGTAGGTCCCGTCGGCGTCGATGATGGCGACATATTCGGAGTCGCTGCTGGCGATCCCGGTCTTCAGGGCATGGCCGTATCCGACGTTGTCCGGATAATGGATGACGCGCGCGCCGCTCGCTTGCGCCTCGGCCAGGGTGTTGTCGGTGGAGCCGTCGTCGACGACCACCACTTCGCCGTCGATGTTGTTCTCGGCCAGCACCTTGAGCACGTGCTCGACGCCGGAGCGGACCGCGCCTTCTTCATTGTAGGCAGGGACGACCACAGAGAGCTTCAGGCGCGCGCCTGCGACCTTGGCCACTCCAGACTTCGACTTTTCCTTGGCGAGCGCTGCGCCCATTCGAAGGCCCCTCCGGCCGTTGTGTGATTGCGGTTCGTCCACACGGACGACGCCGCTAATCGGCGATCGTGTCTGCGATTCGCCTTAACGTTCGACTGGTTCGGCGTGATAACGGTCGCGGGCGATCTCGCTGCGGATTTCCTCTTGGTATTCCGCTTCGGTGTTGACCGCCATGTAGTCGACTTCTTCGCCCAGCAGGCGCTGGCCGAGCAGCAGGCCCATCTCGATGGAGTGGTCTGCATTGTTGTAGCGGTGCGTGCCGCCACGGCCGACCACGTGCACGCCCGGGATGGACTGGATGTAGTCCATCACCGTCTTCAGCTTCTCGCCGTATTCCAGATCGTAGACGGGGTAGGCCTGGATGGCCCGCACTACGTGCCAGCCGACCACTTCGCTGCGGTCGACGAAGTGCAGCTTGTGGACGATGTCGTCGACGCACTGCTCCGCCAGCTGGTCGTCCGTCTTGGACCAGAGTTCGTCGCCGCGGGAGCAGAACACTTCGAGCACCACCGAAGTGTGCTCGTCGTCCGGCACCATGGCCTTGCTCCAGTTCTTCGGCTCGTGGATCCGTCCGAAGAGGATCTCCCGGTCCTGCACATAGATCCAGGTGTCGGGCGTCATCTGCTTGCGCTTGAGCATCAGGTTGACGGTGATGATGTCGCGGAACTCCATGGTCCGCGCCGCGTCGGCCACGTCCTGGGATGCCTTGGGCTCCAGGATGCGCGCGAACACGCCCAGCGGAATGGTGGAAACCACTGTGTCGCACTTGATCGACTGTTCGACCCCGCCCTCGGTGTAGAAGACCTCCAGGTCGTTCTCGCCGTGGGAGATCACCCGGGTGACGGTGCAGTTCAGCAGCACCTTGTTGCCGGCCTTCTGCACGTCCTCGGCCATGCGCTGGGGAATGCGCACATAGCCGTCGCGCGGATACATGAATTCCTCGATCAGGCTGACCACGCGGTTGCGCGGCTTGAACAGGGCGTTGGCGACAACCCCCCAGATGGACAGGCCCTTGCTGCGCTGGGACACCCAGTCGGCCGACAGCTGGTCGCAGGGGCGGCCCCAGACCTTCTCGCTGTATTGCTCGAAGAACATCTCATACAGTTTGGAGCCGAACTGCGCCGTGTAGGCGTCCTTCATGTTCTTGATCTGCCGCGGGGCGACGATCTGGCGGATCGATTCGCCCAGGAACGAGAAGCCCGCCATCAGCACCGTCATCGGGTGCGACTTCTTCAGGACGTCGGCGAACTCCACCGGGTAATTGTAGAAGATGCCGCGGTGGTAAATGCGGCTGATCCGCTCCACCATCACGATCTCGCCTTCCATCAGTCGGCGAAACCAGCGGTTCAGGTCTTCGTTCTTGGTGAACCAGCGGTGGCCGCCGAGGTCGAACTTGAACCCCTTGACCTCGACCGTGTTGCACAGCCCGCCGACGAAATCGTTGCGGTCCAGCACCGTGGCCTTGACGCCATTTGCGCTCAGTTCATGAGCGACGGCGAGTCCGGCAGGGCCGGCGCCCAGAATCACCACGTGCTGGCGGCTCTGCATGTTTCGAGTCGGCTTCGTCACAATATGATCCACTTTCGGACAACCCTGTCGCGGCCTTGCACGGCGCGGGCCTAATGACCCGTCTTTGGTTAAATCATGCGACGAGCTTACGCCGCGTGTACGAATTTTCTTTCTATATCCGCTGAATACGAGTCCTGCCCACTGACTGGACGCCGAACAGGGCATGAGCAAGCGGATTGGTCCCTACCGCGCCGCAGCGGCGGATTTGGGCGCGAAGAGCAGGGCGGCTGCTTGCTCAGCGTGCAATGCCCCGACTTGGCTGTATCCTGCCAGTGCTGGTTTCATATCTGCGTAAGGCTCGGTCTGGGCCCAAAGGACAACCCACACCCGGCCCGTTGGATTGCGGGCGGTCGCGCCGACGTAATCCGCCGCCACCAGGCGGCGATGGTCCAGATAGTAGGTCACCGGCGTGTCGATCCAGCTGTGCGGCCGCAGGAACACCAAGTCGCCGGGTTGCATCTGTGCGTTCATCTTGCCGGCGATGCCCTGGTAGTCGCGCGGGGAGTTCGGCGTGGCGTAGAGCATCAGCACGCTGGCGGCGAAGAGGGCGCCCAGGCCTGCGGTCAAGGGGACGCGCACGGACTTCACATCGAACAGGGTCGAAATTCCGCCGGCGACTACCACCAGGATATAGGGAACAAAGATCAGGAACGCCCGCTCGGCCGTGACCGGCACGACCAGCAGGGAGAAGAGGGCGATCACCACCACGGGCATGATGGCGAGCAGCGCTGTCAGCGAGGTCAAGGGCTTCAGCCTATCCAGAAGGCGGCCCAGCGCTGGCAGCAACGAGGTCGCAAGCGGCCTCAGCCGAGCGGCCGCAATGGGAAAGGCCAGGGCCAGCAGCGGCGCCGCCGCACTGGCGATCAGCCGCTTGTTCCGCGCGTGGGCGATGCCCGCAAAGGCGAGCATGACGAGGGCCGCCCCGACGGCGGCGACCGCAAGCAGCCACATGGGGGGAGCGTTCCCGCCGCGGGCCTCGTCCGGCGCCGGCGGGCGGCGCAGCAGCCCGATGGCGGCCAGGGCCGCCCCGACCACCAGCACCGCCAGCTGGTAGATGAGAGGGAATTCATAGGGGTCATCCCCAAAGGCCCCGTGCTGGAACAGCAACCCGAACGAGAAGAACCGCGCCAGGAACTGAAGCGACTCTCCGGAGGCCGCGTTCTCTCGTTCGCCGATGAGAGCGTGGGCGAGCATCGGAGCCGCCAGGATGAAAGCAAGGGTGGCGAAGAAGGCCGGACGCGGGACCGAGGCGCCCTTCCGCTGGTTCAGGGCGATCCAGCAGAGGTGGACCGCCAGCAGCACCCATGCGTATTCGACCGTAAGGGCGCAGGCGGCGATGGCGGCGACATAGCCGAGCTCGATCAGCCGGCCGGGGCGTCCGCGACGGTATTGCTCGAGTAGCAGCCAAGTGGCGAGGAGCCCGAAGAAGCCCCCGGCCACATACATGCGCGCGGCCTGGCTCCAGAACACGTGGAACCCGTGGATCGCCAGCAGGCAGGCGGCGATCACGCCGGCCCGGCGGCCGAAGCTCAGGGCGCCGACCCGATAGATCAGCGGGATGGAAGCGACCCCGAACAGGGCCTGGGGCAGGCGGATGGTAAAGAGGTTGGCGCCGAACACCTTGGTCCAGGCCCACATGCCCATGTACCAGCCGAACGGATGGGGCTCATAGTTGAAGTGCCACTTGGCGGTTTCCACCAGGCCCTGGCGGAGCGGGGGCTCAGAGATGTCGGGCGCGAGGCCGAGACCTGGCACATAGGCTTCAGGGTGCGACAGCCCCTTGGCGTCGAGGTGGAAGAGGCGGACCGCCAATCCCACAAGGACCGCGCCCAGCAGCCACCAGAACACGGCATCGGCCTTGAAGCCGTCGTTTTGTGGCTCGAGGGCCTGGCCTCCCGGGTTTGGCGTCGCGCGGAACGTGAGTACGCCCAGGCAGACCGCGAATAGCGCCAGGCCCGCCAGGGCCAGGTAGGCGCAGTCCGCGCGGAGCAATTCGATCATTCCGGTCCCCAACGCCCGCCTTCGTTCGCCGATGTCAGCCTGAACCGCTCCGAATTGAAACGGATTTTGCGGCCGGGCCACGATGATGCAAGTAGACTGACCATGCCTGAGTCTCGGACCGCGCGCATGGGTGGCGCGCCCCGGCCGGGCCGGAGCCACGCCTGAAATGTCCACGCATGACCGTCCTCGTCCGGCGCGACCCAGGATCAGCGTCGTCGCGCCGATGTTCAACGAGAGCGAGGTAATCGACCTCTTCTTCTCCAGGACGATCGGGGTCCTCAAGGCCGCGTCGTTGGATTTCGAGATCATCTGCGTCAACGACGGCAGCAGCGACGACACCCTCGACAAGCTGAAACAGGCCAGCGCGCTCGAGCCGCGCATCAAGATCGTCGACCTGACCCGCAATTTCGGCAAGGAGGTCGCCCTCAGCGCGGGCATCGACTACGCCAGCGGCGACGCCATTGTGCCCATTGACGCCGACCTCCAGGATCCGCCCGAACTGATCCCCGAAATGGTCGACAAGTGGCTCCAGGGCGCCGACATGGTCCTGCCCCGGCGGGCCGCTCGGCGAGGCGACACCCAGTTCAAGAAGACCACCGCCCACATGTTCTACGGACTGATGGAGCGGATTGGCGATGTGCCCGTGCCCGCCGACGTCGGTGACTTCCGCCTGCTCGACCGGCGCGTCGCCGAGGCGATGAAGCTGATGCCCGAGCGGACGCGGTTCATGAAGGGCATGTTCGCGTGGCTGGGGTTCCGCCAGACGGTGATCCTCTACGACCGCCCTGCGCGGGCGGCCGGTGAGACCAAGTGGCGGCTTCTTCCGCTGTGGAACTTCGCCATCGAAGGCATCGTCTCCTTCACCAGCTTTCCACTGAAGATCTGGAGCTATGCGGGGTTCACCTGCGCCGTGGCCGCCTTCCTCTATGGCATCTACGTCGTCGGCCGGACGGTCCTCGTCGGCGCCGACGTGCCGGGCTACGCCTCGATCATCACCCTCCTGCTGCTGATGAACGGCCTGGTGCTGATCGGCCTGGGCGTGATCGGGGAGTATGTCGCCCGCATCTTCGTGGAGGTGAAGCGGAGGCCGCTCTATTTGGTCCAGGAAGAGGTCGGCTTCCAGTGGAGCGAAGATGCGCGCCCCCCGCGCATGGCCAACGGCGATCGCCGACTCTGATCCGGCGGGCCACGGGATCAATCCCATCGATTTTCCTCCGTATACGGAGCAGATCCCAATTCTCGGAGGGTGTCGGAAACGATCATTTTCGTCGGTGTTCAGGGGGTGTTTACGGTCCTTGGTCATAATCGAGAGGTTCGAAGACAGGCGCTCTAGCCGGGAGAGACGCTCATGCAGGCCACGCTTCGCTACCTGCCGGGATTTTCGCAGGGCTGGTACTGGCAACTCGGCACTGCGCTGAGCACGACGGTGATCCTCGGCACCTTCGTCGGCATGTGGGTCTACTGCATCAGCCGGTTCGGCCTGCCGATGGGCTTCTTCCTGGGCTGGCTTGCGGCCCCCATCACGGCGGTGGTCGCCGGCTCCATGACGATGCTGCTTTGGAGCATTCCGTTCACGGCTCGGAGTCGGTCCTGATCGGCCACGGGTCGGCCTGACACCCGGGCGCACCCTCAAGTCATGGAAATGGGGCGGTTTTTGCCCCTGCTGGTTGCAAGACGTGGGCGACGCCGATCAAACCCGTATCAATCGCTTGCGCATCGCGGCTCCTGCTCATAGTCGGGAGGGCGCGTTGTGTTGTATGAGGGTGCGGCATGGTTGACGCCGTCGAATCCAAGCCCTTTCCGCGGATGGACGGCCTCGTCGAGGTGATGGTCTATGAACGCGCCAAACGCGTCCTGGACCTGGGCCTGGCGGTCCTGGCCATCGTCTTCCTCGCGCCCCTCCTGTTCGTGATCACGGCCGCCGTCTGGTTCCAGGACGGAGGGCCGATCCTGTTCCTTCACACCCGCCTCGGTCGAGGCGGCAAGCCGTTCAAGTGCCTGAAATTCCGCAGCATGGCCGTGGACGCCCAGGCGCGCCTGGAGGCTTATCTCGAGCGCAATCCCAAGGCCCGGGCCGAGTGGGCCCGCGACCGCAAATTGCGGCAGGACCCTCGGGTGACGCCGGTCGGCCGGTTCCTTAGGCGATCAAGCCTGGATGAGCTGCCGCAGCTGTTCAACGTGCTCCGTGGCGACATGAGCCTTGTGGGCCCGCGCCCGATCGTCGAGGCCGAAGCCGCCAAGTACGGCGGCTGCTTCCAGTACTATTGCGCCGTGCGTCCCGGGATCACCGGCCTTTGGCAGGTCAGCGGCCGCAACGACGTCAGTTATGACGTCAGGGTTGCGCTCGACACGGAATATGTCCGCTCCATAAGCCTGTGGTCGGATCTCAGGATCATCGCCCTCACCATCCCGGCGATCCTGATGCGTCGCGGATCCTACTGACCGTCCTAATCCACGAACAGCGTCCATTTAGGCAGGACGTAGATCCAGTTGTGCGAGGACAGGGCCGGCCGCATCGCCTTGTGTGCGTCCCACTTGGCGGCGTCCAGGACATAGAGGGCCGCGCCGAACCCCTCGGCGACGCGCTGGCTGCCCACGGGGGGCGGAGCGTTAAGGGCCTGCATCACGTAGTTGATATCGCGCTGAGCCCCTCCTGGACGGTTGGCGTAGTAGTACCAGGATATCGGCGTGCCGCCGTAACTGCGGTCGGGCACCTGCGAATGCGAGACCCTGGGGAACAGGGCGTGCAGCAGCTCAAGGCGGGCGAACGCCGCAGGATCGCTTTGCTCGTATCCGCCGATGCGGTCTTCCAGCGCCAGCCCGACCCGGCGCGTGGCCGTGAACGGGGCAAACGAACTCGGCCATGACAGGACCAGGGCCGCCAGCCCTGCCGCCAGGGCGCCCGCGAGGGTGAAGGTTCGCAGGCGCGACGCGACCAGCACGTCCATACGCCAGAAAACGATCAACGGCAGCACCATGGCTGGCACGAAGTAGTGCAGCGCCGACCGTTGCTGCAGGAAGAAGAACAGGAAGTCTCCCGCGATCACCAGGGTGAAGCACCTCGATACGCGGTCCTGCCAGCGCCAGGCGAACAGCGACATGAACGGCAGGATGCCGGCCGGGACCGCCGCCCAGGCAAACCGCCGCAGCTGCCGCCATTGGGGGTGAAGCAGCCGTTCCAGCAGACTGCCAGTGTCGTGCTCGGCGCCCCCCGGTGGCGTCATGTGCAGGGCGAGGAACAGCTTGGCCGACACCGTGTCGAAGGCCAGAAGCAACACGATCAGCCCCGCCGTGATCGCCAGCTGCCGAACGGGGATCGGCCTCAGCAGGAGCGTCGCAGCGACCATCCAGAGGCCGGCGACGGGTACGCAATGCGGGTAGATCGCGTAGGCGATCACCAGGCAGAGCGCCATCCAGCCCGGTTTGTCGCACAGGAACATCAGGAGGAACCCGCTCAGCAGCGCCATCTCCAGGACGTCCGCCACAGCGGGCAGGGCCAGGTCCGACTGATACGGCTCGTAGGTCGAGCGGAAGGCCATCACCACGGAGAACACGATCAGCGCCAGCCACAGAAGCCAGCGCTCTGCCAGGGACACGACATGCTGGCGGCCATACTGGATGACGCCCAGGAGCGCGGCGTAGAGGCCTACGAGTCCGATCAGGTAGGGCAGGCGCGCCGACGCTTCGCCCTCGCCGAACAGGCGCAGGAACCAGGCGTTGGGATAGACCGAAAGGAAGGTCTTCATGCCGACGAAAGACGCGATCGTGCCGCTTTCGGTCGGCCAGAAGGGGAGGGCGTGAGACAGCAGCCGGCGGGCCGATTCGTATGACGAGACCCCGTCGCCGTTGAAATTCTCCCAGTAGAATTTGGGCGTCAGCACGATCAGGAACAGGATCGGGACAACCACGAGAGACGCCAGGGTGGCCGCGGCGTGGGGTTCGGACAGCGGCCAGGCGAGCGCTTTGCGAGACGCCCGCGCCAGCATCAGTCCGGCGCAGGCCAGTGAACAGGCGATCACGACGCAGGCGAACCCCGATCCGACCAGGGGCGCTCCCATCGCCGCCTGCACCGCCTGCGCCGCCACGCTCACCACCACGAATGACGCTGCGATGGATGTGACGATCCAGCGCGCGACGGAACAGGCGCCGTTCAGCGCGATCGTCAGGAACAGGCCCGGCGAAAGTAGGAGGACGCACGCACTGGCGACGACGAGCGGGCTCCAAAGGTAAAGCAGCAGCGCCTGACCGGGGATGAAGTAGGGATTCGGGCCATCAGCGAGCGCGAAGAGGGCGCCGACCTTGCCGATCGCGTCCGCGCCGACCAGCGCCGGGATCCAGCAGGCCGCGATAGCCGCGATCAGGACACCGCACCGTTTCAGATCGGTGGTCTGCGACGGACGATCCAATTTCGGATCCGGCGAACCTTCAGGCATTTTCGATCCCCCGGAGATGGTCGATCTGCGGCTCCGGGACAGGGGTAGCGGTCCGGGCCGCGATTGTCATTCGTCGCTGCCGGTCAAATGGGCGGCCGGTTGCTGGTTTGCGTATGGCAGGTTGATGACCTGCACTGGCGAAGGCGGCGGCGCCGGCTGGCCCGCCGGCAGACGGACATAGAGCAGGGCCTCGGTCTCCCACGCTCTCAGCCTGAGGGTCATGCGATAGCCCGTCAGAGCGCGCGCCATGGGCGCCGGAACACCGGAAACGGGAAAGGCCAGGACCCACACCCTGGGCGGCGCAACTATGGCGATTTCCGACGCATAGTTGGCCGCCACCACTCTGTCGTAGCCGAGGTAATAGTAGAACGGCGTATAGGAACTCACCTTGGCGCGGGTGAAGATCACGTCCCCGGGCTGCAGGCGGGCCTTGACGCTCTGGGACAGGCCCCGGAAATCGCGCCAGCTGATGGGCATCCGGCTGTTGGCGTACAGCGCCGTGGCGAAGACTCCGGCGAGGGCGACCGCCAGGGCGGTCGCCACGACTCGCCGCCGGGAGATGGCCACGATCCCGGCCGCGATCACGATCAGCACATAGGGCACGAACAGGGCGAAGGCCCGCGCCGCCAACAGCTTCACCTCGAAGGACGCGACGAAGAGCAGCGCAGTCGGGCCGATGGCGAGGATGGGGATCAGTCCGGTCAGGCTCGGATGGCGATCGAGCAGGCCATCCACGCCGGGCGCCACCCGCCGCAGGCCCGGTCTCAGCCAGGCGATGGCTGGCGGGATGAGCAGTCCCAGGAACGGCGTCACGCTGACAATCATCAACGCCTTCTTCCGGGTGAAGGAGATCAGCACGAAGCCGATCATCATGACGAGCGCGGCGCATGTCGCCATCAGCATCGGCCAGAATGATGGCGCCGCGACCTGGCTCTCCGACCTGTCCACTATGCTCGGCGTTGGCCTGGCCCAAAGTCCGGCCGCGAACAGGATGACGCTGAACAGGAGAATCGGCGCGAACACCGCAAACGGCAGCTCGAATGGGGGCGCGCGATAGCGGGCGTGATCAAAAAGCAGACCGAAGTTGAAGTACTCCGCCAGGAATCGGATGGACGGCGGATCGGCCGACCCGCCGCGAGCTCCGACGATGGCGTGGGAGAGCATCGGCGCCGAAAGGCACCACGCAAGGGCCTGAGCATAGGCTTCGCGGGGCGCTCGCCCGACCTCGCCACGGTTGTTCAGGGCGGTCCAGAGGATTTGGAAGAGCAACAGCGGCCAGGTGAACTCCACCGTCATGGCGCAGGCGACGATCGAGGCGACATAGCCCACCTCGAGGAGGGGGCTCGGCCTGTCGCGGCGGCTGATCTGCAGCAGGAGCCAGGTGGCGAGCAGCCCGATGAAGGCGCCGGGCGCATACATCCGGGCCGCCTGGCTCCAGTAGACATGGAAGGCGTGCACGCTCAGGAGCGCCGCCGCCGCCACCCCGACCCGATGTCCATGGGTCGATGCGCCCAGCCGATAGGTCAGGAAGACCGAACCCGCGCCAAACAAAGCAGCCGGCAAACGCAGAGCCCAGAGGCTGGTCCCGGCAACCTTGGTCCAGGCCAGCATGGCCAGGTAGTAACCGAAGGGATGGGGTTCGAACCGGAAGTGCCAGACCGCCGTCTCCAGGAATCCATGGCGTGGCGGCGGAGAGGAAACGCCGGGGGGCAGGTCCAGGCCAGGTATCCAGACTTCGGAATGGAACATGCCCCTGCTGTCCAGACCGACCAGTCGGACGATGAGACCGGCGGCGAGCACGGCGAACAGCAGCCACAACCAGGGCCGCGATATCGCCTCAGGACTGACGACGGCCACGCTCGGGGTGTGAAGGCCGTGACGCCTGGATTGCGCCGTCGTGGTCCACGCCAATGCAGCCACCGCCGCGAGCGCGCCGACCGCGACCAATGAACCGCCGAGCCACCCGGGCCCGGCCATACCAACGTTCATTCTGGCCCACTAGCGATTCAAACCGAGCGTTCAGGATGGAGGCCGTGAGTCGATGTTGCAACCCGTAGCCAGCTGCGGCGGCGATCAGTACGGCCGATGATCACGCCGACGGCTTCGGGCACCTGGAAACCAGACCCGCGAGGGTTTCCGGGGTCAGTTCCTGTGGGGAGATCCGCCGGACATCGCTGATGTGGCCGAGCACCCCTCCGCCGATCTGGTTGAAGTACTCCCAGAC
>FTHI01000892.1_pt1 | contig 16355 bp, 16 predicted proteins | sample 1640891 | NCBI WGS metagenome assembly FTHI01 (sample SAMEA3914788, study PRJEB12502) | metagenome | biome: forest; material: soil | place: Canada | collected 2011-07-03 | depth 0.1 m
ACGCGATTACAATTGGAAGCTGACCCAGGCGATGTTTCAGGCTGCAGCATTCAGCTCTCAAGCCCCGAAGCAGACCTCCTGAACACCTGCAATGGGTCGGTCCTTCACGTTGGCACTCGTGCCGAAACTCACCGTTCGCAGCGCCGCAGCGGATCCGCGCCGTAAGCGGACGTTCCCAACGGCGGCGTTGAGTCAGAAGTGACCCTCGCAGGACACGATCAGCCGAGCAGAAGGGCTGCCTTCTCGCGAATCTTACGCCGCCTGCCCAGCCACCAGCGTCCGCCGCCACGGCCCCCACTTGAACCAGGCGATGCAGATCAGGCTCGAGACCCCGTTGGCCAGGCCGTAGCTCCACCAGACGCCGAGCACGCCCGCGGGGGTGAGGAAGGCCAGGATCAGGGCGCTGGGGAGCTGGATGGCCCACTGCATGATCAGCGAGATCGTCATGGACTGGCGCGTGCTGCCGGCGCCGCGGAAGACGCCCAGCAGCACCTGGTTGACCGCGGTCACGCCCAGGGTCGGGGCGAAAATGTAGACGAACACGCTCGCTTTGCGGATCAGGTCGGGCTCGGCCGGGGCCATCGCGCCCATGATCCAGGGCGCCGCCGGGATCAGCAGCAGGCCGATGCCAGTGAGCAGGCCGAACGACAGCAAGGCGCAGAGCCGCCCCGCCGCCTCGGCCCGGTCCATCCGTCCGGCGCCGATGTTCTGTCCCACCACCGCGGCGGTCGCTGCCGACAGGCCCATGATCGGGGTGAAGAAGAAGAACATCAGCCGCGTGCCCATGCCGTAGGTCGCCACCGCCTGGGTGCCGAACTGCGCAGCGATGGACACCAGCACCAGCGAGCCGAAGGTGCGCGTGGCCTGCTCGATGGAGGCCGGCAGGCCGATGCCGAACGCCCGGCGCATATGGGTCAGGTCGGGCCGGAAGTGGCCGCGCTTCAGATGCAGCGCCGACTTGCCGCCGAGGATCCGCCAAAGGCCGAGACCAAGCGCGCCCACCTGCGCCGTCACGGTGGCGACCGCCGCGCCCGAAACGCCCCAGCCGAAGACGAAGATGAACAGCGGATCCAGCGCCGCATTGATCAGCACGCTGGCCACCATCACCCGGAAGGCGAAGCGGACCTCGCCCACCGCCTGCAGCATGCCCTGGATGGCCATGAAGCCGAACAGCGGGACCATGCCCAGATAGGAGATGTCGAGGTAGCGCGCCGTCAGCGCTGCAAGTTGAGGCTCGACCCCGATGGCGTGCAGCAGCGGCCGCGAGGTCACCGCCCCGATCAGGGCGAAACAGGCGGCGACGCCCCCCACCATCAGGAGGGTCTGAGCCGCGATGTGGTCCACGCCCTCGCCTCGTTTCGCCCCGGTGTACTGGGCGATCAGCACCGAGCCGGCGGTGGCGAGGCCGCTGCCGAGGGAGACCAAGACGTAGAACATCGGCCCGCTGGCGGCCACGGCGGCGATCGCCTGGGCCCCCAGCCGCCCGACAAAGAGCGCGTTGACGATCTGATAGGCCGCGGTGAGCAGGCTCGACAGGACGATCGGGACGGCCACCCGCACGAGCACGCCCAGCAGCGGCCCCTCGGTCATGGAGACCTTCGCCTCCGCAGCCATGATCCCCCCTCCGGTCAGCCGAGCGCTCTGAGCATGACAGCCTTGGGCTGAGTCCGGGCCCGGCCAAACCTGGATCGCCGCGGGCAGGCGGACGCCGTCTCATTCACCCTCGTCCAAAGCCCCGCCAGGCCGTAGGATGCTGTCCGGGCCGGTTGCTGACACAAGAAAAGTCGAGGTAGGCGGATGAAGACTCGCGACATCGCCCTTTGCGCCGCGGCGGCCTGGTTCGGGGCTGGCCTTGCGGTCGCCTTCGCACAGCAGAAAGGGCCACCGGCGGCGGGCGCCCAGGCGCCAGCTCCACGGGTCCCCGCTGCCCGCCCGCGAAGCAGCATGACCTCGGTGCTGCCGCCGCAGGACGAGTCCAAGATGCCCAAGGCGCTCTATGTGCTTCCGCCGGTTCCCCACGACTACAAGCCCAGGCGGACGCCCTGGGGCGATCCGGACCTGCGCGGCGTCTGGCCGATCGACAACCTGGGTGGCCTGGCCCTGCAGCGCACCGTGGCCATGGGCAATCGCGTCCTCTTGAGCGACGAGGAGTTCGCCGCGCGGGAAACGCTGATGGAGCAGTGGCGGCGCGCCGCCGCCGACGAGGACAAGGAGAACAAGCTCGGCAGCGGCAACTGGGTGGAGATGAATGGGGCAGGGCGGCGGACGTCGCTGCTGATCGATCCGCCCAACGGCCGCCTGCCGGAGCTCACGCCCGAAGGCAAGCGCCTGGACGCCCTGGGCCGGTCCAGCTGGGTCCGCGGCCAGACCTTCGACTGGGTCACCGATTTCGACACCTGGGACCGGTGCGTCACCCGCGGCTTCCCCGCCTCGATGCTGCCGTTCCGCTATAACAACGGCATCCAGATCTTCCAGTCGCCGGGCACGGTGGTGATCAGCCTGGAGATGATCCACGACGCCCGCGTCATCCCGACGGACGGCCGCCCGGCGCCGCCGTCCCAGGTCAAGAGCTGGATGGGCGCCAGCCGCGGCCACTGGGAGGGCCATACGTTGGTGATCGAGACCAGTAACATCCGCCCCGGCGCCTCTCCTCTGAACATGGCCACCATCGGCGCCCCGCCCAACAACACCATCCCGATGAGCGATCGCGCCCACGTCACCGAGCGCCTGACGCCGACCGGCCCGGACTCCATCGTCTATGAGATGACCTTCTCCGACCCGGTCTACTGGACGGCGCCGTTCACGGTGCGGCTCGATTGGCAGCGGAACCAGAAGTACGGGATGTTCGAATACGCCTGCCATGAGGGCGACGAGCAGATCCGCAATTACATCACCGCCTCCCGCGCCCAACGCGCCAAGGACGCGGCGGCCAAACAGGCCGGCGGCCAGCCGCCGCAGGCCCTGGCGCAGCCTCAGGCAGCGACGCCGAAGCCGTCGTAAGCTGCCTGGCGGCGCGGGGCTGCGTCGCCGATGGTTTGCCAGGATCGGAGGAACAACGGCGCTGCATCGCAGCAAAGCCGGGTGGCGAAAGTGCTCCATTTACAATGTTCGAACGGGGCGCCTAACCTTCGCTCCATAAACACGGCCACACGCAAGTGGCCGAACACAGCAACGGCAATGGGAGGGCGCCATGAAGTACGCCGTTTGGTTCGTGCGCCTGGTGTTCGGAGCCTGGATGGTTCCAGCCGGGCTGAACCATTTCATCCCCCTGTTCCCGCAACCGATGGGCTCGCAGCCCCTCAGCCACGAGCTGATCGTGGCCCTGCTCGACAGTCACCTGTTCGATATGGTCAAGGCGGTGGAGTTCATCGCCGGGGTCAGCGTCCTGGCGGGGATCTACACCCCCCTGGCGCTGGTGATGTGCATGCCCGTTTCGTTCTGCGTGTTCTACTGGGACACGCCGCTGGAAGGGTGGGGCTCGCGCGCCTCGATCTTCGGCGAGGCGGTGCTGGGCTGTAACCTCCTGCTCTGCCTGGCCCACATCAAGAGCTACCGCTCGATGTTCGCCCTGCGCTCCAAGCCGCGGTCCTTTGGCGCTTCCGACGCGCCGTCCGCCGCCCAGCCCGCCGAGGCCTGATCATGAAGAACCTCATTCTCGTCGGGCGGCTCCTCTTCGGGGCCTGGATGCTGGCCAACGGCGTCAACCACTTCTTCGTCCCGATCTATGCCGAGCCGATCGGCCACGAGCCGCTCGCCACCCAGCTGATGGCCGCGCTGGTCCACAGCCGTCTGTTCGACGTCGCCATGACGATCCAGCTGGTCACGGGGGCGCTGATCCTCACCGGCTTCTTCGTCCCGGTGGCGCTCTGCGTGGTGGCTCCGATCTCCATCTGCGCGGTCTACTGGTCGGTGGTGCTGGATCACCAGCCGCTCGGCGCGGTCCTGGCGCTGGCCGCCTTCGCACTCAATGGCCTGCTGATGCTGGCCTACGTCGATTACTACAAAGGCGTGCTGCAGCAGCGCGCCCTGACCCTTGGCGAAGCGTGAGGACGGCGCCATGAGCTTCGAAACCCTGTTCGCGAACCCCAAGGGCCGCACCTCGCGCGGCCATTTCATCGGCGCCCTGATCGTCCTCGTGGCCGCGGTGGCGTTCTATGAGGTGCTGGTGAAGGGCCTCAACGGCCAATGGTGCCTGCTGATGCTGCTGTACCCGGCCTTCGTGCTGCACGCCCGGCGCCTGCACGACATGGGTCAGACCGCCTGGCTGCTACTGGTCCCCGGCGCCCTCATCGCCGTGGCCATCTGGCCGCACACGGCCAGCCGCGGGTCCTTCGAGACCCCGCTGTCCCTGGCCGCCCTGGTCGTCTTCGCCGGCTTCGCCCTCTGGGGCTGCGTCGGCAAGGGCCAGCCCGAAGCCAACAAGTTCGGCGAGCCGGCGGCCGCCTAGGCCAGCATGCCCTTGCGCTGGGCGACCGCGCCGCCCTATCCGTCCAGCGGGCCGGACAGGTCGCGGGAGCTTGAGATCATGAAAGTCGCATTCGTCGGGCTGGGCGTGATGGGGTTCCCCATGGCCGGACACTTGGTGCGGGCGGGGCACGAGGTGTCGGTGTTCAACCGCTCTCCCGAAAAGGCGGCGCGCTGGGTGCAGACCCACGGCGGGCGCGCCGGCGCCACGGTGGCCGAGGCCGTGTCAGGCTGCGAGCTGGCAGCCCTGTGCGTGGGCAATGACGACGACGTGCGCGGCGTGCTGGCCGAGGCCCTGCCGGCCATGGCCGAGGGCGGGGTGGTGGTCGACCACACCACCACTTCGGCGAAGCTGGCGCGCGAGGCGGCGGCGCAGGCGCGCGCGCTCGGCCGCTGGTTCGTGGACGCGCCGGTGTCGGGCGGCCAGGCCGGGGCCGAGAACGGCCAGCTCACCATCATGCTGGGCGGGGATGAGGCCGCCGTGGAGCGGGCGAGCGCGGTGATCGGGGCTTACGCCAAGGCGATGAAGCGCATCGGCGGCTCGGGCGACGGCCAGCTGGCCAAGATGGTCAACCAGATCTGCATCGCCGGCCTGGTCCAGGGCCTGGCCGAGGCCGTCCACTTCGCCAGGAGCGCCGGCATCGACACCGATGCCGTGTTCGAGGCCATCTCAAAGGGCGCGGCCCAGTCCTGGCAGATGGACAACCGCTGGACTCCGATGGTGGAGAACCGCTTCGAGTTCGGCTTCGCCGTGGACTGGATGCGCAAGGACCTGGGCCTGGTCCTGGACGAGGCGCGGGCCAACGGCTCGCACCTGGCGGTCACCGCCCTGGTCGACCAGTTCTATTCCGAGGTCCAGGCCATGGGCGGCCGCCGCTGGGACACCTCCAGCCTCGCCGCCCGGCTCGAAGCGCGGCGCAATCCGGGGAGCCGGCCATGAGCCTGAAACGCGTCATCGCCTCGGCGGCTTTCGGTCTGGCTGCCGCTTTCGCGTCCGTCGTCACGGCTCAGCCGGCCCAGGCCCCGCTAGCCGTCCAGGAGGGCGACTACGTCATCCGCGACTTCCATTTCCGCTCCGGCGAGACCCTGCCCGAGCTGCGGATGCACTATCGCGCCCTCGGCAAGCCGGCGCGCGATGCGGCGGGGCGCGTCACCAATGCGGTGATCGTCCTGCACGGCACAGGCGGAACCGGCCAGACCTTCATCCGGCCCCAGTTCTCCGGCGTGCTGTTCACCCCGGGCGGGCTGCTCGATGTGGCGCGCTGGTACATCATCATCCCGGACTCCATCGGCCACGGGAAGTCGTCCAAGCCCTCGGACGGGCTGCACGCCCGGTTCCCCAAATACGACTACGACGATATGGTCCTGGCCCAGCACGAGCTGCTGACCAAGGGCCTCGGCGTCGACCACCTGCGCCTGATCATCGGCACCTCCATGGGCTGCATGCAGGGCTTCGTCTGGGCCGAGACCTACCCCGGCTACATGGACGGCCTGATGCCGCTGGCCTGCAACGCCGTGCAGATCGCCGGCCGCAATCGCATGTGGCGCAAGATGTCCATGGACGCGATCACCTCCGACCCGGCCTGGAAGGGCGGGGAGTATGCCGAGCAACCTGTCCAGGGCCTGCGCGCCGCCGAGTACCTCACGGTCATTGCCGGCAGCGCGCCGCTGCAGATGCAGAAGAACTACCCGACCCGCGACGCCGCCGACGCCTGGCTGGCCAAGCGGATTGACGACGGGGTCAAGGACACGGATGCCAACGACGAGCTCTACCAGCTCAATTCCTCGCGCAACTACGATCCCTCGGCCAAGCTGGAGCAGATCACCGCCCACGTGATGTGGGTCAACTCCGCCGACGACTTCATCAACCCCCCCGAACTCGGCCTCGCCCAGCAGATGGTCGGCCGCCTCAAGCACGGCCGCTTCGTCCTCCTCCCCATCACCGACCAGACCCGCGGCCACGGCACCCACACCATGGCGGCCGTGTGGAAGGACTACCTGGCGCAGCTGCTGAAGGAGATCGGGGAGTAGCGGAGGCGCCGAACCCCTACGCCCCCAACAGCCTCGCCGCCCGCGGTGCGAAGTAGCTGATCACGCCCGCGCACCCCGCGCGCTTGAAGGCGTGCAGGCTTTCCAGGATCGCCCGTTCCTCCTCCAGCCAGCCGTTCTGGGCGGCGGCCATCAGCATGGCGTACTCGCCCGAGACCTGGAACGCGAAGGTGGGCATGGAGAAGGTCTCGGCGACGCGGCGGACGATGTCGAGGTAGGGCATGCCCGGCTTGACCATCACCATGTCGGCGCCCTCGGCGATGTCGAGCGCCACCTCGCGCAGGGCCTCGTCGGTGTTGCCGGGGTCCATCTGGTAGGTCTTCTTGTCGCCGACCAGCGCCTTGGCCGAGCCGATCGCCTCGCGATAGGGGCCGTAGAAGGCCGAGGCGTACTTGGCGGCATAGGCCATGATCATCACGTCCTGGAAGCCCGCCGCCTCCAGCGCATGGCGAATGGCGGCGACGCGGCCGTCCATCATGTCGGAGGGGGCGATGATGTCGCAGCCGGCCTCGGCCTGCACCAGCGCCTGCTGCACCAGCCGCTCGACGCTGGCGTCGTTGACGATCAGTCCGTCCTGGATCAGGCCGTCGTGGCCGTGGTCGGTGAAGGGGTCCAGCGCCACGTCGCACATGATCCCCACTTCGGGGGAGGCGTCCTTCATGGCCTTCACCGCCCGGCATACCAGGCCGTCGGGATTGGTGGCTTCGGTCCCGTAGGCGTCCTTGCGGGCGCCGTCGATGTAGGGGAACACGGCGATGGCCGGCACGCCCAGGGCCCGCGCCTCGACCGCCGCCTTGGCCGCCTCCGTGACCGACAGCCGCTCCACGCCGGGCATGGCGGCGACCGGGAGGCGCCCCTCGCCGTCGTGCAGGATCATCGACCAGATCAGGTCTGCCGGCGCCAGTGTGGTCTCGCGCACCAGGCGGCGGGTCCAGTCGGCCTGGCGCAGGCGGCGCAGGCGCAGGGCGGGGTAGGCGGCGAGGGGTGGAAGGCTCATGGCCGCCGCGTCTTACCCATCGGGCGGCTCGCTGCAAGCCGCATCGAGCCGTGCACCGATCCCAGGAACAGCCCCAGGAATCCCCAGATCCACAGCACCAGCCAGGCGATGGCCAGGGCGATAGCGGTCCAGCCCAGGTCGCCGGCCGTCATGCCCTGCGGCAGCTGGATCCCGAACAGCCCCGCCACGGTGCCGAGCCCGGTGGCCAGCGAGGCCCATCCGCAGGCGACGCCCAGCACCACCAGGGTCATGTCGATCCAGAACGAGCGGATCTGATAGTCGTAATGGCTCCTGGCCAGGGGCCCGGCCCCGCCCCGGCGGAAATAGGCGATGATCACCGCCAGGATCGCAAGGGCGCCTAGGGTGAAGGGGGCGGCGATCAGCAGCCCATAGACCGCCAGGGCGCCGACGCGCTCTGCCCGCTGTTTCAGGCCGTCGTCCTCGAATTCGGTGAGGGCCAAATCCCGCCTCCCGTGCGATGGTGCAGACCTATCAGCAACCCCGGCGAGGCTCCAGGCCGGGCGCGCCGACACGCCTTTCGCTTGAACCGACTGGATTTGAGGCGCCGGAGCGGTTTAAAGACCCCACGTCCCACAACTCCGTCCCACTTTTTGTCAGGCCATGCCGTCCCACCAGCCCTTCACCACTGAACGTGCGGTCGAGATCATCGCCGCGCACGCCGACCAGGAGGGGGCCCTGCTGCCCGTGCTCCATGCCCTGCAGCATGCTTTCGGGCACGTCCCGGACGAGGCCGTCCCGATCGTGGCGGGGGCGCTGAACCTGTCGCGCGCCGAGGTGCACGGGGTGGTGACCTTCTATCACGACTTCCGTCATGAGCCCGCCGGCCGGCGGGTGCTTAAGCTCTGCCGGGCCGAAGCCTGCCAGGCGCGCGGCGGCGACGCCATCACGGCCAGCGCCGAGCAGAAGCTGGGCGTGACGCTCGGCAACACCACCAAGGATGGCCAGGTGACGCTTGAAGCGACCTACTGCCTGGGCCTCTGCGCCTCGGGCCCTTCCGCCATGCTCGACGAACGCCTGGTCGGCCGCATCGACGCGGCCCGGCTCGACGCCCTGCTCGAAGAGGCCCGGGCATGAAGATCTACGTTCCAGGCGACTCCGCCGCCGTTGCGGTCGGCGCTGACGAGGTGGCTGGCGCCATAGCCATCGAGGCGGCCAAGAAGGGCCTCGCCATCACCCTCGTCCGCAACGGCTCGCGCGGCGTGCACGAGCTGGAGACCCTGGTCGAGGTCGAGACCCCCGAAGGCCGCATCGGCTACGGCCCGGTCTACGCCGACGATGTCCCGGGCCTGGTCGCCGCCGGCTTGTTCAAAGGCGGCGCCCACGCCAAGCGGATCGGCAAGCCGGAGGAGCTGCCGTTCCTCAAGCGCCAGACCCGCCTGACCTTTGTCCGCTGCGGGATCACCGATCCCCAGTCGCTGGACGACTATCGCCAACACGGCGGCTATGCCGGCCTGACGCGGGCCCTGTCGCTGGGTCCGGCCGGGACGATCGAGGAAGTCACCAAGTCGGGCCTGCGCGGCCGCGGCGGCGCAGGCTTCCCCACCGGCATCAAGTGGAAGACCACGGCCGACGCCGTGGGCGCCCGCAAATACCTGGTCTGCAACGCCGACGAGGGCGACAGCGGCACCTTCGCCGACCGCATGATCATGGAGGGCGACCCCTTCGTGCTCATCGAGGGCATGACCATCGCCGGCGTCGCGGTGGGCGCCACCAAGGGCTACATCTACATCCGCTCGGAATACCCCCTGGCGATCACCGCCATGGAGCGGGCCATCGCCACCGCCCGCCAAGCCGGCCTGCTGGGCGTCAATGTCGCCGGCTCCAGCTTCGCCTTCGACCTGGAAGTCCGGGTGGGGGCAGGGGCCTATGTCTGCGGCGAGGAGACGGCCTTGCTGGACTCCATCGAGGGCAAGCGCGGCCAGGTCCGCGCCAAGCCGCCGCTGCCGGCCCACAAGGGCCTGTTCGGCGCCCCGACGGTGATCAACAACGTGCTGTCCTTCGCGGCCGTGCCCTTCGTCATGGCCGAGGGCGCTGAGGTCTATCGCGACTTCGGCATGGGCCGTTCGCGCGGGACCATGCCGATCCAGCTGGCCGGCAATATCCGCAACGGCGGCCTGTTCGAGACGCCCTTCGGCGTCACCCTGGGCGAGCTGGTCGACGACATCGGCGGCGGGACCCTCTCCGGCCGCCCGGTCCGCGCTGTGCAGGTGGGCGGCCCGTTGGGCGCCTATTTCCCTCGCGAGCTGTTCGACACGCCGTTCGACTATGAGGCGTTCGCCGCCCGCGACGGCCTGATCGGGCACGGCGGGCTGGTGGTGTTCGACGACAGCGTGGACATGAAGAAGCAGGCGAGGTTCGCCCTGGAGTTCTGCGCCATTGAAAGCTGCGGCAAGTGCACGCCCTGCCGGATCGGCGCCGTCCGCGGCGTCGAGACCATCGACAAGCTGTCGGCGGGCCGCGAGCCGGGCCTTCAACTCGAAATCCTTAGGGATCTGTGCGAGACTATGAAGTTCGGATCACTTTGCGCCCTGGGCGGTTTCACACCATATCCAGTCATGAGCGCCATCACCCATTTCCCGGACGATTTCGCGGTCGAGCCGGTCGAGTAGGGACTCCAGAATGCCCCTGATCAAGGAAATCGATTACGGCACCCCCGCTTCCCGCTCGGAAGTGATGGTGAGCCTGACCATCGACGGACAGTCGGTCTCGGTCCCGCAGGGGACCTCGATCATGCGCGCGGCCATGGAGATCGGGACCCAGATCCCCAAGCTCTGCGCCAGCGACATGATGGAAGCCTTCGGCTCGTGCCGCCTCTGCCTGGTGCAGATCGACGGCCGCGCCGGGACGCCGGCCTCCTGCACCACCCCGGTCGCGCCGGGGATGGTGGTCCACACCCAGACGCCCAAGCTGGCCAAGCTCCGCAAGGGCGTGATGGAGCTCTACATCTCCGACCACCCGCTGGATTGCCTGACTTGCTCGGCCAATGGCGACTGCGAGCTGCAGGACATGGCTGGCGCCGTCGGCCTGCGCGACGTCCGCTATGGCTATGACGGCGAAAGCCACATCCATGAGGGCAAGGACGAGTCCAACCCCTACTTCACCTATGAGAAGTCCAAGTGCATCGTCTGCTCGCGCTGCGTCAGAGCCTGCGACGAGGTGCAGGGGACCCTGGCCCTGACCATCGCAGGCCGCGGCTTCGGCAGCCGCGTGTCGCCCAGCCAGAACGAGCCGTTCTTCTCCTCGGAATGCGTCTCCTGCGGCGCCTGCGTGCAGGCCTGCCCGACTGCGACGCTGAACGAGAAGGCGGTCATCGACATCGGCGCGCCCGAACACTCGGTGGTCACCACCTGCGCCTATTGCGGCGTCGGCTGCTCGTTCAAGGCCGAGATGCGTGGCGAAGAGCTGGTCCGCATGGTCCCCTACAAGGACGGCAAGGCCAACCGCGGCCACTCCTGCGTCAAGGGCCGCTTCGCCTTCGGCTACGCCACCCACAAGGAGCGGATCCTCAAGCCGATGATCCGCGCCACGATCGATGAGCCCTGGCGCGAGGTCTCCTGGGAGGAGGCGATCGTCCACACGGCCTCCGAGTTCAAGCGCATCCAGAAGAAGTACGGCCGCCATTCCGTCGGCGGCATCACCTCCTCGCGCTGCACCGACGAAGAGACCTATCTGGTCCAGAAGCTGATCCGCGCGGGCTTCGGCAACAACAACGTCGACACCTGCGCCCGGGTCTGCCACTCGCCCACCGGCTATGGCCTGAAGACAACCTTCGGCACCTCGGCGGGCACCCAGGACTTCGACTCCGTCGAGTTCACCGACGTGATGATGGTCATCGGCGCCAACCCGACCGACGCCCACCCTGTGTTCGCCTCGCGGATGAAGCGGCGCCTGCGCGCCGGCGCCCGGCTGATCATCGTCGACCCGCGCCGCACTGACCTGGTTCGCACCCCGCATATCCAGGCCGACCACCACCTTGCCCTGATGCCCGGCACCAACGTCGCCATGCTGACGGCGATGGCCCACGTCATTGTCACTGAGGGCCTGGTCAACGAGCCCTTCGTGCGCGAGCGCTGCGACTGGGACGAGTTCCAGGACTGGGCGGCCTTCGTCTCCAGCGAGAACCACAGCCCGGAAGCCGTCGAAGCCTACACCGGCGTTCCGGCCGCCGAGGTCCGCGCCGCCGCCCGCCTCTACGCCAAGGGCGGCAACGCCGCGATCTACTATGGCCTGGGCGTCACCGAGCACAGCCAGGGTTCCACCGCCGTCATCGCCATCGCCAACCTCGCCATGGCCACCGGCAACATCGGCCGGCCGGGCGTGGGCGTGAACCCGCTGCGCGGCCAGAACAACGTCCAGGGCGCCTGCGACATGGGCTCCTTCCCGCACGAGTTCCCGGGCTACCGGCACGTGTCGGACACGGCCGTGCGCGAGAGCTTCGAGAAGGATTGGGGCGTCACCCTGGAGCAGGAGCCGGGCTATCGGATCCCCAACATGCTCGACGCCGCCGTCGATGGCGAGTTCAAGGGCATCTACATCCAGGGCGAAGACATCCTGCAGTCCGACCCCAACACCCATCACGTGTCGGCCGGCCTTGCGGCCATGGAGTGCGTGGTGGTCCAGGACCTGTTCCTGAACGAGACCGCCAACTACGCCCACGTCTTCCTGCCGGGCTGCACCTTCCTGGAGAAGGACGGCACCTTCATCAACGCCGAGCGCCGCATCCAGATGGTGCGCAAGGTGATGAGCCCCAAGAACGGCTACGCCGACTGGGAGATCACCCAGATGCTGTCCAACGCCATGGGCTTCCCCATGGCCTACAGCCATCCGTCCGAGATCATGGACGAGATCGCCCGCCTGACGCCGACCTTCTCGGGCGTCTCCTACGACTTGCTGGAGCGCGAAGGCTCGGTGCAGTGGCCCTGCAACGCCAACGCCCCCATGGGCTCGCCGGTCATGCACATCGGCGGTTTCGTCCGCGGCAAGGGCAAGTTCGTGGTCACCGAGTACGTGCCCACCGACGAGAAGACCGGGCCGCGCTATCCGCTGCTGCTCACCACCGGCCGGATCCTGTCGCAGTACAACGTCGGGGCCCAGACACGGCGCACCGACAACTCCTTGTGGCACGACGAGGATGTGCTGGAGATCCACCCGCACGACGCCGAGCAACGCGGGGTCAACGACCGCGACTGGGTCAAGCTGCAGAGCCGCGCCGGGTCGATCAGCCTTCGGGCCAAGATCACCGAGCGGGTGGCGCCGGGCGTGGTCTACACCACCTTCCACCACCCGACGACGCAGGCCAACGTGATCACCACCGACTACTCGGACTGGGCGACCAACTGCCCCGAGTACAAGGTCACGGCGGTGCAGATCTCCCACTCCAACGGCCCCAGCAAGTGGCAGGAGGGCTATGAGGAGCTGTCCCGCAAGAGCCGCCGGATCGCTTCGATGGAGCCCGCCGAGTGAGTTCCGCTTCCACGGGCGCCGAAGACGAGCCGCAGATCCATCAGACCACGACGGACAAGCTCGTCTACATGGCCAACCAGATCTCGACCTTCTTCACCTCCCAGGGGCGTGAAGAGGCCGCGGTGCTTGGGACGGCCGACCACATCAAGAGCTTCTGGGACCCCACCATGCTGCGGGGCATCTTCGCGCACCTGGACAAGGCCGGCGGCGCCGGGCTCCACCCGGTGGCGCTGCAGGCCGTCCAGAAGGTCCGCGACGCCAGCGCCCAGTCCATCCAGAACGGCGTGGAACGCCATGGCGGCCACTCCGGCCGCGAACCCGGCGCCGACGCCGGCTGAACCGGCGCCTGCTCTCCGCGTACTGCTCAGCAACCCACCACCGTCATCCTCGGGCTTGTCCCGAGGACCCATGAACACAGTGGTTCCAGGGTTAGTATTGGCCGTGCGGCGTCGCCGGGAGATCTTTGGGGGCGCAGCGAATAACTTTCGCCGTCAATGTTTATGGGTCCTCGGGACAAGCCCGAGGATGACGAACTATTATGGGCGACGCCCAGCCGCTCTAATGCTTCGTCGGCGGCCCTGAGATCACCGCTTCGCCCGCGCCATCGGGCGCTTCGTCGCTCCGCTCCGCCTGACCTGAGCCGAACGTCCGTTGTTCCCTGGAGGCCGGCTTGGCCTTGGCGCCGTCGATGGCGGCCAGCGTGCGGCCGAACATCTCGCAGACCTGGCGGAAGGTGTCGTTGGACAGGACCACGCGGGCGACCTCCCGGGTGTCCACGGTCCCGCCGATCAGCCCGCCTGTCGGAGCCTCCATCGATATCAGGATGCTGTCGCCGGCCTTGGCCAGATTAACGCGGGTGACGAACACGGGGACATTGTCGGTCATCGCCGATCCTTAGGTTGGCCGTCCCCATCCATCTTTGAACATAGGCCTTCGGACCCACATCCTCCAGTCGTGAAATCGCACGCCTGTCTTTGTCCACCCGGCCTCAGGCGTCAGCAAGCGCCGGCTCAGCCGGGGCGGGGCTCAGTTTGAACCCCTCATAGCCGTTGGCGACTACCTCATTGCATTTGGCCACATAGGGCGGGAATCCGATGTGCGGCATGAACACCCGCGGCTTTCCCGGAACGTTCGCGCCCAGGTACCAGGAGTTGCAAGTGGGATAGAGCGTGGTCTCGGCGATGGCGTTGACGCGGTCCACCCAGGCGTCCTGCGCCGGCACGGTCGCCTCGATCAGGCCAAGGCCCTTGGCGCGCACATCGCCGATGCAGTCTGCGATCCAGTTCACATGCTGCTCGATGGACGGGACCATGTTGGTCAGCACCGAGGGGCTGCCGGGCCCCGAGACGATGAACAGGTTCGGGAAGCCGGCGACGGAGAGGCCGAGATAGGTGCGCGGCCCCGCGGCCCAGGCCTGATTCAGGCTTTCGCCGCCCCGCCCTCGGATGTCCACGGCGAGCAGCGATCCCGTCATGGCGTCGAAGCCGGTGGCCAGGATCAGGCTGTCGAACGCATAGCTCGCCTGTGCCGTCCTGAGGCCCGCGACCGTGAATTCCTCGATGGGATAGGTCTTGGCGTCCAGCAGCGTCACGTTGGGCCGGTTGAAGGTCTCGAAGTAGTCGGTGTCGAAGCACGGGCGCTTGCAGGCGAACACCTGCTGGGGCGACAGCAGCTCGGCCGTGGCCGGGTCCTTCACCACCTCGCGGATTCGCCGACGCAGATAGTCGCCGGCGGTGTCGTTGGCCTCCTTGCTGACCAACAGGTCGGCGAAGGACCCGATGAACTGCAGGCCCCCGATCTCCCATCGTTCGTCATAGATCGCCTGCCGCTCGTCGGCGCTCGCCGAAAGGGCAGGGGCCGGGTTGGCGTTGAAGTATGCGGCGCCCCACTCGGCGTTGCTGCGGGCGCGGAAGCCCTTGTAGTCGGCCTTGACCCGGCGCTGCACCTCCGGATCCAGCGGCGCGTTGCGGGCCGGGACGGAATAGGTGGCCGTCCGCTGGAAGACGTAGAGCTGGCCGGCCTCGGCCGCGATCACCGGGATCGACTGCAGGGCGGACGACCCGGTGCCGATGATCGCCACCCGCTGGCCGGTGAAGTCCACGCCCTCATGGGGCCAGGTCCCGGTGTGATAGACGGCGCCTTCGAACCGCTCGAGCCCGTCGATGGCCGGTCGGTTGGGCTGCGACAGGCAGCCGGTGGCCATGACCAGCCACCGCGCAGAGGATTTGCGGCCCTGGTTAGTTTCAACTGACCACTTTCCGCTGGTCTCGTCGAAGTGCGCGGCGGCCACGCGGACGCCGAGCTCGATGTCACGCCGCAGGTCGAATCGATCGGCTACATGATTGAGATATCTGAGGATTTCTGGCTGGGCGGAGTAGCGTTCCGTCCACTCCCTCTCCTGCTGCAGCTCTTCCGAGAACTGATAGGAGTACTCCATGCTCTCGATGTCGCAGCGCGCGCCGGGATAGCGGTTCCAGTACCAGGTGCCCCCGACGCCGTCGCCGGCTTCGAACACCCGCGCCTTCAAGTCCAGCCCGCGGAGCCGGTGGAGCATGTAGAGGCCGGCGAATCCCGCCCCGACCACGATGGCGTCGTACGCCTCCTCGCGTTCGCGAACGTCGGCATGGCGCTGCATGGCGGCCCTCCCTTGGTCTTGGTCGTTGTTACGGCCATCATCGACGGGTGGTTCACACCCGTCAAACAGGCGGCCCCGAAAGGGCGAGGGCGATCGCAGTCGGTTTCGCGCTGTGCATCGCCGTCCAGGCCTGCGCCTCGGGCTCCCCTCGACGGTCGCCCCTGCCGCTCGCCGCCGACGTCGACCTCAGCCGCATGTACGGCGGCTGGTACATCGTGGCGACCATCCCCAACGGCTTCGAGCGGGGCATGGTGGCGCCCTACGACGTCTATTCGCGCCGCCCCGACGGCGACATCCGCGAGGATTTCTGGATGCAGCGAGGCTCGTTCCGGGCCCGGCGCCAGCACTTCACCGTGCACGACTGGGTGCGGCCCGGGACCCACAACGCCCACTGGAGGGTGCAGGTGTTCTGGCCGGTGAACCTGCCCTTCCTGCTCATCTGGGCGGACCCCGACTACCGCTGGGTCCTCTATGGCGAGGACGACCGCAATCTGGGCTGGATCTATTCGCGGACGCCGACGATCGACGCCGCCGCCTATGCCAGCCTGCTGGAACAGTTCCGCCAGCGAGGCTACGACACCTCGCGGTTCCGCAAGATCATCCAGCGGCCCGAGCAGATCGGCCAGCCGGGGTTCTGGAACGATGGTGTCGCCAGATAGGCGTATGAGGAGGGGAGGGCGATCATGGCGGGTCTCAAGGACAAGCGCGGCTTCATCGACAAGGACC
>FTHI01001223.1_pt1 | contig 16263 bp, 13 predicted proteins | sample 1640891 | NCBI WGS metagenome assembly FTHI01 (sample SAMEA3914788, study PRJEB12502) | metagenome | biome: forest; material: soil | place: Canada | collected 2011-07-03 | depth 0.1 m
CAAGTCCTACCACGGGCCCGGCACCTGCACCTTCTTCGGCACCGCCAACTCCAACCAGATGATGATGGAGATGATGGGCCTGCACCTGCCGGGCTCGGCCTTCATCCATCCCAACACCCCACTCCGCGACGCCCTGGTGGCGGCCGCGCCCAAACGGGCGGTAGAGATCGGGCCAAACGGCAACGCCTATATCCCCATGTCCCAGGTGGTCGACGAAAAGAGCATCGTCAACGCCATGGCCGGGCTGATGGCCACGGGCGGCTCGACCAATCACACCATCCACCTGATCGCCATGGCCCGCGCCGCGGGCATCCAGATCGACTGGCAGGACTTCGAGGCGATCTCGGAAGTGACGCCGCTGATCGCGCGCGTCTATCCCAACGGCGCTCAGGACGTGAACGCCTTCCATGCGGCGGGCGGGATGGCCTATGTGATCCGCGAGCTGCTGGACGCGGGCCTGGCGCACGAGGACGTGCTGACGGTGGCCGGGCAGGGCCTTCGCCGCTACCAGGAAGAGCCGTTCCTCAAGGATGGCGAGCTGGTCTGGCGCGAGGGCGGCGCGCGCTCCCTGGACCGCGATATCCTGCGGCCGGTGGACGATCCCTTCCATGCCGAGGGCGGCATACGCCTGGTCAGCGGCGGGCTGGGCCGGGGCGTGGTCAAGACCTCGGCGGTGAAGCCCGAGCACCTGACGATCGAGGCGCCGGCCATCGTCTTCGAGGAGCAGGAGGACCTGATCGCCGCCTTCAAGCGCGGGGAGCTGGACCGCGACTTCATCGCCGTGGTGCGCTGGCAGGGCCCCAGGGCCAACGGCATGCCCGAGCTGCACAATCTGACCCCTACCCTGAGCGTCCTGCTCGACCGCGGTCACAAGGTGGCCCTGGTCACCGACGGGCGCATGTCTGGCGCGTCCGGGAAGGTCCCCGCGGCCATCCACCTCACGCCGGAAGCCGCAGCAGGCGGGCCCATCGCCAAGGTGCGCGACGGGGACATCATCCGGCTGGACGCCATGCGCAGCGTGCTGGAGATCAGGGTCGATCCGGCCGAGCTCGAGGCGCGGCCCGCGGCCAAGCGGCCTGCCCATGGCTTCGGCTATGGCCGGGAGCTGTTCAGCGGGATGCGGGCCATCGCCGGCCCGGCGGATGAGGGCGCCTCGGTGCTGTTCGCGTGAAGGGTTTGGATGGACTCGTCGGCGATATCGGCGGGACCCACGCCAGGTTCGCCCTGGCGGACGCGTCGGAAGGCGGGTCCGGGACCAGCGAGCCGAAGACCCTGGCGAACCGGGACTATCCCTCGGTGGAGGCCGCCATCGAGGCCTATCTGTCCATGCTGGACGTGGACCATCGCCCCACCCGCGCCGTCCTGGCCGTGGCTGGGCCGGTGACCGACGGGGCGGCGGATTTCACCAATTTCGACTGGGAGATCTCCGAGGACCGGCTGCGGCGCCACGCGGGCTTCCAGAGCGCGCGCCTGATCAACGACTTCGCGGCCCAGGCCCTGGGCGCTCCCAGGGTTTCGTCCGACCAACTGATCCGCATCGGTCCCGCGGCCGACGGCGTGGACGGCGGCGTGATCGCGGTGATGGGTCCGGGCACCGGCTTCGGCCTTGCCGGGCTGGTGCGGGGAAGCGGCCGGGACGTGGTGCTGTCCACGGAAGGCGGTCACGCCGGTTTCGCTCCTGTCGACGACGCCGAAGTGGAGATCTGGCGGCGCTTCCGTCAGCAGCACGGGCGGGTCTCCATCGAGCGTATCCTCTGCGGGCATGGCCTCTTTGAGCTCTACTTGACCCTGGCCGGGATCGACGGCGTCGCCGCCCGCTGGGTCGACGAGCGCGAGGTGCAGGCGGCCTGGAAGGATGGCGGCGACGCTCTGGCCACGAAGACGGTCGACCGGTTCTGCAGGATCCTGGGATCGGTCGCCGGCGATATCGCCCTGACCATGGGCGCGCGGGGCGGGGTCTATGTCACGGGCGGCGTCGCCCAGAGACTGGCGGACCAGATCGCCGCCGGCGGCTTTCGCGAGCGCTTCGAAGACAAGGGGCGGTTCCGCGACTACCTCGCCGACATCCCCGCCTTCCTCATCATGGAGCCGTACACGGCGCTGATCGGCGCCGCGAGCGTGCTGCCTTCCCTGGAGCCGGCATGACCCTGCAAGAGATCCTCGAGCTGGCCCCCGTGGTGCCGGTCCTGACCATCGAAGAGGCGGCGCACGCCGTGCCCCTGGCCCGCGCCCTGGCCGCCGGCGGCCTCACAGCGCTGGAGGTCACCCTTCGCACGCCCGCCGCCATCGCCGCCATCGAGCGCATCGCCGGCGAGGTCGAGGGCGTGGTGGTGGGCGCCGGCACGGTGCTCAATCATGCAGACCTGGATCGCGCCGCCCGGGCCGGGGCCCGGTTCGCCGTGAGCCCCGGGCTGATGGAGGGCGGCAAGCCGGGCGGACCGGTTCCCCTGCTGCCCGGCGTCGCAACGGCTACCGAGGTCTTGCGCGCCCTGGCCGCAGGCTTCGAGTTCCTGAAGTTCTTTCCGGCGGTCCCTGCCGGCGGCCTGGCGATGCTGAAGTCCTTCGCCCCGGTGTTCCCGCAGATGCGGTTCTGTCCCACTGGCGGCATAGGGCTGGAGAACGCCGCAGACTTCCTAGCGCTGCCGAATGTGGTCTGTGTCGGCGGGTCGTGGGTGGCGCCGGCGGCGGCGGTCCGGGCGGGCGACTGGGGCCGCATCACCGAGCTCTCGCGGGGCGCCTGCCAGCTCCTGCGCCCTTAGACGGGCATAGGCGGAAGGCGGGGTCCAGGAGGTCTTTCCGCGCGCGGCCTCAAGCGCCGCGACAAAGGTGTCGCGCCAGGCGTTGATGTCGTCGGAGCGGACTCCCGCGATCAGGGCGGTCCAGCGTTCGATCCGTTCCTGGCGCGGCATGGACAGGGCGCGGTGCAGGGAGTCCGCCATCTCCTCCCGGCTGAAAGGATTGACGATCAGGGCCTGGCGCATCTGGTCGGCGGCGCCGGCGAAGCGCGAGAGGATCAGCACGCCCGGATCATCGGGGTTCTGGGCCGCCACATACTCCTTGGCCACCAGGTTCATGCCGTCGCGGAGCGGCGTGACCAGACCGACCCGTGCGGCGCGATAGATGCCGGCCAGTTCGGCGCGCGGGAAGGCGCGATGGATATAGCGGATGGGCGTCCAGTCGGTGTCGCCGAACTCGCCATTGATCCGGCCGCACTGGGATTCGAGCCGCGATCGGATCTCCTGGTAGGCGTCGACCTCCTCGCGCGTGGGCGGGGCGATCTGCAGCAGCTGCGAGGCGTTGCGATACTCAGGGTGGTCCTTGAGCAACTGCTCATAGCCCAACAGCCGATCCTCCAGGCCCTTGGAGTAGTCCAGGCGGTCCACCCCGACGATGAGGGAGCGATAGACGCTGGTGGCGGCGATGGTGTCGAACGAACGCATGGCCTCGGGCGTGCGCAGGGTGGCCTCGAAGTCCTCCGCATCGATGCCGATCGGAAAGGCCCCGACGCTTATGGTCTGCCCAAAGGCGGTGAGGCGGCCGTCCGTCAGGGCCGCGCCGCCGGCCTCCATCACCACATAGTCCTCGAAGGCCTGCAGCCACTCCTGGGTCTGGAAGCCGACGAGGTCGTAGTCGAACAGCGACTCCACCAGCTGGCTGTGCCGCGGCAACGTCGCCATCAGCTGGCGAGGCGGCCAGGGGATGTGCAGGAAGAAGCCGATGGGGTTGCTCACGCCCAGCCGCCGCAGCTCCCGCCCCAGCGGGAACAAATGGTAGTCGTGGACCCAGATCAGGTCGTCCGGCCGGATCAACGGGGCCAGAGTCTCGGCGAACCGTCGGTTCACCCGCTGATACCCCTGGTCGAACGACCGGTCGTAGGCGGTCAGGTCGATGCGGTAGTGGAACAGCGGCCAGACGGTCCTGTTGGCATAGCCGTTGTAGTACTCTTGGACGTCGGTCTCCTCGAGATCGACGGTGGCGATGGTGACCCCTTCCACCTCGATGACGTTCAGGGCGCCGGTGAACCTCTCAGTGGTCTCGCCGCTCCAGCCGAACCACAGTCCCGAGCAGGACTTCAGCGCCGCGCCCAGGCCCATGGCGAGGCCGCCCTGGCTGGCGGCCTTGCCGTCGCCGTAGGTCACGCGGTTGGAGACGACGATCAGACGGCTCATCGGACCGAGCTCCAGGGCCGGCTGAGCAGGACGGCGCAATTGATCAGCCCCACCAGCGAGTAGGTCTGCGGATAGTTCCCCCACAGCTCGCCGTCGGCAAAGCTGATGTCCTCGGAGAACAGGCCCGCATGGGTCCGGCGCAACAGCATCTCCTCGAACAGGGCCCGGGCCTCGTCCTGCCGTCCGGCCAGGTGCAGGGCCTCGATGAACCAGAAGGTGCAGAAGTTGAACGCGGTCTGCGGCTCGCCGAAGTCGTCGGGGGTGGCGTACCGCAGCAGGGGCGAGCCGCGTCGGAGATCGCGCTCGATGGCGGCGAAGGTCGATCGATATCGGGGATCGTCGGGCTCGAGGAAGCGCAGGTCCACCATCTGCAGCAGGCTGGCGTCCAGCTCCTCGCCGCCGAAGCTGGCGGCGAAGCGGCCCTCGGCGACGTTCCAGGCCTTCTCCTCGATGGTCTTGCGGATCTGGCGTGCGCGTTCGACCCACAGGTCGTGGCGATCGGCGAGCCCGAGCGCGGTTGCGGCGTTGGCCAGGCGATCACAGGCGGCCCAACACATCACCGCCGAATAGGTGTGGACGGCGGCGCGGGTCCTGAATTCCCACAGGCCCGCGTCCGGCTGGTCGTGCATCTGGAAGGCGCGTTCGCCCACTTCCTCCAGGGCGCGGAAGTCCGCCTCGGTGGAGGGGCGCAGCAGCCGCTCGTCGAAGAAGGCCTGGACGTTGGACAGCACGATCTGGCCGTAGACGTCGTGCTGGTCGTGCTCATGCGCCTGGTTGCCGTCGCGCACCGGTCCCATGCCGCGATAGCCGGGCAGCCCCTCGATGATCCGTTCGGTCAGGGCCGGCTCCAGGCCCACGCCATAGACCGGCTGCACCCGCCCCGCCCTTGAGCGCTCCACCAGATTGCGCAGGAAGGTCAGGAAGTTCTCAAGGATGTCGACCGCGCCCAGCCGGTTCAGCGCCTGGACCACGTAGTAGGCGTCGCGGACCCAGCAATAGCGGTAGTCCCAGTTGCGGCCGGAATCGGCGTGCTCCGGGATCGAGGTGGTCAGGGCCGCCACGATGGCGCCGGTCTCCTCGTAGGTGCAGAGCTTGAGCGTGATCGCCGCGCGGATCACCGCCTCCTGCCATTCAACGGGCAGCGCCAGGGTGCGCACCCATTCCATCCAGTAGCGCGTGGTCTCGGCCAGCATCCGGCTGCAAGTGCTGGAGACGTCGCCCTCGAACCCCTCGTCAGGGCCCAGGAACAGGGCCAGCGGCTCTTCCAGCCGGAACGGGCGCTCCGAGACGATGTGCGATACGGGGCAATCGGTGGAGAGCCTCAGGGTGACGTCGTCGCACAGGTAGCGGATGTGGTTCGACCCCGAGGTGACCTCGGCCGCCTTCGCGCCCCACTGGGTGACCGGCCTCAATCGGATGCGGATCACCGGCGCGCCGGCCAGGGGTCGGATCAGGCGGATCAGGGCGGTCGGACGGAACACCCGTCCCAGCTGGCGATAGCGCGGGGCGAAGTCGATGATCTCCAGCACCGAGCCCTTGTCGTCGATCAACTCGGTGCGCAGGACGGGCGTGTTCCTCTGATAGCTCTGGCGCGCCTCGGCAAAGCCTTCCAGCTCCACCGACCACAGGCCGATCGCGTCCGGTTCATCCGGGTCGCGCCCGCTCAGCAGGGACGAGAACACCGGGTCGGAATCCACCCGCGGCGCGCAGGCCCAGACGTGGCGGCCCTGCCGGTCGATCAGGCTGGACATCGAGCAATTGCCCACCGGCGCCAGGTCGAGGGTCTGGGTCATGAGGCGGCCCGTTGGGTCATGGCCCCCTCCAGCCAGAGGAGCACAGCGTCGACGCCAGGGAGGCGGAAGCGTGCAGACGTGTCGCGCACGGGGCCGACGTGCACGCCAAACCCGCCCAGGGCCTGAGCAGCCAGGAAGCCGTCCTCGTCGGTCAGGTCGTCGCCCACGAAGATCGGGACAGCGCCCTCGAACGGCACTTCCTCCATGAAGGTGTCCACCGCCGAGCCCTTGTCGAAGCCTGGGGTGCGGATCTCGGCCACCATGTCGCCCATCTGCAGGGTCTGGCCGCACGCCCGGGCGATCCGCGCGGCCTCGGAGGCCACCAGCCCCGCCAGGTCCGGAGCGCCGCGGAAGTGCAGGGCAAGGCCCAGCCGCTTGTCTTCCAGTTCCAGGCCAGGATGCCTGGCGACGAATTCGGTGGCCTGGGTCCTGGCGCGATTCAGCAGCGGGTGGGGCGAAGCGCTCAGTACGGTCCCGTCCGCTCGCCGCCGCACCAGGCCGTGCACGGCCGCGACCGGGATGATGCAGCCGTCGAGGATGCGGTCGACGTCTTCCAGGGCGCGCCCGCTGACCACCGCAAGCCGTCCATCCAGAGCGTACCGGAGGCGGCTCAGGAGCCCGGACCGCCAGGGCTCGGGACGAACATCCTGCGGCCGTTGCTCGATCGCGGCCAGGGTGCCGTCGAGATCAAGGAAAAGTGCGATCCGTCCTGCCTGCGACAGGGGGGGCGGCGCGGGCAGATCGGACAGGTCAATCGCCGTCATGGGATGCAACTTGGCGCCTTGGCTCCGTCCGCCGCCCTCCGCCGGACTCCACACTAACGTTTGAACCGGAAGGGCGATCCGCCCAGCCAGCGACGGGGGGCGCCGGCGCTCAGCAGCGGGTGACCACCGAGATGCTTCGGTCGGACCGTCTCCCGGGCACGGCGATCACCCGGTCGCCCGCGTGCTGGAACAGCAGGTCTGCGAAACCGTCTCCGAGGCGCAGGCTGTCCAGCCGCAGGCTGTCGATGCCGATGGGCAGGTGCGGGTCCTCGATGGAGATCTCCTTGCGCCAGCCGTCGAGCTTCAACCCCAACACCGACTGCAGCAGCATGAAGATGGCGCCGGCCGCCCAGGCCTGCGGCAGGCAAGCCACCGGATAGGCCACGGGCGGCTCGCCGGGGAACCGCGGGAAGCCGCAGAACAGCTCGGGCAGGCGCATCTCGAAGTGGACGGCGGTCTCGAAGATCTCCGACAGGATCCGCACCACGCCGTCCCGCTCGCCGTAGCGCGCCATGCCGGCGACGCAGAGCGCGGTATCGTGGGGCCAGACTGAGCCGTTGTGGTAGGACATCGGATTGTAGCGCGCCTCTCCCACCGCCAGGGTGCGGACGCCCCAGCCGCTTTCGAAGGGGGCCGACAACAGCTGGCGGGTGACCCGGTGGGCCCGTTCGGGCGTCGGCAGGCCGCAAAAGAGCAGGTGTCCTGGATTGGACGTGCGCACCCTGCACAGCTCGCCTCGTCCGTCGATGGCGATGCCGTAGCTGCCGATATCCTCCATCCAGAAGCGCTCTTCCACGGCCTCGCGGATCTGTTCGGAGCGGTTGCGCCATCGGCGGGCGGACACGGGATCGCTCCGGCGTTCCGCCAGGTCGGCCATCTTGCGGTAGGCGTCGAAGGCGTAGCCCTGAACCTCGACCAGGGCGATGGGGCCGTCCGGAAAGCGTCCATCGGCGTGGAAGACCGAATCCGCGCTGTCCTTCCAGCCCTGGTTGGTCAGGCCCGTGTCGGCGCCGCGCTGGTAGTCGATCAGCCCGTCGCCGGTGGAATCGCCGAAATTGTCCATCCAGGCCACGGCCGCCTCGAGCGCCGGCCACAGGGTGTCGATGAACTCGAGATCGCCCGTGCGCTCGGCGTAGGCGCCCGCCAGCGCCACGAACAGGGGCGTGGTGTCGACCCCGCCGTAGTACTGGCCGAAGGGCAGCTCTCCCAGCGACGTCATCTCGCCCTTGCGGGTCTCGTGCATGATCTTGCCGGGCTGGGAGTCGCGGAATGTCGAGATCTCCGTGGCCTGGTTGGCGGCCAGGAAGGTCAGCACCCCGCGCGCCAGCGAGGCGTTCACCCACAGCACCTGCCAGGCGGTGATGATGGCGTCCCGTCCGAAGGCCGTGGAGAACCAGGGGATGCCGGCATAGGGATAGGGGCCCGTCGGCAGGTCGGTCACCAACAGGGAGAGGTCGGACCTCGACTTCTCGATCCACTCGTTGAACAGCCGTCCGGCGCTCCTGAGTCTGGCGCCGTGACGCCGCTTGGCCCGCATGGCGAACCGGGCGCGGGCGGCGGCCGCCCGGAACCTCAGCCGCGACGGCGGCTCCTCCTGGGTCGCGCCCACCTCCAGATAGATCTCGAGCGTCCCTTCGGAGGGCAGGTAGAGCATGAAATCGGCGCGCTCCGCGGTCAGCCGGCCGGGCGGCTCGGAGAAGCTGACGACGCTGGTGCGCAGCACATCGTCCAGGCCTTCATAGCGGAACACTACGGAGCGCCCGTTGAGCTCGGGATTCAGGATCGTCCCGCGTCGGGTGCGGTGCTGTCCGCGGACCTCGAACATGTCCCGGAAGTCCGCGCCGAACTCGACGCTGATGGGCGCCATGGAATTGTCGCGGCTGTAGTTGGTGCAGCAGATCCGCTCGTAGAGCCTCTGGTCCCAGAGGAAGCGCTTGCGTTCGACGTGGATCACGCCTCGCGGCGTGGCGACCCCGCCGGTGGGCGGCAGGGGCCGGTTCGATCCATGCGACGTGAAGAACACATTGTCCTGGGCGACCGCCGCGCTCAGCAGGGACGGCGAGCGGCCACCGACCAGCAGGCGGAAGTGCGAGAGCAGCCGGGTGTCGTCGCGGAACAGGCCGTCGGCCACGCCAAGCACATCCCCGAAGGCGTCAGCCACGAGGAAGGTGTCGCCATCCTTCAGGGCGAAGAGGCGATGGGGGACCCGGGGTTCACCCGTGTCTCCGGTTTCCACCGACGCACTGGGCGCCGGGGCGAGATCGTCCATGCGCCAAGCCTCACGCGGTTTGCAGCAGCGGAAGATCCGTTTCCGGGGCCTCGATCAGCCGATCGTACAGGTCCAGGTATCGACGCGCCATCGCCGTGGCCGAAAACCTCAGTTCGAACCGGGCGCGAACGCGCCTGCGATCGACCTCGCCGATGCGCCGGATAGCCTGCACGGCCCCCTCGACACCGTCGACGATGAACCCGGTGACGCCGTGCTCGATCACCTCGGGCACAGAGCCACAGTTGAAGGCCACCACCGGCGTGCCGCAGGCCATGGCTTCGATCATCACCAGGCCAAAGGGCTCCGGCCAATCGATCGGGAACAGCAGGGCCTCGGCTCCGCCCAACAGGTCGGATTTCTGCTCGCCGCCGATCTCGCCGAGGAATTCGATGAGCGGATGGTCGAGCAGGGGCTCGATCTCGGTCTTGAAGTAGGCGGCGTCGGCCGCGTCCACCTTGGCGGCGATCTTCAGCGGCATGCCCAGTTGCTTGGCGATCGCGATCGCCCGGTCGGGCCCCTTTTCCGGCGAGATGCGGCCCAGGAAGGCGAGATAGCCCTGCGCCTGGGGGGCGAATCGGTAGAGGTCGTTGCGCATGCCGTGCAGCACCGTGCCGGCCCAGTTGGCCCAGGGCATGGGCCGGCGCTGGTGGTCGGAAATGGAGACCAGCGGGAACTGCGGCCAGCGCCGATAGACTCCGGGCAGGTCCTTCATGTCCAGGCGCCCGTGCAGGGTCGTGATGGTGCGTGACCCCATGTCTTCGAACAGGGGAAAGTGCAGCATGTCGGTGTGGAAGTGCAGCACGTCGAAGGTGTCGGCGAGGCGGCGGACCTCGTGCAGCATGATCATGTGAGCGGCCAGGTCCGACTTCAGCGGCGCAGGATCCAGCCTGATCGCCTGATCGCGCACGGAAAACAGCTGAGCCTTGGTATCGGCGTCGGCGCTGGCGAACAAAGTGACGTCGTGGCCGAGGTCGACCAGGGCGTCGCAGAGGTGTGCGACCACCCGCTCGGTGCCGCCGTAGAGCTTGGGCGGCACGGCCTCATAGAGAGGGGAAATCTGGGCGATCCTCACGCAATCCGCCTTTCGGGTTACTGGGCGGCGTATCGCGGGGCCGCGTAGACCTAAGCCCCGAACGGGCCATGGGTTCCCTGCAGCCTTTGCGATTGTCAGGGCGAACCCTTCACTCTCTGCGCGCGTTGAATCCAAAGACCCAGAAGATCGGAAGGCGCAATGCCGTGACTCCCTATGAATCCCGCCTGATCGAGCTTTTCGATCGCATCGAAGAGACGCTCAGGGAGCTGCGCGAACACGTTCGCAGTGGCCCGTCGCCGGGTCAGGCCGAGGCGATCGAGGCCTTCGCTGATGAAGCCTTCCGGGCCCGCGACGCATGAGTCCAGCGTCCCGGATTGACTCGGCCCACGCACGCCGCCTTTAAGGCTGCGCCGGCGCGCCGGCTGGAGTGGGCCGATGGCGTCAGGACGCGGACGAAGCTGGGACTATATCGTCGTGGGAGCAGGCTCGGCGGGATGTGTGCTCGCTTCGCGGCTGAGCCAGGACGCCGATGTCTCGGTGCTGGTTCTGGAAGCCGGCGGCTGGACCTCGGGCCTGTTCAAGGACATGCCGGTCGCCTTCCCCAAATATGTCCAGCGCAAGGACCTGAACTGGAATTTCTTCAGCGAGCCAGAGCCCTTCCTCAACGGACGGCGCATCCCGGTCCCGCGGGGCAAGGCGCTGGGCGGGTCGTCGGCGATCAACGGCATGGTCTACGCCCGCGGCCACCGTCGCGACTATGACGACTGGGCGCAGAAGGGTCTCACCGGCTGGGGCTATGCCGACGTGCTTCCCTACTTCAAGCGCTCAGAGAAGAGCTGGCTCGGCGAGACGCCGTCCCGCGGCGGCTCCGGGCCCCTGGAGGTCACGACCTCGACCGAGGGCCTGATGTACGACGAGCTCAGGTCGGCGGTGACCGCCGCCGGCTATCCGGTCGCCCGGGATGACTACGGCGACGAGAGCGAGGGTCTGCGGCGGAGCGAGATGACGGTCGGCGGCGGTCGCCGCGGCGGGACCGGACGTGTGTTCCTCAAGCCCGTGATGGGCCGCCCCAACCTCACGGTTGAGACCCGCGCCCAGATCACCCGCGTGCTGATCGAGAAGGGGCGGGCGGTCGGGGTCGAGTACCTGCAGGACGGCGCCGTGAAGGTCGCCAGCGCAGACCGCGAAGTCATCCTGGCCGGCGGCGCCTATGGCTCGCCTCAGACCCTGATGCTCTCGGGGATCGGCCCGGCGGACGAGCTGACAGCCGCCGGCGTGAAGCCCCTCGTCGACCTGCCCGGCGTTGGCCGCAACCTGGTCGAGCACCCTCTGGTTTTCGTGGGCTACCCGGTGCGTCCCGGCGCGTCGACCGAGCACCTGCGGCTGGACCGTGCGGCGGTGCTGGTGCTGCAGTGGGCGCTGTTCGGAAAGGGGCTGTTCGCCACCAACGCCTGCGCCGGCCATGTCTTCCTGAGGACCGATCCCAACGCCGACCGGCCGGACGTCCAGCTCACCTGCCCGGCCGTGGGCATGAGCGCCGGCGACGTCTGGATGCCGTTCGGCGGCAAGAAGCCCCTGCACATGATGGTCTGCGTGGTCTCGATGATCCGCCAGGACAGCCGGGGCGTGGTCAGCCTGCGCTCGGCCGACCCGCTCGATCCGCCGAAGATCCAGTTCAACCTGTTCCAGGAACGCTCGGACGTGGACCGGATGATCCGCGGCATCCGGGCGGCGCGACACATCTACAACCAGTCGCCGCTCAAGGAGCTGGCGCTCGGCGAAGCCATGCCTGGGCCCGAGGCCCAGTCGGATGAGGCGCTCGAGGCCTTCATCCGCCAGACCGGCGAGATCACCATGCACCCGGTGGGCACCTGCAAGATGGGCGTCGAAGGCGACGTCGGCGCGGTGGTCGACGCGGAGCTCAGGGTCAGGGGCGTCGAGGGCCTGCGTGTGGCCGACGCCTCGATCATGCCCGACGTGCCCGGCGGCAACACCAACGCCCCGGCGATCATGGTGGGCGAGAAGGCGGGCGATCTGATCCGCGGCCGTCGCCTGGCCCGGGCCGAGCTCTGAGGGCGACGAGGCGATCATGACCGAGCGATCCGGACCCCTGGTGGGCCTGAAGGTGCTGGAGTTCGGGGCCATCGGGCCGACGCCCTTCTGCGCCATGCTGCTGGCCGACCTCGGCGCCGACGTGGTGCGGATCGACCGCAAGGGCGGCATGCGGATCGGCAGGCATGATGTCACCTTCCGCGGCCGCCGCTCGGTGGCCATGGACCTGAAGTCCCCCGCCGCGGCCGAGGCCTGCCTGAAGCTGGCCGAGCGCGCCGACGCCCTGATCGAGGGCTTCCGTCCGGGGGTGATGGAGCGTCTGGGGCTCGGGCCCGAGACCGTGCTCGCCCGCAATCCGCGGCTGGTCTATGGCCGCATGACCGGGTGGGGCCAGACCGGGGCCTATGCCGCCGCCGCCGGCCACGACATCAACTACATCGCCATGAGCGGGGCGCTGCACGCCATCGGGACGCCCGACCACCCCCTGCCGCCGCTGAACCTGGTGGGCGACTACGGCGGCGGCTCGCTCTACCTAGCGTTCGGCGTGGTCTCGGCCCTGCTGCATGCCGGCAAGACCGGCGAAGGCCAGGTGATCGACTGCGCCATGTCCGATGGGGCCGCATCGCTAATGGCCCAGATGTATGGCCTTCACGCCGCCGGGATGTGGCGCGACCAGCGGGGCGTCAACGTTATCGACGGCGGCTCGCACTTCTACAACGCCTACCGCTGCGCCGACGGGGAATGGATCTCCCTGGCTGCCGCCGAGCCCCAGTTCTACGCCATCCTCCGCGACAAGGCGGGCCTCGACGATCCCGCCTTCGACGGCCATATGGACGCCGCCCGCTGGCCCGAGCTGAAAGAGAAGCTGGCCGCCGTGATCGCCGGAAAGACCCGCGCGGCATGGTGCGACATCTTCGAAGGCACGGACGCCTGCTTCGCCCCGGTGTTGAGCCTAGCCGAAGCCCCGCAGCATCCCGTGAACCGGGAACGCGATGTCTTCATCGAGATCGACGGCGTGCCTCAGCCCGCACCAGCCCCCCGCTTCTCCAGGACCCCCGGCGCCGTCCAGGGACCGCCCGCGAAGGCCGGAACCCACAACCGCGAAGCCCTCTCGGACTGGGGCTTCGAGCCCGCCGAGATCGATAGGCTGGAAGGCCAGGGCGTGCTTTAGCCGCGGCCCTTCCGCCTCGCGTCCTGCAGACCCTGGATCAGCACGGTGATCATCAGGGGAACCACCCAGCAGGCCCAGGCGATGGCGACGCCGCGGTCGTGGTCGGGCTTGAGTTGGGAAGTGGGCAGCCACTCATCCAGGAGCCGGTAGACCACAAAGGCGAAGGTCACCACATAGGTCCGGATCATCCAGCGCCGGTGCAGGTTGATCGCCCGCTGGCGGATGGCGACATAGGCCACCGTGGCGCACCCCGCCCAGGCCAGGGCCAGGCCGCCCAACGCCACGCCATAGTCCCAGCCGCCTGTGGTGGTGATCGCCATATAGAGGCCGGCCGCCGAACCGGCCGCGACGGCCAGCAAGTAGAGGCGGCCCGTCCAGCGGTGGACCTTGGTCAGCCGGTTGCGGAGGCCGGTCCAGAACTGGAAGGGCCCGAGCGCCAGGGCCAACGTCCCCGCGCTTATATGGATCAGCAGGCCCCAGCGCCGGGGCCAGAAGACGGCCAAGCCGTTCGGGCTGAAATCCAGGTAGTAGTGGAAGACGTATTTGGCGATGAACGCCGCCGCGAGCAGGCAGATCGCCGCCCAGCTCACCGCCGTGGCGACCTTGCCCAGCATCGGCGGGCGAGCGCCCGAAATCCCATCCTGAACCGCCATGGAACCGCCCCCTGCTCCCACGCCCAGCATCGGAGCCCCGGCCGCGAAGTCAACGGTTCAGTCGTCGAAGAAGGCGAAGGCGCGCATATCGATGCTGGCGCGGGGCGGCGCGTCCGCGGGGGCGCTGGGGTCGTTGAAGGCCGAGTGGGGCACGCCCGTGGCGCGGCCGGGGTCTGAATCGTAGCCCTTGAACACCAGGACCTCGTCGCGGGTCATGCCCGGGAAATAGCACCAGCGGTGGCCGGGGCTGTGCCGGAACACGCTGTTCTCGAACCGCAGCTCCGGAGCGCCGGGCGGATCGATCACGCAGTCGGAGCAGACCACGTCGTCCGGGGAGACGGTGCGGGCGTCGCAGACGGCGAGCGGGGCGTCCTGGGGCGGCTCGGAAAGGGCGCGCCAGACATTGTAGATGGCGAAGCGCTTGCCCATGCGGACCCGGGCCTCATCCGCCGGCAACATGCGCTCGATCCAGAAGCTGGAGCCGGCCGGATTGCCGCTGTAGTCGCAATGGGCGAAACGCGCCGGGACGGTGGAGCCGCCCTTGCCGAACTCCGGCGACCGTTCGCTGCGACGCAAAACTCCACCCGGCGAAGCCACCACCTTCACGGCCCCGGTAAGGTCCACGAGCAGAGTCTCCAGCTCGTGCATGTAGATCTCGCGGACCTGAACTGGATCGAAGAAGTCGGCCACCGTGCTCTTGTGCGGAGCCAGGACGAACCCTTCGCGGTCCAGCGACACCTGGCCAGCCAGGGGCCGGACGTCCTCGACGCGCACCGTCTCGGTCACCAGCGGCAGGTTGTTCAGCTCGCGCTTGCGTCCATAGAAGATCGGTTTGCCCGAGCAGGCTCCGAGGAAGCTGATCTCGGACTCGACTGTGCGGATGGCGGCGGATCCGGACATGGCGATCTCCCTTTTTCCGCGGACGTTGATCTCCAGGTTGACGGAGTCAAGATCGAGGGGCGGGCCGTGCAATCCGGCAGAAGGCGGCGATCCAGTCCTCGAAGCTCGACGCCACGCGCCGGGCGCGATTGACCTCGTGGTTCCACAGCCAGACCGGCGCATCCTGCGGGCGTTCCTGCGACGCCTCAGTCTTGAAGCAGAACAGGTTGCCCGAGCAGTCGCTGGCGAAGGCGATCAGGTCCTGGGGCAGGCCCAGGGTTCGCCACTCCTCGGTGAACCTGACGATGTCGAAGGGCGGGAAGAAGTCCTGGACGTCGGCGATGTCGATGTCCTGGTCGACGATGGTCTTCAGCAGCGAGACGCGCGTGCTCGGCGCGCCAAGAGCCAGGACCCCTGCGCGGTAGGCGGCGGGTAGCAGGGTTCCCAGCCGCTGTTCGGCCCCGTCCAGCGCGGCGGGCGTGACCGACGCGGTCTGGTAGTGCGCCCACTTCTCAACGAACTCCGCAAAGCTCAAGCGCGTCGTCTCCCACCGACGGTCGGCCGGGGATCAGGATAGCAGGACATTGGGCGTTGCGGCGGACCAGCTGAGCCAGACCGGCTCGCCACGGCCCGGGACGGGCTCGCCCCGGTCGGGACTTGGCCGGCGCACCCGCATCAGGCGCCCGCCGTCGAGCTCCACCTCATAGACGGTTTCGCCGCCCAGGTAGGCGACGTGGCGGATAGTCCCGGCCGCGAGGTTGCACCCGGCGGGCGCATCGCCGGATGTCGGTGCGGCTGCGCCGGAGTCTCTCGCCTGCATCGCGATCTTTTCGGGCCGGATGGCGATCCAGACCCGCCCCGGCGGTCCCGGGCGGTCCAGGTAGAGGGAAGCGCCGAGCCCGTTGCAAGCGACCAGGGCATGGCTTTCGCCCTCGGGCCGAAGCAGGCCTTCCAAGAGGTTCACCTGTCCGATGAAGTCGGCGACGAAGCGGTTGGCTGGCCGCTCATAGAGGTCTGCGGGGCTCCCGACTTGCTGCAGCGCTCCCTGGTGCATCACCGCGCAGCGGTCCGCCAGGGCCAGGGCCTCCTGCTGGTCGTGGGTGACGATGATGAAGGTGATCCCCACCTTCTGCTGCAACTGCGACAGCTCCAGCCGCATCTGCTCCCTCAGCTTGGCGTCCAGCGCCGACAGGGGCTCGTCCAGCAGCAGCACGCGCGGGCGCTTGACCAGGGCGCGGGCCAGGGCGACGCGCTGGCGCTGTCCGCCGGAAAGCTGGTCGGGCCGCCTTGAGCCCAATCCTTCCAGCTGCACCAGGGCGAGGGCCTCGCCCACCCGCTGGGTCCGTTCCGGCGCCGGGACCCGGTCCATGCGCAGGCCGTAGGCGACGTTGTCGGCCACGCTCATGTGCGGGAACACCGCATAGGACTGGAACACCATGTTCACTGGCCGCCGGTTGGGCGGGTCGGCGGCGACGTCGCG
>FTHI01001254.1_pt1 | contig 16254 bp, 13 predicted proteins | sample 1640891 | NCBI WGS metagenome assembly FTHI01 (sample SAMEA3914788, study PRJEB12502) | metagenome | biome: forest; material: soil | place: Canada | collected 2011-07-03 | depth 0.1 m
CACCAGGCGATGATCGACGGCGGCCTCTACCGCCTGGTCCAACCCAAGATGTTCGGCGGCTATGAGTTCGACCTTGTGACCTTCGGCAAGGTGGTCATCGAGATCGCCCGCGGCCATCCTTCAGCGGGCTGGTGCTTCTGCCTCGGCACCTCCCATTCGCTGGTGTTCGCCTCCCACTGGTCCGAGCAGGCCCAGCGCGACATGTTCGGAACCACCGGTGATTTCCGCGCGCCGCACCGCGCGCCGCCGGCCGGAAAGCTCACCCGCGTGGACGGCGGCTACAAGGTCACCGGCCAGTGGCAATATTCCTCGGGCGCGCCGATCTCGACCCACTTCATCGGCGGGGCGCTGCTGCCCCCGTCCGCAGACGGCAAGCCGCCGGCCATGGTCAACATCATCCTGCCGCGCGACCAATATGAGATCGTGGAGGACTGGGGCGGCGACCGCAGCCTTGGCATGCGGGCCTCGGGCTCCCAGTCGGTGAAGATCACCGACCAGTTCATCCCCGACCATCACATCGCCCCGGGCATCCTGCTGAGCCTGCCCGCCGACTGGAAAGACTCTCCCGGCACGCGGCTGCACGGCAATCCCATGTACCTCGGCATCATGGGCGGGGCTTACCACGCCACCTTCACCGCCATCCTCACCGGTACGGCCTTCGCGGCGATCGACGCCTATGAAGAGATCATGCGGACCAAGACGGTAATCGGCACGAATACGCTCAAGCTGCACGATCCGATCAGCCAGAACGCCTTGGGCGAGGCCCTGGCCAACGCGCTTGCGGCCGAACGGCTGATGATCGCCTGCATGGAGATGTACCACGAGCAGTGCGACCGCTGGCAGCGGACCGGCCAGCCGATCACGCCCGAGGACACCTTCAAGATCTGGACGATCGCCCAGCGGGGCTGCTGGCTGGCCTGCGACGCGGTGCAGTCGCTGTTCCGCACGGCTTCGGCGTCCAACATCGCCAAGGGCAAGAAGATGCAGCGCTATTTCCGCGACATCCAGATGTACCTGGTCCACCCCTCGGCGCAGCCGATCGTGCAGTCCCTGTACGCCCAGAACTACCTGGGGCTGGGGGCCGGCCTGCCAGGGATGAGCTGAGCCGCCATGAAGGACGTCGTGGGCAAGGTCGCCTTCATCACCGGCGGGGTGTCGGGTATCGGCATGGGCCTGGCCAAGGTGCTGGCCGAGGCGGGGATGAAGGTGGCGATCACCTATCGCCGCGAGGATTCCCTGGTCCCGATCAAGGCCTGGTTCGCTGAACGGCCGGGCCTGATCCTCTATCCGGTGAAGCTTGATGTCGTGGACCGCGAGGGCTGGGTCCGCGCCGCCGACGAGGTCGAGGCCGCCCTGGGGCCCGTGGAGCTGCTCTGCAACAACGCCGGCGTCGGCGTGCTGGGGCCCATGGAGCAGGCCACCTACGCCGACTGGGACTGGGTGATGGGGGTCAATGTCGGGGGCGTGATCAACGGCCTCGTCACCTTCGTCCCCCGCATGATCGCGCACTGCCGCGGCGGCCATATCGTCAACGTCTCGTCCATCGGCGGCCTGGCGGCGCTGGGCACCGCGGGGATCTATTGCGCCTCGAAGTTCGCCGTGACCGGCCTCAGCGAAGCGCTGCGCGGCGACATGGCGCCCTATGGCATTGGGGTCTCGGTCTATTGCCCGGGGCCGGTGAAATCCAATATCGCCGAGGCCGGCGCCAAGCGGCCCGAGCACCTGGCGGAAACCGGCTACCAGGTCCCCGAAGGCGCGGCCGAACTTCCCAAGGGGCACATCTCGTTCGTCGACGCCTGGATGGAGCCTGAAGAGGCCGGCCGGCGGATCCTGAAAGCCGTGCAGGCCAACGAGCTCTACATCCTCAGCCACCCCGAGCTGCGCGAGGCGATCCGCGAACGGCACGACGCCATCGAGGCGGCCTGGCCGGATGAGTCCATCAACCAGGCCCGGGCCGCGTCCATCGCCAACCTTCTGACCACGGCCGCCTACACCGAGCACCGCACCCGCAAGGAGTGATCCTGGATGGAAGACGTCGAGGGCAAGGTCGCCTTTATCACCGGCGGCGCGTCAGGCATGGGCCTGGGCATGGCCAAGGTGTTCGCACGCGCGGGCATGAAGGTGGTGATCGCCGACATCCGGCAGGACGCGCTGGATGAGGCCATGGCCGGCTTCAAGGACACCAATCTGGCGGTGCACGCGGTCAGGCTCGACGTCACCGACCGGGAGCAGTGGGTCCAGGCCGCCGACGAAGCCGAGCGGGTGTTCGGCCCCGTGCATGTGCTGGTCAACAACGCCGGCGTGGGCGTGGTCGGGCCGATGCAGAAGGCCACCTACGACGACTGGGACTTCGTCATGGGGATCTGCCTGGGGGGCGTCATCAATGGGGTGCAGACATTCGTGCCGCGGATGCTGGAGCACAGCCAGGGCGGCCACATCGTCAACAACTCCTCCCAGTCCGGGACCTTCGCCAGCGGCCAGGCAGGCCTCTACATCACCGCCAAGATGGGGGTCGCCGGCCTGTCGGAAGCCCTGGCGTCGGACCTTCAGGGCGACAACATCGGCGTCTCGGTCTATTTCCCGGGGCCGGTGACCACCAACCTCGGCGTGACCACCCAGGCGGTGAGGCCCGAGGCGCTGTCGGACTCGGGCTACAAGGGACCGCGCGTCCCGCCGCCGCAGCTGGACGGCCAGCCGCGGCCGGCGTTCGACCCGGAGACGCTGAGGCAGACGTTCATGGACCCGGAAGAGGTGGGCGAGCGGGTGTTGCGCGGCATCCGGCGCGGGGACCTCTTCATCCTCAGCCATCCGGAGTTCCGCGAGGGCATGCAGGCCCGCCACGACGCCCTCATGCGCGCCATCCCCGACGAGCCGGTCAACGAGCAGCGCAAGGAGGTCCTGAAGACCTTCGGCACCCTCCTCTACAACCCGATCTACGACAAGCAGACCACGCCCGGGCCGCTTGGGACGGACAAGGGCTGACCAGGGAAATCGTCGAGGCCGGAACCGCCTTCTGCTGAACCAGATCGGTCCGAAGGTCCGGCGGCGCGCCTTACCGGCTTGACGGGCGCTGCATGGCCCCGGCATGGGCCAGCCAAGCCCAAGCAGATCGCGGAACGCCCCATGCCCGACTTCCCCGAGGACATCTTCACCGAGAACGAGGACATCGACGTCGACACCCTGGCCAATCTCGGCCCGTTGCGTGGAATGGCCGGCGTCTGGGAAGGGACCAAGGGGTTCGACGTGAATCCCGACGCCGAGGCGCCCCGGCGGCAGGACTATATCGAGCGGATCGAGCTGCAGCCGATCGACCCCCAGTCCAACGGGCCGCAGGTGCTCTACGGGCTCCGCTACCACGCCCACATCGTCAAGCCGGGCGAGGTTGAGACCTACCACGACCAGGTCGGCTACTGGCTGTGGGAGCCGAAGACGGGGATGATCTGCCACTCCCTCACCATCCCGCGCGGGCAGATCGTGCTGGCGCTAGGCCAGGCGGAACCAGATGGAACCCGGTTCGAGGTGTCGTCGGAACGGGGCTCCACCGAGAACGGGATCTGCTCCACGCCCTTTCTGGAGCACGCCTTTCGCACCGATTCCTTCCGGATCATGGTGACCATCAATCCGGACGACGACACCTGGTCCTATTTCGAGGACACGGTGCTGCGGGTGCGCGGGCGCGATGAGCCCTTCCACCACACCGACCGCAACACCCTGACCCGCGTCGCCCAGCCGACCCCGAACCCGCTGGCGCGCGAAGCGGCCGGAGGCTGACAGCCTATCGGGCCGCGATCGGACCCCTGGCCGGCGCCGGCATGGCGCCGATGTTGGCGGAATAGCGGTAGGCCGGCAGCACCAGATAGACCGCGCCCGAGACCAGGGCGGCGCCGATGCCGATCTCTAAGGCCAGATCGTAGTTGCCGGAGACGTCATGCACCCGGCCCACCAGCGGGGCGGCGAAGCCCATGCACAGGGCCTGGATGAACGACTGGAAGCCGGTGACGGTGGCGAAGGACTTCAGACCGAAGAAGCGCGTGAAGAAGTATCCGACCATCGGGAAGTTCGCTGAAAACGAGAACATGCCGAGCCCCGCCGCGGCCAGCAGCATGGGCTTGCCGCCAACCTGCGGCGTGACCTGCATCAAGAGGAAATATCCGAGGGCGGTGACCAGGCAGAACGGAGCGGCGATCCTGGCCGTGGCGAACCTGTCCATCAGGTAGCCGCCGAGCAGGATCCCCGCCAGGCCGAAGAAGGTCGCGATGAACATCATCTGGGCGGCTGTCGTCGGGGAGAAGCCCTTGTCCTCGATGGCCGCGATGATGTTGGTCAGGATCCCGTTGCCGACGACCATGCTGACGAGCCCCCCGACCAGCATCAGCCAGAACGCTCCGTCCCTGAACACCTCGCCCATGGTCTTGCCTTCGAAGTCCATCCGAGGCGGTGACGGCGCGGCGGCGATCGAAGCGGCGCGCCGTCCGAACGGCAGCCTGGGCAGGCGGCCGATGGTCCCAGGCTCTTCCAGGCCGAAATAGAGCACCGGCACGATCAGCAGGATCAGCAGCCCGAAGGCGGTGAACATGCCCTGCCAGCTGTAGTTCAGGATCAGGAAGGCAGTCACCAGCGGGATGATCGACCGCACGCCCGTGCCCTCGGCGCCGAAGACGGCCATGGCCTTGCCGCGGTTCACCGTGAAAAGTGAGACCAGCACCTTGGAATAGCTGGCGCCGGACGATCCGAAGACCCCCAGCAGGGCGAACAGCGCCCAGAACTGCCAGAGGCGGGTAACGTGGGCCACGCCCAGCGTGATCAGGCCCACCGCGATGGTGCCGGGCAGGATCACCGGACGCGCGCCGAACCTGTCGGTGATAAAGCCCATCCCCCACACTGTCAGCGAACCGAACCACATCAGGAACGAGTTGGCGTAGCCGAACTGCTCCCGGGTCCAGCCGAACTGCTCGGTCATCGGCTTGAGCACGAAACCCAGGGCGCCGAAGGGCAGGATCGAGGTCGCAAAGGTCATGCCCAGCAGGACCACGGTCGCGGTCCTCATCTTGCGCAGGGAGAAGTCCGATTCGATTCGGGGTGGTTGAGGTAGAGCGTCGCCACGCAACAGGGCGCCTTCGGCAAGCTCAACCATTCACATCCTCCCCGATGTGTCGTGTCGCTGACCAGTCCAATCCCTGACGTGGGGCCCGATAGTGTCAACAGGAATCTTGTTGCGTTACCCGCGACATGGCGTCTCTTGAGAAGCCACCTCTGAACGCCGGCCCAAGGATTGGGCGCCTGGCTCATCAATGTTTCAAACTTGCAACAATGCGGCGGGAAAGCCGTTCGTCTGGGCAGGCACTTCCCGCCAGGCGCGAAGACCGGTTCAAGCTCCCCCGATTGATGGCAGGAAGGGGGAATTCGTCTGGGGTCGGCTTGACCTCGATATCATCCTCGCCTCCAGACTCACCGGCGAGGACAGGTCGGCAGCATGGGCGTCATAGAGCGCATCGGATCGATGGCGGGGACGGAGATGGCCAAGGCCGTCAACCTCGCCCATGAGACATTCCAGGACCGCGTCGGCGAGCACGGCCATACCGGCCGGGCGCTGGTCGAGACCGTGACCGAGGTCTGCCGCAACCATCCGAACGCCGTCGGCATCGCCGTCGGGCTGATGGTCGAACAGTACCTGGTCCACGAGAAGCATCTGCACGATGCGCTCGAACACGAGGCTCACGAGCACGCCGCCGCCGAGGCAGGCCATCCGTCCAAGCCCGCCCGATCGGGGTCCAGACAGGTCGCCCTGAACAAGCTCCACATCTCGAAGATCAGGCCCGGCAAGATCGCCTTCGAGGTGTTCGGCGCCCTGGTGGCCCTGAAGTTCGCCAGCGCCGTCGCCCACGTGATGGGGCGCAAGTCGCACAAGGAGGCGTGGTTCTCCCCGGCGGCCAGGATCCACTCCATCAGCGCCTCGATCGCCGCCTACAACCTGGCCTCAGCGATCAAGTCCAAGGACATCAGCTCCTGGCGCAACGCCGCCGTCGTGTTCTTCGGCACCCACGCCATCAAGCCCGTGCTGAAGGTCGACCGCGCCCACCGCGCCGCCGCCGCTGCTCGGGCGGCCGCCCCGAAGCCCGCCACGCCCCCGGTCCAAAGTATGCCTGCCGCTCCGCCGGAGCCGGCGGCGGCTCCCCCACCGGCCCCGGCGCCGGCTGCGGTCTCATCTCCCGCGCCCGTCCCGGTTCCCCTGGGGATCCCTGCAGCCGCTGCGGCTCACGTCCGCCCCGATCCGCCGCCCGCCGCCGAACACGCCGAGGAGCATCCCCTGCCGCCTGCCGTCGAGCCGGCTCCTCCGTCTTCCGTCCACTAGCCCTCACAGGGCGGCCGAACCCGTCCGCCGAGGCTGGCCAAGGAATTGGCCGCGAACTATTGTCACGGCTTCTCGCACGGCGCCTTCAGGCCCGGCCAAATCAGACTTGGAAATTCAGCCATGACCCTCGCGCTCGGCGATATCGCCCCCGACTTCCAGGCCCAGACCACCGAGGGGCCGATCAGTTTCCACCAATGGCTTGGCGACAGCTGGGGCCTGTTCTTCTCCCATCCCAAGGACTTCACCCCGGTCTGCACCACCGAGCTGGGCGCCGTGGCCCGGCTGAAGCCTGAGTGGGACAAGCGCAACGTCAAGCCGATCGGCATCAGCGTCGATCCCGTCGACGCGCACGGCAAGTGGGCCAACGACATCGCAGAGACCCAAGGGACGGCCCCCAACTTTCCGATGATCGGCGATCCGGACCTTTCGGTGGCCAAGCTCTATGGCATGCTGCCGGCGTCCAGCGGGACCACCTCGGAAGGCCGTACGGCGGCCGACAACCAGACCGTCCGCAATGTCTTCATCATCGGACCGGACAAGAAGATCAAACTGATCCTGGTCTACCCGATGACCACAGGCCGGAACTTCGACGAGATCATCCGCATCATCGACAGCCTGCAGCTCACCGCCAAGCACCGGGTGGCCACGCCCGCCGACTGGAAGCAGGGCCAGGACGTGATCATCGCCGGCTCGGTCTCCAACGAGGAAGCCGAGAAGATCTATCCGGCCGGCTGGAAGGCCCCCAAGCCCTACCTGCGGATCGTTCCGCAGCCGAAGTAGGCGCTGGCTCAAGGGGGGAGAGGGCGATGATCTTCGAACAGGTCGCCACGGGCGGCTGCCAGTCCTATCTGATCGGCTGCCCGGACACGCTGGCGGGCGCGCTGATCGATCCGGAAGCCAGCCAGATCGACCGCTACAGGGCGCTGGCGGGCCATCATGGCCTTCACATCCGCTATGTGATCGACACCCACACCCACGCCGACCACTTCTCGGCCGCCAAGCAGCTCGGCCGGCTGCTGGGCGCGCCGGTGGTGACCCACCGCGAGAGCCCCGCCCCTTATCCCGACCTCCGCCTTGATGACGGCGACTGCCTGGCGGTGGGGAGCCTGCGGCTCCAGGCCATGCACACGCCGGGGCACACCCGCGATTCCATGTGCCTGGTGGGCCCCGACCGGGTGTTCACCGGCGACACCCTCCTGATCGGCGGCACGGGCCGCAGCGACCTGCCGACGGGCGATCCGGAGATGCTGTTCGACAGCCTGTTCGGCAAGCTCCTGAAGCTCGATCCCGAGACGATGGTCTTTCCGGCCCACGACTACAAAGGCCGCAGCCACAGCACCATCGGCGCCGAGATCGCCGACAATCCACGCCTGCAGAAGCGCGAGCGCGGTGAGTTCGTGGCCATGATGCGCGACCTCAATCTCGCCGCCCCCACCCACCTGACCGAGGCCCTGCGCACCAACGTCAGCGGCGGCAAGACCGTCGCCCAACTCCTGGCCGACGCCGCTGCAGCGGTGCCCTTCATGACCCTGGCCGAGCTCGGCGCCCGCCTGCAGGGCCGGCCCAACGACCTGGTCGTGCTCGATGTGCGCGAGAAGGACGCCTACGCCGCCGGCCACATCCCCGGCGCACGGCACCTGGCGCGGGGCCAGCTCGAGTTGCGGGTGAACGATGACCTGTCTGATCCAACGCTGCGGATCGTGGTCTGCTGCGAGTTCGGCAAGATCTCGACCCTGGCGACCCAGACCCTGCGCGAGCTCGGCTTCTCCCGCGCCGTGGCGCTGGACGGCGGCATGAAGGCCTGGCGCGACGGCGGGTTTCCCGTCGAGGCCTGAGCGGCGCTGAGCGACCTGACTTGATCGGGCTCAAGGCGGTATCCGCCGTTAGGGCCGATCAGGAGCCTGGCGTTGAGCGCCTGAACACGGGGAGCGCCCATGAGCCGACTCCACACCGAACTCCACCTGATCCAGCGGGTCGGCTGGCTCCGCGCCGCCGTGCTCGGGGCCAATGATGGCATCGTCTCGACCGCAAGCCTGCTGGTCGGCGTCGCCGCGGCGTCGCAAGGGCGGGGCGAGGTGCTGATCGCCGGGTTCGCTGGACTGGTGGCCGGGGCGATGTCCATGGCGGCGGGCGAATACGTGTCGGTGAGCTCGCAGTCCGACACCGAACGCGCCGACCTCGGGCGCGAGCGCAAGGAACTGGCCTCCAGCCCCAAGGCGGAGCACGCCGAGCTGGCCGGCATCTACGTCAAGCGTGGACTCAGTCCAGAGCTGGCGGGACAGGTGGCCGAGCAGCTGATGGCCTCCGACGCCCTGGGCGCCCATGCCCGCGACGAGCTCGGCATTTCCGAATTCACCACCGCCCGTCCCGTCCAGGCGGCCCTGACGTCGGCCCTCACCTTTTCCGCTGGCGCGGCGGCGCCGCTGATCGTCGCCGCCGTCGCCCCCACGAGCCAGATCGTGGTCCTGGTCTCCGCCGTCTCGCTGGTCTGCCTTGCCGCGCTTGGGGCGATCGGCGCCAAGACCGGCGGCGCCCGCATCCTGACGGCGGTGGTCCGGGTCACGCTGTGGGGCGCAGGAGCCATGGCCCTCACCGCTGGGGTCGGGGCGCTGTTCGGGGCGAAGGTCTGACGCGGTTTAGCCGGTCCGGGCCGACGCGGTTCCAGGCCAGGGCTGGACGGCCTCGGTGAGCGCCTGATCGTAGCATTGCCGGGCCGACTCGAAGTCACCGATCCGCCCCGCGACCCATCGGAACAGGGGGAACACTGCGGCCAGCAGGTCGCGGCCCAGCGGCGTGAGGTCGTAGTCGACCCTTGGCGGGACCTGCGGATAGAGCGTGCGGGTGACCAGGCCGTCCCGCTCCAGCTGCCGCAGCGTCTGGGTCAGCACCTTCTGGCTGATGCCCTCCACGGCCTGCAGCGTCTGCGAGAAGCGCAGCGGCCCGCCGTGCTCGGCGATGGCGAAGAGCACGCACAGCGGCCAGCGTCCGGCGACCCGCGCCAGCAGCTCACGGGCAAGGTGGTCCTGGCCCTCGGAGAGCGTTTTGCAGAGCGCACCCGCCTCCCGGGCGATACCATTAGTATCCATTTGGTATGTATAGCTCGTCAGGGTGCCTTCTTCCAATTGGAAATAAGACTGAATAGGTGAGAGCTGCCGCAAGGAGCCGACATGCCTCACGCCTGGACCATCAAGGACACCCCATCCCAGAAGGGCCGGCTCGCCGTCGTCACCGGAGCCGGCGGCCTCGGATTCGACACCGCCGCGGCCCTTGCTGGCGCCGGCGCAACAGTGATCGTCGCGGGCCGCAATCCAGCCAAGGGCGAGGAAGCGCTCCGCCGCATCCGGGCGGTTCATCCAAACGCCAGCATGGTCTTCGACGCTCTGGACCTTGCCGACCTGCAGAGCGTCGCCGCTTGCGCAACCCGTATCGCGGCGAGCCACGACCACCTCGACCTGTTGATCAACAACGCCGGGGTCATGGCCCCGCCCCGGCGCCAGACCACAGCGGACGGGTTCGAGCTGCAGCTGGGGACCAACTACCTCGGCCACTTCGCCTTGACGGCGCATCTGCTGCCGCTGCTGAGGCAGGCCAGCCGGCCGCGCGTGGTGAACGTCAGCAGCATCGCCCACAACTCCGGCCAGATCCGCTTCGACGACCTGCAGTGGGAGCGCGACTACGACCCCTGGGCGGCTTACGGGCAGTCCAAGCTCGCCATGCTGATGTTCGCCCTCGAGCTGCAGCGGCGGAGCGACGCCGCGGGCTGGGGTCTGACCAGCACCGCCGCCCACCCCGGTTTCGCTAGCACGGACCTGATCGCCAATGGTCCAGGACGCCGCAGCCCCATGGCGAGGATCGGCGGCCTGTTTCTGCCTCTGATCAGCCAGTCTTCGGCCGACGGCGCCCTGCCGACCCTCTACGCCGCGACCGCCGCGGAGGCCGCCGGGGGAGGCTATTACGGGCCGGGCGGCCTGTTCGAGCTGACCGGCGCGCCCAGACCGGCGAATGTCGCCCGGCAGGCAAGGGACCGGGCGACCGCCTCACGGCTCTGGCAAGTGTCGGAGGTCCTCACCAGGGTCAGCTTCGACAGCCAAGGCCGTGGAACATCGACCTGAACCGAAGGGTGCGTTCGTCGGAACTGCCCCGGTGTGAGCGCCAGGGCGTGGCCCTTGTTGACGCTCCTGATGCGAGGGGTTCGCGACCGGAGCGCGTACTCACTCACGTACCCGAGCCGCCAATCGTGGACGTGAGCCGGGGTTGCAGGGCGGTTCGTGGTCGTGATGCAAAGTTCTGCGGGTATTCGGGCGCCCGGTCGCTCCCGCTTGGCGGCGACCGCGGCCTTCGCTGCATTGATCGCGCCGATCGTCTCGGGCGGTCATGCCAGGGCCGCCGAGGCCGACAAGCCCCTGGCCACGGCCCCCGCCGGCGCTGACCTGGTCGTCTTCGGACGCCAGGAGCTGAAGATCGGCCGGGCCCAGGCGGCGAGCGAAGGCACGGTGGCGGGCAAGGACCTGCTCGTCCGGCCGTTGCTGCGCGTAGCCGAGCTGCTGGAGGCGGTGCCGGGGATGATCGCGGCTCAGCATTCCGGCAGCGGCAAGGCCAACCAGTACTTCCTTCGCGGCTTCAACCTGGACCACGGATCGGATTTCACCACCTACATCGACGGGGTGCAGATGAATTTCCGCACCCACGGCCACGGCCAGGGATACCTGGATCTCAACGGCCTGATCCCCGAGGTGATCGAAAGCGAGGACTATCGGAAGGGTCCGTACCGGGGCGACGGGGGCGACTTCGCTCTGGCGGGCGCGGCCTATATGACCACCATCGACCTCTATGACCGTCCCTGGGTCTCCGGCGAGGTCGGATCGTACGGCTGGCGACGCGTCGCGGCCGGAGGAACCGTGGACGACGTGGGCGGCGGCGAACTGACCCTGGTCGGGCAGGCGAAGGTCTATGACGGTCCCTGGCAGCAGCCCGAAGGCCTGCGGCACTATTCCGGCTTCGTGAAGTATTCGAAGATGCTTCCGATCGGGATGCTGGAGCTCAGCACCCACGCCTATCGCGCCACCTGGAAGCCGACCGAGCAGATCCCGGACAGGATCATCGGCTCGGCCATGTGTCCGACCGTGTTCTGTTCGCCCGATCCCACGGCCACGGGAGAGACCACACGGTTCATCACCGACGCCGTGCTGACCGGAGACCACTGGCGGGCCAACGCCTACGCCCAGTTCTACGACTGGGACATGTACTCCAACCCCACCTACGCCAACCCGGACGGATCCAGCGCCCAGATCCACCAGTTCGACCGGCGCTGGATCTTCGGCGTGAAGGGCGAAAGGAACTGGTCCCTGGCCCCGGGGCTCGATTTCACCCTGGGAATCGAGAACCGCTACGACGACATCGGCAAGGTCGGCGTGCAGCACACCGTCGCCCGCGCCTTTGTCAATTCGTTCGGGCTCTACAACGTCCAGGAGGCCTCGGCGTCGTTCTATGGCGAGGCGTCCTGGAAGGCCACCTCTCGGCTGAGGGTCATTGGCAGCCTTCGCGGCGATATCTACCACTATGACGTCAAGGCCCTCGACCCCGAGGCGGCCGCGATCGGCGTAGGGTCGGGCTACAGCCACATCTTCTCGCCCAAGGTCGACGTCGCCTACCGGCTCAGCGACCACTTCGAGGTCTATGGCGACTGGGGCAAGGGCTTCCACTCCAACGACGTCCGCGGCGCGGTCACCACGACGCCCGTGCCGGTGCTGGTCTCCGGTCAAGGCGAGGAGGTCGGCATCCGGTTCCAGACCAGCGCCCTGACCCTGACGGCGACCTACTGGTGGCTCAGCGTCGGCAGCGAGCTGAAATTCGTCGGAGATTCCAACGCCGTCGAGCCCACTGGCGCCAGCAGCCGCAGGGGCTATGAGATCGTCGGCTTCTGGCGGCCCGTGCACTGGCTGGCGATCGACGGGAGCTTCACCGCAGGCCGCGCCCGCTACGACAATGGCGACCACATCCCCAACGCCTTCGAGAACGCGGCCGCGATCGGCGTTTCCCTGGTGTCCGAGCATTGGGAAGGCAGCATCCGGCTGCGTCACCTCGGTCCTTATCCGCTGATCGAAGACAACTCCCAGCGGGACCACGGCAGCAACGTCGTCAATACCCGGGGCGCCTGGAAAACCGGTCACGTCGAGCTCTACGCCGAGGTGCTGAACGTCGCGGACAGCCGGGACAAGGACATGACCTATTGGTACGAGTCCTATATCCCGACGTTCGACCCAGCGCCCACCGATGGCCGCCTCAGCCGCGTGGTGGAGCCGCGGACCCTGCGTGTCGGCGCCAAGTACAAGTTCTGAGGAGTCAGGCCGCGGCCTTCTGAGCCTGCGGCGGCGGGCGGAAGTAGAAGGGCAGGGCGGGCTGGGTCTCGTAGGCGCCTTCCAGCTTGGCGATCTCCTCGGCTGAGAGGTTGCTCCCCACCGCCTTGATGGGATCCTCCAGGTGGGCGGCCTTGGTGGCGCCGACGATGGGGGCGGTGACGCCCTTCTGGTGCAGCAGCCAGGCGATGGCGATCTCGGCGGGCTTGACCCCGCGGTGGCCGGCCACCTCGCGCACGGCGTCGATCACCGCCTCATCGGCGGGCCGGTTGAAGCGATCGCGCGCCATCGGCGACGAAGACCGCACGGTGCCGATCCGGCGGCTGCCGGCGAGCAGGCCCCCGCCGATCGGGCTATAGGGGATCAGGCCGACGCCCTGGTCGACGCAGAGGGGGATCATCTCGCGCTCTTCCTCGCGGTAGAGCAGGCTGTAGTTGTTCTGCATGGCCACGAAGCGGGCCTTGCCCATCTGGTCGGCCTTGAACAGCATCTTGCCGAACTGCCAGGCCGCCATGCTCGAGCCGCCGATGTAGCGGACCTTGCCGGCCTTGATCACGTCGTTGAGCGCCTCGATCGTCTCCTCGATCGGCGTTTCCCGGTCGAAGCGGTGGATCTGGTAGAGGTCCACATAGTCCATCCCCAGCCGGCGCAGGCTGTTGTCGATGGAATGCAGGATGTGCTTGCGCGACAGGCCCCGCTGGTTGGGGTCCTGGCCCATGGGATGGAACACCTTGGTGGCCACCACCACCTCTTCGCGCGGGACGGCGAAGTCCTTGAGCGCGCGGCCCAGGATCTCCTCGCTCCGGCCTTCGGAATAGACGTCGGCCGTGTCGAAGAAGTTGATCCCGCCGTCGAGCGCCTTGCGCACGATCTCGCGGCTGGCGTCCTCCGGCAGCATCCAGTCCATGCCCGAGCCGAAGCTCATGCAGCCCAGGCAAATGCGGGAGACCTTCAGGCCGGTCGAGCCCAAGCGGACGTATTCCATCACCACCTCGTTCTGATCTGCGCCGGGGTGGACGCCTGCGCGCCCTACCCAGGCGACTTTGGGCCTGGCCCTTAGCGCCCTATCATTCGGCCAGGGGCGCTCACGTGCAAATGAATTAATCGCGCGTGGCGGGAAGACCCCAATCCCCTCTAGGCGGACACTTCGGGCGCCAGGGCTGCGGCCGCAGGTTCAGGCGGCGTCTCCACCGTGTCCCACTTGCGCAGCACGGGCGCGAGCACCAGGAACACCACGCCGAAGCCCATCCCGGCCAGGCCGATCCAGGTGAACACCTGCAGGGCCGCGTGCAGCGAAGCGGCTGGGTCGGTGACCCGGCCGCCCACGGTGTCGGTCGCCGCCAGGGCGGCGATCTTGCCGCCGATGAACCTCGACCACGACGTGGACAGCGACCACATCGCCAGCATGGTCGCCACCAGGGCGGGGGGCGACAGGCGGCTCACCACCGACAGTCCCACCGGCGAAAGGCAGAGCTCGCCGGTCGTGTGCAGCAGATAAGCCCCCACCAGGAAATACAGCGGCAGCCGGAAGCTCGCGTCGGCGAACTGCGCCCCCCACACCAGCAGCAGGAACCCTGCGCCCACCTGCAGCAGGGCGATCCCGAACTTGACCAGGACATTCAGGTCACGCCGCCGGCGCCCCAGATAGGCCCAAACCACCGCAAAGATCGGCGCGAAGATCAGGATGAACGCCGGATTGATCGACTGGGTCTGGGCGGCGGTCATGGACATGTCGATCCAGACCTGGTTGGGAGCGAGCCCGGCCGCGTCCAGCATGGCGCGGGAGCCCAGGAACAGCGTGTGTCCGAACAAGCCGACCTGAATCGGGCTCCCCAGCACCGTGAGGTTGGTGTTGCGGTCGGCGAACAGGCTCATCGAGCTGCCCGCCTGCTCGAACAGGGTCCAGAACACCACCGAGCCCAGCATCAGCACCAGCGCCAGACCGATCCGCCGCCGCTCCACCGGCGTGCAACGGCGCGCCATGTAGAGGCCCAGATAGATCAGGGCGCCCACCGTCACGACACCCAGCGCGCTGCCCACCGCCGCGCTCTGCTGCATCAGCAGGAACGGCGCGCCGATCCCGACCAACGCGCCCAGATAGATCAGGTGTTCACGGTTGATCGGCCCCAGGATCGGCTTGGCCAGTTTCACCGGATCGGGCGGCTCGCCCTTGCCGTCGAGCAGCGGTTTGCCCAGGATGAACACCAGATAGCCGGCCAGCATGCCGGCCGCCGCCGCCCCGAACCCGGCCCACCATCCGATCGTTTCGCCCAGCCAGCCGCAGGCGATCCCGGCCCAGAAGGCCCCCAGGTTCACGCTGAAGTAATAGAGGGTGAACCCGCCGTCCCGGCGCGGATCGGTCCTGGAATAGAGCTGCGACACCAGGGGCGAGGTGCGCAGGAAGGCTGTCCCCATCACGATCAGCGACAGGGCCAGGAACAAGAGGTTCGAGTGCAGCAGGTCGCGGCCGACCACCTCGAGCCGATAGTCCGCCTTGGGCGTGACCGCCGGTAGCGAGGCGCCGGCCGCCAGGCCCTCCACCTCCAGCGCCCCATCGGACCGCGCATGGAAGGGATAGAGCTTGCCGTCCACCTCCAGCCGGACCTGCCGGGTGCTGGCGCGGCCCTCGGTGTGCACCGAGTAGCTGTGGCCATGCCAGGTGAGGACGTTCTGCGCCGGCCGGCCTTCCATGGCCATGGTCAGGTGCCCGGCCACCAGCAGCAGGGCGCCGAACGCCACCGCCTTGCGCGTGCCGAGCAGCCGGTCTGCGATGATCCCGCCGGCCAAGGGCAGCAGGGCGACCAGGGTGGTGTAGGCGCCGTACCGGCCGTTCGCCGTCTTGTCGTCGAACAGGAAGTGCTGCGTTAGGTAGAAGATCAGCAGCGCCCGCATGCCGTAGTAGGAGAAGCGCTCCCACATCTCGGCGAAGAACAGGATCGTCAGCCCGCGCGGATGGCCGCGCAACTGGCGCGCCACCGGGATCATGGTCGCCACGGTGACCAGCAGCCCGAGCAGGATGACGAAGTTCATTGAGCCCCCGCGTTGATCGGTCGGCTGTTGAGCGTCATGCTCATCCCGCCGGAACGGCCGCCGGCTTTCGCGCCTGGCGCTCGGCCTCGACCACCTCCTCGGCGTCCTCGTCCTCGAAGGGCACGTCCATGGCCGGGGTCCCCATGCCGGCGTCGGGGGCCTGGCCGCCGGGCTCGCTCTCCATCCTCAGCATGCGCAGCTTCCGCCAGCCGCCGAACCGATAGTAGAGCGCGGTCAGGGCGCTGGAGGTGATGGTGCCCAGGGGGAAGCTCCACCAGATGGCGTCCGGCCCGTAGTGGGGGATCAGCAGTTCGGCGAAGGGAAGCCGGATCAGCCACATCGAAACGAACAGGATCATGAGCGGGGCGATCACCGCTCCGGTGGAGCGCACGATGCCGGATAGGGCGAAGGTGATGCTGAAAAGGGCCAGCGACCACAGCACCGTGTGATTGATGTGCCGGGCGATCGGCAGGGCCTCAGAGCCGGCCGGCAGGAAGATCAGCAGGGTCAGGTCGC